>Ga0207690_10001365_pt1 | contig 15336 bp, 17 predicted proteins | sample KBSC23metaG_FD_184315 | JGI IMG/M metagenome (GOLD analysis project Ga0207690, IMG submission 184315) | Corn rhizosphere microbial communities from Kellogg Biological Station, Michigan, USA - KBS C2-3 metaG (SPAdes) (version 2) | ecosystem: Host-associated > Plants > Roots > Rhizosphere > Soil ...
TCCAAGCGCGTCTCCAAGCGGGCGGTCGAGCGCAACCGGATCAAGCGGTTGCTGCGCGAGTCGTTCCGGCGCGTGCGCCATCAGTTGCCGGCGGTCGACATGATGGTGATGGCGCGCGAGCAGGCCGTCGGGGTACCCGGGCCGCAGCTGCTGGCCGAACTCGACGGCTTGTGGAAAAAACTGCTGGTCAGCCATGCCGCGACGTCCGGGCCATTGAAGCCCGCCGGCGACACCACCACAATCGAGCGTTGACCTTTTTCCCTCCTGTCTCCGCGGCGTTGGCAAGTGTCGTGGCGTTACCCGGATCTGCTACGCGATGAATCAAACGCGCACCTTCCTCATGTTCGCCCTGCTGGCCGTGGCCTACTTCCTGTTCCTGGCTTGGGAGAAGGATTACGCACCGCCGCCGCAGGCCGCGGTGACCAGCGCATCGAACGCCGCCGCGCCGTCGGCTGACGCCGGCGTGCCGGGTGCGATCCCGGCAACTTCGGCACCGAGCGCCACCGCCCCGAGGATCGCCGGCGACACGACTCCTGCCGCACCGGCCGCAGCGCAATTGATCACCATCGAGACCGACGTACTCAAGCTGAGCGTGGATACCCGCGGCGGCAGCCTGGTGCACGCCGACCTGCTGGCCTACCCGCAGGCGCCGCGCACGCACAAGTCGCCGAACCCGCCGCCGACCGTACTGCTGACCAGTGACCCCGAGCGCTACTCGGTGGCCCAGAGCGGCCTGGTCAGCAGCAGTGACACCGCGCCGGCCGACCAGCCGAACCATCTGGCGCTGTTCCACAGCGAAAAGACCGCCTACGCACTCGCCGCCGGCCAGGACGAGCTGAAGGTCGACCTCACCTGGCAGGATGCCACCGGCCTCAAGGTCACCAAGACCTATACCTTCAAGCGCGGCAGCTACGTGATCGGCGTCAGCCAGCGCATCGACAACGGCACCGCCGCGCCGTGGCAGGGCAACGCCTACCAGCAACTGCTGCGGGTCGAGCCGCCAAAGCCGTCCAGCTGGATCAAGGGCTACATGGATCCGGAATCGCGCAGCTTCCAGGGCGCCGCCTGGTACACCGGCGAGAAGTTCGAGAAGCTGCCGTTCAAGGACTTCGCCGAAGCGAAGAACCAGCTCAATGCCCCGATCAAGGGTGGCTGGGCGGCGATGCTGAAGCTGTACTTCGTCACCGCGTGGATTCCGCCCGTCAACCAGACCGAGCAGTACGTCACCCAGACCCTCGACCCGGACAGCGCGCATCCGCGCTACCTGATTCGCACGGTCGGCCCGGCCCTGAGCGTGGCGCCGGGGCAGAGCCTGACCAGCCAATCACGCCTGTACGTGGGCCCGAACAAGCAGGGCGCGATGGGTGCGATCGCGCCCGGGCTGGACCTGACCATCGACTACGGCATGTTCAAGATCATCGCCGTGCCGATGCACTGGGTCCTGTCGCAGTTCCACGCGATCAGCAACAACTGGGGCGTGGCGATCATCCTGCTGGTACTGCTGATCAAGGGCCTGAGCTGGAAGCTCACCGCCATCCAGTACCGCTCCAGCGCTCGCATGCGCAAGCTGCAGCCGCGCGTCCAGGCGCTCAAGGAGCGCTACGGCGACGACAAGCAGAAGATGCAGATGGCGATGATGGAGCTGTACAAGAAGGAGAAGGTCAACCCGATGGGCGGCTGCCTGCCGGTGCTGATCACCCTGCCGGTGTTCTACGGCCTGTTCTTCGTGCTCGAGTACAGCCTGGAACTGCGCCACGCGCCGTTCCTGTGGATCCCGGACTTGAGCGCGCCCGATCCGTTCTACATCCTGCCGATCATCTACGCGCTGGTGATGCTGGGCACGCAATGGTTGAACCCGGTCGCCGCGGGCATGGACCCGACCCAGGCGAAGATGATGAAGGTGATGCCGCTGCTGTTCACCGTGATGTTCGCATTCTTCCCCGCCGGCCTGTGCCTGTACTACGCGGTGAACGGCATCGTCGGTCTGGGCCAGCAGTGGTGGATCACCCATCACGTGGATCGCGAGGACGTGGCGGCCAAGCCCAAGGCTGCCTGATGAACAACTCTGGCGATCATCCTTGATCGCCAGGATCAAACGGGCGGCCATCCATGGCCGCACTTCAAGGGAAACTTTTGCGATCATCCTGATCGCGAAGGTCAAAAGGGCAGCCATCCCTGGCTGCACTTTCAATTGAAGCGGCCGTGTCGGGCAACCGCCGCGGCCGTCTTCGTTTAACCTGCCGCGCATGACCCAGAGCACCGACACCATCGCCGCCATTGCCAGCGCCCCCGGCGCGGCCGGCGTGGGCGTGCTGCGCGTGTCCGGGCCGGCGGCGCCGGCTATTGCGCAGGCCATGCTCGGCCGCGCGCCGCAGCCGCGCCATGCACACTTCACCGCGTTCCGCGACGCCGCCGGTGCATTGATCGATCGCGGCCTGCTGCTGCACTTCCCTGCTCCTGCCTCCTATACCGGCGAACACGTGCTGGAGCTGCAGGGCCACGGCAGCGCCGTGCTGCTCGACGCGCTGCTGCGTCGTTGCTGCGAACTCGGCGCGCGGCTGGCGCGGCCCGGCGAATTCACCGAACGCGCGTTCCTGAACGGGAAACTCGACCTGGCCCAGGCCGAAGCCGTCGCCGACCTGATCGCGGCACGCTCGCAGGCCGGCGCGCGCGCCGCACTGCAGTCGATGGAAGGCGTGTTTTCGCGCAAGGTCGACGCGCTGCTGCAGGCGCTGATCGCCTTGCGCGTGCACATCGAGGCGGCAATCGACTTTCCCGAGGAAGAGATCGATTTTCTGGCCGACCCCGCCATCACGGCGCAACTCGAAAGCCTGCGTACCGAACTGGCCGAGCTGTTGCGCGAGGCGCAACGCGGCCTGCGCCTGAACGATGGCCTCAAGGTGGCCATCGTGGGCCGCCCCAACGCCGGCAAGTCCAGCCTGCTCAACGCGCTAGCCGGCAGCGAGCGTGCCATCGTCACCCCGATCGCCGGCACCACCCGCGACGTGCTGCGCGAAAGCCTCAGCCTCGACGGCATCGCGCTGGAGCTGGCCGACACCGCCGGCCTGCGCGACACCGACGACGAAGTCGAACGCGAAGGCGTACGCCGCGCCCATGGCGAACTGCAACGCGCCGATGTCGCCCTGCTGGTCACCACCGGCACCGATTACGCCGCCGACCTGGCGTTCTTCGACGCCCTGCCCGCCGGCGTCGAACGCATCGTGCTGATCAACAAGATCGACCTCGACCAGGCTCCCGCCCGCCACAGCCAAGGCGAAGGCATGCACTGGCTGTGGGCCTCGGCGAAAACCGGTGCCGGCCTCGATGCCCTGCGTGAGTACCTCAAGCGTCTGGCCGGCGCCGGCAGCGGCGAAGGCGCCTTCAGCGCGCGTCGTCGTCACGTGCTGGCGCTGCAGCAGGTTGGTGCGCACCTGGATCGCACCGCCGCCATCCTCACCGGCAGCCGCGCCGGCGAACTCGCCGCCGAGGAACTGCGCCAGGCCCAGCACGCGCTCGGTGAAATCACCGGCAGCTACAGCAGTGACGACTTGCTCGGCGCGATCTTCAGCTCGTTCTGCATCGGCAAGTGACCCGTCAGCGCTGCTGCGCGAGGAAGGCATCCACTTCGCGCAGGTTGGGCATGCCGCCCTGTGCGCCCAGCCTGGTCACCGACAGCGCGGCAGCGGCGCAGGCCTTGCGTACGGCTTCGGGCAGGCCTTCTTTCAGGAACACGGCCAGTGCGGCGTTGAAGGTGTCGCCGGCGCCGGTGCTGTCGACTACATCGACCTTGAAGCCGCTCTGGTGGAGTGGTTCGCCTTGTTCGCAGTACCAGGCGCCGTCGCCGCCACGGGTGAGCACGACGGGACTGGGCGCACGGCGCATCAGGCTGCGGAAATCCTCATCCGGGCCGGCGCCGAGCAGGATCGCCAGCTCATGCTGATTCGGCGTGACGTAGCGGGCCAGCTGCAGCCACTCGGTCGGCAGCTTCTGGGCGGGGGCGGGGTTGAGGATCACCGGCACGCCGAGGCGGTGGCCCAGGCGTAGGGTGGCTTCCACCGTTTCAAGCGGGATTTCCATCTGCACCAGCACGGCGCCGGCGCGAGCGATCAATGACTGCGCCGCTTCGACCTGCGCAGGGGTGACGCGCGCGTTGGCGGCGGGCACCACGATGATCTGGTTCTCGCCGCCGGCGACAGTGATCGAGGCGGTGCCGCTGGCATTGTCGGTGAGGCGCGCGATATGGGTCAGGTCGACGTGTTCGGCGGCGAGGCCGGCATGCAGTTGGTCACCGAAGGCGTCGCGACCGAGCGCGCCGACCAGGGCCACTTCGGCGCCCAGCCGCGCGGCGGCCACGGCCTGGTTGGCACCCTTGCCGCCGGGCACGGTGAAGAAGCGGTCGCCGAGGATGGTTTCGCCGGGGCCGACGAAGCGCGGCGCCTGGGTGACCAAGTCCATGTTGATGCTGCCGACCACGACGATGCGCGTCATCTATTGCTTCCCCTACCCGCTCACGATGGAGGGGAGAGCTTAACCGCTGTGGCTTGCGGGGACGGCTTCAGCCGCGATGGCTCTTCGCGGAAAGGGAAGAGCGGCCTCCCCTACGTCGCAGGGGAGAAAGAATTGTCAGGGGGACGGGGCGCGGCCGATGCCGGTGTCGCCGCCGGTCAGCAGGGCCGGCGCGGGGCCGGCCACGGCAAGCAGGGACTGCGCGTAGCTGTCTTCGAGGCTGACGGTGGAGACTTCGTCCCAGGCGAAGAACGAGGGCTCGCGCATCCACTCCGCGTCGGGGCTCAGCTCCTGCATGTTGAAGCCGTCTTCCTCGACGTCGATCAGGCGGCCGATGTAGCAGACCTCGGACTCGTCCTCGCTGTCCACGTGCACACCGATCACCGGCGCCTGCGCACCGGCGGCCTGGATGACCTCGCGGATGTTGTCCAGCGGGAAGCCGCGCGGCATCCGCGGCAGGATGTGCTTCAGCGCCAGCGCCTTCTCGAAGAACGCATGGTGCTTGTCAGGCGTCTCCAGCTCGGTGACATCGCGGTGGCGCATCACGTACATGCCGTCGTAGGTGACGCCGTCGCCGACCACCCAGAGCAGGAAGAACTCGCGCCCCACGCCGCCCACGTAGCCGCAGAAGCTGCCGTGCTCAAGCTCTTCGCGCCACAACCGCACCAGCGTCTGCTTCTGCTGCGCCTCGCGCAGCTGGGCGCGCTGGCCGATGTTTTTCAGTTCAATAATGTTGCTCACAACAGCCATTTTAGCAGATGGGGGTACCCGGCTTGTTCAGAGAATGTAGCGGCTGAGGTCCTCGTTCTGGGCCAGGCTGCCAAGATTTATGTCTACCTGTTCGGCGTCGATCAGGTATTTTTCGCCGGATTTGTCTGCAGCCTCGAAGGAAATCTTTTCCAGCAGGCGTTCCATCACGGTATGCAGCCGGCGCGCACCAATGTTCTCGGTGCGTTCGTTGACCTGGAACGCCACCTCAGCCAGCCGGTCGATGCCCGATTCGGTGAACTCGATGTCGACGCCCTCGGTGCCGAGCAGGGCCACGTACTGTTTGGTCAGCGCGTTGTGCGGCTCGCGCAGGATCCGCTTGAAGTCGTCCACGCTGAGCGCGGACAGCTCTACCCGGATCGGCAAGCGGCCCTGCAGCTCGGGAATCAGGTCGGACGGCTTGGCCAGCGAGAACGCGCCGGAGGCGATGAACAGCATGTGATCGGTCTTGATCGGACCGTACTTGGTCGACACGGTGGAGCCTTCCACCAGCGGCAGCAGGTCGCGCTGCACGCCTTCGCGACTGACCCCGGCATGGCCGTAGTCGGAGCGCTGCGCCACCTTGTCGATCTCGTCGATAAAGACAATGCCGTTCTGCTCGGCCGACTCCATCGCCTGGGCGCGAACCTCCTCGTCGTTGAGCAGCTTGCCGGCCTCCTCGTCGATCAAGAGCGGCCGCGCCAGCTTGATCGCCAGCTTGCGGCTCTGCGTCTTCGCCCCGCCCAGGTTCTGGAACATCTGGCGCAACTGCGCGCCCATCTCCTCCATGCCCGGCGGCGACATGATCTCCACGCCCACGTTCATGGCGAAATCCAGCTCGATCTCGCGCTCGTCCAGCGCGCCCTCGCGCAGCTGCTTGCGCAGCTTCTGGCGGGTGTCGCTGTCGATCGCCGGCGCGGCGTCGTGGCTCCAGTCGGTCGGCGTCTGCCGGCGCGGCAGCAACGCGTCGAGGATGCGGTCCTCGGCGCGGTCCTCGGCCTGGCTGCGCACGCGCCGGGCCGCCTGTTCGCGGGTCAGCTTGTAGGCCACGTCGGCGAGGTCGCGGATGATCGATTCCACGTCCTTGCCCACGTAACCCACCTCGGTGAACTTGGTCGCCTCGACCTTCACGAACGGCGCGTTCGCCAGCGTGGCCAGGCGGCGCGCGATCTCGGTCTTGCCCACGCCGGTGGGACCGATCATCAGGATGTTCTTCGGGGTGATCTCGTTGCGCATCGCCGGTTCCAGCTGCATGCGCCGCCAGCGGCTGCGCAGCGCCACCGCCACCGCCCGCTTGGCGTCGTGCTGGCCGATGATGTAGCGGTCGAGTTCGTTGACGATTTCGCGGGGAGTGAGTTCGGACATGGAGTCACCGGGGATGTTCATGCGTGGGGAAGCGCAACGGAGTGCGCGAACCGTGTGCGAGTCAGTGGCGGCGCGTTGCGCCTTACAGCTCTTCGATCGACACGTTGTGATTGGTGTAGATGCAGATGTCGCCGGCGATCTTCAGCGCCTTCTCGACGATGGTGCGCGCGTCCAGTTCGGTGTTTTCCAGCAGGGCCATCGCGGCCGACTGCGCGAACGGGCCACCGGAGCCGATCGCGATCAGGCCATGCTCGGGTTCCACCACGTCGCCGTTGCCGGAGATCAGCAGCGACACCTCCCGGTCCGCCACCGCCAGCATCGCTTCCAGCCGGCCGAAGCGGCGGTCGGTACGCCATTCCTTGGCCATTTCCACCGCGGCGCGGGTGAGGCTGTTGTTGTGCTTCTCGAGCTTCTGCTCGAACAGCTCGAACAGCGTGAACGCGTCGGCGGTGGCGCCGGCGAATCCGGCGACCACGTCGCCCGCCTTGCCCAGCCGGCGCACCTTGCGCGCATTGCCTTTCATCACCGTATTGCCCAGCGTGACCTGGCCGTCGCTGCCGATTACGACGCGACCTTCGCGGCGTACGCAGACGATGGTGGTGGCGTGGAACGATTCCATGGGAACTCCGCAAGAAGATGCCTGAGCGGACGAGATGGGGCCGGAGGGGTTTGGCTTCAATGTCGGGCTTTGGCACCTCCTTGGCTTTGCCAAGGGAGGAACCCGCGTCACGGCTTGCGTTTCGCGCGGGGATGCGCGGCGTCGTAGACCCTGGCCAGGTGCTGGAAGTCCAGGTGGGTGTAGATCTGCGTGGTGGCGATGTCGGCGTGGCCGAGCAGCTCCTGCACCGCGCGCAGGTCGCCCGAGGATTCCAGCATGTGGCTGGCGAAGGTATGCCGCAGCAGATGCGGATGGATGTGTTTCGGCATGCCCTGCTGCAGCGCCAGCGTCTTCATGCGCAGCTGCACCGTGCGCGGGTTGATCGGCGCGCCGCCGCGGCCGCGGAATACCGGACCGTCCGCCGGCATGCCCTCGGCCGCGCCCAGCGCGCGCAACGCGGCGATGGCATGACGGCCCACCGGCACGATGCGGGTCTTGCTGCCCTTGCCGAGCACGCGTACCTCGCCCTCGTCGAGGTTGAGGTCGAGCCAGCGCAGGCCGCACAACTCGGACAGGCGCAGCCCGCTGGAATAGAACAACTCCAGCATCGCGCGGTCGCGCAGCGCCAGCTTGCCGTCGCCGCCGGCCTCGACCAGCGCGCCGGCCTCGTCCACGTCGAGCACCTGCGGCAACTTGCGGCGCACCTTCGGGCCGCGCACGCCGAGCAGCGGGTCACTGGCCAGCTGGCCTTCGCGGTTGAGCTGGCGGAACAGGCTGCGGCAGGACGACAGCAGGCGCTGCAGGCTCTTCGGCGCCAGCCCGGCGCGATGTTCGCCGGCGATGAAACTGCGCATGCGGTTCGCGTCCAGCGCGTCGAACGAAGCCAGCCGCTGTTCCCGCATGAAGCGCAGCAGCTTGGCCAGGTCGCGGCGGTAGCCGGCCACCGTGTGCGGCGAGGCGTGCCGCTCACCGGCCAGGCGGGCGAGCCATTGCTCGACCTGTGGCTCGGGCGTCATCGCCGGCTTAGAGCCTGTTCATGGTCTCCAAGTGCCCCGCGCCGGGAGCTGTTTGCACGCGGGCCAAGGAAGAACGAAGGAGTGGACGTCCGTCCACGACCGAGTGATGACGCCGGCATGCGGGCAAACAGACCCGGCCCTTCGGGTTGCCATCGAGTGGCCGCCATGCGGCAGCGCGCGGCTTGGCCTGACGGCCAGTCAGGCGCTTCGCCACGCCCTACCACCTGGCGGCCACTCGATGACAACGCGGGGCACTTGGGGACCATGAACAGGCTCTCAGGAAATATCCCGCGAGCGGGCCAGCGCAGCGGTGATGGTGGCGGCGATCATCTTCAGGAACAGCGTGCCCATGCCGGGCTGGAAACGGTCCGGATTGGTGCTGCCGATCGCCAGGATGCCGCAATCGCCGAGCCGCATCATCGCGACCGAGCGGATCTGGCCGGCGCCGACGCCGAACAGGCGTTCGAGCTTCTCGGCGGACAGGCGGCCGGACACCGGCTCGTTCTTTTGCAGGAACTCGCTGAATTCCGGCAGCGCGGCAGCACCGCCGGGGATCTGCTGCAGCCAGTCCGCGCGCGGCAGCCGCGGCTCGTCGCCGAACAGCAGCAGGCGCACCTGCTCGGTATGGAAATCCGCGCTGAGCTTGGCGATCACCGTGCGCGCGGTCACCTCCATCGTGTTCGCGCGCAGCAGCGCCACGGTGAGCGCATGCACGCGTTCCATCAGCTTCTCGTTCTCGGCGGCGATCGCGATCAGCTCGGCCAGCTGGCGTTCGAGTTCCGCGTTCTTGTCGCGCAGGCTCTGCAGCTGGTACACCGCCAGCGACGACACCGCGCCGCCCTGCTCGCGCGGCGGCATGGTCAGCCGGGCGGCCAGTTCGGGATATTCGCTGAGGAATTCCGGGTGGCGCTTCAGGTAGGCGGCGACCACGCGGGCCTGGGTGGCGTCGTCGAGCAGGGTGGCTGTCATGCGCGAAAATCCTCGGACCGTTGTGCGGCACGCGAAAGATGCGCGCCGTCCGGCTGGAGTGTGCGATGGACGCGGGTGCGCATCAACCGCTGCGTCGGGCGTTGCTGACCGGAACCGGCCATTCGCCCTCGAACGCGAACGCGGCCGGGCCGGTCATCCACAGCGTGTGGCCGGGGCCGGCCCAGTCGATCCGCAGCGTGCCACCGGGCAACTCGACGGCCACCGAGTCGTCGACGTCGCCGCGCTGACGCAGCACCGCCATCGCGGCGCAGGCACCGGTGCCGCAGGCCAGGGTCCAGCCGGCCCCGCGTTCGTGTACGCGCAGGCGCAGGCGGCCGCGGTCGAGGCGCTGCACGAAGCCGGCGTTGGCGCCCTGCGGGAAGCGCGGGTGGCCGGTCAGCAGCGGGCCGAGCCGCTGCAGCGCGGGGTCGGTGAGGTTTTCCACCGCCACCACCGCATGCGGGTTGCCCATCGATACCGCGCCGATGTCCAGCTGCTCGTCGGCCAGGTCGATCGCGTAACGCTCGGCCGCGGCATCGGCGGCGAACGGGATTCGCGGCGGTTCGAACACCGGTTCGCCCATGTCCACGGTGACCTCGTGTGCGCCGAGCAGGCGTACGGTCACCGGGCCGGACGGGCTCTCGATCGCCACGCTGTCACCCAGCGCCAGCGCGCCGGCGCGGTGCAGCCACGCCGCCACGCAGCGCACGCCGTTGCCGCACTGGCCGGACGGCGAACCGTCGGCATTCCAGATGCCGTAGTAGAACGCACAGGCCGGGTTGCGCGCCGGTTCGACGCTCAGCAACTGGTCGAAGCCCACGCCGGTGTGGCGGTCGGCCAGCGCGCGGATCTGTGCCGCGTCCAGCGGAAACGCGCGCTGGCGGCAGTCCAGCACGACGAAGTCGTTGCCGATGCCGTGCATCTTCGAGAAGTGCAGTTGCATGGGTGGGCGCCGGTCAGTACTGGCCGGCCGCCGGCTCTTCGACGCTGGCCGGCAGCGCGGGCGCAGCCGGTTTCACCGTGGTCGAGGCCGCGGCGGGCTGGCTCGGCAGCACCAGCGGGCCCTTGTTGCCGCAGCCGGCAAGCGCGGCGAGGGCGAGGCAGAACGGCAGCAGCAAGAAGGATCGGCGCATGGTCGGGATTCCTGGGGACAGGCGCAGTATAGCGAGGCGCGGCGGCTCGGCCGCCGCATCGCCCGTTATGATGCGCGCACGAATCGCACGACGAGGCGACGAGGTAACGACGATGGACTGGAGCGCGCTGCTGCGCATGCCGATGACCGTGCTGCTGGTGCTGGCGGCGGTGTTCGGGCTGATCACCCTGGTGCAACTGGTGGCCCTGCGCCAGCGCCTGTACGGCGGCCGCCCGCTCGCCGCCAGCTGGCGCGCGCTGTTGTGCCTGGCCTGTTTCGCGCTGACCCTGTTGCTGGCCGGTGGCGGCTATGCGCTGCGCGGCTACCGGCTGCTTGGCGAGGAGGCGCCGGTGGTCGAGATCGACGCGCGCATTTTGTCGCCGCAACGCTGGGCGCTCACCCTCAGCTGGCCCGACGGCAGCACGCGTCAGGTGCAGCTGGCCGGCGACGACTGGCGCATCGAGGCGATCGTGCTGAAGTGGAAACTGCCCGCCCTGCTGGCCGGCGTGCCGCCGCTGTACCGGCTCGACCGCCTGTCCGGCCGCTACGACGATCCGGCGCAGGAAGCCGAAGCGCCGCGCACGGTGATCGGCTTCGGCGAAGCCGGCGCGTTCGACCTGCTCAACCTGAAAAGGCAGTACCCGCGCTGGGTGCCGGAGATTGACGCCGTCTACGGCAGCGGGGCCTTCCTGCCCCTGGTCGACCAGGGTCACTACAGCGTCAGCCTGATGCGCACCGGCGCGCTGGTGGCGCGGCCGGACGAGGCGACCGAGCGGCGCATCGGGCAGCCGCTGGGCGGCTGAGCACACTACACGGCGCGGGTACAGCCGCCGGGCCGGAGGATGCGCTCGCTCGACGCCGGGTACTTCGCCAGCAGCGCCGCCGCGCGCGGCGGCCGCGGACGGAAGCCGCCGCCGCAGTTCGGGCAGACCTCGCCGAGCACCGCGCCGACGCAGGCGGCGCAGAACGTGCATTCGAACGAGCAGATCATCGCCTCGGTCGAGTCCGGCGGCAGCTCCCTGTCGCAACATTCGCAGTTCGGGCGCATCTGCAGCATGCGGTTCTCCGGCGGTGCTGGGGAAAATTCGTGGCGGGCTTTCAGTCCAGCGTTTTCTCGTAGCGCCAGGCGTCCGCACCGTCTTCGTAGTATTGCGCGTAGCGACCGATGCGGCGGAAACCGTGGCGTTCGTACAAGGCGATCGCGGCGGCATTGTCGGTGCGCACTTCCAGCCGCAGCGCGCGGCTGCCACGGCGACGGGCGGTCGTCGCGGCCGCTTCCAGCAGGGTCGCGCCGACGCCCTGGCCGCGCGCCTCGGGCCGGGTTGCCAGCGAGTACAGCCGTGCCACGGCGCTGCGCTTGCGGAAGAACAGCACGGCGCTGCCGAGGAAAAGGCGCTGGTCGGCGCTGGCCACCAGCACCAGGGCGGAGTCGCTGTCCAGGTGGCGGCGGTACTGCGCACGGCTCAGCCGGTCACTGCTGAAGCTGCGCTGCTCCAGTGCGACCAGGTCGTCCAGGTCGGCGGCGGCGGCGCGGCGCACGCGCGGGCCGGCGGCAAGGGTCGGCATGTCGATGGGTTCCGCGGCGACGTGGCGGGCGTGGTCGTGGGCTGATGGGGGCAGGGTGGTCGGCACGCGCGGACTCTAGCAGCCGGCCGGCATGCGCGGGCGATTTCCGCGCTTGCCGGCGGCGCCGGTCCCGTTCATTCGCGCTTCAGCGCTTTCCCTTGTGCCATGCCGGCGCTGTGCCAAACTGCGCGTTTTGCACGTCCTGCCCCGCGTCGCGCCGGGGTGGCCCGCCATCGCCGTATCGCCCGAGTGGTGCCATGACCCGTCTGGTCGTCGTTGTCGAAAAAGCTTCCGACTGGAGTTCGTACTACCCGTCCGTCGACGTGATGAGCGCGATGGACTACCTGCGCACGCCGGTCGGCGGCGACGACGAGCGCACCCACGTGATCAACCTGTGCCGCAGCTACAAGTACCTGGGCACCGGCTACTACGTGTCGCTGCTGGCCGAGGCGCGCGGGCACAAGGTGATGCCGTCGGTGCGCACGGTGAACGACCTGCGCCGGCGCTCGCTGTACGGCCTGGACATCGACGATCTCAACCAGAAGCTCACCCACTTCCTGCCGGCCGGCGGCCGCGACACCACCGACTTCGGCATCCTGGTCTACTTCGGCGAAACCGCCTATCCGGCGCTGCAGGACCTGGCCCGGCAGGTGTTCGAAATGTTCCCCTGCCCGCTGCTGCGCATCGAGTTCGAGCGCGACCGCGTGTGGCAGGTCAGCTCGATCAAGCCGGTCGGCCTGCATACCCTGGTCGACACGCAGGAGGATGCGTTCGCCGAGGAACTCGACCGCTTCTCGCGCAAGTTGTGGCGCAAGCCGCGCGCGCGGCGCCAGTACCGCTACGACCTGGCGATGCTGGTCGACCCGGACGAGCAGATGCCGCCGTCGAACAAGAAGGCATTGAAATCGTTCGTCGCGGCCGGCCGGGAACTCGGCATCGAGGTCGACCCGATCGGCAAGAACGACTACCAGCGGCTGGCCGAGTACGACGGCCTGTTCATCCGCGAAACGACTGCATCCGACAACCACACCTACCGCTTCGCCCACCGTGCCGAGAAGGAAGGCATGGTGGTGATCGACGACCCCAGTTCGATCCTGCGCTGCACCAACAAGATCTACCTCAACGACCTGATGGTCTCGCGCAAGCTGGCGGTGCCGCGCACCGAGATCCTCTACCGCGACGACAGCAAGGGCATGAAGGAAGTGGTGGCACGGCTCGGCTTCCCGCTGGTGCTGAAGATCCCGGACGGCTCGTTCTCGCGCGGTGTGGTCAAGGTCGAGGACGAGGACGCGCTGGCGCACGCGGCCAGCGGCCTGTTCCAGCACAGCGCGCTGCTGCTGGCGCAGGAATACGTCTACACCGAGTTCGACTGGCGCATCGGCGTGCTCAACCGCGAGCCGATCTACGCCTGCAAGTACTACATGTCGCGCGGCCACTGGCAGATCTACAACCACGGCGCCAAGGGCAGCGCGAAATCCGGCGGCTTCGAGACCATCGCGCTGAAGGATGCGCCGGCCGCGGTGGTCAAGCTGGCGCTGAAGGCGACCCAGCCGATCGGCGATGGCCTCTACGGCGTCGACCTGAAGCAGGTCGGCAACCGGCCGGTGGTGATCGAGGTGAACGACAACCCGTCGATCGACGCCGGCGTCGAGGATGCCTACCTCGGCGACGAGTTGTACCTGCGCGTGATGCGCGAATTCCTGCGCAGGATGGAACGCAAGCGCCAGGGCGGTACCGCCCTCTGACGGCCCGGCGCCCTCCCCTGCGCGCAGGAGAGCCCTTCCGCCTTTCCCGTTCTAATGCCAGGCCACGCCGTGAACCCCGCGCCGGCGCGGCCGGCACGACACCAGCAGCTGTCGCGGCAGCGCAGGCTCCAGCGCCAGCAGCACGGCCAGCGGTGCGCCCACCAGCCAGAACGCCGGCGTCCAGCCGAGCAGGTCGGTGTGCGCGGGCACCAGCGTGCTCAGCAGCAACGCGCCGCCGCCAAACAGCCACAGCACGGCGGCGCCGAGCAGGCGTTGCTGGTGTGGGGAAGACAAGGCTGGCGTGCGCATGGGCGGTCTCCTCGGCAAAGTGAGCGCAGATTGCCGCGTTCCCATCTCACCGCTTGCGACGTGATGGCGGCTTGTAGAATGAAGCCAGGTAACCGTCAGGGAATCCCCATGCCAGCCGCCCAGTTCGCCGTGTTTGGCCATCCGATCAGCCACTCGCTGTCGCCGCAGATCCATCAGGCCTTCGCGCGGCAGTTCGGCATCGAGCTGGAGTACCGCGCGATCGACGCGGCGCCGGCCGGGTTTGCCGCGGCCGTGCAGCGCTTCTTCGCCGACGGCGGCCGCGGCGCCAACGTCACCTTGCCGCACAAGGCGGCGGCGTTTGCGCTGGCTGCGCAGTGCAGCGCGGCGGCTACCCGCGCCGGCAGCGCCAACGTGCTGACCGCGCTGGCCGATGGCCGGCTGGCCGCGCACAACACCGACGGCGACGGCCTGGTACGCGACCTCACCGAGCGCCGCCACGTGGACCTGCGCGGCCATACCGCCCTGCTGCTGGGCGCCGGCGGTGCCGCGCATGGCGTGGCCTGGAACCTGCTGGATGCCGGCGTGGAGACGCTGACCATTGTCAGCCGCACTGCCGAGACCGCCGATGCGCTGGCCGATGCGATCGGCGAGCCGGCGCGCGCGCGCACCCGCTACTGGTCCGATCTGGCCGACATCGGCAGCTACGACCTGATCATCAACGCCACCTCGGCCGGCGTGCTCGGTGTGTCGTTGCAGCTGCCGCCTTCGCTGGTCGGTGCACGCGCGCTGTGCTACGACCTGTCCTACGGCGCCGCCGCCAGCAGCTTCCTGGGCTGGGCGAGAACCGCGGGCGCGCGCTACGCGTTCGACGGCCTCGGCATGCTGGTGGAAACCGCTGCCGACGCCTTCGAGCTGTGGCATGGCCGGCGGCCGGACACCGAGCCGGTGTACCAGGCGCTGCGCCGGCAGTCCGCTTGAACGCACTGGCGTGCCGCGTCGGCTGCGGCGCCTGCTGCATCGCCCCGTCGATCAGCTCGCCGATCCCCGGCATGCCCGATGGCAAGCCGGCCGGCGTCCGCTGCGTGCAGCTCACCGCCGACCACCGTTGCGCGATCTTCGGCCGCCCCGAGCGTCCCGCCGTGTGCGCCAGCCTGCGCGCTGAGCCGGCGATGTGCGGCACGGACCGCGGCCATGCGCTGGTCTGGCTGGCGCGGCTGGAAGCGGCCACGGCGACGCGTTGAAGCGATGCCGCCACACGACTGCAACACCGCCGCGCTAACGTGACGGAATCCGCCGGGAGTACGTCGATGACGGAGACTCCAGCGCGCGGCCGTCGTTTGCGCAGCAGGTGTCATGCCCCGTTCCCTCTTCGCCGTATCGCACCGGTACGCGCTTGCCCTGCTCTGCTTGTCGTTGCTGGCC
>Ga0207690_10001368_pt1 | contig 15302 bp, 9 predicted proteins | sample KBSC23metaG_FD_184315 | JGI IMG/M metagenome (GOLD analysis project Ga0207690, IMG submission 184315) | Corn rhizosphere microbial communities from Kellogg Biological Station, Michigan, USA - KBS C2-3 metaG (SPAdes) (version 2) | ecosystem: Host-associated > Plants > Roots > Rhizosphere > Soil ...
TGATGAGGTCCGCATAATGCGTTCCTACATTGTCTTTGTGCATATTGAATTTAAACTGCACCGTCTGGCCGACATACAGATCCTCGTGTCCCCAGGTCAGGCCGTTGTTCACGCTCCATGACACGCCATATTGATCCCCTGCGGGTACATTCGCGAGCTCCTGCCAATCTGTAGTGTCGTGAGTGGTCTGACCATAAGACACCGGAATAGCCTGACTATCGGTAGCCCATCCGGCAGCTACAAACGCTACGCTTAATACCCCCAATAAATGCTTCATTACATATCCCTATTTTTAATTGTCAAGGCGGCTAGTATATACGACAACATGAGAGGTGCATTTATAACAATAAATAGGGGGGATGATAGAAATAAATTGAGGAAAATTGAGGTTGTTTCAGAATCCGGCAACCGGGAACGGGTACGGCCTGAATAGGAGATACTTCCATAGTTGTCTTGCCTCGGACCCTGAACAGGTTCCAAGGCAGGAAGAGCGAGGACAAGAAGTTGGCGAGGGCGCCAAGAGCAACGGGGGCTTCCTGGCCCGCCAGGTGCACAGCCCCTAATCCTCGATTTTTATTTCATGTAATTGCTCATCTCGCCGCTATGCTGTGTGCGGCAGGTATCAAACCATTCCTGTTGCCTTGGCGTTGTATTCCCGTTCCAGCTTGGTAATGTGGCGCTGTATTGCCGTCAGCGTGGATTTGGGCAGGTCGATGAACATGAGCCCGATGCGGCGCACAGCCTTTCCGTTGGGGAGGGTCTGATCGAGGGAATTCCTGACTTCCAGCGAGGTGACGATCGGTTTGCTGTCGGGGATGTCAATCCTGCAGTTTTTGTACACGAGGCCGATGGTGTTATCCAGCAGCTTCTTTTCATCGATCACGGCAATGCCGCCGGCGCTGATGTTGACCAGTACGGCAAATACCGTGTTGAGGCTTTGATCTTCTTTGTTCAGCATCGGGATTGCACAACGCCATGGATTGGCAACAGGCGTCGATACGCGATAGTGTTCGCGGCGTTGCAGCCGGATCAGGTTTTGCGGGATGGGCGTGCATAGTGCGGGCGCGTCTTCATACATGCACTCCTGCATTTGCTCGGCGAAAAACAGAATGCGAATGCTGTCGAGCGTCGTTTCGATGGTAATGCGATTGCTGTCGATGAGGCGCTGGTTGGTCAACCTGCTTGGCGCGCGGTCGATGACGATCAGGTCGTTGGCCTCGTTGACTTCTAGGATCGAGGTAACGACATTTTCGACGCCGTTCGCGCGCATGTTGACAAGATGACTGCGCTCCTTCATGGCGTGCAGCAGGTTGATAATCTCGCGGCGCGAGTACACCCTGTATTTGGCAAGATCTTCGAAGATGTTCGACATCTGTTTGTTCGTGTGAAACGGTTGGGGCCTCGTCTATGGTACTTCTTTACGCGGCTGCCGCGTAGCCTCGATCTTGTAAAGCCACGCAAGCAGCTCTGCGACTGCCCGGTACAGCGCGGGCGGGATGTGCTTATCCAGGTCAACCTGCATCAATAGTGCCACCAGTTCTTTCGATTCATGGACATGGACGCCGTGTTCGCGCGCCCTGGCGATGATTTGTTCGGCGATGAGGCCGCGTCCCTTCGCCACCACCTTGGGTGCCAGTTCGCCGGTCTGATAGGCCAGCGCGACCGCGTTTTGCGTGGGGTTAGGGCGCGTCATGCCGTTTGACCAGGAAAGAGTCCATCGGAGAGCCGGCAGCAGACAAGGCATCGGCCAGTGTCGTGCTTTGGGCGCGCAGCGTATCGGCGATGGCGTCATTGGACGTGTCGATCTGTACCTGCACGCGATCGCCGGTCAGGCGCACCACGGCCGAGATTTCTCCCAGCGTCGGCAGGCTGAAACGCATCTTGCTCGACCAGGACGATTGCGGCGCTTCGCGGGAGCGGCGTTGCTGCTTGTCTTCCGTGATTTCCCATTCCATGCGCTGGCCCGGCCAGAGTTCGCCCGTCCATTGCACTTGCTGATGTTCGAGGGCGTTCAACTGCTGGTGGATGATCTGCGCTGCTTCCGGGGCGATCTCCGGCAGGGGGTGTTGCGGCTGGCCGATGACGGCGGCATCGACCGCCGGTGCGTTCGCGCCCTGGATGTGCGCTTCGCGGATCAATGTCATCAGCGCGTTGGGGCCATCGCCCGCTTCCTTCATGCCGGTCGCCAGCTTCGTCCAATCGATACGGGGCGGTTCTTGCGGCGGTAGTGTCGACGAGGCGGGGAGATGCGCTTGCGGCTCGCGCTGCAGCGCTGCCAGCGGCCTGCTGCCGCTGATCCATTCATGCATGTGCGATTCGTAGAACAAGCCGCTGAATTCCACCGACTCGTGCAATGCCGTGGCGATCGTTTCCGGTTGCATCATGGCCGGCGAGAGCAGTACCGGCGTGCGCGACTGAACGGCCGTCGGGGTGCCTTCGCTTTGGGCTTGCCGTGCCAACCGGTCGGCGAGGCGACCGGCGATGCTCAGGGAGGCGGACACGCTGCCGCCTTCCGTGAGCAGGAAAGTAGGGCGGGGTTCCTTGGCGATGAACACCATCGACAGATGGTCGCCGACCTTGGTGCCGGCCGGCAGCACCATGCGCGCTGCTGTGTCGGCCACGCGGACGAGGAAGGCGCCGTCTTCGAAAACGGAGAGGACTTCGGCATGCAACTGCTGGCCGATGGCAATCCGGGTTAAGCGATCGAGGACTTCTTGGCGGGCGTTTGCGCCCGGAGCAACGGGTGCGGGCGCCTCGATGGTGGCCGGGGCGCGCGTGGTAGTAAGGTCCGCCCGCGGCAGCATCGCCGTTATCCTGTCTGGTTAATGCCGTAAGCCTGGGACAGTTTGCGTTCAGTGCTTGTGCTGTCTATCAGGGCGGTCAGGCGTTCCATCCACGGCTCGGTGATGGCGCGGATCTCGCGGTCGTCGGCGAGTATTTTCTTGATGATGGTGATTTTTCTTTCACGCGCGGAATCGGATAATGCCTCCGGCGGCTCTTCGTTCTTGCGGATTAAATCGACCTGGCTCACACAGCGCGCTTCCAGCGAGGCAAGCTTTTCCCAATCGCCTGTGCGGGCGGCTGCCACCATTTGCTCGGTGATGCCTGCGATCGATTCGTACACCGTGATGATCTCTTGGCTATCCATCTGATCAGGCTTTCACGAGACTGGAGGGCTGAAGGGCCGCATGATAGCCGTTTATCGGCGGCACGGTTTCCGGCATGATATCGACCGGCTTGTTGCCGATGGTCTCCCACGCGCTTTTCAATCCCTTGAGAAGTTGATGGACTTCTTCCAGCACCTGAACCTGATTCTTCAAGTTGGCGATCAACAGGCGTCGGCTCATGTATTCGTACAAGGCGTCGAGATTCAGGGCGAGGCCGCCGCCGGCTTCCTTGTTCAGGCTGGCACGCAGTCCGGCCTCGATGATCATGATGGCTTTCGAAATGGCAGCCCCTTTTTTCTCGATCTCGCCAGCCTGCATGTGCTGAATCGCGGACGAGATGGCGACCATGGCACCTTCGTACAGCATGACGACCAGGCTATGCGGGTCTGCTGCAGCCACGCCGGTTTCCATTCCGACTTTTGCGTAGGCATTTGCGCCCTTGTGCGGTGAGCCGAACATGTAGATTCCTCCCTTTTAGCTATTCTGCCCCGGCTTGCTGAATTTTCGTGTCAAGAAAGAGCCGGTGTTTATCATGCTGCTCATCAATTTGTCGCGGACGGTAAACTGCTCGCGATCATTACAGTTTGCTTAGCTGCTGTGCCAGATAAGAGCTGGTCGTTGACATGCTGCCCATCAATGTGTCCAGGGCGGTGAACTGCGTACGATAACGCTGCTCGACGAGGCTGAGCCGGTCGTTCAGATTTTGCTCCTGATCCTGCAAACGCTTGACGCTGGCGTTCAATTCATCCGTGTGTGTGGTAAGCGCACCATCGTCGTCCAGCAGATTGCTGATGAAATTGTCGATCTGTTTGGCGTAGCCCTTTGAAAAATCGACCGTGCCGCGTGCGCCGAGCGCACCGCCGCTGATCTTTATCTTCAGTCCTTCGGAGGCGTCTCCGGTAGCGCCCGTCAGGTTTTGGCCGGAGCCCGTGGCCGCCACGCCGTTGATCGTGCCTTGCACGTCGATGCCGGCAGTCGCCACCGCACCGGCACCGACAAGATTGGCCATGCCGTTGCCGCCGGTGATGTTGACGCTGGATGCCGAACCGTAAGTATTGGAGGTGATGGCAAGCGTGCCGCCATTGGCGCTGACGGTGACGGAGGAACCGACCGAGGAAAATTCATTTGCGCCGTTGATCTTGGATTGCACTTGCGTGGCCAAATCATCCAAGCTGGCATAGGTTCCCGCGTCCAGCGTAATCGTTGCCGCCGTGCCATTGACGGTCACATTCAGTGTGTTGTTGCTGCCGTCTATCGTCAGTGATGCAGGCGTTCCGCCCTGACCGACGAGCTGGCCTTGAGTGGCAAGACTGGTGACGGTGACCGCGTAGTTGCCGGCTGCGGTCGCCGTGCCCGATGAGACATAGCTGACCAGGCTGTCGCTTGGCTTCGCCGAGGCCGCGAACAGGCTCGCAATACTGGAGAAGTTGTTGTTGACCGCATCGTCCAGCTTGCTGCTGTTTACTTGCAACGTGCCGTCTTTTTGCTTGCTCACGCCGATTTGGGAGAGCTGGGTGAACAGATTCGTGGACGAGGTAATCGGCGCGGCCAGCATGGAGTCGAGCTGGAACTGGAGGTTGCGTACTGTTGCATCTCCAGTCAGAGGCGACGCCTTCTTGTTGGTGGCGTCGTAAGCGGTGAGACTTGAGATCTTGCCGCGCAGGTCATTGTATGACTTGACGAAATTGTTGATGGCCGACTTGACCGAGTCGGTGTCGTAATTCACGTTCAGCGTGGTCGGGCTGCCGCTATTGGTTTTCTTGAGATTGAGCGTCACGCCCGCGATGGCGTCGGTGACAGTGTTGCTGGCTTTGGAGAACGAGATGCCATCGAGCTTGAAGTCCGCGTTTTGCGCGGTCACCGTTTCCTGGAGCGACTGTCCGTTGTCGTCAGACGGGTCGTGCTGCAGCAAGTCTTGCAGGCTCCCGGGATCGCTCACCGTGATCTTCATGCTGCTTTCCTTGCCGGAGGTATTGTCCGTCAGGACAAGGCGATACGGCGAATTGGAACCGTCGTTGACGATGGTCGCCGTCACGCCGATTTTCGCGGAATTGATGGCATCGCGAATCCCCGCCAAGGTGTTGTTGCTGCTGTCGATGGTCACGGTCTTCGTGCCGGAACCGCTGCTGGTGAAACTTGCGCCGGTGTATTTGCCCGTGGTGGAGTCGAAGGCGCCGCCGCTGATCGTGCCGAAGTCGAAGGAGATGGTGCCGGTGCTGAACGTGTTCGCCGTGCTTGTCTGGCCGGTGGCGATGAGCTTTTGCGCCTGCGCGAGCTTGGTCACTTCCAGCGAATAGCTCCCCGCAACCGCGCCGGTGCCGCCCGAGCCCGTAGCGATGGTGGTATCGTCGGCCGTGACCGTCGCTTTCTGGAAGGCGCTGCTGCTCGACAAGGCCTGAACCGATGTTTGGAAAGAGCTCAGCGAGCTCTTGAGGGTGCCCAGCGCCGATACTTTGGTCTGGATGGTGCTTTCCTGCTGCTTCAGTTGATCCAGGGGCTGCTGCTCGACGGACATCAGTTTGTCGATAATGCCGTTGACGTCCAGGTTCGAGCCGATGCCAGGCGAAGCCAGGCTGGCGGCTGTCGAAGTGGTGGAGGAAACGGTAGCCATGGCGACGGTCCTTTCCTGTATGTCGTATTTCTATAGGGCGTTATGAGCTGGTCCAAGGGACTGCCCGGAGGTGTGGGGCAAGAAGAACGCATGACGGCATTACCGCGCTTGCACGGCACTCCATCTCGTTCGAACGAGGCCCTTAAAGCAGTTCATAACACCCTTGCTTTAAGCTTTTTCGCGAACGAGCAATCCTTGCAGCCGGTTCAGTTCCTTGGCGATTTCGACAGCTTCCTTGGACGGAATCTGCCGGATCACGGTCTTGGTCTGCGTATCGATGATCTTGACCAGCGTTTTACCCGTGTCTGCATCCTGTGCGAATTCAATGTTACCGTTCGCCGGAGTGATGAAACGGTTGATCTCATCCAGCGCCTGCTTGACTTCCGTGTCGCTGACCGTTGTCTTTTTTGCCGATTCCGGTGCGGTAACGCGTACGCCGTCAGCGGGCGCTGCAGGCGCAGCGGCAGCCTGGGCCTGTGGCACATCCGGTTTTCCTTTTGGAGTGCTCATGCCGGCCAATTCGTGGCTTCGCATCAGTGTCTGACTGATCTCCATTTTTCACCCCTTCACAGTGAGAAAACGGAAAGCGGGTTCCCGCCTTCCGTCCCGTTCATGACTGCTCTAATTCAGGCATTTTCTTTCCTTGCCAGGCCTGAGTCTTAGCTACGGAGCAGCGACAGTACGTTGTTCGGTATCGAGTTCGCTTGCGCCAACATCGCCGTGCCGGCCTGTTGCAGGATCTGGCCGCGGGTCAGGCTGGCGGTTTCCGCTGCGAAGTCCGTGTCGATGATACGGCTGCGGGAAGCGGACTGCGATTCCACCGAGACTTGCAGATTGCTGATGACGGACTCGAAACGGTTTTGCGTCGCACCCATCGTCGCGCGGTTGGTGTTGATCGTCTTCAGTGCCGTATCGATGTTGTCAATGACGGTGCCGATGGTGGCTGCGTTTGCCGTATTGTCGATCACGGCACGGCCCGTGCCTTGGTTATCCGTGCCGGCGACGGTGGTGATGGTCGCATCGGCGGTCAAGTCGTTCGTGGTGACCGTGATCGTGTCATTGCTCGATGTGCCTGAACCTACCTGGAAGCTCAGGGCGCCTGCATTGGCACCGAGGATATTCGAGCCGTTGAAGTTCGTGCCGCCGAGCACGCGCTGAATTTCCTTGGCGAGTTCGCCGAATTCCTGGTCCAGCGCATCCTTGTCGTCGCTGCTGTTGGTGGCGTTACGCGCTTGCACGGCCAATTCACGCATGCGTTGCAAATTGTCGTCCACCTTGCCAATCGCGCCTTCAGCCGTTTGCGCCATCGAAATGCCATCGTTGGCGTTGCGGATTGCGACGGTGTTGCCGCGGATTTGCGAATTCATGCGGTCGGCAATCGCCAGACCTGCCGCATCGTCCTTGGAACTGTTGATGCGCAAGCCTGAAGACAGGCGCTGCAAAGACAGTTGCAATGCATTTTGCGACGTGGACAGGTTGCGCTGTGCATTGAGTGAAGCAATGTTGGTGTTGATATAGGCAGCCATGTTACTTCTCCTTTGGTTTCGGGTCAGTTACCCAGCACTGGGGCCGTGTACTTCGGTTCGCCTCGCTGTTGAGAGAAGTGAACCTCTGTTGCTTGGTTTATCGGACGTTCCCGGAAAAAGTTAAGGGCTTTTTGCAATTTTTGATTCCGAGGCCTGAATTCGGTCCGTGTCCAACCCTGATGTCGGCTGCAACTCGTATTTACTTTAGCAAGCTGCAGTGAATTCAAAACAAGGCATAGAAGCATTTTTCGCTTTTTCTTTTCTCATAGGACTTACGCAAAACCGCCCCAGCGGCGTTGCGCCGCCTTGCCGTACAACTCGTACTGTCTGCGTCGGCGCGCCTTGCTGGGACAATTTTGCGTAAGTCGTATCTCAGTGATCGTAGCCCTTGCGAAATGCAGGATGCCAATCCGGCAAGTCTGGATTGAGGATTTAAATTTTTTAGAAAATTGCCGCCATGTAACTCCATAGGCGGGCCTGGTGCTGGAGAAGGCCTTTCCTATGGTTTGATCTTTTTTTGAGTGTTGCCCTAAAGAATCATTGTTCTTTGCCGTTAAGAATTCCGAGGCGGTTCACATCGCCTGCCTGGTATTTGGACAACGGCATGAAAAAGTTTTTAGGGATTGTCGAGCATGGAAGGGAGGAAGAAGAAAAACGGGGAGGCGAAGCGGTGTGAAAGGGAGGAAGCACATCGTATTCGCTTGAGTAAGTAGTCAAACTGCAAAAAAGATAAGGGACAGCATGAGCTCAATCGTCACCGGCATGACCACGGCGCAAATCGCAGCCTTTAGCACTTCTCAGATTGCATCTCTCACAACGGCGGATATCGCCGCGTTAAATACGGATCAGGTCGCCAACGGCCTGACGACAAATCAGGTTGTGGCTTTGACCACGGCGCAGGTGGCCGTGCTGTCAACTGCGCAAATCATCGTCTTCACCACCACGCAGGTGGCGGCGCTGGAGACACGCGATCTGGCAGTGCTGAAAACCACGCAGATCCAGGGACTGAACACGGATCAGATCGCCAATGGCCTGACTACGACGCAGATCCAGGCGTTGACGACGGCGCAAGTAGGGGCGATGACGACAGACCAGGTGGTCAACGGCTTGACGACGGCGCAAATCGTTGCCTTGACTTCGACGCAGGTCGGGGGATTCTCGACGGCTGCGATGCAGGCGCTGACAACAACCCAGGTCGCCGCTTTGGAGACGACCGATGTTGCAGCGTTGAAGACAACGCAGATCTCGGTACTGACTACCGATCAAGTCGCCAACGGTCTGACCACTGCACAGGTCGTGGCATTGACCTCGGCGCAAGCGGCAGCCTTGACGACGGCAGAGGTGCAGGCCCTGACGACCACGCAAGTGGGCGCGCTGGAAACGACTGACTTGGCCGGCTTGAAGACCACGCAGATCCAGGCACTGACCACGGATCAGATCGCCAACGGCTTGAAGACCACGCAGATTCAGGCACTGACCACGGCGCAAGTGGCTGCGCTGACGACAGACCAGGCTGCCAATGGCCTGAACACGGCACAAATCGTTGCCCTGACCTCGACGCAGGTCGGCGGCTTGTCGACAAATGCAGTGCAGGCATTGACGACGGCGCAAGTGGCTGCCTTGGAGACGACCGATCTGGCTGAGCTGAAGACCGCCCAGATCAAGGTATTGACGACCGATCAAGTCGCTAACGGCTTGACCACGGCGCAAGTTGTTGCATTGACCACCGCACAGGCCGGCGCATTGACTACCGCTCAGGTGCAAGCGCTGACGACAACGCAAGTTAACGCACTAGAGACCAGGGACCTTGCATCGATGAATACAACGCAAATCGCGGCACTGACCACGGATCAGATCGCCAACGGTCTGAGCACGACGCAAATAGCCGCGTTTACGACTGCCCAGATCGCTGCATTCAACACCGATCAGCTTGTCAACGGCTTTACCACCGCGCAGATCGTGGCGCTGACCACGACACAGGCAGGTGCGTTGACCACCGCGCAAACCCAGGCATTGACCACCACCCAGGTCGCTGCCATGGAGACAACCGATGTGGCCGCACTGAAGACGACACAGATTGCAGCGCTGACGACGGATCAGATCGCCAACGGCCTGACCACCGCGCAGATCGTCGCCCTGACTTCAACACAAGTTGGCGGTTTGACGACGGCGGGTGTGCAGGCGCTGACGACCACGCAAGTGGGTGCTTTGGAAACGACGGATCTGGCCGGTCTGAAGACCACGCAGATCCAGGCGCTGACCACGGACCAGATTGCCAACGGCTTGAAGACCACACAAATCCAGGCGCTGTCGACGACAGCGCTGGGTGCGTTGACGACGGATCAGGTTTCCAACGGCCTGAACACGGCGCAGATCGTCGCTCTGACCTCGAACCAGGTCGGCGGCTTGACGACGGCAGGTGTACAGGCGCTGACGACCACACAGGTCGCCGCTTTGGAAACGACCGATGTGGCCGCCCTGAAGTCCACCCAGATCGCAGTGTTGACGACGGATCAGGTTGCCAACGGCCTGACCACCGCACAAATCGTCGCCCTGACTTCGACACAAGTTGGCAGCTTGACGACAGCGGGCGTGCAGGCGCTGACCACCACGCAAGTGGGCGCTTTGGAAACGACGGATCTGGCCGGTCTGAAGACCACGCAGATCCAGGCGCTGACCACGGACCAGATCGCCAACGGCTTGAAGACCACACAAATCCAGGCGCTGTCGACGACAGCGCTGGGTGCGCTGACGACGGATCAGGTTGCCAACGGCCTGACCACCACGCAAATCGTTGCCCTGACTTCGAATCAGGTTGGCGGCTTGACGACGACTGCAGTGCAGGCACTGACCACGACCCAGGTCGCCGCTCTGGAAACGACCGATGTGGCCGCCCTGAAGTCCACTCAGATCGCTGCCCTGACGACTGATCAGGTTGCCAACGGCCTGACCACGGCACAGATCGTTGCCCTGACTTCGACCCAGGCATCGGTGCTGGCGACGAACGTGGTGCAAGCCCTGACGACCACGCAAGTGGGCGCGCTGGAGACCACTGACCTGGCAGCGATGAAGTCAACCCAGATCCAGGCATTGACCACGGATCAGGTTGCCAACGGTCTGAAGACCACGCAGATCCAGGCATTGACCACGGCTCAACTAGGCGCGATGACAACCGATCAAGTTGTCAACGGCCTGAACACGGCGCAGATCGTTGCCCTGACCTCGAATCAGGTTGGCGGCTTGACGACGGCGGGCGTGCAGGCACTGACGACCACCCAGGTCGCCGCTCTGGAAACGACCGATCTGGCAGCGTTGAAGACGACGCAGATCGCTGTGTTGACGACCGATCAGGTTGCCAACGGCTTGACCACCACACAGGTGGCAGCATTGACCTCCACGCAAGTGTCGGCACTGACAACGGCAGATGTACAGGCGTTGACGACCACGCAAGTTGGCGTGATCAGCACGACGACATTGGGCGCGTTGAAGACCACGCAGATCCAGGCATTGACCACGGATCAGATCGCCAACGGTCTGAAGACCACGCAAATCCAGGCACTGTCCACGACAGCACTGGGTGCGTTGACCACGGATCAGGTTGTCAACGGCCTGACCACCACACAGATCGTTGCCTTGACCTCGACCCAGGTTGGCGGCTTGACGACGACTGCAGTGCAGGCACTGACCACGACCCAGGTCGCCGCTCTTGAAACAACCGATGTGGCCGCCCTGAAGTCCACGCAGATCTCTGCGCTGACGACCGATCAGGTTGCCAACGGCCTGACTACGGCACAGATCGTTGCCCTGACTTCGACTCAGGCATCGGTGCTGGCGACGAACGTGGTGCAAGCTCTGACCACCACGCAAGTGGGCGCCTTGGAGACCACTGACTTGGCAGCGATGAAGTCAACCCAGATCCAGGCACTGACCACGGATCAGGTTGCCAACGGTCTGACCACGACACAGATCCAGGCATTGACCACCGCGCAACTGGGCGCAATGACGACGGATCAAGTTGTCAACGGCCTAACCACGGCGCAAATCGTTGCCCTGACTTCGAATCAGGTTGGCGGCTTGACGACAGCTGGCGTGCAGGCGATGACCACCACGCAAGTGGCGGCCTTGGAGACCACCGATCTGGCAGCGTTGAAGACGACGCAGATCGCTGTGCTGACGACGGATCAGGTTGCCAACGGCCTGACCACCACGCAAGTGGCAGCACTGACCTCCACACAAGTGTCGGCACTGACCACGGCAGATGTACAGGCGTTGACGACCACGCAAGTTGGCGTGATCAGCACGACGACATTAGGCGCGCTGAAGACCACGCAGATCCAGGCATTGACCACGGATCAGATCGCCAACGGTCTGAAGACCACGCAGATCCAAGCACTGTCCACGACAGTATTGGGCGCGCTGACGACCGACCAGGTTGCCAACGGTCTGACCACGACGCAAATCGTTGCCCTGACCTCGAATCAGGTTGGCGGCTTGACGACAGCGGGCGTACAGGCACTGACGACCACGCAAGTGGCAGCGCTGGAGACGACCGATCTGGCAGCGTTGAAATCCACGCAGATCGCGGTGCTGACGACGGATCAGGTTGCCAATGGCCTGACTACCGCACAGGTCGTTGCTCTGACCTCGACCCAGGTAGGTACCTTGACGACGGCCGGAGTGCAGGCACTGACGACCACGCAAGTGGGCGCCTTGGAAACGACTGATCTGGCCGGTCTGAAGACCACGCAGATCCAGGCGTTGACCACGGATCAGATCGCCAACGGTCTGAAGACCACGCAGATCCAGGCACTGTCCACGACAGCACTGGGCGCATTGACCACGGATCAGGTTGTCAACGGTCTGACCACGACGCAAATCGTTGCCCTGACTTCGACGCAAGCAGGTGGCTTGTCGACGACAGCGGTGCAGGCGCTGACAACCACGCAGGTCGCTGCTCTGGAGACCACTGATCTGGTAGCGTTGAAGACGACGCAGATCGCCGTGCTGACAACCGATCAGGTTGCCAACGGTCTGACCACCGCACAAGTGGCAGTACTGACCTCGACCCAGGCGGCAGCCCTGACGACGGCCGATGTACAGGCGCTGACGACCACACAGGTCGGGGCGCTGGGCACGACGACCCTGGCCGGTCTGAAGACCACCCAGATCCAAGCACTGACCACGGATCAGATCGCCAACGGTCTGAAGACCACGCAGATCCAGGCACTGTCCACGACAGCACTGGGCGCGCTGACGACAGACCAGGTAGTCAACGGTCTGACCACGACGCAGATCGTTGCCTTGACCTCGACCCAGGTTGGCGGCTTGACGACGACTGCAGTGCAGGCATTGACCACTACTCAGGTCGCCGCTCTGGAAACAACCGATGTGGCCGCCCTGAAGTCCACGCAGATCGCCGCCCTGACGACCGATCAGGTTGCCAACGGCCTGACTACGGCACAGATCGTTGCCTTGACCTCGACTCAGGCATCGGTGCTGGCGACGAACGTGGTCCAAGCCCTGACAACCACGCAAGTGGGCGCCTTGGAGACCACTGACCTGGCAGCGATGAAGTCAACCCAGATCCAGGCACTGACCACGGATCAGGTTGCCAACGGTCTGACCACGACACAGATCCAGGCATTGACCACCGCGCAACTGGGTGCGATGACAACCGACCAGGTTGCCAACGGTCTGACCACGGCGCAAATCGTTGCCTTGACCTCGACTCAGGTAGGCGGTTTGACGACAGCCGGCGTGCAGGCGCTGACGACCACGCAAGTGGCCGCACTGGAGACCACCGATGTGGCAGCGTTGAAGACATCGCAGCTCCAGGCACTGACGACTGACCAGGTTGCCAACGGCCTGACCACGGCACAAGTGGTTGCGCTGACGACGACCCAGGCATCGGTGCTGGCGACGAACGTGGTGCAAGCCCTGACGACCACGCAAGTGGGCGCTCTGGAAACGACCGATCTGGCAGCGATGAAGTCTACTCAGATCCAGGCGCTGACCACGGATCAGGTCGCCAACGGTCTGAAGACCACGCAGATCCAGGCGCTGACCACCGCGCAGTTGGCTGCGCTGACGACGGATCAGGTTGTCAACGGTCTGACCACGGCGCAAATCGTTGCCCTGACCTCGACGCAGGTAGGTGGCTTGACGACGGCTGGCGTACAGGCGATGACCACCACGCAAGTGGCGGCACTGGAGACGACCGATCTGGCAGCGTTGAAGACGTCGCAGCTCCAGGTGTTGACGACCGATCAGGTTGCCAACGGTCTGACCACGGCACAGGTAGTCGCCTTGACTTCGGCCCAAGCGTCGGCTCTGACGACGGCAGAAGTGCAGGCACTGACGACCACGCAAGTGGGCGCCTTGGAAACGACCGATCTGGCAGCGCTGAAGACGTCGCAGATCGCCGTGTTGACCACGGATCAGGTTGCCAACGGTCTGAAGACCACGCAGATTCAGGCGCTGACCACCGCGCAACTGGCTGCGTTGACGACGGATCAGGTCGCTAATGGTCTCTCCACGGCACAGATCGTTGCCCTGACCACGACGCAGGTAGGCGGCTTGACGACGGCTGGCGTACAGGCGATGACCACCACGCAAGTGGCGGCCTTGGAGACGACTGATCTGGCAGCGTTGAAGACGACGCAGCTCCAGGCGCTGACGACCGATCAGGTCGCCAACGGTCTGACCACGGCACAAGTGGTTGCGCTGACGACGACCCAGGCATCGGCTCTGACGACGGCAGAAGTGCAGGCCCTGACCACCACGCAAGTGGGCGCTCTGGAGACGACAGATCTGGCAGCATTGAAGACGACGCAGATCGCCTCGCTGACCACGGATCAGGTCGCCAACGGTCTGAAGACAACGCAGATCTCCGCGTTGACTACGGCCCAGGTGAGCGCGCTGACGACCGATCAGGTTGCCAACGGCCTCTCCACGGCGCAGATCGTCGCCCTGACCACGTCGCAAGCAGCGGCCTTGTCAACGGCGAACGTGCAAGCGCTGACCACTACGCAAGTGGCGGCCTTGGAGACGACCGATCTGAGAGCGTTGAAGACCACGCAGATCCAGGCGCTGACGACGGACCAGATCGCCAACGGTCTGACCACGGATCAAGTGGCGGCACTGACGACGACTCAGGTCGAAGCCTTGACCAGCACCCAGATCCAGTCGCTGACCACGTCTCAGATCGGCCAGCTGCACATGGGTACGCCGCTGGTTCTGGACCTCAACGGCGACGGCGTGAAGACGCTGAGCATCCAGCAAGGCGTGGAGTTCGACCTGTTCGCTGCCGGCCAGAAGACGAAGACGGGCTGGGTTGCCGCAGACGACGGCTTGCTGGTGATGGATCGCAACGGCGACGGTGTGATCAACGACGGCGGCGAGTTGTTCGGTTCGTCCACGGTACTGTCGGATGGTCAGCGTGCCTCCAACGGCTACCAAGCCCTGGCAGCGCTGGACGGTAACGCTGACGGCGTGATCGATGCCAAGGACGAAGCGTTCAGCAAGCTGCAAGTCTGGGTAGACAGCAACGCCGACGGCGTGAGCCAGGCAAGCGAACTGAAGTCGCTCAAAGATGTCGGCGTAGCCAACATCAGCGTGCAGGCAACGGCGACCTCCAGCAAGGACAACGGCAACTGGATTGGCCTGAGTTCGAGCTACGAGACGACCGACGGCCAGCACAAGGCGACGGGCGACGTGTGGTTCACGGCGGAGAAACCGACGGATCTGCGCGGCAAGGTGGGTGGCATGGTACAGGCGATGGCAGCGTTTGCCGAAGGGCAGGGCGAAGCCGGAGCAGGTGCGCAGTTGCCGACACTGCCGAACGGTCAGTCTGGCGGTGTGCCGGTCACGGTGGCAGGCATGGTAGATGCGCTCAAGCAGTACGATGCGAACGGCAACCCGATTGCCGCCGCAGCAGGCGCCTCGACAGCCAAGCCGCTTGGACTGTCCAGCCTCCAGAATCCGGACAACAACGGCATT
>Ga0207690_10001371_pt1 | contig 15291 bp, 15 predicted proteins | sample KBSC23metaG_FD_184315 | JGI IMG/M metagenome (GOLD analysis project Ga0207690, IMG submission 184315) | Corn rhizosphere microbial communities from Kellogg Biological Station, Michigan, USA - KBS C2-3 metaG (SPAdes) (version 2) | ecosystem: Host-associated > Plants > Roots > Rhizosphere > Soil ...
ATTTCGACAGCTTCAGCTCGGACGACTTCACGCCCGGTACCTACAATTAGTTCGACCTCGGTGATCGAGTAGGCCGAAGGCCGTCTCGAGATCCCGCGAAGGCCCCCACCGGTTCGCCGGCGGGGGCCTTCGTCGTCCCCCGCACCTTCGCTAGGCTGTCAGCCACCATCGAAGGAGCTGCTATGAGCGACGAGACCCCCGCCCCGAAGTCCCGCAAGGCCCCGAAGACGGAGGCCGCAGACACTTCCGTCGAGACGGTCGCTCCCGCGGATGCCCCCAGCGCAGCGCCAGACGAGAGCGCGCGGAGCGCGCACTCCGAGCCCGCGTCGACACCCGCCGCCGAGGCCGTTCCTGCCACGGCCACCGGTGAGGTCGCTCCCGCGGAGCCCGGTGTCGCCGGCCAGCAGGTGGTCTACGTGCAGGCGCCGCTTCCGCCGCGGGTTCGTGGCAACCGGGTCGTCGGGGTGCTGCTGGCGCTGGTCGGGACGGTGGTCTTCGCCGCGGTCTACGCTGCCGCGGCCGCGATCCCGCTGGCCATCCGGTTCAGTGGCGCCGGCTTCAGCCCGGCGTTCTCGGCGTTCGTGCAGAACTCGATCTTCTGGATCCCGATCATGATGTTCGCCCTCGGGTTCATCGTGGTGACCGTGATCCTCAACCGGGCCGGTTGGTGGGCGCACGTGATCGGCAGCCTGGTGGTGGCCGTCTTCGTCTACTTCACCTCGATCGGCTTGCTGCTGCTGGTGGGCAACGTGTTCGGAATGACTCCGGCTCACGCGAACTCCGCATTCGGCGCGCTCGCGACGAATCCCCTGATGATCGCCGCAGCCCTGGTCGCCCGAGAGGTCTCGATCTGGATCGGCCTCGCGATCGCGGCTCGGGGCCGACGGGTCAAGGCGCGCAACCTCGAGACCCGCACGGCGTGGGATCGCGAACAGGAGGAGAAGCGGGCCGAGTACGAGGGAACGGGCACCGCGCCCGCCGCCTAGCGCACGCTCCGCCGCGCTATCCCCCGATTGCGGGGCTGCCTGCATTCACTGATCGCACATAGCCTGGCACTCTCAGGGATCGCATATCCGCGGCGATACCCGAGACCGTGCTGAGAACCGGGGGGAACTCAGCGCGTCCGGCGACACCGAGGGGGGTGCCCGTGGCCTCCCTATCCGAGATCTTGATCATTCGCGGCCTCATGCCGATCACCAGCATGGACCAGGTCACCGGCGACCCGGTGCGCGACGACGCGCATGTGGCCGAGCTCGTCGAGGGCGGCGTCGTCAGCGAGAGCCAGGTCGCCTCGGCCCGTGCCGCGCAGCTCGGACTGCCGTTCGTGGATCTCACCGACTACCCGATCGACCAGTCCGCGGTCTCTCTCGTCCCGGTCGCGCTGCTGCGCCGCCACGAGGTGCTGCCGATCGGACGCGACGGCGACCGACTGCTTCTCGCGATGGCCGACCCGCGCGACGTTCTCGCGCTCGACGACATCCGAGCCGCGGTGAGGATGCAGGTCCGTCCGGTCGTGGCCGAGCGCAGCGACCTGATGGCTGCGCTTGACCGGTTCGTGCGCTCGGACAGCGAACTCAGCGAGCTCACCGTCGCGATGGTGGAGGAGAACACCTCCAGCGACCTGGTCCCGGTCACCGACCAGGCGGAAGACGATGCGCCCATCGTGCGCTTCGTCAATCTGCTGATCAGCCAGGCCATCCAGGACCACGCCTCAGACATCCACATCGAGCCGGGTGAGCGGCAGCTCGACGTGCGGTACCGCATCGACGGCGTGCTGCACGAGATGCAGAGCGCCCCCAAGAGCATTCAGAACGGCGTGATCTCGCGCCTCAAGATCATGAGCGACATCGACATCGCCGAGCGGCGCAAGCCGCAGGACGGCCGCATGTCGGTCGTGCACGGCGGCAACCGGATCGACCTGCGCGTCGCGACCCTGCCGACGGTGCACGGCGAGAAGGTCGTCATGCGAATCCTCGACAACACGGCGTCGACGCGTGACATCAGCGACCTGAACATGCTCGAGCACAACATGCGGATGTTCGAGACCTCGTACAAGAAGCCGCACGGCATGATCCTGGTGACCGGCCCGACCGGTTCGGGCAAGTCGACCACCCTGTACACGACCCTGCAGACCGTGGCCAAGCGCGAGATCAACGTGATCACCGTCGAAGACCCGGTGGAGACCCGGATGGCGGGCATCAACCAGGTGCAGGTCAACCCGAAGGCGGGCCTCACCTTCGCCAGCGCGCTCCGCTCGATCCTGCGATCCGACCCCGACGTCGTGCTCATCGGTGAGATCCGCGACCAGGAGACCGCGCAGATCGCCATCGAGGCGTCGCTGACCGGCCACCTCGTGCTCTCGACCCTGCACACCAACTCGGCGCCCGCTGCCATCACCCGTCTCACCGAGATGGACATCGAGCCCTTCCTGGTCGGCTCCTCCCTCGACTCGGTGGTCGCCCAGCGTCTCGCCCGCCGGTTGTGCGACCGCTGCAAGGAGGGCTACCAGCACGACGCCAACGACCTGATGCGCCTGGAATTCCCGATGGCTCCCAACGGCGGCGTTCCGCTGCTGTTCCGGCCGGTCGGGTGCGTCGCCTGCAGCAACACCGGATATCGCGGCCGCATGGCTCTGCACGAGGTCATGGTCGTCAATGAGGAGATCGAGCGGCTGGCCGTCGCCCGCGCCTCGAACGCAGAACTGACGCGCGCCGCGATCAACGCCGGCATGCTGACGCTCCGGCAGGACGGATGGGCGAAGGTCGCCCTGGGCTACACCTCGATCGAAGAAGTCCTGCGCGTCGTCGCATGACGCACAGACCACCGAACAGAAAGCACCAGGGGGAACGATGAGCGCCAACAAGCCGGTCTGGGAGATCCCCATCTCCTCCGACGACGAGATCGCCCGTCTGGCCGCCGCGGCCGCCAGCGGCGTGCCCGCCACACCGCCGCCCGCCGCGCCGGCGCCTCCGGCCTACGAGTTGCCGGTCGAGGCCGGGGCTCCGGTCGCCGCGCCCGCGGCCGCGCCTGGTCCGCGGCTAGGCCAAGAGTCGTGGCCGCCGCCCGGGCAGCCGCCGGTCCCGCCTGCTCAAGCCTCCGTCCCGGTGGCCGCAGCGCCCGCGGCGCCTCCCGTCATCGAGGTGACGGCCGTCTCGCAGCCGGCGCAGCCGGTCGCCGCTCCGCCGCAGCCGCCGGCCGCGGCACCGCTGGCGCCCGCGCTGCCGGGTATCGACTCGATGCCGCAACCCGGCAACGCCGCGCCGCCGGCCCCGGTCGTCGACGCCACCGAGCTGGGCCCGCTGAGCCCCGAGTACCGCAACGCGGATCCGGATGTCATCGCCGCCCTGCAGCAGGTGCTGTTCACCGGCGCCTCCGACCTGCACATCACCGCCAACGCCGCGCCCATGCTGCGCGTCGACGGCGGCCTCAGCCCGGTCGCCGGCGCGTCGGTGTGGAACGCCGAGAAGGTGCGCGCGGCGCTCGTCTCGCTCCTCAGTGCCGACCAGTTGGCGCGCTTCGAGGAGCACCTCGAACTCGACCTGGCTTACACGCTGTCGGCCAGCGCCCGCTTCCGCGTCAACATGTATCAGCAGCGCGGCGCGATCGGTGCGGCCTTCCGTCTCATCCCGACCACGATCAAGACGCTCGAGCAGCTCGGCGTGCCCGAGTCGGTCGGACGCTTCGCCACCCTGCCGCGCGGCCTGGTGCTCGTGACCGGCCCGACCGGTTCCGGTAAGTCGACGACGCTGGCCGCCCTCATCGACCTGGTCAACCGCACCCGCGCCGACCACATCGTGACGGTCGAAGACCCGATCGAGTTCATGCACGGCAACAAGCGCTCGCTGGTCAACCAGCGCGAGGTCGGTCACGACACGCACAGCTTCGGCGCCGCACTCAAGCATGTGCTGCGGCAAGACCCCGACGTCATCCTGGTCGGCGAAATGCGAGACCTCGAGACCATCTCGGTCGCGCTCACTGCAGCCGAGACCGGCCACCTGGTGTTCGCCACGCTGCACACGCAGTCCGCGGCATCCACCATTGACCGTGTCATCGACGTCTACCCGCCGCACCAGCAGGACCAGGTGCGAACCCAGCTCAGTGCCACGCTGCAGGGGGTGGTCAGCCAGACCCTGGTGAAGAAGGCGCAGGGCAACGGCCGAGTCGTCGCTACCGAGGTGCTCGTCACGACGCCGGCCATCTCGAACCTGGTGCGCGAGGGCAAGAGCTACCAGATCACCTCCGCCATGCAGGCGGGCCGCGAGCTCGGCATGCACACCATGGATCAGCACCTGGCCGAGCTCGTCGATGAGGGCAGGATCACCCGCGACGCCGCCTTCGAGAAGGCGCACGATCCCGAAACCCTCACTCGCCTCATCCAGCGCTCCGCGCCGGTTCAACAGGCCATCACATTCAACGACGAGGCCATGTACGCCTCAGCAGAGAAGGGACGCCGCTGATGTCGATGGCGGTCAAGAGCTGGAACTACACCAGCCGCAACAAGTCGGGCAAGGTCGTCAAGGGCAAGCTCGAGGCTCCCAGCGAGTCGGCGGTGCTCGGCAAGCTCCAGAGCATGGGGCTGTCCCCGCTGTCGGTCGAAGAGGGCAGGGCGGGCAGCGGCCTCAACATGGAGATCAGCCTGTCGGGCTTCGAGAAGGGCGTCGACCTCAAGTCGCTCGCGATCTCGAGCCGGCAGCTGGCGACCATGATCAGTGCGGGTCTTCCGCTGCTGAAGGCACTGCACATCCTGGCGGAGCAGACCGACAACAAGAAGCTCAAGACGATCCTGAGCCAGGTGGCGAGCGACGTCGAGATCGGCGGGTCGTTCTCCGATTCGCTGGCCAAGCATCCGATCGACTTCCCGCCGCTGATGATCAGCATGATCCGAGCGGGCGAGACCGGCGGATTCCTCGAGGGCGCGCTCGACGCGCTCGCGGTGAACTTCGAGAAGGACGCCAAGCTGCGGTCGACGATCAAGTCCGCGATGACCTACCCGGTGATGGTGCTCTGCCTGTCGTTGGTCGCGGTGGTCATCATGCTGACCTTCATCGTGCCGATCTTCAAGACGATGTTCGAGGGGCTGGGGAGTCACCTGCCCCTGCCGACGCAGATGCTGGTGACGCTCTCCCAGAACATGTTCTGGGTCGTGCCCCTTCTGGTCGTGCTGCTCGTGGTCGGTGCCGTGTGGTGGAAGCGCAACAAGAACACCGAGGCCGTGCGCAAGGTCATCGACCCGATGAAGCTCAAGGCGCCGGTGTTCGGCGGTTTGGCGCGCAAGATCGCGGTCGCGCGCTTCACCCGTAACTTCGCGAACATGATCGGCGCCGGCGTTCCGATCCTGCAAGCTCTGAGCGTCATCGGCGCGACCTCCGGCAACTACGTGATCGAGCAGGCCACCAAGCGCGTCGCCGAGTCGGTGCGCAACGGGCAGTCGCTGTCGAAGCCGCTCGCCGACGAATCGGTGTTCCCGCCGATGGTGGTGCAGATGATGGCGGTCGGTGAAGACGCCGGCTCGCTCGAGATCATGCTCACCAAGATCGCCGACTTCTACGACGACGAGGTGCAGGCCATGACCGAGGCGCTCACCTCGCTGATCGAGCCGCTGCTGATCGCGTTCCTGGGCGTCGTCATCGGCGGCATGGTCGTCGCGCTGTACATGCCCATCTTCAGCATCGCGACGGCGGTCAACGGCAGCTGAGACAGGGAGAACGGCACCGCCGCGCACCCGCCGGCGCGCCATTTTGTCACCCGAAAAGACGCGGGCGTCCTCCTTATTGTTGACACTCCGATTGGGGTCCTGATCTGGGGTTTTGACCCCCGGACGCGGGATTCACGGCCGGCCCTGCAGGTCATACGTTGAGCCCTGTCGGGTCACCGCCGTAGGGGGGGACGGCTCGATTCCCATTCACACGACAAGAACGGAATCACGCACATGATCACCCGCATCTCGAAGGCACTCGCGGCTCGCCGCGAGGCCCTGGCCGAGGGGGAGAAGGGCTTCACGCTCATCGAGCTCCTCGTCGTCGTCATCATCATCGGCATCCTCGCCGCGATCGCCATCCCGGTTTACATCGGGGTTCAGAACAACGCCAAGGACTCCGCCACCAAGTCGGACATCGAGAACGCCAAGACCGCGGTCGTGGCGTACTACACCGACAAGGGTTCGTACCCGACCGGTCTGACCGGCCTGAGCTCGTACGGCTACCCGGGCGTGAGCCTGGCCGGCTCGACCGAGGCGCTGACCTTCGCGACCACGACCTCGGGCTTCTGCATCGTGGGCACCAGCCCGACGACGAACAAGTTCAACGCCTCTGACTCGAGCGGCGTCGCCACCGGCGCGACCTGCCCGTAAGCCAGTAGCACTCGGACTGCCGGGGTCGATCCGCTCGACCCCGGCAGTCCACACCGCTTTCAATCCGTGGGGGGACGGATCACAATGCTGAAGATCGCGCGGCGCCTATCTGCTGCACGCACCGATGAGGACCCGGACGCCGGCTTCTCGATCGTCGAGGTGCTCGTCGCCACGGTGATCTTCATGCTCCTCTCGATCGGCATCGCCCAGGCGACCGTGACCTCGATCCGGTTGTCCGGCGACCAGAAGCACCGCGTCACCGCTCTGAGCCTGGCGGCCGGCGAAATCGACGCCGTGCGCGCCATCCGGGACCCCTTCAAGGTGACAGATGATCCCCAGCCGGCGCCCGTGACGATCGACGGGATCACGTACACGATCACTTTGGTCACGGAGTGGGTCTCGGGCACGGGAACGGACATTCCCTGCGGTGGGGCTGGAACAGCGAACCTGCAGGTCAAGCGCGTCAACGTCAGCGTGACCTGGACCGGCGAACTCCTGCCCACGAACGCCGTGACCTCGGACACCGTGCTCGCCCCCCTCGGGCGGATCAACGACCCGACGCAGGGCACCATCATCGTCGCTGCTACCCAGGCCGACGGAACCGGCTCGGCCGGCGTCACACCGACGATCACGCCCGTCTCGGGTGGGGCGACCGCGCTCACCACCGCACCGCCGGCAACCGACAGCGATGGGTGCAGCTACGCCCTGCGTGTGACCCCGGGCGTGTACAACGTCGCCTTGTCGAAGACCGGCTACATCGACGTCACGCAGAACCCCAACCCGTCCCGCACCGTCACCGTCGTCGCGGGGTCGACCGTGTCCGCCCCGTTCGGATATGACCTGGCGGCGAAGTTCACCATGACCTACGCGCCGGGTCAACCGGCCGGCACCAAGTTCGCCACGAATGCCGAAACCTCGTTCGTCAACACCTACGGCACGTTCTACGTCGGCGGAACCGGAACCTCGACATCCCTGTACCCGTGGGGGATCGGGTACGTGCCGATGGCCGGGCACTACGTCGCGCCGACCGCGTCATCAACGGGATGCCGCTCGGTGGACCCCTCGGAGTGGGATGCCGATCCCACCGCCGGCCCCGCGCTCGCGGACGGCAACCACGGGGCGCCGGCAGCGACCGGACCGGGTGGAACCGCCGCGATGACCGTGCCGATGGGACTGCTCAAGGTGAAGTCCACCAAGGCCGGAACGCTCACCGCGACCAGCGCGACGGCTCCAGCGGCCTGGAACGATCCGGGCTGCGGCACTCCGATGACGTACACCTTCACCGGGCTTCTCGCGAATACCGATACCAACATCGCCCTGCCGTTCGGCACCTGGACACTGTCCGTTCCGTCCGCATCCCTCACGCTGACGCCGCTCAACAACGTGGTCTCGGGCCGCGTCTCGGGCTCGACGGTCATGCTCGATCCGAGGCCGGCCGCATGATGACGACACTGCATCGACGACTCGCCGCCGCCCGTTCGGAGGAGGGCATCACCCTCGTCGAGCTGATGGTGGCGGCCTTCTTGAGCACGCTGATCATGGTCGCCATGTCGGCCATGTTCATCATCGTGGCCAAGCAGACGGTCGCGAGCCAGGGCACCCGGTTGAGCACCGCCGACGCGAGCAACATCGTGAACGTGGTCTCGACCACCATCCGCGCGTCGATCAACAACGCGGTGCAGGGCACCGACACGCCTGACCCGGCGATCGTGTCGGGCACCTCCGCCGCGGTCATCGTCATCAGCTACACGGACGCCGGCCCCAGCTTTCAAACGCCCCTCCAGATCCGCTACCAGATCGTCGGCGGTCGCATGACCGAGGACCGCTGGAAGCCGACCATGGTCAGCGGCTATGCGGTGTTTCCGGCCGTCACTACGACGCCGTACCAGACCCGCACCCTGGGCAATGTCGTGGTCAACACCGCCCTGGAGCCCCTGTTCCGCTACTACAACGCCGCCGGGACCGAGTTGATCCCTGGCTCGACCGGTTTGACATTGGCGCAACGGCAGGCCGCTGCCTCGGTCAAGTTCGACGTCAAGGTGCTCGCCCAGAACTCGCACCAGGTCGTCGAGGTCCAGAACAACATCGGGATGCCGAACATGGCCCTCACACAGAACGGCGGTTGACCCGTGATGCGACACATCCTCAAGCGGCTGCGCCGCTCCGATGACTCGGGATACGTCCTCGCCGTCGTGGTCGGGCTCGGCCTGGTGATGCTGCTGATGATCGCCACCACGCTCACGATGACCACCAGCGGCGAGCAGAAGTCGTCGACCGACACCGCCTGGAACGCCGCCCTGGCGGCTGCCTACGCGGGCGTCGAGGACTACAAGAGCCGGATCGAGAACGACTCGAGCTACGCGCGCTACGGCAACCCCAGTGACCCGTACACGGCAACCAGCACCGGGATCACGCTGCCGACCGGGTCGAGCGCGAACCCGGCGTTCAGCATCTCGGGGTCGACCTGGGCAACCGTCCCGGGGTCGGGCGGAGACGCGAGCTTCCGCTACGAGATCGACAACTCCAAGTACGGGTCGACTGGCGTCATCCGACTGCGCTCGACCGGCAAGGTCGGCAAGGAGACCCGCTCGGTGATCGCCGATCTGAAGCAGAGCGGCTTCAACGACTACGTGTACTACACGAACTTCGAGGTGCAGGACCCGACCATCAGTGGCGAGTCGGCGAGCTGCGGCAACTACGACTGGATCCGACCGTCGACCTGCCAGGACATCCGGTTCGCACCCGGCGACATCCTGCGCGGCAAGGTGCACTCGAACGACCGCCTCCTGGTCTGCGGCTCGGACTTCAAGGGCTCCGTCACCACGGCGAGCCAGACCACGCCGCTCTACGCCGTCGACGGCGGATGCTCCGACGCGACCTGGGAGGCCGGCAAGCCGGTCAAGACCCAGTCCATCGATATGCCGCCGACCAACCAGACCATGCCGTTGGAGACCCGCAACGACCTGCCCGCGCAGGTGCCGCATCCGGGGTGCATGTACACCGGGCCGACCAGCATCAAGCTGAACAGCAACGGCACGGTCACGGTGATCTCGCCCTGGACCAAGTTCACCAACATCTCGGCGACTGCGGGCGGCAGCACGAACCCGGCGGCCTGCGGAATCCCCGGCACCGCGACCGGCCAGCTCGGCAGCACCGGCGGAGCGACCTTCGCCACTCCCACGGACAACCTGATGTTCGTGCAGGGTGTGAAGAACGACGTCGGCAATCCCAACTACTGGTCGAGCACCGCCAAACCGACCAACTTCACCTGCAACACGGGCACCACCGGCAACCCGTCCCGCAACAAGGAGGGCTTCGTCTTCGGGAGCTTCGCGTACCCCACGACGAACGAGGACGCCCCGGTCTCGTCGATCGGCCTCAATCCCGCGTATGGCTGCCGCAACGGCGACGCCTACGTCAGTGGGACGCTGAGCGGACACCTGACCATCGCGACGGACAACTACATCTACATCGTGGGAGACCTGCTCTACAACAACAACCAGCAGGACCTCCTGGGCCTGGTTGCGCAGGCCGCGGTGTGGGTCTGGAACCCGATGAAGAGCATCGCCACGAATGGTTCCAGCGGAACCGCCATTCTCGGGCAGAACCGGACCATCTACGCGGCCATCCTGTCCGTTTCCCACACCTTCCAGGTGCAGAACTATCAGATCGGCGGCTCCCGCGGCACGCTGAAGGTGGTCGGCAGCATCGCCCAGAACTTCCGTGGAACCGTCGGCACCGGTAGCGGGGCGACCGGCTTCCTCAAGGACTACGGGTACGACACCCGACTGACCTACAGCTCGCCGCCGAAGTTCCTGATGCCGACCTCCACGAGCTACAACACGACGCAGGTCGCCGGGGTTCCCGCAGCATTCTCCTGGAATGGCACCGAGAACTGATGATGGCGGCCGCCGTACTGCTCGTCGCCCTGGTCGGGATCACCGGCCTGGCGATCGGCTCATTCCTCAACGTGGTGGTCTACCGCGTGCCGGCCGGCATGTCGGTGGTGCGCCCGCGCTCGGCCTGCCCGAACTGCGGTCACGAGATCACGGCGCGCGACAACGTGCCGGTGCTCTCGTGGCTGCTGCTGCGCGGCAAGTGCCGGGAGTGCGCTGAGCCGATCTCGAAGCGGTATCCCCTGGTCGAACTGGCCGGCGCGGCCGCCTTCCTCATCGTCGGGATCTGGGCAGTGCCGTCGCTGGCCAACGCCGATGACGCGACGTCGATCGCCGCTGCGGTGCTCCGTCTGGTGGCGTTCCTGTACCTCGCGGCGATCTCGGTCGCCCTGGCGATCATCGACATCGAGACGCATCGGCTGCCGAATGTGATCGTGCTGCCCGGCTACGCGGTTGGGGTCGTGCTGCTCGGCACGGCAGCGCTGCTGCACGGCGACCTGGTCGGGCTGGGTCGGATGGCGGCGGGAGCCGGCATCCTGTTCGCGTTCTACTTCGTGCTGGCGATGATCTCGCCGCGCGGCATGGGCATGGGCGACGTGAAACTCGCCGGTGTGCTCGGACTCTTCCTCGGCTCATTGGGCTGGGGTCAGCTGGCAGTGGGGGCGGGCGCGGCATTCGTGCTCGGCGGGCTGTTCAGCATCATCCTGCTCATCACCAGGCGTGCGGGGCGCAAGAGCGGAATTCCGTTCGGGCCCTGGATGCTCCTCGGTGCGTGGGTGGGTATTTTCGCGGGTTCGGCGATCGCGGGGGGCTACCTCTCGATCGTCGGTCTGCTCTGAGTGGGGGAGAAGAAAGGTATGGCTAGATCAGTTGTCGGGCTCGACATCGGGCACGGCGTACTGCGTGCGGCGGAGGTGGCCAATCCGGCCAAAGCCCGCCCGACGCTGTTGCGCTATCACGAGATGTCGGTGCCCATCGAGGCAGTCAACCGGGGCGAGGTCACCGACCCCGCTCTGGTCGCGCAGGCCCTGAAGGTCATGTGGTCGCGCGCCAGGTTCGGCACCAAGGATGTGGTGCTCGGCATGGGCAACCAGCGGGTGCTCTCGCGCGACTACACCGTCCGCGATCAGCCGCTCGACCGCATCCGCGAGTCGCTGCCCTTCCAGGTGCAGGATCTGCTGCCGGTCCCGGTGGCGGATGCGCTGCTCGACTTCTATCCGATCTCGCGCGAGCTGACCGAGCAGGGTCCGATGATCAACGGCCTGCTGGTCGCGGCGGTCAAGGAGGCCGTGCTCGGCAACGTCGAGGCGGTCGAAGCGGCCGGACTGCACGTCGCCGAGGTCGACCTGATCCCGTTCGCGCTGACCCGCCTGCTGCTCGGCTCGTCGAGCACGACCGGAGTCACGGCTCTTGTCGACATCGGCGCGTCGACCACCAACGTGGTCATGGCGGTCGGCGGCATTCCGCACTTCGTGCGCGTGCTCCCGTCCGGCAGCCGCGAGATCAGTGACGCGATCGTGGCCAAGCACGGCATCGCCTTCGACGACGCCGAGCGCATCAAGCGGCAGTTCGGTGTGGCACCCAACGTCGTCACGCCCGAACAGCGTCCGGTGATCGACACCATCCACGGCGCCACCAGCGAACTGCTGGGCAGCGTGCGCAACACGATCAGCTACTTCGTGAACAGCCGACCCGGCCTGCCGGTCACTCAGCTGATGCTGAGCGGTGGCGGCGCTGACATGCCCGGGATCCGCGAGGCGTTCGCCGAGCTGACCCGGCTCCCGGTTGCCGAAGCCGACCCGTTCGGACGCGTCGCCGTCGCCCGATCCATCGCCACGGACGCCCTGCGCGCCGCCCGCGGCAAAGCGCCGGTTGCGATCGGCCTCGCAGTGGGGAGCGTCGCATGAGCCTCGCATTCTTGAGCAAGCCGATCGGCGGATCCAAGAAGGATGCCGCCGGCCCGCCCGACAAGCCGGTCAAGGGCAAGGCGCCCGGCCCGGTGCGCGGTGGTGCGGCATCCAACGTGTCGGTGGGGGGAGCGCCCCGCGTCGACCTGATGCCGCCCGAGATCCGGGTCAAGCGGTCGCAGTTGCGCACTCGGCGCTCGCTGCGCCTGGCCCTGTTCGCCGTCTTCGTGCTGGTCGTCGTCGCCTGCGGCGGCACCTGGGCATGGAGCGCCCTGGCGCAGACCTCCTTGGCATCGGCACAGTCCGAGCACCAGAACCTGGTGGCCCAGCAGGCCAAGTACTCCAAGGTGACGACCGTCAAGAACGCGATCACGCTGATCAAGGCGGGTCAGATCGTCGGCGACGCGACCGAGATCGACTGGCAGGCCTACCTGACCAAGCTGCAGGCGACACTGCCGGCCGGAGTCTCGCTGGTCACGGTCTCGATCGGCACGGCGGATCCGATGACGGCGTACGCGCAGTCGACGACTCCGCTCGAGGGCGATCGGATCGCCACGCTGGCGTTCACGGCGAGCAGCCCGCTGCTGCCGTCGATTCCGGTCTGGCTCGACGGCCTGCGCACGCTGCCCGGGTTCGTCGATGCAACGCCCGGACAGGTCACCCTGGATCAGGGCGTGTATTCGGCCGACGTCACGATGCACATCGGAACGGATGCCTTCGCGCACCGCTTCGATCCGAAGAAGAAGGATGCCTCGACCAACGGGACGTCCGATTCGCCGACATCCGGCGCTACCACCGACGGGGGGAACTGACATGCAGACGCATCGGCTTCTGAGCGCGCTGACCGTGTTCCTGATGGTCGTCCTGGTTGCGGCCGGATGGTTCCTGGTCGCCCAGCCGCAGCTGGCCGCGGCGTCCACCGCCAATGCGACCTTGGCTGACGTCCAATCGCAGACCGCGGCCACCCAGGCCACGATCAAGCAGTTGATCGGCGAGCAGAAGGACCTGCCTCAGCTCACCAAGGACCTGGCCGCACTTCGCCTGTCGATCCCTGCGGGTGCGGAGAGTTCTGCGTACATCAACGGACTCGACGCGCTGGCGGCGGCATCCGGGGTGACCATCACGGCCCTCAAGCTGGATGACCCGGTCGTGTACTCGTCGCCGGCTCCTCCTCCTGCTCCGGCGGCGGGCGCGAACCCGAGCGCGACGCCCACACCGTCGGCCAGTCCGGTCGCGACTCCGGTCAACACGGGATGGACGCCGCCGACGGACCCGCGGATCACGGGGGCGAACTTCATCGCCATCCCGGTCTCGGTCACCACGGACGGCGCCTGGGACACGACCCTGACGTTCCTCAAGGGCCTGCAGACCGGCAAGCGGTTGTTCCTCATCACAGGGATCTCCACCGAGGTGGAGACGTCCGGTTCGCTGAAGGCGACCGCCAAGGGCTACATCTACGTCCTGCTCGATCCGGCATCCGCCAAGATCGACACCTCGAAGGACGAATTGGCCCTCAACCCCACACCCACCCCGACTCCGACACCCACCCTGTCGGCGTCCCCGAACCCGTCGGGCTCATCGACGCCCACTCCGACGACGAGCCCGACGCCTTAGTAGTAGCTCCGGCTACGACCGAAAGGGGGCCGACCGTCCGCGCAGAGCGGAACGGTCGGTCCCCTCTCACATTGCGGGAGATTACGCCCGCGAGCTACACTTGACCACGTGTGTGCGCGTCACGCACGCTTCCCCTGCCTCGAAAACGAGCCCGCCTGAAACGGCGGGCGCGCTCTCGCGTGCGGGAAGGGCCGAACGGCCCCCACGGCATATCCGCCAGCAGTCCCGGAGCGATTCCGGCCCGGGTGACGGATTGCGATGGAAGTCCATCAACCGCTGTCACCGTGCAGCGACAACAAGGAGCACTTTTGCCCACGATTCAGCAGCTGGTCCGCAAGGGCCGCACGCCGAAGGTCGTCAAGACCAAGGCACCGGCCCTCAAGGCCAACCCGCAGCAGCGCGGCGTCTGCACCCGCGTGTACACGACCACCCCGAAGAAGCCGAACTCGGCCCTCCGCAAGGTCGCGCGCGTCAAGCTCAGCAACGGCACCGAGGTCACCGCCTACATTCCCGGCGAGGGCCACAACCTGCAGGAGCACTCGATGGTGCTCGTGCGCGGCGGCCGTGTGAAAGACCTCCCCGGCGTCCGCTACAAGATCATCCGCGGCGCCCTCGACACCCAGGCGGTCAAGAACCGCAAGCAGGCTCGCAGCCGCTACGGCGCGAAGATGGACAAGAAGTAATGCCTCGTAAAGGACCAGCTCCGAAGCGCCCCGTCGTCGCCGATCCGGTGTACGGCGCCCCGATCGTGAGCCAACTCGTCAACAAGATCCTGGTGGATGGCAAGAAGGGCCTCGCCGAGCGCATCGTCTATGACGCGCTGTCGGGCGTCGGCACCAAGTCGGGCCAAGACGCGGTGGTCGTGCTCAAGAAGGCGCTCGACAACGTGCGCCCGACTCTCGAAGTCAAGAGCCGCCGCGTCGGTGGCTCGACCTACCAGGTGCCCGTCGAGGTCAAGCCGCACCGCGCGAACACGCTCGCGCTGCGTTGGCTCACCAGCTACGCCAAGTCGCGTCGCGAGAAGACCATGACCGAGCGCTTGACCAACGAGATCCTGGATGCCTCCAACGGCCTGGGTGCCGCGGTCAAGCGCCGCGAAGACACCCACAAGATGGCCGAGAGCAACAAGGCCTTCGCGCATTACCGCTGGTAAATCTCTCGCCGGTTGAGTAGCCGCGAAGCGGCGTATCGAAACCCCGGTCTCGATACGCGCTTCGCGCTCCTCGACCTGCTCAACTCTCAACAAGAAGGAAGTACCCCGTGGCACAGGACGTGCTCACCGACCTCTCCAAGGTCCGCAACTTCGGCATCATGGCCCACATCGATGCCGGCAAGACGACGACGACCGAGCGCATCTTGTTCTACACGGGCATCACGCACAAGATCGGCGAGGTGCACGACGGCGCCGCCACGATGGACTGGATGGCGCAGGAGCAGGAGCGCGGCATCACCATCACCTCGGCCGCCACGACCTGCTTCTGGAACAAGACGCAGCTCAACATGATGTTGAGCTGCGTCTTGTTCC
>Ga0207690_10001379_pt1 | contig 15251 bp, 17 predicted proteins | sample KBSC23metaG_FD_184315 | JGI IMG/M metagenome (GOLD analysis project Ga0207690, IMG submission 184315) | Corn rhizosphere microbial communities from Kellogg Biological Station, Michigan, USA - KBS C2-3 metaG (SPAdes) (version 2) | ecosystem: Host-associated > Plants > Roots > Rhizosphere > Soil ...
CCTGCCGAGCCAGATCCTCGCGCAGCACCTGCGCCACTTTTGCCGCGGACGGCCCCTGCCACAGCCACTGTTCCAGCGCGTCGAGCGCGTCACCCGTGCCGCTGGCCAGCACCTCCACCCGGCCATCGGCGAGATTCTTCGCGTGACCGGCCAGGCCCAGATCCAGCGCCTGCTCGCGCGTGCTGGCGCGAAAGAACACGCCCTGCACCCGACCGCTGACGAGGAAACGCGCCGCAGGCATCAGTCCGCCCCGATCCACTGCTTCAGCAAGGCCTCGGTCACCGGGCCCAGCTTTTGTTTCGCCACCTTGCCGTCGGGGTCGATCAGGTAAGTCATCGGCAGGCCACGCGGCGCATCGAAATCCTTCAGCGGCTTGTCCAGGGTGACCTGGGCGATCGGGTAGACCACCGGATGCTTGGCCAGGAACGCCTTGATGTCGGCCGGCTCGCTGTCCTCGTAGGCCAGGCCGATCGCGCGCACGTTCTTGTGGGCGGCCACGAAGTGCGAGATATCGGGCATTTCCTTGATGCACGGCACGCACCAGGTCGCCCAGTAATTGACGATCACCCAATGCCCGCGCTGCGCGGCGAGGTCGAAGCTGCCGCCGTCCAGCGTGGTCACGTGCAGGGTCGGCTGGCTCGGCATCGCCGCCCGGGTCGGCGCAACGAGGGCCAGCGCCAGCACGGCAGCGGCGGCGAAGCGGATCGGGAGCAAGCTCATGCGGGAAGTTCCTCGGTGTCGGCCGCCGGATCGGCAGCGGGGGGATAGATCTGGTCGAGCCGGGTGCCCAGCCTGGCCTGCAGCGTGGTGGCCAGCTCGTCGAGCAGCCGCAGCAGTTCCGGCGGCAGCTCGACGCCCATCGACGCCGCCTCGTCCAGCGGCTGCAGCGGCAGCCGATAATGCGTGCAGCGGTATAGCCGCAGCAGGTCGGTGCTGTCCAGGCTGCGGCTGAGCAGCCAGCCGCCGGCTTCGCCGCGCTGGATCAGGTCGGCTTGTTGCAGGTCGTCGAAGTAGCTGCCGACGGCGCCTGCGCTCAGGCAGGGGGCACGCAGGCGCGCCTCGGCTGGATCGACGCTGGTGCCGCCGCGTTGCGCCTCCACGAACATGCCCAGCACCACCAGCAAGCCCAGAAATTCGGCCCCCGCCGGCAGGGCATCGGCGGGCGGGTGGTACTCGTAGGCGGAGATCGACGCGGCCACCGACGCGGCCAGAATCACAATCACCCACGACAGGTAGATCCACAGCAGGAAAATCGGAATCGTCGCCAGCACGCCGTAGATCTGCTGGTAGGTCTGCGCGTGACCGACGAACTGCCCGAATCCCCAGCGCGCGATCTCGAACAGCACCGCGCCCAGCAGCGCACCGATCGCCGCATCGCGGCGCGACACGCGCGCATTGGGGATCACCGCGTACATCAGCCACAGCGTGCAGAACGTCACCAGGAACGGCAACGTCGCCAGCAGGCTGGCGCCGATGGTGTGGATCTGCCCCGCGGCCACGCTGAGGAACGGCATCGCGGTGACGTACGAGGTCGCCGCGATGCCGCCGCCGACCAGGATCGGCCCCAGCGTCAACGCGGCCCAGTACAGCAGCAGGCGCGAACTCCAGCGGCGCGGCTGGTGTACGCGCCAGATCCGGTTCAGCCGATCCTCGATGCTGATCATCATCGACAGCGCGCTGAACAGCATCACCAGGATGCTGATCCCGGTCAGCCCCTTGGCGTTGTCGGCGAAACTCTGCAGCGCCGCCTGCACCTTCTCGCCGGCTGCCGGCACGAAGTTGCTGAAGACGAAATTTATCAAGGTGTCGCGCGCGCCCGCGAACACCGGAAACACCGCAAACATGGCCAGCACGGCCACCGTCAGCGGCACCAGCGACACCAGGGTGGTGTAGGACAGCGCGCCGGCCGTCTCGAAGCACTTGTCGTCGATGAAGCGCTGCCACACGAAGCGGCGGAAGTAGCGCATGCGATCGGGATCGAAGCGGCGGGCCATCGGTATCCTTGGCTGGGCTGCAGCGGCTGGCCGCGGCCAGTAATCGGCGGTGTCGGCCGGTACACTAGCCCATTGACCGTGAATGCCTCAATCGCGTGGATCGACGCCGCATGTCCCGAGAAATCCTGGTGCTGTACTACAGCCGCAGCGGCCACACCGCCCAACTGGCCCGGCTGATCGCCCGCGGCATCGAGGAAGTGCCCGGCATGCGCGCGCGCCTGCGCCAGGTGCCCCCGGTGGCGCCGGTGACCGAGCTGGCCCAGCCGCCCGAGCCGGAGGACGGCGCGCCCTACGTGACGAAACAGGATCTGCACGACTGCATCGCCCTGGCAATGGGCAGCCCCACCCGCTTCGGCAACATGGCGGCGCCGTTGAAACACTTTCTCGACTCCACCGGCGCCGAGTGGGCCAGCGGCACCCTGGCCGGCAAGCCGGCGGCCCTGTTCACCTCCACCAGCACCATGCACGGCGGCCAGGAATCCACCCTGCTGAGCATGGCCCTGCCGCTGCTGCATCACGGCATGCTGCTGGTCGGGATCCCCTTCACCGAGCCCGCGCTGACCGGCACGCAGAGCGGCGGCACGCCCTACGGCGCCAGCCACGTGACGGGTGCCAAGGGCGAAAACCCGATCAGCGACCACGAACGCGAACTGACCCGCGCACTGGGCCGGCGCCTCGCCGACGTCGCCCGCCGGCTGGCGGATCAGCCGTGAGCGACGCGACGACCGCGCCCACCCCATCGATCTACCGCATCGGCCTGCTCGCCTGGGCACTGCTGGTGCTGCTGCAGCTGGCCTGGCACGGCTGGCTGTTCCCGCCGCAAGCGATGCCGCCGTGGCTGCTGCTCGCGGTCACCGTCGTGCCCTTGCTGCTGCCATTGCTCGCCCTTGGCAATGTCCGCCGCGCCCTGTTGTGGGTCGGCATGCTCAGCCTGTTCTACTTTTGCCACGGCGTGGCCGAGGCATGGAGCGCACCCGGCGAACGCGTGCTGGCATGGGTGGAAATCGTGCTGACCGTGGGCCTGATCGCCGTGCTGGGTGCCGGCGTCAGGCGGCGTGCCGCGCGCTGATCGTCACTCGCGCCGGATCACCCGCACCACCGATTCGCGCTGCTCGGCGAAGCCCATCCGCCGATACAGCGCACGGGCGCCCTCGTTGTCGCGCATGACGTGCAGGAACGGCGTCTCGCCACGCAGCAGCGCTCGTCGGATCAACTTGGCGGTGAGCCGGCGCGCCAGTCCACGGCCTTGCGCCGGCGGATCGGTACAGATGCCGCTGACCTCGCGCAAGCCGTCGGCAAACGCGCGCTCGCCGGCCATGGCGAGCAGGCGCTCGCCGTCGAACAGGCCGAAATAGTCGCCCAGCTCGATCGTGCGCGGGCCGAACGGGCCGGGCCGGGTGAGCGTTGCCAGCGCCATCGCCTGTTCCACATGCGCCGGCCCCAGCAGCAGGGCCTCGGGGGCCGGATCGAACGGCGGCAGCTCACCTGCCCACAGCATCTTGAACATCGTCGATTCCAGCTCGACGCGCCAGCCGGCCGGTGCCGACCCGGCCCAGCCGTCGGTGTAGAACGACTCGCCGGGCGCGCAGTACGGTCGCAACGCCTCGAAATCCGGCTGCGCCTGATCGGCAAAACCGAGGATCGGCGAGAAACCCGGCGCATACCGGCGCGCGCCACCCGCACCGACGGCGAAGCACGCCTGCGGCCCGCTCAGCGCATGCCAGAAGATGTTGTCGAGAACAATGGACATCGGCGACCGGCTCGGCACTACAGCGCGCGACTCATGAACACGCTGTACGGATCGGCGAGGTAGTCCGCAAACGGCCCGCACGAGGCGAAACCGAAGCTGGCGTACAGGCGATGCGCGGGCGCGAACGCCGCCGCCGATCCGGTTTCCAGGCTGAGCCGCCGATAGCCGCGCCGGCGTGCCTCGTCGAGGATGTGCCGCAGCAGCGCCGCCGCCACACCCTTGCGCAGATGACGCGAAGCGGTGCGCATCGACTTGATCTCGGCATGCTGCGCATCGAGTCGCTTCAGCGCACCGCAACCTAGCAGCTCGCCGTCCTGCCACGCCGTCCAGAAGCTGATCCCCGGCTGGCGCAGCGCCTCAACATCCAGCGCGTGGATGCTCTCCGGCGGCGAGTGCTGCGCCACGCCCTGCAGGTGCTCGCGCAGCAGGTCGATGACGGCGGAACCGGTGAGATCGTCGGGGCGAATGTCCATGCACGCGCATGGTATCCCAGCTTCCTCCGCGCCCGGCGCCACCACGGGCCGCACGTTGGCGCTGCGCCTATACTCGAAACTCTCCGCTTCGCCTTGCCGAGGATGCCATGGCCTTTCTTCAGGATGCCCCGCAACTCGCCCATCCCTGGCACAGCGACCGCCTGCTGGCGAGCCTGCTCGATCGCGTGTTGCCCGAAGATCGCCGCGCGGCGCTGGACACCGATCTCGACGCACTGGGCGACTACGCCGTGATGACCTGGCAACGCGCCTGCACCAGCACGCGGCGCAAGCCGGTGCTGACCCGTTGGGGCGCGTGGGGCCAGCGCATCGACCGCATCGAGTTGACCGCCGCCTGGCAGGAAGGCCCGCACATCACCACCCGCCACGCGGTGCTCGCCGCCGGCCACGCCGACAGCCCGCATGCGCGGCTGGAGGAATTCGCCCGCGTCTACCTGTACCACCTGGCCAGCGAGTTCTACACCTGCCCGCTGGCGATGACCGACGGCGCCGCCACCGCGATCAAGGCCTCCGGCAATACGGAGCTGATCGAGCGCGTGCTGCCGCATTTCCTCAGCCGCGACGCCGCCAGCTTCTGGCTCAGCGGCCAGTGGATGACCGAGACCGCCGGCGGCTCCGACGTGGGCAATACCGAAACGATCGCGCGCCAGGACGCGAACGGCCAGTGGCGGCTGCATGGCCGCAAGTGGTTCAGCTCGGCCGTGGTCGGCGAGGCCGCGCTGGCACTGGCACGGCCGGAAGGCGCCAGCGGCGGTACCGGCGCGCTGGCGCTGTTCTACGTCGAGACGATGGACGGCGAGCAGCGCAGGCCGGAGCTGGTCATCGACCGGCTCAAGGACAAGCTCGGCACGCAGGAGCTGCCCACCGCCGAAATCCATCTCGACGGCCTGCCCGCCTGGCCGCTGGGCGAACTGGCCCACGGCGTGCGCCAGGTGGCGCCGATGCTCAACGTCACCCGCAGCTGGAACGCGATCTGCGCGGTGGCCAGCATGGCCCGCGCGATCAGCCTGGCGCGCGACTTCGCCGCACGCCGGCAGGCGTTCGGCCGTCCGTTGATCGAGCAGCCGCTGCATGCGCAAACCCTGGCCGACATGCAGGCCGATTTCGAGGCCGCCTTCGCGCTGGCCTTCGAAGTGGCCCACCTGCTCGGTCGCGTCGAGCACGGCGACGCCTCACCGCAGGAAGCCGCCGTGCTGCGCCTGCTCACCCCGCTGGCCAAGCTGTGGACCGGCAAGCTGGCGGTGAAGATCTGTTCCGAGGCGCTGGAGTGCTTCGGTGGCGCCGGCTACATCGAGGACACCGGCCTGCCGCAACTGCTGCGCGACGCGCAGGTGTACGCGATCTGGGAAGGCACCACCAACGTGCTGTCGCTGGACAGCCTGCGCGCGCTGGCCGGCGACAGCCTGGACGCATTGCGCCACACCAGCACCCGCTGGCTGGAAGGCAACGACGACATGCATGCGGCCAGCGCGATCCGGCAGACCCTGGAGGCCGCGGTGCGCTGGCTCGACCAGCGCGACGATCGGCGCGAACTGCTGGAAGCCGGCGCGCGCGGCTTCGCTTTCACCCTTGCCCGCAGTGCCGCGGCGGCCCTGCTGGCGCGCCAGGCGGCGTGGTCGACGCGTCTCGGCGATCGACGCCCCGCCGCGGCGTTGCAACGCTTCGTCGGCCGTGGCCTGGATCGACTGGTGGCGCCGGATGCCGGCAACACCGCGCTGCTGCTGAGTTGATCGATCGCTTTGAAGCCCACCTCCCACCGGGATAGGGGTTGGGGGTGAGGGTACGGGGCTCACGCAATCTGCAACGGAGAAGTGCTGGTTCCGGGCAGCATTCCACATCACGCTACGGCCTGACACTCTTCCTCCACCCCCCGGGCTCGCGAGCGGGCGCTACCGCGGCTCTCCCCATCCCTCACCCGCAGGCGGGCTAAAATGCCCACATTTCCTCACACCGGCCCACCACATGCAGCATCTCTCCATCGTCACCACCGGCGGCACCATCGACAAGATCTATTTCGACGACAAGTCGGATTACAAGATCGGCGCGCCGCAGATCGGCGAGATCCTCGGCCACCTCGGCGTCGCCTTCGACTTCGACGTGATCCCGATCCTGCGCAAGGACAGCCTGCACATCACCGACGAGGACCGTGTGTTGATCCGCTCCACCATCGAGGCGCAACCGCATCGCCACGTGCTGGTGACCCACGGCACCGACACCATGGTGGAAACCGCACGCGAGCTGGCGCAGATCAGGGGCAAGGTGATCGTGCTCACCGGCGCGCTGAACCCGGCCCGTTTTCAGGGTTCCGACGCGGTGTTCAACGTCGGCTGCGCGGTGGCTGCCGTGCAGACCCTGCCCGACGGCGTCTACATCGCCATGAACGGCCGCGTGTGGGATCCGGCGAAGGTACGCAAGAACCGCGCGGAGAACCGCTTCGAGGAAGTTCGGTCGTGAGCGGGCGGTCGCCAACGGACCGCTGAGGTCTGCGACGGGCAGCGCCTGCCACTGGGGCGGCCGTCACGTCCATTGGCCTCCCGGCTGGTTATAGTGCCTTGCAGGCAGGGGGGATTCAGGGGTTTCGATGAGCGATCGCAGTCAAGCGCCGTTTCGCCGTTCCGGCGAACGATCTTCAGGGCCGCAGGGCACCCGGTTTTTTTCGACCGAGGCATTGCGGCAGTACGCCAGCGATGCAGGGGACGGGGTGGACGGCGGGGTCAGCGCACACCTGCCGGTGCTGGAGGGCAGCAGCCCCGGCGTCGAAGGTCGCCGCTTCGTCATCCGTCCGGGCCGGCAGGCGATCGGCCGCCGGGTCGACAACGAGATCGTCGTCGATGACCTGAGCGTGTCCGGCTGCCATGCCTGGATCACCAACCAGCATGGCCGCTGCATCATCATGAATACGCTGTCCACCAACGGCACCTTCGTGAACGACAGGCGCATCCACGAAGTGGCCTTGCAGCACGGCGACCACATCCGGCTCGGCCAGGCCGAGTTCGTGTTCCTGACTCGCGAGCGCGGCCAGCCAGAGCCCGTATCCCGGCGCTGGATCGGCCTTGCCGCCCTGCTGCTGGCGGTCGCGGGCGCACTGGCGTGGTGGTTCCTGCGGTCGCCGTGAGCGAGAGCGCCATTCCGTCGAAGGTCGGCCGCTACCGCGTCGAGGGCGTTCTCGGCGAAGGCGCGATGGCCGTCGTCTACGCCGGTTTCGACCCGGACATCGAGCGCAAAGTGGCGATCAAGTGCCTGCATCGGGAAGTGGCCGCCGACCCCGCCTACCGGCGCCGGTTCCTGATCGAGGCGCGCGCGGCCGGCCACCTGACCCACCCGCACATCGTCACCATCTTCGACGTCGGCGAGACCGACGACGGCCGTTCCTACATCGCGATGGAGCGGCTCTCGGGCGAGACGCTCGCCAGCAGGGTCAGCCGCGAGGGGTTCCCGCCGCTGCCGGCGATCATCGACCTGGTGGGACAGCTTGCCGCCGCGCTCGACTATGCGCATGCCCGCGGTGTCCTGCACCACGACATCAAGCCCGAGAACATCATGCTGGCCGATGGCTGGAGCTACGCCAAGGTCAGCGATTTCGGCATTGCCGAGCGCCGTGCCTCGCCGCGCGATGCCGGCGGGCGACCTGCGGAAATCGGTGGCACGCCGGCCTACATGGCACTGGAGCGCCTGCGCGGCGAACGCAGCGATGCCCGCAGCGACCTGTTCTCGCTGGGCGTGGTGCTGTACTGGCTGCTCACCGGCAAGCTGCCGTGGCCGGAAATCGGCAACGTGCAGCAGCTGACAAGGAAGCGCCTGCGCTCGCCGCGGCCGCCGATCCGCCCGCGCGATCCGGCCACGCCGTCGATGCTGATCAGCATCGCGCGCACCTTGCTGGCGCCCGCGGCGGAATCGCGCTACCAGCGCGGCGCCGAAATCATCGACGACCTGCGTCTGGCGGCCCGCGAATACGAACGCGAGCGCGAGAAGCCGCTGGCCAACCGCATCATTTCGTTGCGGCTGCGCTGGGCCAGCAGCCTCGGTGCGATCCTCAGCCTGGTGCTGGTGCTGGGGCTGGCCGCGATCTATGCCAAGCAGCATGTCGCCGTGACCGGCCTGGCCCTGGATTTCGGCAGCTCGATGGGGCGCATGGTCGCCGGCGAATCGGCCGAGAACCTGCTGCTCGGCGATCACGCCGCCACCCGCGCCCTGGTCACGGACATCTCGCGCAACCGGCAGATCCACTATCTGGCGATCGCCGATCGCACCGGCGAGATCATCGCGAGCACGCGCAAGGACGAGATCGGCCGCAAGCTGCACGCCGCGGACGGACGAAAAACCCTGCCGCGATCGGACGATGTCCGAAGCTATCTCGGCCGCGCTGCGGGCGACCAGGCGCAAGCCGACATGCTGCTGTTCGACGTGCCGATCCATTACCAGGACAAGACGGTCGGCGACCTGCGCCTCGGCATCAGCAACACGGAACTTCGCGCGGCACAGAAGACCACGCTGTCGGTGATTGCCATCGTGCTGGCACTGACCCTGGCCGCCGTGGTCGGCGCAGCCTACTGGCTGTTCCGCCGGCCGCTGATGATGTTGGATCTGCTCGGCGATGCGCTGCTGCGGGTGGCCCGTGGCGACTTCGCCCATCGCATCCGGCTGGCCCGCCGCGACGAATTCGGCCGCTTGTTCGCCACCTTCAACCTGATGAACAGCACGCTGCAGACCCGCCAGCGCCGAGCCGGAGAACCCGCGCCCCCCGTCCACGGCGAGGAAGACATCACCCGCCCGACGCGCATCATGTCGACAGTGGCGGGCGACGACGAAGGCGGCGCCGGCTAGCCGTCCGCCACTGATCAGAGCCTGCGAAGAGAACCACTTTCCTGTGGAATGCCACTTGCCTGGGGCGACCCGACTCCCCACCGTTCGCGCCGAGCGTAGCCCGCGCAGCGAGCGGAGTCGAAGCGCCGCCGGTCAGAACTGCTTGAGCCGCTGCTTGAGCTCAAGTGCCCGCGCGCGATAGGCGATCGCCGGCTCGTAATCCGGCGCGATCGCCAGCACCCGGTTCCACAGCGCGATGGCCTGATCCAGCTGCTGATCGCGGTACAGCACGACCGCCCGTTCGTGGTACGAGTCCAGCAGTTGGCTGCGCAGGGTCGCCGCCTGGCTGTTGGTCGGTTTCAGCTGCGGGTCGACGGTCAGTGCTTCGTCCATGCGGGCAAGTGCCTGCTCCGTGTGCCCATGGCTCAACAGGGAGACGCTCTCGTCCTGCAGCCGGTGTGCTTTCGCGGACGGCGATTCGGGGGCCGCCGCAGCATCCGCAGAGACCGCCGGGGGCGCGGCCGCAGCGGGCCCGGTCGCCGGGGTCGGTGTCGCCGGCAAGGCGCTTCGCGCGGACAGCGGGATGCGCAAGGTCTGGCCGGTGCGCAACAGCGAAGGATTGGTCGAGCCGTTGTAGCGGGCCAGGATCAGGAACAGACTCGCGTCGCCAAGATAGCGATCAGCCAGCGTGCTGTAGGACTCGCCCGCCTGCACGACGTGCGCATGCGAGCGGCTGCCCAGCCGCCGCTCGGGATCGACGGTGAGCTGGCGCAGCATGCCCTGCGCCGCCCGGTCGCCCGGATGCTGTTTCAGATACCGCCGCAGCGACCGTTCGCCCTCGGCGTAGTGGCCGGGCTGAAGCTGGTTGTCGATGATCGCCGCCAGCGAAGGATTCCGGGATATCGCCGCGGGCATCGTCGACACCGCGGGTGCCGACGATGGCGCCGGCGTGACCACGACCGAGGAGTATCCGCCCAGCGGAACGCAACCGGTCACGCTCACCGCGGCCAGCGCGGCGGCCACCAGCGTGGTCGATGGCCACCATGGGCGAGCGTGCCGTGCCGATGCCATGCGTCCCGGTGAGTCCATATTCGATGATCCGTCAGGCCGTCGCACGGTTGCGACGACGGACGGCAACGGTGGCGACTTCGTTGCGCCTTGCCACATCCTGCCAGCGCGCGTACGACAGCGGCCGGCCAACGGCCGCTGGTGGCAACGCATCGAAATCGATTTGCTGGAGCATCATCCGGCAGTCCCCCTTTGCAGCATCCGTCCCGGGGACGAACCACACCGTCGGCCGGGGCAGTATAGCTGCGCCCGTGCGGATTGCCGCTGCACCGGTTCCTGCGTCAACACCGTCGTCGCGACGGCGGATTCAGAGCATGCCGGTTTCCAGCTTGGCCTCGTCGGACATCATCGAGTGATTCCACGGCGGATCGAACACCAGATCCACATCGGCCTCGGTGATGGTGGGGATCATCTCCAGCTTGGTGCGCGCGTCGTCCACCAGGATGTCGCCCATGCCGCAGCCCGGCGCGGTCAGGGTGAGCTTCACGTAGACCTTGCGCTCGCCCGATTCGGCATGTTCCAGGCTGAGGTCGTAGACCAGGCCCAGGTCGACCACGTTGACCGGAATCTCCGGGTCGAACACCGTGCGCAGCTGATCCCACGCCAGCCTTTCCACATCGGCATCGGTGGCGTTCGGCGGCACCTCGATCGGCGCCGGCCGCTCCTTGCCCAAGGCATCGGCATCGTCGCCGGCCACGCGGAACAGGTTGCCTTCCACATAGACGGTGAAACTGCCGCCGAGTGCCTGGGTGATGTAACCGATCTGGCCGGCCGGCAAGGTCACCACCTCACCCTGCGGCACCATCACGGCGCTGCAATCGCGCACAAGGGTGACCGGTTCGCTGCTCAGACTGAAACCACTCATGCCAACGACTATCCCGTATCCGCAGGCACGGCCGTACGCCGTACCGAAGTGCCCATTATGCCGTTCGTGACGCACGGCCGCTTGTTCCAGATCAGGCCGGCGCGATCGAACTCAAGGTTCCGTGATCCGGTTCCGCATGCAGGCACACGCTATGATGGGCGCTTTGCCGACGGATCAAGCGATGCATTGCACCCTTTTGCCGGGGCGCCGCCGATGAAGCTGGGCAGCGTGCTGCTGTTTCTGTTTGCGCTGTTCAGCGCGGTCATGCTGGGACTCGCCGCAGGCGCCGCCTGGATGGTGCTGGCCCTGTACCTGCGCCAGCCCCTGCCTTGGCTGGTCGTGCCGATCGGGGCGGTGCTGGCGTGGACCATCCGCGCCGGCGTGCACCGGGCCGGCATCGGCGCCATGCTGCTGGCCGCCGGGGCGACCGCGCTGGCCGCGATCTACGTGAACATGCTGATCGCCGGGGTGAGGATCGCCGGCAACATGGGCCTGGATCTGATCGAGGCCCTGCGCACCGCCGGCATCGCCATGCTGTGGCAGCTGGCACGCATGGCGATCGGCCCCGCCGATATCGTCTGGATCGTGCTGGCGATGCTGCTGGCCGCGTGGCTGGCCTCACGCAAACCGCGCCAAGTCCGGTCGCCATCCATAAAACGCGTGTAGGAGCGCACCCTGTGCGCGATGCTTTCGCGTGACATAACGAAGATCCATCGCGCACAGGGTGCGCTCCTACCGGCAGGGCGACGCCTCAGCCGTCGATCGCCTTGATCTCGTTCACCAGCTCGCCCACCGCCGCCTGGCCATCGCCGTAGAGCATGCGCGTGTTGTCGGCGTAGAACAGCGCGTTCTCGATACCGGCGAAACCGGTGCCCTTGCCGCGCTTGATCACGATCACCTGCTTCGCGTTCACCACGTCGAGGATCGGCATGCCGTAGATCGGCGAGGCCGGGTCGGTCTTGGCCACCGGGTTGACCACGTCGTTGGCGCCGATCACCAGCGCCACGTCGGTGGCGGCGAATTCCGGGTTGATGTCGTCCATGTCGGCGATCAGGTCGTATGGCACGCCGGCTTCGGCCAGCAGCACGTTCATGTGGCCCGGCATGCGGCCGGCCACCGGGTGGATCGCGAACTTCACCTTCACGCCGCGCTTGATCAGCAACTGGGCGAACTCCCACACCTTGTGCTGCGCCTGCGCCACCGCCAGGCCGTAGCCGGGCACGATCACCACGCGCTCGGCATAGGCCATCATCACCGCCGCATCGGCCGCGTCCACCGGCTTCTGCGCGCCCTCGATCGCCTGCGCCTCGCCGCCGGCGGCGCCGAAGCTGCCGAACAGCACGTTGCCGATCGAACGGTTCATCGCCTTGGCCATCAACTGGGTCAGCAAGGTGCCGGCCGCGCCGACCACCATGCCGGCGATGATCATCGCCTCGTTGCCCAGCACGAAACCCTCGAACGACACCGCCAGGCCGGTAAACGCGTTGTACAGCGAGATCACCACCGGCATGTCGGCACCGCCGATCGGCAAGGTCATCATCAGGCCGAACAGCAGCGCCAGCGCGAAGAACAGTGCGATCAACGGCACGCTGGCATGGCTTGTCATGAGCAGGATGCCCACGACCACGGCCGCTGCCAGCAGCAGCAGGTTCACCACGCGCTGGCCGGGAAACACGAAGCGCTTGTCCAGCCAGCCCTGCAGCTTAGCGAACGCGATCATCGAGCCGGAAAAACTCACCGCGCCGATCAGCGCACCAAGCACGCCCAGCGCCAACTCGGTCGGCGACAGCAAGCTCAACCCCTCGGGGATGCGCGAAGCCGCGTTGATCGCCCAGCTCTCCGGCCGCAACGGCGAGGTATCCGGCACCCCAGCCGGGTGCAGCAGCGCAAAGTTCCTCACGTAGCTGATCAACTCGACGGCGCCGATCGCCGCCGCCGCGCCGCCGCCCATGCCGTTGTACAGCGCCACCATCTGCGGCATCGCGGTCATCGCCACGCGCTTGCCGGTCCACCACGCCGCCGCCACGCCGATCAGCACCGCGGCGACGATCAGCTCGCGGTTGTGCATGTCGGGCAGGAAGAACGTGGCCAGCACCGCCAGCACCATGCCGTAGCCCGCCCAGACGATGCCGCCGCGCGCGGTGCGCGGCGAACTCATCCGTTTCAGGCCCAGGATGAACAGCAGCGCGGCGAGGAAATAGCACGCCTTGACCAAGGTAGGCAGCCAGCTCATCACTTGGCCCCCTTGCCGGACTGGAGCCGGGCGGAATCCGGCTTGCTGGACTTGAACATCTCCAGCATCCGCTCGGTCACCACGTAGCCGCCGGCCGCGTTGCCGGCGCCCAGCAGCACACCGATGAAGCCGATGGTGATTTCGAACGTGGTTTGCGCATGGCCTAGCGCAATCATCGCGCCCACCAGCACAATGCCGTGCACGAAGTTGGAGCCTGACATCAACGGCGTATGCAGGATCACCGGCACCCGCGCGATGATTTCATAGCCGGTAAAGGCAGCCAGCATGAAGATGTACAGTGCCAGGAAACCGTCGATCATGACCCCACCCCGCCAGGATGCATCCGAAACCGCATCATACGGGAAGCTCGACCCGCGTCGAGATTCGCCGGCCATGCCGCGTGCCGGCCGTGCGCGGTCAACCCCTGCCGGCCTGCCGCGTTGAACAGGCAAGACCCACCGATGGAGCCCGCGGATGACGCGACCGAAGGCACCGGAGCGACGGCCGTGAACGCAGCCGTCGGCACGCTCGACACCGACCTCTTGGCCGCGGGCGACCTGGCCGAGGCCCGCGAAACGCCCGCCACGCTGGACGCGTTCCTGGCCCAGATCGAGCGACGCGCGTTCCGCATGGCCGAGCTGCAGTTGCGCCAGCGCGAGGACGCCATGGACGCAGTGCAGGACGCCATGCTGCGCCTGGTGCGGCATTACCGCGACAAGCCCGCCGCGGAATGGGCGCCGCTGTTCTGGGGCATCCTGCGCCGGCGCATCGTGGATCTGCAGCGCCGACGCAAGGTACGCTCGATCGTGGTCGGCTGGCTCGGCGGCGGTCGCGACGACGACGGCGAAGAACTGCCCGCGTGGGAACCGGCCGATCCCGGCCAGGATCCACTGGCTCGCCTGCACGACGTCGAGTCGTACGCGGACATGGCCGCAGCGGTGCGGAAGTTGCCCACCCGTCAGCGCGAGGCCTTCATCCTGCGCATGCTGGAAGGCCTGGACGTGGCCGAAACCGCGCGCGCCATGGGCTGCGCCGAAGGCAGCGTGAAAACCCATCTGTCACGCGCCATGCATCAACTGCGCGACCAACTGGAGGACTGGCGATGAATTCGTCCGACAACAGCCGCCCCGGCAACCTCGACCAGGAGCAGCCACCGCGGCAGGCCTTCGAGCGGCGCGCCCGCGCGCTGTGGCACGAGGCGGCCCGGCGCATCGACCCGGCCACCGCCGGACGCCTGCGTGCGGCCCGTCGCGAGGCGCTGCAATCGACAACCGCACCCATGCGGCAAGCCTCGCGCTGGTTGATCCCGACCGGCGCCCTCGCGGCCGTGGCACTTGCCGCGATGATGGTGTGGCAGCCGCTGCCCCACGCGCCCTCTCCGGTGCAGGGCGGCCACACCACCGCCGGCCCGGCGCCGGAGGCGGACAGCGAACTGCCGCCCGACGCCGAGCAGGTCGATCCCAGCCTGTACCAGAACCTCGATTTCTACGCCTGGCTGGCTGCCAGCGACAGGCACGCTTCCACCCGTTGAGCCATGAGCAAGTACCTGCCCCTCATTCCCGCCCTGCTGTTCGCCGCCCTGCTCGCCAGTGCGATCGCGCCGCTGCGCGCGCAAACCGCACCAGCACCGCCCGCCACAAGCAGCGAGGCGCCGACAGCGCATCCCTGGGCCAGCCTCCCCCCCGACCAACGCGACGTGCTGGCGCCGCTGCAGCAGGACTGGGACCGGTTGTCGCCGCGCAAGCAGGCGCACCTGCTGCAGCGGGCCCGGCACTGGTCCACTCTGCCGCCGGAGCGGCGCGAAGAGATCCGCCAGCGCATCGCCCACTGGCAACAGATGACCCCGGAACAGCGCCGCCAGGCGCGCGCCAACGAGCACAAGTTCCACAACCTGTCGCCCGCCCAGCGCCAGCGCCTGCATCAGAGCTTCGAGCGATTCCAGAAGTTGCCGCCCGCCCAGCGCGAGCGGCTGATGCGGGAGTGGCGCGAGCTGCCGCCCGAGCAACGCCGGCAGTGGATCCACCGGCCGATGCGCGATGGCGGCACG
>Ga0207690_10001382_pt1 | contig 15244 bp, 6 predicted proteins | sample KBSC23metaG_FD_184315 | JGI IMG/M metagenome (GOLD analysis project Ga0207690, IMG submission 184315) | Corn rhizosphere microbial communities from Kellogg Biological Station, Michigan, USA - KBS C2-3 metaG (SPAdes) (version 2) | ecosystem: Host-associated > Plants > Roots > Rhizosphere > Soil ...
GGCCGGACGTGATCGTCAATGCCGCCGCGTACACCGCGGTCGACCGCGCCGAACAGGAAGAAGCGCTGGCCACCCGCGTCAATGGCGAGGCGGTCGGCGTGCTCGGCCGCTGGGCGGCGGCGCACGGCACGCTGGTGATCCACTACTCGACCGACTACGTGTTCGACGGCAGTCAGTCGCAGCCGTACGCGGTCGACGCGCCGACCGGCCCGCTCGGCGCCTACGGCCGCAGCAAGCTGGCCGGCGAGCGGGTGCTGCGCGACAGCGGCGCCGAGCATCTCACGCTGCGTACCGCGTGGGTCTACGCCGCGCACGGCCACAACTTTCTGCGCACCATGCTGCGCCTGGGCGCCGAGCGCGACGAGCTGCGCGTGGTGTCCGACCAGCACGGCGCGCCCACCGACACCGGCCTGATCGTGGACGGCACCCTCGCCGCGCTCGACCACTGGCTGCATTCCGATGGCGCACAACGCCGCGCATTGACCGGCACGCATCATCTGGTCGCCAGCGGCGCCACCAGCTGGCATGGCTTCGCCAGCGCGATCTTCGAGCAGGCAGCCGCACTGGGTCTGATTGCGCACCCGCCACGGGTGATTCCCATCAACAGCAGCGAGTTCCCCACGCCCGCCGCGCGTCCGGCGTGGTCGTTGCTGGACAACACGAATTTCCAGCGGCAATTCGCCGTGCTTCTACCGGACTGGCGCGACGGCCTGGGCAACGTGATTGCCCAGCTCAGCGACAAACGCAGCGCCCCCCTGCTGTAAGAGCCCACCTTTTTCACAAGGGATTTCCTTCGGTCGTGTACGGTGCGTTTGCTTTGCAGGGCGGGCACGACCCGCCGCTTCTGCTCTGGATCGAAACCCGGCGGGCAGTGCCCGCCCCACGAAACCGATGCCTAGTCACGACCAAGCACTGAAAAGGATCAGTTATGTTGATTCCCCTCATCCTCAGCGGCGGCAGTGGCACCCGGCTGTGGCCGGTATCGCGCAAGAACCTGCCCAAGCAGTTCCTGGAACTGGCCGGCCAAGGCACGCTGTTCCAGCAGACCGTCGCGCGCACCCGGCAGCTGCCGCAGGTCGCCGCGCCGATCGTGGTGGCCAGCGAGGACCACCGTTTTCTCGCTGCCGACCAGTTGCTGGAAGCGGGCATCGAAGACGCCGCCATCGTGCTGGAACCGCTGGCGCGCAATACCGCGCCGGCGATCGCGCTGGGTGCGCTGCAGGCGTTGCAGCGCGATGCCGACGCCGTGCTGCTGGTGTTGCCGGCCGATCATCTGATCGGCGACACCGCTGCCTTCGTCGAGGCGGTGCAGCAGGCACTTCCGCTGGCCGCGCAGGGTTGGCTGGTGACGTTCGGCATCCGCCCGGATCGCCCGGAGACCGGCTTCGGCTACATCCGCCGCGCCGAGGCGATCGATGGCCACGGGTTTCGCGTGGAGCAGTTCGTCGAGAAGCCCGACCTGGCCACCGCCGGGTTGTACCTCACCGACGGCGGCTACGACTGGAACTCCGGCATGTTCCTGTTCAAGGCTTCGCGCTACCTGGAGGAGCTGGCCGCACACGCGCCGGCGATGCTTGCCGCCGTGCGCGAGGCGCACGCGAAAGCCTCGATCGACCTCGACTTCGTGCGCATCGACCATGACGCGTTCGCGCTGGTGCCGGACAAGTCGATCGACTACGCGGTGATGGAGAATACCCGGCGCGCCGCGGTGATCCCGGTCAGCTGCGCATGGAGCGACATCGGCTCGTGGTCGGCGCTGTGGCTGACCGGCGACAAGGACGCTGACGGCAACCTGCGCGAAGGCGACACCCTGGCGGTAGACACGCGCAACTCGCTGCTGCGTTCGCACGAGCGCCACCTGCTCGCCACCGTCGGCGTCGACGACCTGATCGTGGTGACCACGCCGGACGCCACCCTGGTGGCGCACCGCGACGCCGCCCAGGACGTGAAGAAGATCGTCGAGCAACTGAAGGCCGCCGGCCGCAGCGAGCACTCGCTGCACCGCGTGGTGTACCGGCCGTGGGGCAGCTACGACTCGCTGGAGGAAGGCGAACGCTTCCAGGTCAAGCGCATCGTGGTCAAGCCCGGCGCAGCCTTGAGCCTGCAGAAACACCACCATCGCGCCGAACACTGGATCGTGGTCTCGGGCACCGCCGAGGTCACCTGCGACGACAAGGTGTTCCTGCTCAGCGAGAACCAGAGCACCTACATCCCGCTCGGCAGCAGGCATCGCCTGCGCAACCCCGGCAAGCTGCCGCTGGAACTGATCGAGGTGCAGTCCGGCAGCTATCTGGGCGAAGACGACATCGTGCGCTACGACGACGTCTACGGCCGCGCCTGAGTTACGTCCTCCCGCCCGGGCCTGAGCACCATCGCATCGCTGCCGCAGCAGGCGGGCCCGCGACGACACCCGTACAAGGCGCTAGCGAACTCCGGCCCACGCGACGCGACGATCGCCGCATGGGCCGGGCGTTGCATCCTGCGCTACAGGGCGTAGTCCGCCTTCAGCCAGACATGCGGGCGCTGGCGGCGCGAATCGGCCTGCGGATCGCCGCCGCGCAACGACCACGCCAGCGATCCATCCAGGCTCAGCCGGGCCTGCGCAAAACGCAGGCCCAGGCCACCGCCGGCGATCCGTCGATGATTCTCTCCAGCCATCCATGGCCTGGCGTTGACGCGTGCGGCACCGGCATCGACGAAGGCGAAGGGAGACATCTGTCCGGCGTTGTAACGCAACTCCAGTTGCCCGAACCAACCGCGATCGCCGTTGCCTTCGCCTGACGGATACGCCCGCACGCCGCTGCCGCCGCCCAGGCTGAACTTCTCCGACGAATCGAGATTGCTGCGGCTGTACTGGCCCGCGAAGCGCGCGAACAGGGAAAGGCTGGGCGACAGATACTGCAGGCGCGCGGCATCGAAGTTCAGCTTCTGGAAGCTGCCGTGGCTGTGCGCCGTGAGGTCGTCGACGGCACGCTGGTCGGCGCCGCGCAATGCCACGCTGCCCGAGGTCCAGCTCACCACGCCGTAGCTGACACCGCCGCCAGCCCAACCGTCACGCAGGTCGAATTGCAGGCTGACCGGAATGGCGTAAGCGGATTTCTCATTGACGGCATGCGTCAGGCGGTACCGGTCCTCCAGCGACTTGCGCTGGTATTGCACGGTAAGGATCAGATTGCGCGTACGCGTGCGCATCAGCGGATAGCTCAATCCCAGCGCCGTGACATCGGCCACGCCGGTGGCGCCGAGCGCGGCAAATTCCTTGCCGAGTTCATAAGCGGTATGGGCATAGCTGATGTCGCCGCGCAGACCCGACTCGCCCAGCGGCCGCGCGTATCCGGCATGGCCCAGCCATAGATCCTCATTGGTGCGGATGCCACCGGCAACGATCTGGTCGCCCAGCATGAACGGGCTGTTCCACTTTCCCGTCACTCGCAGTCGGTTGCTGCCGGAGTAGCGGTTGCCGTGGTTGTCCACGCCCACCTGCCCTTCGAAACGCGGCCCCTGGCTGATGCGCGCCTCGAAATCACCGGCCCCCACTTCCTCGCCGGGCCGGATCACAGGAGTCAGCACCACGTTCGGCTGGTCTCCGAGGATCAGCGCCACGCGTTCCAGCAGCGCACCCTCGATGACTTCGCCCGGACGCAGTGCCGCCAGGAACGGCTGCGCGCGTGCCGCCAACCCGGGCTCGCCCACGGCGGTGATCTTGCCGTAGCGCCCCTCGAGCACGTCCACCCGCAGCTCGCCATCCGCCATGCGTTGCGGCGGCAGGTAGGCGCGCGCGAACGGATAGCCGCTCTCGCGATAGAAGCGGGTCACCCGGTTCGCCAGCTGCCGCAGGCCAGCCAGGTCGTGACGCTTGCCGATGGCGTCCTCGGTCAACTTGCCGAGGATTTCCGGGCCGAACTTGGTGGCACCGTGGAAGCTTACGCGCGTGAGCACCACCTGCGCGCCTCCGGTCTTCATGTCCGCCGGCGTCTCGTTCTCCGCCAGCTCCAACTCGACCGACGGCTTGATCGGCTGCGGCGGAATGGTCATTTCCTGCAACAGCCGCCCGGCATCGGGCGGCACCTGCGCGAAGGCCGCCGGGCTGGTCACCAGGGCAGCGAGCAGGACTCCGCGCGGGATGGAGACACGCGTGGCCCATGCGCTGGCGATGGAACGCCGGTCAGTGTTTCGTGAATTCATGCTCATCCTCAGTTCTGCCCTTCTTCGGTTTGCGTGGCGCCAGCCGCAGCCGCGAACGCGGGCAGACGGATACCGCCGTCCACCGCGAATACGGTCAACGAGCCAAGCGGGTCGCGCGTGCCGGATTCATATCCATCATCGGAAGCGTTGCCGCCTTCGCCGCTACCTCGGGCGCTCCTCCCCACCGCTGCCACAGCCGTCCCATCGGTCGCCGCAGCGACATTCAGCGCGGAACCATTCACATCGACGACATGCAACGTCCCGCTACCGGCAGCCCCCGTACCGCTGCTGCCTGCGGACACCCCAGTCGCGGCGCCGCCACCAGCCGTCGAGTGCCCGCCTTGGCCGAAACCGGCACCGGACGAACCACTCGTGCCTGCATTCGGGGTCAGGGTGTGCGCGGATTGCAGCCCGGCCAGCAACGCAGCGCTTGGCACTTGCACCGCGAGCGCCCCATCGCTGAACGAGATCGCGTAATTGGGGTTGTTCGCCTGCGTCAGCGAGCCCTGTGTGATCACCTTGCGCAGCCCGCCATCGACGGCAACCGCTTGCAGCGAGCCGTGCAGGGAATCGCCAGCCACCAGGCCCTGCCCCGCGGAGGTGGGCAGCACCGTATAAGTGAGCGGCGGGTCCTGCATGCCGTAGGGTTTGGTCTTCGCATCGGCAAGCACGGTGATCGGGCGCGGCGTGATCGTCAGGGCGTCGTTGTCGGCGTTGAACGTGATCGCGTAGTTGCCGGCCTTGCTGCCGGCCCCCAGCGCCACGTCGTAGGCACCCACGTTGTTGCCCGCCTCGCGGACCAGCGTGCCGGTGACTTCGGACAGCGTATCGCTGACCGCCTCCGTGGCCAGGCTGCCGCTGACGATGCGCACGCTGAACGTGGGATCGGCCTCGCCGTAGATCTTGCTCACCGCGTCGGCGGCCAGCGTGATCGCCCGCTGGGCGATGGTCATGTTGGCGCCGGTGTAGCTGATCGCATAATTGCCGTTGACCAGCGTGCCTTGGCCGATCAGGTGGGTGCCGGCGTTCTCGTTGCCCTGCACCAGCGCACCGGCCAGCGTGTCGCCGGCCAGCAGGCCGCGGCCCGCCGACTGGACTTCGGTCGCGTAGGTCAGCGCCGGGCCGGCATCACCGTAGATCTTGCTTTGCGCGCTGGCCACGACATTCAGCGGACGTGGCGTGATCGTCAAGGCGCCGTTGTCGGCATTGAACGTGATCGCATAGTTGCCGGCCTTCCTGCCGGTACCGAGCGCCACGTCGTAGTTGCCGACGTTGTTGCCCGCCTGACGGCTCAATGTGCCGCTGACTTCCGACAGCGTGTCGGTGACGCTTGCGCTCGCCAGGCTGCCGCTGACGATGCGCATGCTGAGCGTGGGATCCGTTTCGCCGTAGATCTTGCTCACCGCGTCGGCGGCCAGCGTGATCGCGCGCTGGACGATGGTCATGCTGGCGCCGGTGTAGCTGATCGTGTAGTTGCCGTTGGCCAAGGTACCCTGGCCGATCACGTGGGTACCCACGTTCTCGTTGCCTTGCACGAGCGCACCGGCCAGCGTGTCGCCGGCCACCAGGCCGCGACCGGCGGACTGGGCTTCGGCCACGTAGGTCAGCGCGGCGACATCGCCGTAGGTCTTGCTCTGCGCGTCGGCCACGATGTTCAACGGGCGCGGGGTGATCGTCAGAACGTCGCCGACGTAGCTGATCGCATAGTTCGGATTGGCGAGCGATCCCTGGGTGATCGAGTAGCCGCCGACATCGGCGCCCGGGTTACGGGCCAACCCACCAGTGAACACGTCGCCAGGAACCAGTCCGGCATTCCCCGCCAAGGGGCTTGAGGTGTAGGTCAAGCTGGGATCGGCTTCGCCGTAGACCTTGGTTTTTGCGGCGGCTGTGATCGTCACCGGCCGCGGCGTGATCGTCACGGCGCTGCCATTGTACGAGTAGTCGTAACCCAGGCCGGTATCGAAGTCCGCCAACTGCACCGCGTAAGTCCCGACATCCTTGCTGCTGCTGGCACGCAACAGAGGATTGGTGTCGCCGTTGAGCAGTCCGGATATCCCTACGCCCAGGTTGTATCCACTGCCATCGTAGACCTTGGTCTGCGCGAAGGTCGTGTACACGACGGTGGGCGTTTCGCGATAGATCGCATGCGCGCCGGTGCCCAGGGCCATGGAGTAGTTGGCGTACTCTTCGTCGCTGCCATAGCGGAACCGGCCGCTGGCGTTCCCCACCAGGCCGTTCAGGCCCGTGCTGCCGGCCACCGAACCGGTGTAGATCGTGGCGCGTCCACCCAGCCCCGTGCTTACCGTCTTGCCCGCCGCCACGATGACGTTGCCGCCGGCGGCGATGCCGGCGTCCGCGGCGCGTCCGGCATTGAGCACGACTGCATCGGTGCCGGTCGCACCGCTGTTGACGTTCTGGCTCAAGGTGAGATTGCCGCTTTCGGTGGCGATGTCGACGTCACCGGTGGTGGTGACTCCGACCGTCGCATTGACCGAACCGATGCCGAGAGCACCAGCGTTGGAGAACGTCACCGAGCCGGTGTTGGCCGCCAGCGTGGCCACCTGGTTGCTGGCAGCGCCCAGCCGATGCACGCCTGCCGCGCCCAGCAGCTCCAGCGCGTCGGTGGTGATCACGCCGCTGGAGGTCTGCGTCACCGTGCCCTTCGTGTTCAGGGTCAGGGTGTTGCCCGCCGTGGTGGTCAGGTTGTTCTGGATGTCGATGCCAGCCGTACCGCCACGCACGATGGCGTTATCCAGGAACGTGGTGGGCCCCAGCACGCTGACGCCGCCGGCGCCCGTGTCCGAGCCCACGGTGATCGACAGGAAGCCGTCCTGCAGCCGCGCGAGCTTGTCGGCGGTGAGATCCAGGGTATCGGCCGCACTGTTGGCGCTGCCGCCCAGTTCGACCTTTTGCGTGTCGCTGCGCTGCTCCAGCGTAAGCCGGTTGGTGCCGCTGACGTTGCCGGCGAAGTCCATCTTGTCGGCACGGATGGTGAGCTGGTTGTCCACGGCGCGGACTTGACCATTGAAGGTGACCTTGGATGCGTCCACCAACTTCAAGCCGCCGGCGGCCTTGATGTCGTCGATGAAGAGCTGGGCGCCAAGAACTTGCCCGCCGGTCGCGTCCCAGGAGCCGGAGACGAAGACGAATTTGTAAGTCCCGGGCTCGGTCAGATTGACCAGTGCCGTGGTCCAGGGCTGGATCGTCGACGCACTCGCTCCGGTGGCATTGAGAATCGGCTGCACGGCACCGGTGTGCACGTTGAGCAGATAGCCGAACACGTCATAGGCGTCGCCGCCACCTTTGGCCTGCCACTTGAACGAGACCATGCCGCCTACGGGCAGGGTCACCGTGCTGTCGCTGACCACATAAGGTCCGCGCACGATGCAAAAGCCGACATCGCAGGTGCCCGAGGAATTCATCACCAGCGACTTGGTGCCGCTGCCGGGTGCCACATCGGCGGAGATGTTGGTGGTGAACGTGAAGCCGCCTTGCAGCGTGGTCGTGTCGCAATTGGCGCCGGTGGCGACGTTGCAGCCCGGGACCACCCTTCCGGGATAGGTCAGATCCACCGGTGTGAGGTAGCCGCCGATGCTGTCCACGCCATTGAGGCGGATCCGCCCGTTGGTAATGCTCCAGCCCACTAGGCCATCTTCGAAACTGGGGTTGGTGAACTGGGTCAACGCGCCGAACTCGACGTCGCCGTTGTAGGTCTGCTCGAGTTGCGTGCGCACGCTGTCGCCGTTGATGACGGTCAGTCCCGCCGTGACATCCAGCGAGCGCAGCGGATTGATCGAACCCACCTTGTGGCCGAAGGTGACCCGGCCGGGCCCGGCATTGACGGCCAGCGGTGTGTTGGCGCCGGGCACCCTCAGCACGCTTCCACGCTGCAGGCTCGAGTCCTGCGCCGACCATAGCCCGGTGCTGGAATCCAGCAGCAGGCCGCGAGTTCCCGCCGCCGTGCCGGGCTGCCCCGCCTGCCAGTTCACGAACTGGTTGTCGGCACCGTTGTATCCCGTCTGGCCGTTCTGTGCAGAGGCATGGAACAACCGCCCCGACCCGCCGCCTTCAGCCGCCAGGGGTCCGGTGACCCAGCGCCATTGCCCGGAACCCGTCCGGTCTCCGCCACCAAGCCACACCGATGCCCCATCGGCAATCTCGGAAATCGCCGCGTTTTCAAGGGCCGAGGAAGCCGTCGCCAGATAAGGGCTGGCGGACGCGCCCCACCAATCGATCGGCGACGACGCAAACAGGTAACCGGTTGTCGAATCCACCAGGCTGTCGAAGTCGACATCGCCGCCCATGGTGTTGATGGACAGCCCCGTGGCGTTGGCCAGCCCTACCTCGCCGTAGAAATGCACCGCGCCACCTTTGGTGGACAGTGTCTGCGCCCCGGTCCCGTCGAACCGCGTTCCTACTCCGCGGAAGCGCAGGTCGCCGCCATTGGTGATCAGATCGCCGCGGACGGCGACATACCCCAGCCCCTTGCCGTCGCCATTGGCGTTCAAGTTCATCGACAGCGCACCGCCGGTGCTGCTGATCGTTCCATCCAGGAAGATGCTGCGATGCGCGTCCAGGGTCAGCTTGCGTGTTGCAGCGCCGGAATAGTTGTAGGCACTTTGCCAGTAGATGTTGCCTGCCTGCGTGCCGCCGGCCCCGGTCTGGATCGTCACGTCACCGACTTGCAGGGCAGCGTCGATCACGTCGAGGCCCAGATGCGCGTCGTTCCCGCCTGACACGAACGGGTTGCTCGCTCCGATGCCTGTGTTTCCAGGACTGGCGTCGATGATGATGTTGTACGGATCGAGCAGCCACAGGCCGCCGTTACCCGCCACCGCGCCCATGTCCGGCGCCTGTCCCACGTCCAGGTCGCGGCCACTGGTCTCGATGCGTCCGCCGTTGCCGCCGAGCGCGCCGCCGCGTGCCAGCAGGCTGCCGTAAGCCCGGGTCACCCCACCGGCGCGATGGATGTCGGACCATGCCACGATGGTGCCGCCATCGCCGCGCGTCGTGGCGGAAGCGTCGAGCACGGCACCCGCACCGATCACCGTGGCACTGGCTTGCTTGATCGCCGGGTCCTGGCCCTGCCAGCCGCCGCCCACATAGATTTCGCCACCGCCGGTGGCACCGCGCGCATCCACGTGCGCGCCGTCATCGAGCAGCACCCGCTCGCCGGTGACCACGGCCTTGCCGCCCTTGCCGGCGGCCGACGACACGTCGATGAGTCCACCCACCGTCACCGTACCCTGCTCGCCGAGCAGCACCACCGTGCCGTCGCGGCCCGCACCGAGCGACTGCGCCTCGATCACACCGGTGTGGTTGATCACGGTGGCGGCCAGATCCTGTGCGGCCCCTGCGGTGAGCAGCACGGCGCCGCCGCTGGCCTTGATCGCACCGCCATTGGTGATCAGCGCATCCAGTGCGCCTTGCTCCACCTCCAGCTTCACCGGGCCACCCAGATCCAGCATCACCTTGCGACCGGCGCCCAGCAGCACCTGGCCACCCGGCGCGTCCAGCGTGCCGTCGTTGACGATATGCGCTGCCACCAGAGCGATGCTGCCGCCATGGACCGCTTCAATATGGCCTTGGTTGACGACGCTGCCCTGGCTGTCCCCTGTAAACGTGTAGTTGCCCGCCAGGAAATCCTCGGTGCTCAGCTCCAGCGTGGAAGCCACGATGGCCGCCGCATTCACCCGTGCCGTGGGCGTGAACAGCACCCCGTTGGGATTGACCAGGAACACTTGGCCATTGGCTTTCAGCGCCCCCTGGATCACCGAAACGTCGTTGCCGAGCACACGGTTCAGCGCGACCGCACTGGCGGATGGCTGGATGAACTGCACGGTACTGTCGCGGCCCACCGAGAAACTCTGCCAGTTCGCGACCAGATTGGCGCTGTCCTGAGTGATGGTAAGAACGCGATCGGATTGGGTGATGGAGCCCGCTCCGGCCACGATCTGGCCCCCAGAAGGCAGGTCGGCGGCGTATGTCCAGGGACTGAACGCAAGCAGGGCTGCCAGGGCAAGCGGTCGCAAGTTCTTGCTGTCCACGGAACGCGAAATACCGCAACTGCCACTGCCCACTACTGCTGGCCCCATGCTGCGTGCCAGCTCGCTGGCGGCCACAAAGCAATGCAGAGCATGGCTCCAGATCACACGGTAGATCTTGTTCATGGGGTCCCCTGCAGGTTTACTTGGAATTTATGTTTGTTAAAACAAGCACCATTCGTACCAAATTACGACAAAAGAAAATATCAAGCAAAAACTTGCGAATTGGTCCACCTTTTGGCGTTTGAAATCGCCCATCGTCGAGAGGCGCCGCGGGGCCGGACCCCCAGCGTCGACAAACGATGGGATTCGTCCGCAAGGACTTTACGGCGGAGCGACCCCATGGCCGATCGGGTCACTTTCGGCCCGCATTCAGCACATCGAGACGGGGGACCGGGTTGCCGCAGGGGAAAGGCTTTTCGCTCAAGCCCTGGCGGCGTGGGTGGAAAACGTGCTGATGACTTGCGAAGGCCGCCACCCTTTGGCCGGGCACCCGGACGCGTGTCTGTAACCCGCCGCCAACCCCGCGATGCCGGCTTCCGGCACCGGCAGGTCGTTCCAGGCCGCCCCGGAAACGCTTGGACCAATTGACCGATGTCAACGCGGCGTTACTGCACAACCTGAAATGATGCCAGTACATGAGCGACATCGGCGCACTTTCCTCTCCGACGCGGAGTCCGGCGATCACCTCGCTGGCCGGGCTGTTCCGGACCATGGAAAGCCGTGCGGGCGGCTTGTCCGGACAGGAGGCCGCGAGCCGGCTGCTGCGCGATGGCCCGAACGAGGCCAGTGCAGTCGGCCGCCGCGGCGTGATCGCCAGCCTGCTTGGCCTGTTCGCCAACCCACTGGTGGTCATCCTGCTGCTGGCGGCAGGTGTCTCCGGGTTCCTCGGCGACTGGGCCGGCGCCGCCATCATCATCGCCATCGTGCTGCTGAGCATGACGCTCAACTTCACACTCAGCTATCGCTCGCAGCAGGCGGCCAACCGCCTGCGCGAGGAGATCGCGCCGATGGCGACGGTCCGCCGCGAAGGCCGCTGGCAGGAGCTGCCGCGCCGCGAGCTGGTGGCGGGTGACGTGATCCGGCTGTCCGCCGGCGACCGGGTACCCGCCGATGCGCGCCTGATCGACGCGCGCGACCTGCACGTGCAGCAGGCCGCGTTGACCGGCGAATCGGCACCGGTGGAAAAGGAGCCCGTGGCCGAGGCGGACGACGCGGCCGGCGGGGCGGATGCGCGGCACCTGGTCTTCCTCGGCACCTCGGTGGTGGCCGGCACGGCAACGGCGCTCGTGTTCGCGACCGGGCGCAACACGGCCTTCGGCGATGTCGCCGAAACGCTGTCCGAGCGTCCGCCGCAAACCGAGTTCGAGCGCGGCCTGGGGGATTTTTCCCGACTGATCATGCACACCGTGGTGTTCCTGTTGCTCGGCGTGCTGCTCGTGGGCACCGTGCTGCACCGCCCGCCCCTGCAGACCCTGCTGTTCGCGCTGGCGCTTGCGGTCGGACTCACGCCCGAGTTCATGCCGATGATCACCACCGTCACGCTGGCCCGGGGCGCGGTGCGCATGGCGCGCCAGCGGGTCATCGTCAAGCACCTTGCCGCCATCGAGGACTTCGGCAGCATGACGGTGCTGCTGAGCGACAAGACCGGCACGCTGACCAGCAGCGAGACTGCGGTCGCCTCGACGGTCGGTCCGTTCGGCGAAGCATCCGAACGCACGCAGCTGCTGGCCCATCTCAACGCCACGTTCGAAACCGGCATCCGCAGCCCGCTCGATGCGGCCATCCTGCGGCACGCTACGCTGGCCACCGACGAGTACCTCAAGCTCGACGAGATCCCGTTCGACTTCGAGCGGCGCCGGCTGTGCGTCGTGCTCGCGCACGGCGGCGAGCGGCTGCTTATCGTCAAGGGTGCACCGGAATCCGTACTCGCCGCATGCACGCATTGCGAGGTGGGCGGCACGGTGCGGCCACTCGACATCGCCGCCACGGCCCGCTGCACACATAGCTACGAGGCGTTCGGCGAACAGGGGCTGCGCGTGCTGGCGGTGGCCTATCGCAACGTGCCGGTACAGGACCGCTACACGGTTGCCGACGAGGCCGGACTGGTGCTGGCCGGTTTCGTCGCGTTCGCCGATCCGGTGATCCCCGGTGTGGCCGATTGCCTGCGTGCGCTGGCGCAGGACGGCATCGCGGTGAAGATCCTCACCGGCGACAACGAGAAGGTGGCGCGGCATGTGTGCGGGCAGGTCGGCATCGACGTCGGCCAGCTGGTCAGCGGGACGGAAATCGACGCGCTCGGCGAGGCCGCGCTCGGTGTCCTGGCCGAGCGCACCAGCGTGTTTGCGCGAGTTTCGCCCGCGCAGAAGCACCGCATCGTGCTGGCACTCAAGGCGCGCAACTGCGTGGTCGGGTTTCTCGGCGACGGCATCAATGACGCGCCGTCGCTGCATGCCGCCGACGTGGGCATTTCGGTGGCCGATGCGGTGGACGTCGCGCGCGACGCAGCCGATATCGTGCTGCGCGAGCGCGACCTCGGGACCTTGCATGCCGGCGTCCTCGAGGGGCGCCGGGCATTCGCCAACGTCACGAAATACCTGCTGATGGGCACCAGTTCCAACTTCGGCAACATGTTCAGCATGGCCGCCGGCACGCTGTTCCTGCCGTTCCTGCCCATGCTGCCGACCCAGATCCTGCTCAACAACTTCCTCTACGACCTGGCGCAGACCGCCATCCCGACCGACAACGTGGACAAGGCGCAGCTGCGGCGACCGCGGCGATGGAGCGTAGCCGCGATCCGGCGTTTCATGCTCGGCGTCGGACCGATCAGCTCGCTGTACGACTTCGCCACTTTCTACGTGTTGCTACACTGGCTGCACGCCTCGGAGGCTGCGTTCCATACCGGCTGGTTCGTCGAATCACTCGCGACCCAGACCCTGGTGCTGTTCGTCATCCGCACGGCCGGCAATCCGCTGCGCAGTCGCCCGAGCTTGCCGCTGGCCATCGGCGTGCTGACGGCGCTCGCCATCGGCATGGCGCTGCCCTGGACGCCGCTCGCGCCCAGGCTGGGCATGACGCCCCTGCCCGCGGCCTTCTTCATGTTTCTGCTGGCAGCAACGGCCACCTACCTGCTGCTGGTCGAACTGGTCAAGCGGCGATTCATGGACGCGGGCGACCAAGGCTCGCGGGCTTAAGTCGGCAGGCGGCCGCCAGCGAAGGCTGCGGGCTACGCGGGGCGAACGGGAGTCACGCGGGGACGCTGCCTATCTGGCGAATTCCCGCGGCACCCGCGCACGGATCTCGTCGGCCGGCAGCCCAGCGATGTGGAGCCTGAGTTCACCGGCTACGCAGGTGCGCAGCGATTTGCTGAAGTGGGCATGCGGTACGCCCAGAAGATGCGGCGAAGCGACCAGCACGAGCCGATCGAAGCGACGGGCGCGGTGGTCATGCTCCAGCGTCTCGCTGACGGTACGCACAAACGCGTCGATGCTCTTCGCGGGCAAGGTCGTATGCGGCTCGATGGCATGGCGCGACGGCCCGCTGCTCTCGTGGGTGCGGGGCAGATGATCGGTCGTCGCGTCGCAACCGAGTGCACGGCCATCGGGATTAACCAGGCAGGCAATCTCGGCCCATGCCGCATGCTTCGAATTCGCCTCGAAGCAGCGCGCCCTCACGCTATCGGCGCACCACCATCGTGTGCGATAGCGCACGTGTGCAAAGCAGAGCGGCCACATGGGCATCAGTGCCGCATCAGCACCGGAATGCCGGCATGATCCAGGACATGGCGGGTGGCACCGCCAAAGAACCATTCGCTGAAACGGGTGCGGCCATAGGCACCCATCACCAGCATGCCGGCGCCGATTTCCGCAGCCGCGGCGAGCAAGGCCGGGCCGGCATCTTCGTCGCTGGCTAGCAAGGGGCGTTCTTCGGCATGGATGCCGTGCCGCCGGAGATAGACGTCCAGGTCGAACTGCGGCTTCCAGTCGATTTCGGTGAGGGCTTTTCGCTGCGTTCCACTCAGCACGACCACACGGCTGGCGCGCGCCAGCAGCGGCCGTGCCGAGTGAATCGCACGTATGGCCTCGGGCGAGCCGTTCCATGCCACGGCAATGCATTCCGTTACGGGCGACGGCGTTCCCTCCGGTGGAACGATGAGGCACGGGATCTCCACCGAAAGCGCGACGCGGCCAAGTTCCGCGGCGCTCTCCTCCGGCACCGACGTGCGCTCCAGCACCAGCAGATCGTGCCAGTTGCCAATGTGCCCGAGGACGCTCGGCACGTCGCCTTGGGCAACCTGCCAGGTGGCTTTTTTCGCCCCGTGTTCGCCCGCCCATCGGACGAACGCGGGAGCGGCGGCGGAAGCGCTCTCCACCAGCTCAAGGATGCCCTCCAGGACGTAAGTCATGAGCTCTGGCGTCTCATAGACCTGCATCAGGGCCATGGGCGACGGACTGACGTAGAGGCCTGTCAACGAAGCATCCAGAGCACCGGCCAGGCGCGCTGCGTACTCCGGACCCCGTGACCATGTGGCGAAACTGCTGGTGTAGGCCAGTATGTCCTGCATGTCGCTACCCTCCTCCACAGAAGCCAATCTAGCGATTGCCGCATGCAAGATGCTTGACCTGGATCAGCTGCGGTATGCAAATACCCGACACCGGCCGGCGTCCTCCGTCAGGGGCAGCAGTCGGCGGCTGTATCTGCCGCCGCCGGACGCTCGCGCGGGACTCCGCCAGTCCCAGCGGGCGGGAGTTCCCTGCCGCCACGTCGCCCGCGTATCCGCGACACGCCCATTCACGCTGCCCTATTCCACCGTCACCGACTTCGCCAGGTTGCGCGGCTGGTCGACGTCGGTGCCGCGCAGCACGGCGACGTGGTAGGCGAGCAGTTGCAGCGGCACGGTGAACACGGCCGGGGCGATGAAGTTGCCGCCGGACTCCACTCGCAGCATGACGCCGTTGCCGGCCATGTCATCCATGCCGGCGGCGCCGTCGGCGAACACGATCAGGCGGCCGCCG
>Ga0207690_10001394_pt1 | contig 15200 bp, 14 predicted proteins | sample KBSC23metaG_FD_184315 | JGI IMG/M metagenome (GOLD analysis project Ga0207690, IMG submission 184315) | Corn rhizosphere microbial communities from Kellogg Biological Station, Michigan, USA - KBS C2-3 metaG (SPAdes) (version 2) | ecosystem: Host-associated > Plants > Roots > Rhizosphere > Soil ...
CTCGGCCAGCCGCTGGGTGCCGCCCATCGAGGGCGTCAGGCCTACGACTTTCTCGACCAGGCCGAACTTCGCCTTCGGCGAGGCGACGATCAGGTCGCAGGCGAGCGAGAGCTCGAAGGCCGCGGTCAGGGTCAGCGCGTGGGCGGCGAAGATGACCGGAGCCGGCAGCTCTTCGACCTGCTCGATCATCCCCAGCAGCTCGTCCCAGAGCAGGCTCCCCAGCTCCGGCGTCAGCCCGGCGAAAACGTGGACGTCGACGCCGCCGGAGACGGCGCGCCCCTCGGCCCGGATCAGCAGCGCCCGCGGCGGCTCGGCGGCGACTGCGCCGATCGCCGCGCGCAGGTCGTCGATCATCCGCTGGTCGAAGAGGTTGAGTGGTGGGCTGTCGAGGGTGATCAGCGCGAGCCCGCTGTCCTCGCGCTCCAGCCGCGCCGCCGGTCCGTCAGGGGACACGGTGGACCTCGAAGAGGTTGGTGCCGAGTTCCTGGTCGGGCAGGCCGGCGGTGATCGCAATCAAGTCGCCCGATTTGGCGACACCGGTACGCCCCGCCATGTCGGAGCAGGTGCCGATCAGGCTGTGGACGTCGGACTCGTAGTCGCAGCGAATAGCGGTCACGCCGAAGAGGAGATTAAGGCGGCGCACCGTCTCAATGCGTGGCGAGACCGCCAGCACCGGCACGTTCGGCCGGTGGGCGGAAACGAGGCGGGCGGTGCGGCCGCTGGTCGTCGGCACCACCAGCGCCTTCAGCCCCAGCCGGTAGACGGCGCCGACGGCGCTCTGGGCGACCGAGTCGGCGACGTCCTGGGTCGCCTGGTCGGTGCGGCGGAAGAGCCACTCGCCGTAGGGGAGGTCGGGCTCGGTCGCGCGGGCGATCTGGTCCATCACCCGCACCGCCTCGACCGGGTGCTGGCCGACCGCGGTCTCCTCGGAGAGCATCACCGCGTCGGTGCCGTCGTAGATCGCGTTGGCGACGTCGGTCACCTCGGCCCGAGTAGGCCGCCGTGCCGTCACCATCGAGGCCAGCATCTGGGTCGCGGTGATCGCCGCCTTCGAGCGGCGGCCGGCGGCGCGGATCAGCCGCTTCTGCACGATCGGCACCTGCGCCAGCGGCAGTTCGATCCCGAGGTCGCCGCGGGCGACCATGATCCCGCCGGTCGCCTCGGCGACGATCGCGTCGACGTTTTCGGCCGCCTGCTGGCGCTCGATCTTGGCGACCAGGGGGATGTCGGAGCCAAGCCTGTCGAGCCGCTGGCGCACCGGTTCGAGGTCTTCGGGGGTGGAGACGAAGGAGACGGCGAGGAGGTCGACGCCATGGGAGACGGCGAAGTCGACCCAGTCGAGGTCAAGCGCGGTGGCGGCGGGCAGCGGCGCCCCGCCGGGGATGTTCATCCCCTTGTGGGAGGAGAGCGTGCCCCCTACCTCGACCTCGGCGCCCACGCCCGAGTCCCCGGCTTTGTCGACCCGCAGCCGGATCGAACCGTCGGCGAGGTAGACGACCTGGTCCTCGCGCAGATGGGAAACGCTGGACCCGGGCACCGGGATCGTCTCCTCGTCGCCCTCGACATCCTCCGGCGTCAGCGTCACGTGCATGCCGGTCTCCAGCTCGGCGAAGTCATCGCGCAGCTCGCCGATCCGCAGCTTCGTCCCCGGCAGGTCGCCGAGGATCGCCACCTCGCGCCCGACCCGCTCCGCCGCCGCCCGGACCGCCGCAATCGTCTCCCCCTGCCGCTCCGGACCAGCGTGGGAGAAGTTGAGCCGGAACACATCCGCCCCCGCCGCCACCAGCTGCTCCAGCACCGCTGGCTCCCAGCTAGCCGGGCCAACCGTGGCGATGATCTTGGTGCGGCGCCCAAGGTGGGCGCCGGCTAGTGGATCAGGTCCCGAAATCATCGAAGACGACTGTAGTGACTGGATCTATCGAGGAAGCGTTCCTTGCTCCCGGCTTTGAGCTCCCGCATCCACAGGTTCTTATTTAGAACAATAGGTTGATCTATAGGTAATGGTGGTGGGAACGGAGGGAGACAGGCATGGGGTTGTTCAATAGGAGAGCAGAAGCGAGGGAACGCGAACAGCAGCAGCGGGAAGCGGAGGAACAGCGGCAAGCCGCAGAAGCGGCCGACCCGCTCGCTCCGATGAAGCGGCAATTCGCGGGCGCAGTCGCCCGCGGAAGATTGGATGACGCCTCCAGCACGTTGAATGCTTACCTGGCTGACCATCCTTCCGACAGTGGGCCCGCCGATTACGAGCACGGGCCATCGCTGCTGGAACAAGCCGCCCCCGTCCGGCGCGCGCTCGCAGCAGACCAGACGGACCAAGCAGTCGAGCTTCTGATCGCCTGGGAGATCCGTCCGCCCCACGGTTCGATCACCGAAATCGAGGCGAGGATGGCCGAGCTGCCGAACCTGAACACCATCGGCATGCTGCTGGTCGATTTCTTCTCCCGCCCGGATGCGACCGCCCACCCTGCTTACGCCACGCTGCTGGACACGCAGCTGATGAAGGTCGCCAAATACACCAGGCTTTCGATGCCCAGGCCAGAACCGGGGGGCTACTTCGACCGTGTCTACGCAGAGCTCAAGTCGAACTGGGAGCTTTCGCGCGCAGCAGCAAGGGCGGAACAGTCTCAGGACTAGAGGTCACTTACAATCGAGAAGGTGTCAGGAGAGGTGGCCGAGTGGCTGAAGGCACTCGCCTGCTAAGCGAGTAGGGGGCGCAAGCTCTCTCGAGGGTTCGAATCCCTCCCTCTCCGTTCTAGCCAGGCACTGAAGATTTGGTCAAACTCCGAAGGGGGCGTTTCCCCATTAGCCGTCATCTTCGAAGCGCTCGGGGTATAGCACCCGCATCCTCGCCCATGAGCTTCTTCCCGGCCTCCATCGCCTTATCCACGGTCAGCTCCGTGCCAAGCCTCGCTTTGGCTTGTGCCGGCGCATAGGCACCACATAGCCTTCAGCGACCATGCCGATATGTCCTGAGTGCGGAGGGCAGAGAGTCGATCTGATCGCTCCGGGCTATTACCGCTGCCTGTGTCGGATCGACGACGAACGGCTGTGCAGATGTGAGTTTCAGATCGGCCCCCCGCATCCCGGCGATTCCCCCTTCTGTCAGTGCGGGTTGTTCGCCGTCGGAAAATGCACCGACTGCGGCCGGTGGGTATGTGGAAGGCACAGTGGGCACAATCAGGACAAGTTGCTCTGCACGGACTGTCTCACCGCTAGACATGAGGCTGATGGCAAGGCGGCTTCCGACCGGATGCAGCAATTTCGCGAAGGGATCGATGCGTTCGTCTCGGTGATGAATGGCGCATCTAATCTCGGCGCTGAAAAGTACTGGCGGACTCTTGATTGGAAGGTATGGCTGCTCGGCAAAGAGGAAAATCCCGGCCGCGAAGGGCCGTGGTTTGTTGATTACTTCCTCGCAACGGACGGGGATCTCATTTACGTCCGGGCAGGCTCCAAGGGGAGAGAGCCGCGGCGACGTAGCCCGAACTTCCGCCCTGCCAAGGAGCCCTCTCCCCAGAGGGAGAATCTCTTGGGCATTCCTGGAAAGTGGCTCGATCCCGAGGGTCGAGAGTTCGGCTCTGGGGCTACCCTGACGGCCAGCCGACTCGAACAACTTCTTGTCGATCACGGGCTTCGATTGACCGGTGGAGCTGTTGGAACCGAAGCGATGCGAGAAGCCGCTGTGGGGATCGAAGAGGCGGGGAGCTGAATTCTCTAGGTCACGGGGGATTGAAGCTGAGCGCTCCAACAGAGCGAACTTCGCCAAGGACGCAGTTCCTAGTTGGCCGAGGCCAAGCCGCGAAAATCGCTCACTGACTTCGGGGTTCAAACGCCGTCTCATGATCCCCGTTCCGGCTGGGGCGCAAGGCAGCCGTTCGAACCGGGTCGAACTAAGCAGACCCCCAAACGCTGGTCCTTTCAGGGCCGATACTGTCGCGCCTAACCCTTGGTACGCGGTCTTGCAGGCCATCCCCTGGGGTCGAGCGGCACATACAGTTTCACGATCCCCGTTATCGCGTAGCGCACATCGCGCTACACTGCTCCAGTGGCTTCCACGCATCCGCTTTCGCTTCGTCTTGGCGCAGACGGCTGGCGCGCCTTGGAAGACCTTGCCCGCAAGCGAGGGCTCACCCGCGCTGAGGCCGCTCGCCAGGCGATCGCCGAGACGGCTGAGCGCGAGCGCAGGCACTCGGGGCTCGCGGCGGAGGTTGCCCAGCTCGCGGACGATCCCGTCGACCGCGCGGAGCGCAATCGCGTGATGGCGGAGATAGACGCGATTGCCGCCGAGTGGCCTGAGTGACGCGCGGCGATATCTACCGTGTGCGGCTCCCTTCGCGCGGCGGCCACGAGCAGCATGGGTCGCGCTATGCCGTACTCGTGCAAGCAGACGAGCTTCTTGGGCTCTCGACCGTGCTCGTCGCGCCTACCTCCCGAAGCGTGCGGGCAGCCAGCTTCCGACCCGAGGTCGACATCGCCGGACGGCGGACGCGGGTGATGGTGGAGCAGCTGCGCGCGTTAGACGTGCGTCGACTGGATGACTTCGAGGGGCACCTGACTGCGAGCGAGATGCGAGGGGTAGACGAAGCCCTCGCACTAGTTCTCGCCCTGTCCTAAAAGCGCCGCAGCAAGAGGCTCAGCCGAAGCGCGCTTCGTGAAGCCGCTTGATCCGCTCCCATGCGTGGTCCAGTTCGATCATCGCCCCTCCCTCTCCGTTTCCGAGGGCAATCTCACGTTTTGGCCCCGCGGCTCGTTTTCTTTTCATGGAATGCGAGGAGGTCCGGTTCGAGTCGCATGGGGACCGTTGCTTGGCGTGGCTCTATCCCAGCCGGTCTGCAGCGGCGTCGCCGGCGATCGTCATGGCCCATGGCCTGACGGGCACCCGCCGCGACCGTCTGGGGGCTTTTGCCGAGCTGTTTGCGCAGGCGGGGATCACCGCACTCGTGTTCGACCATCGGGGGTTTGGCGACAGCGAAGGGGAGCCGGACCTGTTCGAGCCTCGGCGCCAGCTCAAGGACTGGGCCGCGGCGATCGACCACGTCCGCAGCCTCGACGGCGTCGACCCGACGCGAGTCGCAACTTTCGGCTCCTCGATGGGCGGTGGCAACGCCCTTGCGGCGGCGGCAGCCGATCCGAAAGTGGCGGCGGCGGTCAGCCAGGTGCCGTTCCTGACGATGAGGCAGGCGCATCGATCGCCACTCCGCGTCCAGGCGAGGATGATCGCCGCCGCGATCCGCGGCCGGCACCTGCCAGCCCTCGGTCAGCCAGGCGATGCCGCGTTCATCACCGCCCCCGGCAGCGAAGCCGGCTGGCGGCATGTCGTCGCCATTGGCGAGGACTCCCGCTGGCGCGACCGTGCCTCATCGCGCTGGCTTCTCGCCTCGCCGCTCACCTTCAACCACACTCGGCATGCTCGCCGCCTTCATTGCCCCTGGCTGGTTTGTGTTGGCGAGGCCGATCGGGTGGCGGCGCCTGGCATTGCGATTCGGGCTGCCCGCCAGGCGCCGTTGGGAGAGTTGCGGACCTACCCAGGCGTCGACCACTTCGACATCTACGACGGTCCCGAGCACGAGGCCGTCGTCGCCGACGAGATCGAGTTCCTCCGGCGACACCTTCAGGTATCTCCTGACTAGGCCCAGCTGACCCAGTGCTACTGGCTCCACCAGTCCCTCGCGTTGGCGAGCGGGCCTTCGGTGGGGGCGCCTTGCTGTTCTTGCCGGACCTGGTCGGCGCGGCGCGCTCGATCCGTTGCAGCCTTCTGGGCCTCGGAGAGCTTGGCGATCAGGGTGTCGCGGGTTTGCTCTAGCTCCTCGACGCCGGCGACGTGGGCTTTGGCGCGGGGGGTGGCCGTGTAGAGCTGGGGCAGGTCGCGGACGTAGGTGGCGAGCTCGGCCTCGAGGCGGGCGATCTGGCGGCGCAGCTCCTGACGGATCTCGAGCGTCTCGCTGGACTCGGTCGGAGCGGCGGGCTTCGCCTCCGCCGGGGGCGGTGCGATCTCTTCGTCCGGAGCGAGCATGTCGGCGCAGGCCATCACGACGATCGCCACGTCCTTGGGGTCGCGACCGGTCTCCTGCCCGCGCCGGATCGCCTCCAGTGCAGCCGACTCCAGCTCCGGCTCAGGGAGGACGCCCTCGGAGACAAACGTGCCCCGTCCCTGCTGACTGGAGATCAGCCGTTCCGCTTCCAGCGACTCGTAGACGGAGCGCACAGTGTTGACGTTGACGCCGGCCCACTCGGCGATGCGCCGCAGGCTCGGCAGGCGCTCCCCCGCCACCAGGCGGCCGGTGAGGACAAGTGCCCGCAGGCGCCAGTTGAGCTGCACCCCAAGAGGGATGTCGCTGCCCGGGTCTAGCGCGAATGGGTTTGACTGTGCTAGCTTACTCATACAGCTATCTAAATTCTACCAGTTGGATGGATGGGTTTTTTAAAAGGATGGGAGGAAACCATGAGAAAGCATCTGCTTCGCCTCAAAGCCTTCTGGATCGGGCTCTTGCTGCTGGGATGCACGACTACCGCTCTCGCAGATCGAAAGGAAGAGTGCGCGGGGAACATCTGCATCGCGGATAACGGCGGCATCTCCCCGAAGAAGCTGCCCAAGCACGAGCAGGCACCGATCTCAGCCTTCATCGACGCCGAACTCTGGGCCAAAGACGGCGGCCACCCGCCTGCTGCCAGGGAACTCGTCGTCGACTTCGACAAGACGCTCCAGATCAACGCCAAGGGCTTGCCCGCCTGCAAGAAGGGCCAGCTGCTGTCACAGACGACTGGAGCGGCGAAGAAAGCCTGCCCCGACGCGATCGTCGGCTCCGGCGAAAGCGAAGTCGAGGTCGCCTTCCCCGACCAGACGCCGTTCTCCGCGAAGGGGCCAATCGTCTTCTTCAACGGCGGCGTCCACGGCGGCACGACTCTTCTCTATATCCACGCCTATGTCAATGTGCCGGCGCCGACCGCGATCGTCGCCACGGTCAAAATCACCCGCATCCACCGCGGCCGCTATGGCATCCACACGGTCACTCAGGTCCCGGTGATCACCGGCGGCGCCGGCTCGGTCACCGCATTCAAGTTCCACATCGGCCGCAAGTTCACCTACAGAGGCAAACAGGAGAGCTACCTGACCGCCAGCTGTCCGACCGGGCACTACTTCACCGAAGGTGAAGTCACGTTCAGCGACGGCACCAAGATGGGGCTGACCCACATCCTTCCCTGCACCCCAACGGCGTAGCGCAGTCCCACTCACCGCCGCCGGCCGCGGATAGGCTGGCGGCGGTGTCCGTTCCCCCCCAGTCGCACGAGCGCTACGAGCGGATCTTCGCCGAGGTGGAGGCGCCGTTTGCCTTCGTCGACCTGGAGGCGATGTGGGCAAACGCGGAGGAGATGCTGGGCCGGGCAGCGGGAAAGCCGGTGCGGGTGGCCTCGAAGTCGATCCGCTGCCGGGCGCTGTTGGAAGCGATCCTCGACCGCGACGAGCGTTTCCAGGGACTGATGACCTTCACCCTGCCAGAGACGCTCTGGCTCGCCGAGCTGGGGTTCGAGAACCTGCTCCTCGCCTACCCGACCGCCGACGTGGGGGCGCTAGAGGAGCTGGCGTTGCGCTCTGCGGCAAATTCGGAGGGAGCGCCGATCGTGATGGTCGACTGCGCCGAGCACCTCGACATGATCGAGTCGGTGCTGGGCAGCGGGGCGCCCCCGGTGCGGGTCTGTCTCGACGTCGACGCGAGCTGGTGGTGGCTCGGCGGCCGGGTCAAGGTAGGACCGAAGCGCTCGCCGATCCACACCGTCGAGCAAGCGGTGGCGCTGGCGCGGGAGATCGAAAAGCGGCCGCAGATCGAACTCGACGCGCTGATGGCCTACGAGGGACAGATCGCCGGCGTTGGCGACCAGCCGCCGGGACAGCGGCGGCGCGGGGCGACGATCCGCTGGATGCAGCGGCGCTCGGCGGCCGAGCTGGCGGAACGACGGGCAGCGATCGTCGAGGCGCTGAGCGAGTTCGTCCAGCTGGAGATCGTCAACGGCGGCGGCACCGGCAGCCTCGACCTGACCGCGGCCGAGGAGGCGGTGACCGAGGTGACCGCCGGTTCGGGTTTCTGCGCCCCCGCCCTCTTTGACCACTACAGCCGCTTCCGGCTGACGCCGGCGGCGGGCTTCGTGATGCCCATCGTGCGCAAGCCCTCGCGCGGGGTTGCGACCGCGCTCGGCGGCGGCTACCTCGCCTCCGGCAGCGGCGACACGGCGCGGCTGCCAGCGCCGTGGCTGCCCGAGGGTCTGGAACTTGACCGCGAGGAGGGCGCCGGCGAGGTGCAGACGCCGTTGCTCGGCCCCGGCGCCGCCGGTCTCGGTGTCGGCGACCGCGTCTACTTCCGCCACGCCAAGGCCGGCGAGCTCTGCGAGCGCTTCGACACCCTCTACCTGGTCGAAGGCGACACCATCGTCGACCAGGTCCCCACCTACCGCGGCGAAGGCAAAGCCTTCCTCTAGGTCGACGGGCCGATTTCCCTACATATAGGGGTATTTCAGGCCCATCGACCTAAGGGTCCAGCACGCGCGCGGTGTACTCGTTGGCGAAGGTGCGGGTGGGGTCTAGGAGGTCGCGGGCGCGTTGGAAGTCCTGCCAGGCGGGATAGCGCTGGGCGAGGCTCGTGGCGGTTTGAAAGTGACGCTTGCCCCAGTGGGGGCGGCCGCCGTAGTCGTTCATGATCTCCTCCACCGCTTCGAAGTAGGGACGCCACTCCATCCCCCGGTACTGGTGCACGGCGATATAAGCGCTGTCGCGTTCGTGGGCGGGGCTGAGGAAGGCGTCGTCGCTGGCCGAGACCCGCATCTCGATCGGGAAGAAGACCGGGTATTCGTTGCGGCGCACCCACTCGACCACCCGCCGCGCCGCCTCCGGCCCGTGCTCGCGCGGCAGCGCGTACTCCATCTCGGTGAAGCGCACCCGCCGCTCGTTGACGAAGACGCGGTCGCTGCGGTCGCTGGTGCGGCTGCCAGAGGCGAGGCGGCCCGCCAGCCGCGAGAGCGCCGGGATCGTGCGAGGCATCGTCTTGCCGGTGGCGGCGAGCAGCCCCAGAGCCCAGTTCTCGAGGACGATGTCATTGAGGTACGCGGCGCCGCGACCGCGCGGACGCGGCGGCTCCTCGACGCAGTTGCGCTCCAGCACCAGCGCCAGGTCGGAGTAGGGAAAGGTGAAGAGCTCAAAGTGATCGTTCGCCGCGGCGTGCTCTTCGAAAGAGCCGAGGACCTCCTCGCGCGGGTGCGGCGAGTCGACCCGGAGCAGGTTGAAGGCGGGGACGCAGCGCAGCGTCACCGCCGCGATCGCTCCCAGCGCCCCCACCCCCACCCGCGCCGCCCGCAGCAACTCCGGGTCGGTGGCGGTACCAAGGTGGCGGACGCTGCCGTCGGCCAGGACCAGCTCCAGGCCCTCGACCTGAGCGGAGATGTTGCGCAGCTTCGCGCCGGTGCCATGGGTGCCGGTAGAGATCGCGCCGGCGATCGTCTGGCGATCGATGTCCCCCAGGTTCTCCATCGCTAGCCCGAGCCTGGCTAGCTCCTCGTTGAGGTCAGCAAGGACGGTGCCGCCGCCGACCTTGACCAGGCCAGAGCCCGGGTCCGCATCGAGCACGCCGGCCAGCGCGGCGAGGTCGACCATCGTCCCCTCCGTCAGCGCCGCCTCGGTGAAGGAGTGACCGGAACCGGCAACCCGCACCTTCTGGCCAGCCGCCGCGGCGGCGCCCACCGCCTCCGCCAACTCCTCACGACTCGCCGGGCGGATGGTTCGCGCTGGCCGGCAGGCCTGGTCGCCCGCCCAGTTCACCCACTCGCCGGCAGCGGCCCGCTTACCTCGCGCCATGGGCGGAGCCTAACGCTGGTCGCGAACCATGACCCGAGGCGTGCCGTCAGCTCTTGGCCGGGCGAGGCTTGGCCGCTGGCCCCATCGACCGGAACGCGTAGAAGACGGTGAGCGCCAGCAGGGCCGCAATCGCCAGGCTCGGCGCCGTATTGCCGGTGACACTGGCGACAACCCCGCCGCCGATACCGCCGATCACCTGACCCGAGGCCCAGGCCATGTTCGAGACGCCGGCGGCGAAGCCCTGATGGAGTTTGCTCTTCTCGGCAACGTCGGAGATCAAGGCCAGCGCCGGGGCGAAGCAGAGCCCGGCGCCGAGCGAGGTGAGGACGAGGCCCCCGAGGACCAACCCAAGCGTGGTCACCAGCGCTATCGCCGCCATCGCCACCGCGCAGATCGAGAGGCCAACCATGTAAGGGAGGCGCCGTCCGACGCGGTCGGAGAGCTTGCCGGCGAGCGGTGCCAGCACCGCCTCCAAGCCGGCTCCGGCGATGAACCCGGCGGCGATCAGTCCGTGGCCGCCGCCTAGCTCGTCGATCCGCAGCGGCACCAGGACCTCAATCGCCCCGAACATCACTGAGGGGACGGCGACCAAGGCGGCGGCCTCCAGCAGCGGCCGGCTGAGCATGATTCTCACCACCTCGCCCAGTGCCTGGCGTTGCGGAATCCCGGGCTCGGGCAACCGCGAGGCGAAGTATGAGAGCAGCGCCGTGATCAAGAGGACCGAGCTGAAGACAACTTCGGTGCCGATCGAGCCGGCGATCGCTCCCAGGGCAGGGCCTAGTAGCGCCCCCGCCACCGCCATCCCCAATGCTTTGCCGATGATCGAGCCGCGCTTCTCCTCTGGGGCGGAGGTGATCAGCCAGGTCAGTGCCCCCGACCAGATCAACGCGCCGGCGATTCCCTGAATGAACCGAGTTCCGTCGAGCAAGGCGATCTGGTCGGCGAAGCCGAAGACGAGGCTCGAACAGCCGAGGGTAAGGAGGCCGATGATCACCGTGCGCCGCGGCCCCATCCGGCTGGCGACGAAGCCGGCCGGCAGCGATCCAAACAGCGTTCCCGCTGCATAGGACGCAGAAAGGACGCCCGCTTCGCCCTTGCTCAATCCAAGGTCATCGACGTACTGAGGCAGCAAAGGCGCGATCGCTGCAAAGAAGGCGACATCGAAAAAGATCATCGCCGAAGCAAGCCACAGCAACCGACGCATCGGGGAATCCAATCAGGCCTCGCAAACGCGGGCGGCGCGGTTCGGCTTTAGCATTCTCAGGGCGGCGTTTCGGAGGGGTGGCAGAGCGGTTGAATGCGGCGGCCTTGAAAGCCGTTAGGCGCCTTTCGGCGTCTCGTGGGTTCGAATCCCACCCCCTCCGCCTTTCTTAACCAAAATGATGCTACTTATAAGTCTGTAGACCTTCAAGTAGCGGAGCGAGAGCGTTCCGCTTTATGGAGGGCGACCTGCAGCGAACGATCGGCCACAACCTCCGCGCATACCGCAAGGCGCGGGGGCTGAGTCAAGAGGCCTTCGCCGAGGTCCTCGGAGTCCACCGGACCTACATGGGCGGCGTCGAGAGAGGAGAGCGAAACCTGACGCTGCGAAGCGTCGAGCGGATCGCGGAGCGAATTGAGGAGGACCCGCTGTCGCTGCTGCGGCAGCGCTAAGGCAGGAAACGCTCGTCGACAACCGAACGTCCGAGCATGAACAACGGCAGGCGCGCCCGTCGTAGTCAGCGCTGGCGGGTGCGCGCAGAAAAGGTGCGGGACGCCTTCGGGCTGGTCCTGGCCATGGTCCTTCTCACCTATGTGCTGGCTTCGCTGATGCACAACCGCGGCTGGTCGGCGGTGGTGCTGACGCTGGCGACCAGTGCCACTTCGATCGTGGCGCTGACCAGCTCGCACGTGAAAGCGCGATTCGTGCGTTGGGCGATCTGGCTCTCGGCGCTGGCGGTGGGGCTGGCGGCGCTCGCCGCGATCACTGACCAGCGCACCTTCCTCAACCTCGCCTCGCTGGTCCAGATCAGCCTGCTGGCGGTGGCGATGGCGGCGGTGCTACGGCGGGTAGTGCTGAGCGCCGAGATCGGCTCGCGGACGATCCTCGGCGCGATCAGCGTCTACGCCGCCCTCGGGATCCTCTCCACCTTCCTCTACGGGACGATCGACCGGCTGCAGGGCGGCGCCTTCTTTGAAGGCCACCCCAGTCCCAGCGGCGGCGATTTCCTCTTCTTCAGCTACACGACCCTGACCACTACCGGCTACGGCAACCTCGTTCCCGGCGGACAACCAGGGCGCCTGATCGCCGGCCTGGAGATGATGCTCGGCCAAATCTTCCTCGTTACCCTCGTCGCCGGCCTGGTCAGCCTCTGGCGACCCGGCGAGGCGCTGCGGCAGCGGCGCGAACGCCACGCCGCCGAAATCTCTGACTAGCTACTCCTCGTCGAGCTCGACCCGTTCGATCGCCTGCGGCTCGATTGGCTTGTCGGCGGCGTCGGTCGGTACCGACTCGATCGCGTCGACCACGTCCATGCCGTCGATCACCTCGCCGAATACGGTGTGCTTGCCGTCGAGCCACGGCGCCGCGCCGGTGGTGACGATGAAGAACTGGGAGCCGTTGGTGTTCGGCCCCGCGTTCGCCATCGCCAAAGCGCCGCGGACGACTTTGCGGTCGTTGATCTCGTCCTCAAAGGTGTAGCCGGGACCGCCACGACCGGTGCCTTCCGGGCAGCCTCCCTGGATCATGAAGTCCGGGATTACCCGGTGGAAGACGAGCTGGTCGTAGAAGCCCTCCGCCGACAGCTTGCGGAAGTTCTCGACGGTTTTTGGCGCGTCCTCGTCGTGAAGCTCGAGCACGATCGCCCCGGCGCTGGTGTGAAGGGTCGCTTGCGACATGGCGCGAACCCTACCGATCACCTGGCGGCTCCCGGGGCGTCTCATCCGTGGACCCGAACGGTGACCGGACGCGAAGAACCGGGCACGTAGGGCCAGCGCTCCTCCGCCAGCGCCATCGCCCGCAGCCGGATCGACGCCGTGCCACTGACGTAGCGGAAGCGGTAGTGGGCGCGAAAGCGGCCGTGGTGGTCGCTGCGGGTGACGAGCACCGGCCGCCAGCGGTGGGTCGCCTCCTCCAGGTACTGAATCGCAACCAGCTTGCCGCGCCGCGGCAGCGGCGCCCCACGACTGGCGACCCTGCCGCTCAACCGCACCGCCTCACCAGTGCGCAGGCTCTGCGGTACTGCCCTCAGCGAGACGCCAGAGCGAACGCGCAGCTCCAGCGCCGGCCGCCGCGCCGGCTCCAAGCCGCCGTCGCCGGCGAAGCTGACGGTGACGCGGCGCGAGGGTCCCGGTGGCAGCCGCAGCTCAAAGCCGCCCTGCTCGCCGGTCCGCACCGTCCGGGCCCCGAGCGACATCAGGGCACCGCGGGAGGGATGGGAGACGATCCGCAGCTCACGGTCGCCGAGGCCGGCGCCATCGGCGCGGGTGAGGCGGCCACTGAGCAGCGCCGGCGCACCGAAGGGGACGGTAAGGGAGTCGCCGCGGCCGTGACCGCCGCGCAGGCGCGCGAACAGCCGCGCCTTCCCCTTGGGGAGCCGCGGTGGCGGCAGCCTCTGGATCGACATCTGGGTGCCGTCCGCACGCAGGCTGGTCGAGGCCGTATTGCCGGCGGCGTCGGCCACATCGGCACGGAAGACGAAGGTGCCGTAGCCGAGCTCCGGCATCGGCGCGACCAGGTGGGCGATGCCCGGCGCATCACCCGGCACCAGCTTCGCCGGCAGCTCGGTCCAGTCCGGTGCGTCGAGCCGGCGGTAGAAGAGCGAGCCGGAGGCGGGACCCGAGTGGGCGTCGGAGACGTCCGCCTTGAGTTGGCCCTCGCCCGCGTCGATGGCAAAGGCCACGATCGGCCGTACGTCGTCGAAGCAGAGCGGCATGGACACCGCCGAGCTCGGATCCTCGTTTCCGGCTTCGTCACGCAGCCAGAGCTGCAATGAGTAGGCGCCGGCGACCGGGACCGAGAGGTCGGCAAGCGACTTGCGGTTAAGGCCGGCGGCGAACTTGACGCCGCTGTCGTAACCGGCTGCACCGGTGATGCGCCAGGAGGCGCCGGCGATCGGGCTCGCCGCTCCCTGGTTGGGGTTTTCCCAGCCGAGGTCGAAGTCGTTGACCCGGCGCCAGCCCTCGCCCCCGGCAAGGGTGACCGCTTTCGGATGGGCCGGCGGATTGTTGTCGATCAGCACCGTCCGCGGCGACGTGCAGGAGAAGCTGGCAGCGAAGTCGGCAGCGCAGTGGACGAGCGTGTGCGGGCCGTCGCTGAAGCCCGCGGTGTTGACGGTGTGGGTGGCGGAGACGCTGGTCGGGCAAGGCTGCATCCGCGTCCCCCGCCACTCGCCGCCGATCAAAGCTTTGGCGCAGGCGTACTCAGTGAAGCCAATGCGGGCGCCGTCGAGCGTGGTTTCGCCGAAGCGGACACCGCTGCCGCCGTCGGAGCCACCGACTGCCACCGACTGCACCCCACGGCGCCAGCCACCGGCAACGAGGTCGCCGCCGCTGATCCCGGCTGCCGGCGGGGTTGGGTCTTCGATCGTGATCGTCAGCGCCCGCAGGCCCGACCAGGAGCCCGGGTCAAGCGAGCACCACTTGTCCTCGGCTCGAGCACAAAGCAGGCGGTCCTCGAAGGCCGTGACCGGTGCCGGGAACCCCTTGGTGAACTCGCGCGGGGTGGTGTCGGTGACCGAGGCGGTGAGGAAGGGGCTGAAGCCGCCGCCGCTGGCGCCACCGAGCCGCTGCTCGATCCCGTCGTGGAGCGCATGCCACCAGCTGCCGCGAACCTGCGTGATCGCGGTCCCGGGCGGCGCCGTCCAGCGCCAGCGGGCGAAGCGGGTGCCGGAAACCGTCGCCTGGCCGTCGCGGGTGAAGCTCTTCAGGTGCGCGCCTTCGAAGGGATCGTCGCTGGCCGGCGGCACGCAGTAGGTGTCCGGGCGGAACTTGGCGCCACCGGTGGTGTCGTCCCAGCTCGCGTCCGCACCCACGTACCAACCGCACTGGGCGACGGCGTACTTCCTCGCTCGCGCCTCCGAGGCTGCCAGCAGCAGCAGGCTCAGCGCCAGCAGAATCCCCAGGGCGACGGCCCGCGCCACGCCAATCCTCGTTCCCGACATCGGTTCCTCCTTGGTTCGACTGCGTACGGAGGTCCAAGTCCTGAGCGGCGGAAACCAACAATCCGGTCTTCGGTTTGCGGCAGTCGCACCGCGACATTCCGTGGCCGGGGTGATAACAAACGGCCACGCGATCAATGGGCAGCTCGCAGCACATCTTCGCATGCATGGCCTCGACGGCTTCGCGCGCCAGCGTGCCGCGTCCGACATCAGGTTAATTT
>Ga0207690_10001399_pt1 | contig 15164 bp, 14 predicted proteins | sample KBSC23metaG_FD_184315 | JGI IMG/M metagenome (GOLD analysis project Ga0207690, IMG submission 184315) | Corn rhizosphere microbial communities from Kellogg Biological Station, Michigan, USA - KBS C2-3 metaG (SPAdes) (version 2) | ecosystem: Host-associated > Plants > Roots > Rhizosphere > Soil ...
CGATCGCCCCTTGCGGTGCGCCGTCGTCAACCGCGTCGGATGGAGGAAACCATGAGCTATCACTTGGAAGGCAGGCTGCTCGAAGTCTGCAACTGCCGCGTCCTATGCCCGTGCTGGATCGGCGAAGACCCCGATTTCGGTACCTGCGACACCATCGTCGCGTGGCACATGGACCGTGGCACGATCGACGGAGTCGACGTGTCCGGCTGCACCATTGCCGCGGTCGCGCACGTCCCGGGCAACATTCTGGAAGGCAACTGGACCGCCGCCATCTTCCTCAACGACAGCGCAACCGACGAGCAGGAGAAAGCGCTGCTCAAGGTCTACACCGGCCAGGCCGGCGGGCCGATTGCCGAGCTGGTCAAGCTGATCGGCAAGGTCGTCTCGGTCGAGCGCGCGCCGATCACATTCGACATCGTGGGCGCCAAGGGCACACTCAAGATCGGCGCCGATTACTACGCTGAACTCGAACCGTACGTGGGCCCGACCGGCGAGCAGACTACGTTGTCCGACACCGTGTTCTCGACCGTGCCCGGCGCGCCGGTGTTCGTGGGCAAGGCGCCGGTCTATCGCTCGAAGAACGCGGACATCGGCATCAACGTCGATATCAAGAACCACAACGCGCTGCAGAGCACCTTCCTGTTTGATGCCTGAGCGGCGGCCATGCGCGTCGCGGCATCACGCCATCAACGCGTTTTCCTGCCGGTGCTCGCCGCGCTGGTGACGCTTGCCTGGCTCACGCTGTGGCTGTGGGCGCGCAGCCCGTATGGCCGCTATCTCGATCACGGTGACTGGACGGCATCCGGCCCGGCAGCGTGGCTGTGCCGTGCTGTGCCGGCGGGTTCGCTCGTCGTGCCGGCAACGCTCTACGCCCTGGCCTGGACACTGATGATCCTGGCGATGATGCTGCCGACCACGCTGCCACTGTTTCAGGCCTTCGACCGCGTGGTCGCGCTGCGGGCGGATCGCCTGCGCCTGCTGGCATGGCTGGGCGTGGGCTACCTGGCCGCCTGGAGCGCGTTCGGTCTGCTGGCGCACGGGCTGCATGCCTTGCTGCTCGCCGGGGTCGCGCGGGTGCCGCTGCTGGGCTGGCATGGCTGGCTGATCGGCGCGGCCACGCTGGCGGGTGCGGGTGCGTTCCAGTTCAGCGCGTTGAAGTATCGCTGCCTCGACCAGTGCCGCTCGCCGCTGAGCTTCGTCATGAGCCATTGGCACGGCCCCGCACCGCAGCGGCAGGCGTTCATTCTTGGTCTGCGGCATGGGCTGTTCTGCGTAGGGTGCTGCTGGGCCTTGATGCTGCTGATGTTCGTGGTGGGCGCGGGCAGCCTCGGCTGGATGCTGGCGCTGGCCGCAGCCATGGCCATCGAAAAGAATGTCGCGTGGGGACGGCGGTTGTCTGCGCCGCTGGGCGTGGCGCTGCTGGCAGGGGCGGCCGCGCTCGCCGCCGCGCATCTCTGGGGCGCTGCGCCCTTCGCGTGAGGCCAGCATGGATCAGGCAAACGACAGCCAACTCGCCCTGCGCACGGTGCTGCTCACCAGCATCACCATGGTGGCGTTTGCGTCCAACTCGTTGCTGTGCCGGCTGGCGTTGCAGCATGCGGCCATCGATGCAGCGAGCTTCTCCAGCATCCGCTTGGTGTCGGGCGCGATCACGCTGGCCATCCTCGCCCGATTCAACGCCAGCCGGGCGCCGAAAGCGCGCGCCGATTGGACCGCCGCCGCCATGCTCTTCGCCTATGTCGCGTTCTTCTCGTTTGCGTATCTGACGTTGAGTGCAGGCACCGGCGCGCTGATCCTGTTCGGCGCGGTGCAGCTCACCATGCTGGGCGCCGGCCTGCACGCGGGCGAACGGTTTGAGCCGCTCGGCTGGCTGGGCTTTGCGCTGGCGCTGGGCGGGCTGGTGTACCTGGTGTCGCCCGGCGTGACGGCGCCAACACCGCTGGGCGCCGCGTTAATGACGGTGGCCGGCGTGGCCTGGGGCGTATATTCGCTGCGCGGGCGTGGGCTCGACAATCCGCTGGGCGCCACCGCCGGCAACTTTCTGCGTGCCGCGCCCATGGCCCTAGCATTGAGCGCGGTGCTGGTCAGCCGCGCCCATGCCAGCCCGACGGGGATCGCCCTGGCGCTCGCCTCCGGCGCGCTCACGTCGGGCATCGGTTATGTGATCTGGTATGCAGCGCTCAAGGGGCTCTCGGCGATCCGCGCGGCGGCGGTGCAGCTGTCGGTGCCGCCCATTGCGGCGTTTGGCGCGGTGCTGTTCCTGGCGGAGCCGCTCACGCCGCGCCTGGTGACAGCCTCCGCTGCGATCCTGGGTGGCATCGCCCTGGTGCTGGCCAGCCGCACGCAGCGCACGCGCGCCGAGGCCGCGTCCTAGGGGCTGGCTACCTAGGGCTAGACGCCATCCGGAGCGGTTACAATCACGCCTTTCCGTGAACGACGCGCACAGCCCAGATTTTGCTGTGCTGCTGCCGCCTCAGCGTCACGCAACCCCTTGATTTAGAGCCTTTTTCACCATGAGCCTCCAATGCGGCATCGTCGGTCTGCCGAACGTCGGCAAGTCGACCCTGTTCAATGCCCTGACCAAAGCCGGCATCGCCGCCGAGAACTACCCGTTCTGCACGATCGAGCCCAACGTGGGCGTGGTGGAAGTGCCAGACGCGCGCCTGGCCGCGCTGTCCGAGATCGTCAAGCCCGAGCGCGTGCTGCCGGCGGTGGTTGAGTTCGTCGACATTGCGGGCCTGGTGGCGGGCGCTTCCAAGGGTGAAGGCCTGGGCAACCAGTTCCTCGCCAACATCCGCGAAACCGACGCCATCACCCACGTCGTGCGCTGTTTCGAAGATGAAAACGTGATCCACGTGGCCGGCAAGGTCGACCCGATCGCCGACATCGAAGTCATCAACACCGAACTGGCACTGGCCGACCTGGCCACGGTGGAAAAGGCATTGCAGCGCTACACCAAGGCCGCCAAGTCCGGTAACGACAAGGAAGCCGCCAAGCTGGTCGCTGTGCTGGAAAAGGCCCAGAAGGTGCTGGACGAAGCCAAGCCGGTGCGCGGCCTGAACCTGAGCGACGAGGAATGGGCGACGCTCAAGCCGCTGTGCCTGATCACCGCCAAGCCGACCATGTACGTTGCCAACGTGCTGGACCACGGCTTCGAAAACAACCCGCACCTGGACGCCGTGCGCGCCTACGCCGCCCAGACAAACTCGCCGGTGGTGGCCGTGTGCGCCGCCATCGAAGCCGAAATTGCCGACCTGGACGACGCCGACAAGGCCGAATTCCTGGCCGACATGGGCATGGAAGAGCCAGGCCTGAACCGCGTGATCCGCGCGGCCTTCAAGCTGCTGGGCCTGCAGACGTACTTCACCGCCGGCGTGAAGGAAGTGCGTGCCTGGACGATCCACATCGGCGACACGGCCCCGCGCGCGGCGGCTGCCATCCATACCGACTTCGAACGCGGCTTCATCCGCGCCCAGACCATCTCCTACGACGACTTCATCCAGTTCAAGGGTGAACAAGGCGCCAAGGAAGCCGGCAAGATGCGCGCCGAAGGTAAGGAATACATCGTCAAGGATGGCGATGTGCTGCACTTCTTGTTCAACGTGTAAGAAAGCGATGTGCTTCCGGATGCATCAAGAAGCATCATAAAGCCGCGTACTTACGCGGCTTTTTCGTTTCTGGACGTGCGAGACAGTCGAACAGACCAGGGCTGCCAAGTCGATGAATGCGTGCACGAGTGCGGAGCGATGAGGTAAAAGCCGCGTTACTGCCAAGGAGACCGCATGAGCAAAATCAAACCACCGGCCACGAACGTGAACGTAATCGACGCCACATCAGTGAGCGATGCATCCGGCCTGCTGTCTGAACTGCGCCAGTTGATTGAGCACTCCAGACGCGTGGCAGTGGCCGCTGTGAATGCCAGCCTCACCTTGATGTACTGGCGCATCGGTTTGCGCATACGCGGTGAGGTGCTTGACGGACAGCGGGCCAGCTATGGGGAAGAAATTGTCGCGACGCTGTCACGACAATTGGCGGCGGAATACGGGCGCGGCTTCGAGGAAAAAATCTTCGCCGGATGATGCAGTTTGCGGAGTTGTTCACGTCTGAAGAGATTGTCGTGACGCTGTCACGACAATTGAGCTGGTCGCACTTTCTGGCCCTTCTGCCGGTAAAGGACCCGCTCGCGCGGGACTTCTACGCCCAGATGTGCAGCACCGAGCGCTGGAGCGTGCGAACCCTGCGTGAGCGGGTGGATTCAATGCTGTTTGAACGCACGGCCTTGTCCCAAAAGCCAGAAACGCTGATACAGCAAGAACTGAACACTCTGCGCGACAAAGGCGATGTTGGCCCCACGCTGCTGCTCAAAGACCCCTACGTGCTGGATTTCCTGGCACTGGACGACCGCTATCTGGAAAAGGGCTTGGAAGACGCGATCTTGCGCGAGCTGGAGCAATTTCTGCTGGAACTAGGAGCAGGCTTCAGCTTTGTGGCGCGGCAGTGCCGCATCCAGCTCGACAGCGACGATTTCTACATTGACCTGCTGTTCTACAACCGCAAGTTGCGTCGGCTGGTCGCCATCGAACTGAAGCTGGGCGAATTCAAAGCCGAGTACAAGGGGCAGATGGAGCTGTACCTGCGTTGGCTGGCCAAGCACGATCAGGAGCCTGGTGACTTGCCGCCACTGGGCATCATCCTGTGCACAGGCAAGAAGCACGAGCAGATCGAGCTGTTGGAGTTGGACAAATCGGGCATCCACGTGGCCGAGTACCTTACCGTCCTGCCACCGCGCGAGGTATTCCAGCAGAAGATTCACGAGGCAATGGCGCAGGCGCGTCTGCGCATGACGCATCGAGAATCCGACCAGGGATGATCGCCTCCACCTGCGGCCACGCAAGCGCAACGAAAAAGCCCCGCAAATCGCTGCGGGGCTTTTTCATGGGCGACGCGCGAGCCAGCCGCGTTGTCTACAACACCTTGCGCAGAAACTCCCGCGTGCGCTCATGCTTGGGCGCCGAGAAAATCTGCTCCGGCGGCCCCTCTTCCATGATCACGCCCTGGTCGATAAAGAGCACGCGGTCCGCCACCTCCCGCGCAAACGCCATTTCGTGCGTGACGACCACCATCGTCATGCCTTCCTCGGCCAGCGACTTCATCACCTCCAGCACCTCACCGACAAGCTCCGGGTCCAGGGCGGACGTTGGCTCATCAAACAGCATCACCGTCGGTGACATCGCCAGTGCGCGGGCGATGGCCACGCGCTGCTGCTGACCGCCCGAGAGCTGGCTCGGGAAGGCATGCACCTTGTCGAGCAGACCGACCTTGCGCAGCAATTGCTCGGCCACCGCCACGGCCTCGGCGCGCTTCATGCCGCGCACCTGCATCGGCGCGAGCACGAGGTTGTCGAGCACCGACATGTGCGCAAACAGGTTGAAGCGCTGGAAGACCATGCCCACGCTGGCGCGCATCTTGTTCATGTCGGTCTTCGGGTCTTCCACGTGGAAGCCATTGACGAGCGCCTCGCCGCCCGAGACGGTTTCCAGCCCGTTCAGGCAGCGCAAGAACGTGCTCTTGCCCGAGCCCGACGGGCCGATCACGCACACCACTTCCCGCTCTTCGATGCGGCACGTGATACCACGCAGCACGTGCGCGTTGCCGTACTGCTTCTGCAGGTTGTTAACGACGATCACTCTTACCGTACCTCGCTTCCAGATGTTGAACACCGGCCGACAGGACCAGCGTGATCGCCCAATAGATGAGCGAGATCGTCAGATACGGCTCCCAGTAGCGCGCATAGGCGCCCGACACGGTGCGCGCGGCGTAGGCCAGTTCAGCCAGACCAATGGCCGACGCCAGCGACGAATCCTTGACGATGGCGATGGCGTTGTTGCCCAGCGGCGGCAGCATGCGGCGAAACGCCTGCGGCAGCACAACGCGGCGCAGCGTCTCCATGTAGGTCATGCCGAGTGAGCGTGCTGCCTCGGCTTGGCCGCGATCGATCGACTGGATGCCCGCGCGGAATATCTCCGACACATACGCCCCCGCGTTGAGCGAGATGGCCAGCACCGCTGAGGTGAACGCGCCGTATTGCTGCCGGACGTCGCGCGCCAGATCGCCGCTGATCAGCAGTCCGTCCGCCGGATTGATCAGCACCGGCATGAGCGCGAAGTGGATCAGCAGAATCTGCACGAACAGCGGTGTGCCGCGAAAGAAGCTGACGTAGAAGCGCACCGGATATTGCACCGCGTAGCGCAGGAAATACTTGTAGAAGCCATGACGCGCCTCGGCCAGCCGGCCAACGCCGAGCACCAGCCCGAGCAGAGTGCCGGCAATCACGCAGATCACCGTGCACTTGAGCGTCATCAGCGTGCCCTCGACGAAGAGGGGCAGGTATTCGCCGATGATGTTCCACTGGAACCCACCCATGGGGACCACCTTTTTTAGAGCGACAAAATGAAACGAGCCGGCAATGCCGGCTTCGGAAAAAACGCGGTCAGAGCGTTGCGCTTATTGCTGCGGGAGCGTCGGCACGTTGGCGTCGAACCACTGCTTGTAGATCTTGGCGTAAGTCCCGTCGGCGACGACCTTCTTCAGGCCGGCATTGATCTGGTCGAGCACCACCTTGTTGCCCTTCTTGACCGCGATGCCGAAATACTGAGGCTTGAACTTCGCGTCGGAGACCAGGTTGAACGGCTTTTCCGGGTGGCTCTTGACGTAGAACTTGATCACGCCCACATCCCCTACCGCCGCATCAACGCCGCCGCGGTACAGCTCTTCCAGCATCAGCGGCGTGTTGTCGAAGCGCTTGATGGCCGAGCTGGTGCGACCCAGTTCTTCCGAAACGGCAATGTCACCCGCGCTGGACGCCACCACGCCGACTTGCCGCGTCTTCAGGTCGGCCAGCCCGGCGATCTTGGCATTTGGCGCGGTGATGATCACCTGCCCGGCGGGAAAGTACGGCGCCGAGAAATCGACCATCTGCTTACGCTGGTCGGTGATGGTGATGCCGGACATGATGATGTCGCGGTCGCCCTGGTTGAGCGTGGCAAAAATGCCTTCCCACGGCGTGCTGATCAGCTTGACGTTGAAGCCGCCCGCGTGGCCGATGGCCTTGATGAGGTCGATGTCGAAGCCCGTCAATTCCTTTTTCGGGGTTTCAAATTCGAAGGGGCGGTAGGTGCCGCCGGAGCCGACTGTGTAGGTGGGCTCCGCAGATGCGCCGCGCGGCGCCATGGCGAAGGTGGACAGGACAGCGACGGCAGCCATGACGAAGCGCTTGGTCAACATGTTGGATCTTCCTGGTGGGTGTTGTGAGCAAGGGGCCGATGATACTCCTGGCTCATCGGGCCAAAAACAGCTGGCCGACCGCCGTTGGCAGGCGCTAACGGCACCGTAAATTCAGCGAGAACAGGCCTACATCCTGCCCCCACGCGATCGCCCACGGCCAAACGGGCACCCGCGAGCATTGCCCCCTGTGGCGGCGGAACATCACTTTTTTACACGCAACCCGGTCGACGAGATGGCTTGCGCATATGCCCCGCCGTCCCACGCCGAAGTGAGACGCCGGGCATGCCGCTTGCTGGGGCAAGGACAGATACGCTGAACCCGGCCAACCCTATCCGCCCCGGGGGCAGTTCGCCGCTCGCGCCGGGCACCCAGCCGGGGGCTCTGGGCGGCGCTCTCGCACCAACGCCATGAGTTCGCTTTCGCCCCCGCATTCGTCCGTACTTGACGACGACACAGGCGCCTCGCCTGGCATCAGCAGCAACGCTGCCATCCAGTCGCGCGGGGTGCTGCTGTGCCTGTCCGAGCCGGATCTGCGCATCGACCAAGCCAGCGAGAACCTGGAGGCCACGCTTGGCACACCGCTGGCAGCCGCGCTGCGGGCACCCGTCGACAGCGTGATCGGAACGACGGGCCGCAAGGCGCTGGAGCACGCGCTGACCACGCACAGCATCGACGATCACCCGCTGTACTTCGGCACGCTGCGCACCCCACACGGCCACGCGGTCGACGCCGTGATGCACCGGCACAAAGGCACGCTGATCCTGGAACTCGAACCCGCAGTGCAAGTCGCTGACGGCGCATTCGCGTCGATGTACCCGCTGGTGCGCACCTTCGTCACCAGCCTGCAGGCCGTGAGCAGTGTCGACGCGCTGACGGACCTGGCTGCACGCGAAGTCCGCCGCCTGACCGACTTTGGTCGGGTGACGGTCTACCGCATCGACGGCGATGGCTCGCTGCGCGCGCTGGCCGAAGCGCGCGACACCGCCTACGACAGGCTGTTCGGCACGCACCTGCCCGGCGCGGACCTGACACCCGAGTTGCTCAGTCTGTACAGCCGCAACCCGTTGCGCCTCGTGGCGGACATCCACGACACGCCCGTGGGCCTGGTGCCGCCGCTGCATCCATCCACGGGGCATGTGACCGATTTGTCGTACGCCGCCCTGCGCGCCGCCTCCAATGCCCAGCGCGAAACCATGCGCCGCATGGGCGCGATGGCCTCGCTCACGCTGGCGCTCACCGTGCGCGGCCAGCTCTGGGGGCTGATCGCCTGTCACCACGCGACGCCCTGCTCGCTGTCATTTGAAGTGCGCACGGCGTGTGAACACCTGGCGCAGATTCTGTCGCTGCAGATCGAAGCGAAGGAAGACCGCGCCGAGATCGCCCACCGGCTGGAGTTGCGGCGCATCCTGGTGCGCCTGCTGGCCGCGATGGCCGATCGCGACCACTTCCAGGATGGGCTGCTCGAACATCCCACCGAACTGCTTCGGTTTGCCTCGGCCAGCGGCGCGGCCATCGTGCGTGGAGGCGAATGCGTGCGCGTGGGCGCGGCGCCCGACGCACCGAGCATCCTGCGCCTGACCGAGTGGCTGGCACACGAGCGCCCCGGCGAGGTCTTCCACACCGACTGTCTGGCTGCCGTCTATCCGGACAGCGCGACGCTGCTGCCACAGGCCAGTGGCTTGCTGGCCGTGCAGGTATCGCAATTGCACGGTCACTATGTGCTGTGGTTCCGCCCGGAAACGCTGCACACCGTGCACTGGGCGGGCGATGCGCCGGAGCTCGTCACCGAACTCGACACGGAGCCCACGCTCGGGCGCACGCGCCACTGGCAAGAACACATCGCACGCACCTCGCGCCCATGGCGGACGAGCGAAGTGGAGACCGCTGCGGAATTTCGCTACGCCATCCTCAACATCGTGCTGCGGCGCGCCGAAGAAGCCGCCGAGTTGACCAGCGAGCTGCGCCGCGCCAATCACGAGCTGGAAGCGTTCTCGTATTCCGTTTCACATGATTTGCGTGCGCCGCTGCGCCACATTGCCGGCTACGCCGAACTGCTCGACGAGATGGAGAGCGATCATGTGTCCGCGCGGGGGCGGCACTTCCTGCAGACGATTTCCGAATCGTCGCGCTTTGCCGGCAAGCTGGTCGACGATCTGCTCGCCTTCGCGCAGATGGGCCGCGGTGCATTGCGCCTGGCCGATGTCGATCTTGCGCAGCTCGTGCGCGGCATTGTGCGCGACGTAACGACCGACCAGTCGGAGCGCCACATCGCCTGGAACATCGCCCCCCTGCCGGTGGTGCGCGCCGACCCCACCTTCCTGCAATTGGCCGTGCGCAACCTGGTCTCCAACGCGGTCAAATACACGCGTGGCCGTGATCCGGCGCGCATCAGCATCGACGCCGAACAAACCGACACCGAAACCATCGTGCGCATTGCCGACAACGGCGTGGGCTTCTCGATGGAGTATGTGACCAAGCTGTTTGGCGTGTTCCAGCGGCTGCACCGCATGGAGGAATTCGAGGGCACCGGCATCGGCCTGGCCAATGTCCGGCGCATCATCGAGCGCCATGGCGGGCGCACCTGGGCCGAAGGAGAGCTTGACCACGGTGCAACGTTCTACTTCGCGCTGCCGCGCACACCCGGCCCGCAGGAGGCAGCGAAGGCTACCCGCCCCAACGCACCCGCCACCCGTGATGTCTGATCGCTCTTGCCACACCTATGATCACGATGCTCAAACCCATCCTGCTCGTTGAGGACAACCCGAACGACCTCGAGCTGACCCTGCTGGCACTGGAGCGCAGTCAGCTCGCCAACGATGTGGTCGTCACCCGCGACGGCGCTGAAGCGCTGGATTACCTGCACGCACGCAACCGCTACACCCAGCGCGTGCCGGGCAACCCGGCGGTGGTGCTGCTCGATCTGAAGCTGCCCAAGATCGACGGGCTGGAAGTGCTGGCCGAGATTCGCGCCACGGCCACGCTCAAGAGTCTGCCGGTGGTCATGCTCACCTCGTCACGTGAGGAGGCCGACTTGCTGCGCAGCTACGAACTGGGCGTTAACGCCTATGTGGTCAAGCCGGTGGAGTTCCGCGCGTTCGTCGATGCGATTGCCGACCTGGGCGTATTCTGGGCTGTGCTCAACGAACCGCCGCCCGGCTCGACCCGGGCACGCCGCGCCATGCTGCCGGCGAGCTAGCCGCCCCTTCCGGAGCACCCGCCCCCATGCCCAATCTGCAACTGCTGCTGGTTGAAGACAATCCGCTCGACGCGGAGCTCACACGTGCGCGGCTGGAAACCGCCAACCTGCCCGCCGACACGGTCCTCGTCGACAACGAGACCGACTTTATCGCCCAGCTCGGCACGCGCACCTTCGACGCAATACTTGCCGATTTCTTGCTGCCGCAATTCACCGGAGCGGAGGCGCTCGACATTGCGCGCCGCATGGCGCCGCAGACGCCGTTCATCTTCGTGTCCGGCGCGCTGGGCGAGGAACACGCGGTCGACATGCTCAAGCGCGGCGCCACCGATTACGTCATCAAGCAGCGCCTGCAGCGCCTGCCCGTGGTGCTGCTGCGCGCGTTGGCCGAAGCCGCCGAGCGCCGCCAGCGCATTGCCGCCGAAGCCGCACTGCGCGAAACGGAAACGCACTTCCGCCTGCTCATCAACGCGCTCAAGGAACACGCCGTGCTCTCGCTCGACCCGCAGGGCATCGTGCGCACCTGGAACGCGGCCTCGCACAGCATCCTCGGTTATGGGCGCGAGGACATCCTCGGCAAGTCGGCCGAGATCCTGTACCCGCAGGCCGCACGCGAGGCCGGCGAGTTCCAGCGCAAGCTCGAACGCGTGCGCCGCGAAGGCAGCCTCACCGATGACCGCTGGATGCTGCGCAAGGACGGCACGCCGTTCTATGCGTCGAGCGTGGTCACCGCCATCCATAACGAGACCGGTCAACTGATCGGCTTCTCCAAGATCATCCGCGACGCCACCGAGGAGCGCATTGCGGCGGACGCCCTGCGCCGCGCGAAGGAAGAAGCCGAAACCGCCAACCACGCAAAGGACCACTTCCTTGCTGTGCTCTCGCACGAGTTGCGCACGCCGCTCACGCCCATCCTGACCGCCGTGCATCTGCTGGAGCTGCGTCAGGACTTGCCGCCCTATGTGGTCGCGCAATGGGAGGTGGTGCGCCGCAATGCCGAACTGGAAGCGCGCCTGATCGACGACCTGCTCGACATCACCGGCATTGCGCGCGGCAAGCTGGCGGTGAGCTTTGCACCGGTTGATCTGTATCCGCTGCTGGAAAGCACGCTGGAGATGTCGCGCAGCGACGTGCAGCGCAAGCGGCTGTCGCTCAAGACGCGTTTCGAAGCGGGCCGCAGCCGGCTGTTTGCCGACGGCGCGCGCATTCAGCAGGTGATCTGGAACCTGGTGCGCAACGCCGTCAAGTTCACGCCGGAAGGCGGCGCCATCGATGTGCGGGTCTGGAACCCGAGCCCCTCCACCGTGGCCGTGGCCGTGAAGGACACCGGCATCGGCATCGAGCCTGACGCGCTGCCGCGCATCTTCTCGGCGTTCGAGCAGGCCGATGCATCGATCACGCAACGCTTCGGCGGCCTGGGCCTGGGCCTCGCAATTGCGTATGCACTGGTGCAGAAGCACCAGGGCTCGCTCGTCGCCGAGAGCGCCGGCCGCCACGAGGGCGCCACATTCACGCTCACGCTGCCGCTCGCGACCGAAATGGCCCAGCCCGAAACGCCGCCCTCGCCGCCCGTGCCACGCGCCCAACCTATGCGCGGACTGCACGTGCTGCTGGTAGAAGACAACGCCGATACGGCCGAAGCCATGGCGCAGATGCTGGAGATTCTCGGCCACACCGTCGCCGTGGCCAACGGCGCGCGCACGGCCATGCACGCCGCTGAATCGGGCACGTTCGATCTGCTGATCAGCGATATCGGACTGCCGGACGGCAGCGGCCTGGATGTGGCGCGCGTGTTTGCCGAACGGCAGGCCGCCCCGTCGATCGCCATCACCGGCTACGGCATGGAAGACGACATCGCCCGCTGCCGCGATGCGGGCTTTACCGACCACTTGACCAAGCCGGTGGACTTCAAGCGACTGGAAACACTGTTGGCCAGCCACCTGACCGCGCGCGATGCGCGGACCGCCGGGGTCAGCACGGGATGAGCACAGGCTGACCCGCGCCAGAATGCCGCACCCGCCGGACTGATGCCCTAGCGGCGCAGCAGGCCCCAGGCGGCGGGCAGCAGCAAGGCGCCCACCACGGCCGCCGTCCACGCCATGATCTGGCCGTCGGCATACAAGTGCGCGAACTGGCCACTGTAGTAACCCAACAACGCCCCGACGACGCCCGTAAGTAATGCCGCCAGCCAGCCCATGCGCTTGCCGTTGGGATGCAACCATCGCGCCGTCGCGCCCACCGCCAGCCCGATCCAAAGCGGCGCCATCCACCCCATTGCTATTCTCCGTGTTGCCGTGCCTGACTCAATTGGACGCGTACCTTAGCGCAGGACAGCGCCAATCGCCATGGTTGGGCACACTCAGCTGTGTGATGCATAACCTACATCCTCACGTTCAGCCTCGCCTCGTTTGACCCGCGTCCTGCCGATGAAGAGGTCGGGCGTTATAATCTACGGTGCTCAAAATTCGTGCCGCTCCTCTTTCAACCGGCCGCCCCACATGCAGTTGCTGACCCTCGGAATCAACCACCACACGGCGCCGCTTTCCCTGCGCGAGAAGGTGGCGTTTCCGCTTGAGCAGGTAGGGCCCGCGCTGGGCACGCTGCGTCAGCATCTGCCGCACCTCAAGAGCACGGCCGAAGCGGCCATCCTCTCGACCTGCAACCGCACCGAGATCTACTGCGCCACCGACGGCAACCTGCCCGAAGACACCGCGCATGAGCACGCCATTCGCTGGCTGGCTCAACACCACAACATCGACGCCGGCGAACTTGCGCCCCACGTGTATTCGCTCGGCCAATCGCAGGCCGTGCGCCACGCCTTTCGCGTGGCCAGCGGGTTGGATTCGATGGTGCTGGGCGAAACGCAGATCCTCGGTCAGATGAAAGATGCCGTGCGCACCGCCACCGAAGCGGGCGCGCTGGGCACGTACCTGAATCAGCTGTTTCAACGCACCTTTGCGGTCGCCAAGGAAGTGCGCGGCACAACGGAAATCGGCGCGCATTCCGTCTCGATGGCCGCTGCCGCCGTGCGCCTGGCACAGCGCATTTTTGAATCGATTGCCGAGCAGCGCGTGCTGTTCATCGGCGCCGGCGAGATGATCGAACTGTGCGCCACCCACTTCGCCGCGCAGACGCCGCGCGAGGTGGTGATCGCCAACCGGACGCTCGAGCGCGGCGAAAAGCTGGCCGAAGCGCTATCGAACCAGGGCCTGAACGCCCGCGCCGTGCGCCTGGCCGAGTTGCCGAGCAAGCTCGCCGAATTCGACATCGTCGTCTCGTGCACGGCCAGCACGTTGCCCATCATCGGCCTGGGTGCGGTGGAGCGCGCCATCAAGCAGCGTCGCCATCGCCCGATGTTCATGGTCGACCTGGCCGTGCCGCGCGATATCGAACCCGAAGTTTCGCGCCTGTCCGACGTGTTCCTTTACACCGTGGACGACCTTGGCGCGATCGTGCGCGAGGGCAACGCGCTGCGGCAGGCTGCCGTTGCGCAGGCCGAGGCCATCATCGAGACGCGCGTGCAGAACTTCATGCACTGGGTCGATGCGCGCAGCGTGGTGCCCGTCATCCGCGATCTGCATACGCAGGCCGAAACGCTGCGCCAGGGCGAGCTGGAACGCGCCCAGCGCATGCTCGCGCGCGGCGACGATCCGGCGCTGGTGCTCGAAGCGCTGTCGCAGGCGCTCACCAAGAAATTCCTCCACGGCCCGACGCATGCGCTGAACCACGCGCAAGGCGAAGGCCGCGAACAGCTCATCGATCTGCTGCCGGCGCTGTTCCGCCAGTCCAGCCACTCCGAGCGCTAGCGGCGCTTGTTCCGCACGCGCCCGCTCGTGGCGCATGTTCCGGCGCGGCACCCTGCGTCGCCCTTGTCTCTCGCCGCCTTGGCACCCTATTCCGCGACTGCCCGAATGAAGCCCAGCATGTTGTCCAAGCTCGACCAACTGGCCGAGCGCACCGTCGAAATCAATGCGCTGCTCGCGCGCGAAGACGCCACCGCCAACCTCGACCAGTATCGCAAGCTCACGCGCGAACATGCCGAGATCGAACCGGTGGTCACGCAATTTGCCGCGTGGAAGCAAGCCCAGGACGACGTCGCCACCGCGCAGGAATTGCTGGCCGATCCCGACATGAAGGCGTTTGCCGAAGAGGAGATCCGCGCCGCGCGTGAGCGGATGGAATCGCTCGAAGGCGAGTTGCAGCGCCTGCTGCTGCCCAAAGACCCGAACGACCATCGCAACATCTTCGTGGAAATCCGCGCCGGCACGGGTGGCGATGAATCCGCCCTCTTCGCGGGCGATCTGCTGCGCATGTACACGCGCTTTGCCGAGCGCCAGCGCTGGCAGGTGGAGATCGTGAGCGAATCCCCCTCGGACCTGGGGGGCTACAAGGAAGTGATCGCGCGGCTGGTGGGCGAAGGCGCGTATTCGCGGCTGAAGTTTGAGTCGGGCGGCCACCGCGTGCAGCGCGTGCCGGCCACCGAGGCGCAGGGGCGCATCCATACGTCGGCCTGCACCGTGGCGATCATGCCGGAGGCCGATGCGCTAGCCGACATCCAGATCAACCCGGCGGACCTGCGCATCGATACCTTCCGCGCGTCCGGCGCAGGCGGGCAGCACATCAACAAGACGGATTCCGCCGTGCGCATCACCCACCTGCCGACCGGCCTAGTGGTGGAATGCCA
>Ga0207690_10001409_pt1 | contig 15131 bp, 9 predicted proteins | sample KBSC23metaG_FD_184315 | JGI IMG/M metagenome (GOLD analysis project Ga0207690, IMG submission 184315) | Corn rhizosphere microbial communities from Kellogg Biological Station, Michigan, USA - KBS C2-3 metaG (SPAdes) (version 2) | ecosystem: Host-associated > Plants > Roots > Rhizosphere > Soil ...
GGTGATGCCCGCCACGGTATCCGACGCGCGTGCCAGCGGCGACACCTCGACCGGATAGTCGATGATGTAGGTCGGGCCCCATAACTGCGCTTCAGCCGTTTCCTCGAACAAGGCCAGTTGCAGCGCGCCGAGTCCGGCATTTGCAAGCGGTTCGACGCCGAACTTCTTCAGTTCTGCCTTCAGGAATGCGGCATCGTGCAACTGCTCATTCGTGTAGTGAGGCGCATACTTGTTGATCGCACCGACAATAGTCAAACGTTGGAACGGCTTGGACAGATCGAGTTCCCGCCCTTGATAGGTCAGGCAGGCGGTGCCGTGGGCATCGATTGCCGCTTGCCGGATTACGGCCTCAGTGAAGTCCATCAGCCACTTGTAATCAACGTAAGCAGCGTAGAACTCCATCATCGTGAATTCCGGATTGTGGCGCGGCGATACGCCTTCGTTGCGGAAGTTGCGGTTGATTTCGAACACGCGTTCGAAGCCGCCGACCACCAGGCGCTTCAGATAGAGTTCCGGTGCGATGCGCAGGTACATCTCCATATCCAGCGCATTGTGATGCGTGATGAAGGGCTTGGCGGCAGCACCGCCGGGAATCGGATGCAGCATCGGTGTTTCGACTTCCATGAAGCCGTGCTCGGCCATGAAGCGGCGCATCGACGACATGGCAGCCGTGCGCGCCTTGAACGTGCGACGGGTTTCCTCGCTCATGATCAGGTCGACGTAGCGCTGCCGGTATTTCATTTCCTGATCGGCGAGACCGTGGAACTTGTCGGGCAAGGGGCGCAGCGACTTGGTCAGCAGGCGCAGGGCGGTTACCTTGACCGAGAGTTCTCCGGTCTTGGTCTTGAAGAGCAAGCCTTCCGCGCCGAGAATGTCGCCGAGGTCGTAGTGCTTGAATGCGGCATGCGTTTCCTCACCCGCGTTGTCGTTAGTGATGTAGAGCTGAATGCGGCCATCCGCGTTGCGGCCCGATGAATCCTGAATCGTTGCGAAAGATGCCTTGCCCATCACGCGCTTGAGCATCATGCGGCCGGCGACTGTTACCTTGATTGGGTCGGCTTCCAGTTGCTCGTTGTTTTGGTCGCCGTAACGTGCGTGGAGATCGGCTGCCTTGTGCGTGGGATGGAAATCGTTGGGGAAGGCGACACCTTTGTCGCGGATGGCGGCGAGCTTGGCGCGGCGCTCCGCGATGATGGAATTTTCGTCTTGTTGAGGCGTTGCTTGCTGTTGATCTGTCGTCATGGCTCGTGGTGATTCGATCAAATGGGTTATTGCCTGAAATTCGGAACAGATCCCAAGGCGCATTGCAATGCGCCTTGGGACTTGCATGTGCGGTAGCGGTCGGTTAAACGCCTTGCTTCAAGGAGGCCGCGATGAAATCGTCGAGGTCGCCGTCGAGCACGGCCTTGGTATTACCGACTTCGTGATTGGTGCGCAGATCCTTGATACGCGATTGGTCGAGCACATAGGAGCGAATCTGGTGTCCCCAGCCGATGTCGGTCTTGGCGTCTTCCATTTTCTGCTGCTCGGCCATGCGCTTGCGCAGTTCGAGTTCGTACAGGCGTGATTTCAGCATCGCCCAGGCTTCGGCGCGGTTGCGGTGCTGGCTGCGGTCGTTCTGGCATTGCACCACGATGCCGCTGGGGACGTGTGTCAGGCGCACTGCGGAGTCGGTTTTGTTGATGTGCTGGCCACCGGCGCCGGAGGCACGGAACGTGTCCGTGCGTACATCGGCCGGATTGATTTCGATTTCGATCGAATCGTCCACTTCAGGATAGACGAACACACTGGAGAACGAGGTGTGGCGACCGTTGGCGGAGTCGAACGGCGACTTGCGTACGAGACGGTGCACACCGCTTTCGGTACGCAAAAAGCCGTAGGCATATTCGCCTTCCACCTTGACAGAGGCAGTTTTTATGCCGGCGACTTCCCCTTCGGAGATTTCCAGGATTTCGGTCTTGAAGCCTTTGCGCTCGCAATAGCGCAGGTATTGGCGCAGCAACATCGACGCCCAGTCTTGCGCCTCGGTACCGCCGGCCCCGGCTTGAATGTCGATGAAGCAGTTGTTGGGATCCATCGGATTGGCAAACATCCGGCGGAATTCCAGGTCTTCGATCAGCTTCTTGAGGTTGTCGGCATCTTGTTCGATGGAGAGCAGGGTGCCTTCATCGTTTTCTTCACGCGCCATTTCCAGCAGGTCAATGGCGTCGCGCAATTCATCGTGCGCCTTGGTCAGCGTATTGACGATTGCTTCGAGAGATTTTTTTTCCTTGCCGAGTTCTTGCGCACGCTGAGGATCGTTCCAGACGTTGGGGTCTTCCAGTTCGGCGTTGACCTGTTCGAGTTTCTCTGACTTCACGTCGAAGTCAAAGATACCTCCGAAGGTCGGACTCGCGGGAGGTCAGGTCCGCGAGCAGGGTAGAGAGGGCGTTAAGACGTTCCGCTTCCATGATGAATTCTTTTTCGCGATCAAACTTTACATTATACCTTAGCGGTATGCGGGTTCATGTCGTGCGACACGGTAAAAATGGCGATGAGGCGCATCTCATATGGATAGGGCAATAACATTCCGTCTCGATAATTGCCTGTCTGACTTGCAATATACTGTCGGGCTTCGATTGACACTATTCGGATACCGCGTACAGACGCGAAATAATAATTGCAGGGAAGCGCTATGCGCCTGAAAAATATATCAATGCTTAGGGGAACTGTCTTTGTCGCAGCGACATTGTTCTCAGTCGATCTATATGCGCAGGTCGGGAATGAGGGCGATTTTCTTGATCTGCTGGAACAGGAGAACCACGTATTTTCCGCTTCGCGCTATGTGCAGACGATTGCGGAAACGCCAGCCAATGTCACGGTGGTGACGCGCGAAGATATCCAGCGCTTTGGCTATCGCAACGTTGCCGAAGCTTTGTCTTCGCTTCCAGGTATCTACAATGCAGCCAGTCAGTGGCCGGCATTAGGTGTGCGCGGTTTCGCAGTGCCGGGCGATTTCGGTTCGCGTATTCTTACCCTCATCAACGGTATGCCAGTTTACGAACCGACTTACGGCAGTTTCTTCATCGAGCAATTGGATATCGAAAGCATCGATCGTATCGAGTTCGTGAAAGGGGCTGGTTCTGCGTTGTACGGCAGTGGTGCAGTGTTGGCGGTGGTGAACCTCATTACCCGCAGCGGGCGCGATGCCGTTGGCAAAATGCTTGCCTTGGAGGCAGCCAGTCATGAAACGGGCAAGCTCTATGGTTCTTGGGGGCATTCAAACGATGAAGGCCTCGACAGTTTTTTTTCTGTCAGCAAACTTCGCAGCAACGGGCGCGACATTTATTTGCGAGAGCTGGACAGTCCGGCATTCGACCAGGCACGCTACCACGGCATATCGGCTGGCAACGATGGTTTGGACAATGTGCGCCTGTTCGGTCGCGTTTCATATGAAAATGCGTGGTTTCAGGGAGTATTTGTCAACAGCGACAAACATGATCCGCTGGCCAGTTACGATACGGTTCTGAACGGCAGCTTGCGGCTCAGGGAATCGCTCGGCGTGCTGGAGGCGGGCGTGAATCGCGAATTTGGAGATGGCGCCATGGGAACCTTGCGCGCCTATTATTTTTCCGCTGGTGAAAAGGGCGACTATCCCTACACGTTCTCAGGCAGTCGCGTGCTGCCGGTTGACTATATCAACGTATCGGATTTGAGCAGCCGGCAGTATGGCGTGGAGGTGCGTTACGATCGGTTTTTCTCAAGCGGACACCGTCTGCTGGCCGGGGTGGAGGCCAAGCGCGTCGATACACATCAAGAGGTGGGCGACCAGCCGGGACCGGTGCGCAGCGGTGTCGTGACGGTCGATATCCGGCCAGGTTACGGGCAATGGGCGCTGTTCATGCAGGACGAGATGCACTTTGGTCCCGGAACGTTGTTTCTCGGGGCGCGTTACGATGCATACTTGGGGTTTTCCGAAGGGGTCAGGTCACGACTGTCGCCGCGCTTGGCTTATGTGCAGGAAATCTCGCCCAATACCACTGCCAAGCTGGTATATGGCGAAGCTTATCGTGCGCCGACAGTGTATGAATCGCTCTACCAGGATGGTTTGCCGGCCGCATCCACGTTATGGTCCAACTCAAAGTTGCGTCCTGAACTGGCTCGGTCTTTTGAAGGTTTGTTGGAGCATCAGACACAACCGGGTGTGAAATGGCGCCTGAGTGCATTCCTGAATCGATTGTCGGATTCGCCGGTGCAGGTTGTTACCCCTGCGGTCAATGGCGTTCCTTGCAGTCTTGGTACCGTCAGTTGTATTCAGTATCGCAATTCCGGTTTGACTCAGCAGGTGGTCGGGCTCGAAGCAGGTGTGCGGATCAGGCAGGCAGACCATGGCAGTATTTATGCATCGGCCGTACTCCAGAAAGCGACTCAGGGCGGGAACGATGCGCCAAGCTCGCCACGTCAACAGCTGAAATTCGGCGTCAGCCGCAACCTGCCCTGGCCTGATACGGATGCTGCGCTTGAGATGCATTACATCAGCGCCGCACTCGGACGCTTGAATGAAGATGGCAGCCGGACGGCTGAAGCGCCGGCATATCTGTTGGTGAACGCCGCCTTCAATATCGGCCGGCCGGTGCAGGGTTGGCGTGCCTCATTGCGCATCAACAATCTGCTGAATCGCACTATCTACACCATCGCCTCACGCGAATTGCAGCCGCTGGAGCGAGTGCCGGCGGACGGACGAAATTTTTCCCTTCAACTGCAGTTGGATTATTGATGGTCTTGCGCGTATTGCTCACGCTGTTGCTTCTGGTTGCGCGTACTGCGCATGCCGACATCATCCTGCTTCTGTCCGACGATAAGCCATCGATCACGGGCGTTGCCAAGGCGATCTCTACCGCATATAGCGAGAAAATCGAAATACACAATATGGGTGGCAACCGCCGGCAGGAAAACGAGATTGTGCAGGCGGTCAATAATTCGAACGTGCGTCAGGTCGTGGCCGTGGGCTTACTGGCCGCACAACTGGCTCGACAGCGATTGCAATCGAAGCAGGTGGTGTTTTGCCAAGTCCTTAGTTTCGAGGAATTCGACTTGATCACGCCGTTAATGAAAGGCGTCAGTGGAATTCCCTCTTTGTCGGTCCAGTTCGCAGCCTGGAAGCTGCTGGATCCAGGACTGCGACGCATTGGCGTCATTACCGGCAAGCAGGCGCGCTATATGGTGCATGAGGCCGAAGCTGCGGCGCGTCGTAACGGACTTGAACTTGTGCATGTGGAGGTGCCGTCCGACCGTGCCGTGCCGCTTGCCGCACAAGAGCTCTACGAAAAGAAAATCCAGGGTTTGTGGCTGGCGCCAGACAGCAGCATCCTGAGCCACCGTGCGATTCTCGACCTGATGTCGTACTGCGTGAAGAACAACCTCCAGGTGCTGGCATTTTCGCCGGCATTGCTCAAGGAAGGGGCGCTGTTGAGCGCCACGCCCGACTTTGCCGAGATCGCGCGCTTGGTGCTCGAACGCCTGAAAAAAACCTCTGATTCATCCGCTCTTGCCGGCGATGCCATTACTCCCCTTGCTACTGCCAGAATCGTCATCAATGCCAGCGCCGCATCTCGATTTGGCTTGACGATACCAGCCAAACTCAGGGAGCAGGCCGATGTTCAGTAAGCTGTACAACCGACACAGCCTGATCGAACGAGTACGTTCCATGTTGTTGTGGGCAGTCATGGTCATGTATCTGGCGACGCTTGCATGTACTTTTTTTGGCGGCAATTACCTCCTTGCGACTAACCTGGAAAAGCAGGGGCGCCAATTGCTGCCGGTGTTCGACGACTTGGGCGCGCCGCTGTTTTTTTCTTCAAACAGTAACGCTCTGGAGCGCATCACGAAATATGCTCGCCCCATTCCTGACATCGGACTGGTGCGCGTGTATGACAAGGACCGCATGCAGGTGCTGGCGGAATATCGCAAGCCCGATGCGTCGGGGTTGCCGCCTTTATCGCGGACAGTCCTTTCCGTAGCAGTGTCGGCCAAGACTCTGACTGGCACTTTCGAGCGGGTGGCCGGGACAACTCCTTACCTGCAGGTGATTGCTCCAATACAGGTAAGGAAGAGACAGGAACGCGACTTGCTGGATTTTGGCGAAAACGCGCCTGTCGAAATTCGCGAAACGGTTGGCTATGTTGAAATCGGCATGGATTTCGCACCTTCACGCCAGACTTTGTATCCCGGCCTGTTGCTGACAGCGGGCATTCTTTCGGTGTTTCTATTCGTCGGACTGAAGATCTACCTGCGCAGGATGCGTCTGGCCTTGCAGCCGCTGTTGGACTTGCAGGAACCGCTGCAGCGCATTGCGCAGGGCGATTTCGACGCCACCGTCGGCAAGGAAAGCGCCGACCGCGAAATCGAATTGATACGCCAGGCGCTGCGTGCTGCCATTCGGGCATTGAAGGAACGTGAGAACGAACGCAACGAGGCGGTGCGCGCCAAGCTTCAGGCCGATGAGGCGAATGCCGCCAAGGGCAGTTTCCTCGCCAACATGAGCCACGAGATTCGCACGCCGATGAACGGCGTGATCGGTATGCTGGAACTGCTGCTCGCCACGGAATTGGCTCCGTCGCAACGGGAATTCGCTCGTATCGCGCACGGCAGCGCGGAGAGTTTGCTCGGGCTCATCAACGATATCCTCGATTTTTCGAAGATCGAAGCCGGCAAGCTCGACCTGGAGAACATACCGTTCAACCTCTTGCGCGAAATGGAAATGGTGTGCAACGCACACGCGTTTGCCGCCGAAAGCAAGGGGCTCGATCTCATCATGCATTATCCGCCCACGCTTGCGCAGGTGATGATAGGTGACCCAAGCCGCATTCGCCAAGTGCTGAACAATCTCATCAGCAACGCGATCAAATTCACTGCGAAAGGTCATGTGCTGGTCGAGGTTAGACCGGTGGAAAGCGTGGCCGGGCGCTGCGGCTTGCAGATGTCCGTCACTGACTCCGGTATCGGGTTGGCGCCAGGCAAGGCAAGAGAGATTTTCGAAAAATTCACGCAGGCCGATGCTTCCACCACGCGACAATATGGCGGCACAGGATTGGGACTTGCCATTTGCAAGCTGCTCGTCGAATTGATGGGGGGCAGCATTGGTGTTGAAAGCGAGCAGGGCAAGGGCAGTACTTTCTGGTTCAGGCTGGAACTGCCGCTTGCACAGGATGCCACGCTCGAGGTCATTAACGCTGAAGGATTGGCAGGCGTACGAGTGCTGTATGTGGACGATCATCCGGCCGACCAGCGCGTGCTGGCGGAACAGCTTGCGCTTTTGGGCATGCGGGCCGATGGATTCGGTAACGCGGATGCAGCATTGAATGCATTGCGCCGGGCGGCGGCTGAAGGTGATCCGTATCGCGTCGCGATCCTTGACCACCGCATGCCGGACCTGGAAGGCGACCTCCTCGGCAGCATGATTAAGAATATGCCGGTTTGTCACGATACACGCTTGATCCTCATGAGTTCGCTATCGAATGCCTGCAATGCGCAACGCTTTGCGCGAGCCGGATTCTCAGCCTTCCTTAGCAAACCGGTATCGCGGTATGTGCTGGCCGACGTGTTGAAAGCATTATGCGCCACCCGTGGGCCGGTTCCGTTCCTCACGGCGTCTTCGTTGCCGGCTCAACGTTTGGGGGGGAAAGCGGCCGCTTTGCCGTTCAAAGGGGCACGGATACTCGTAGCGGACGACAATGAAGTGAACCGGCAGGTTGCGCAGCACATGCTGGAACTTTTGGGATGCTCGGTCCATAGTGCCTGCAACGGCATGGAGGTAGCGGAAATGGCGTACAAGCAGCGCTACGACCTGATACTGATGGACTGCCAGATGCCTGAAATGGATGGTTACCATGCAACGGCGCGTATCAGAAAGCGTGAAGAGGGGGGCGACCGTGTGCCCATCATCGCCCTGACCGCGCATGCCATGCTAGGCGAGCGGGAGAAATGCATCGTTGCCGGCATGGACGACTTCCTGTCCAAGCCGATTCGCCCGCAAGCCCTGCGGGAAACGCTGGAGCGCTGGCTCCACGCCCCGGCAAAGCAGTCGGCATGTGCAGACGAAACCGCCATCGCGGCCGAAGAGGGCAACGAATTGGCAGCGAGCAGGGATATATTGGGCGATGCTTTTCCCAATGTGGTGAAGCTTTATATAAGCGATAGCTCCAAACGTCTGGATGTCTTGCGTGCGGCTGCGGTAAAGGGCGATGCCGCGCAGGTGTGTGCCACTGCGCATACGTTGTACGGCAGCACGGTGTCGATTGGTGGCAGGCGCCTCGCCGTTTTGTTGAAAGATCTGGAGAAGGTGTCGATGTCTGGAATGCCGCAGGACGTCGATACCCGTCTTAAACTGATCGAAGCGGAATATGCGGCGCTGGCGGACAAGCTGCAAGCTTTCGCGCAGGTGATTTGACGGTTAAGTACCCCCGCATAAAAAACTGTGTTTTTATGCGGGGGTACTTAAGAGCAACAAGTTCAAGCCGCTTGCGCGTGCTCCACCAGCAATTGCACGCGAATCACACCGTTAAATTCGTTCGCATCCAACCGATATGCAACCGTCACTTCCTCCGGCAGCTGGTCAGCATGGCCGAACCAGATGGCATCGTAGCGGTAGCCATTCTTTTCCAACATCAGTTTCAGGTGCCTCTCTTTCAGGATGCGCTGGCTCAGCACACGGAATTCATCACAGAACAGCGGCGGCGCGAATCCTTGGCCCCACACTTGTCCGTCCAGCAGTTCGATGAACTGCGGCGTGAAATAAGCATCTTCCAGCGAACCGTCGGTTTCCACCACGCGCTCCAACTGGCTTTGTGTCAGCCAATCGCGGCCTATGGCTTCAAACGCGGCGGTGAAACCTTCGAACGACTCGGCGCGTACAGTCAGACCGGCAGCCATGGCATGTCCGCCGAACTTGGTGATGATGGAGGGGGCGTGCTTCGATACCAAGTCAAGAGCATCGCGCAGGTGAAACCCTGCAATCGAGCGGCCCGAGCCCTTGATCAAACCATCGCCGCCCGGTGCGAAGGTGATGGTCGGGCGATAGAACTTGTCTTTCAGGCGCGAGGCAACGATGCCGATCACGCCCTGGTGCCAGGATTCGTCGAACACGCTGATGGTTGCGTTATTGCGGGGATCGTAGGTGTCGAGTTGGGCGAGGGCGGTGTCTTGCATTTCCGCTTCGATGTTGCGCCGCTCGCGGTTAATGGTATCCAATTGTTGTGCGATGGCCCAGGCGCGGCCTTCATCATCGGTGGTCAGACATTCAATGCCGAGCGACATGTCGGCCAGGCGTCCCGCCGCATTCAGACGCGGGCCGACCGCAAAGCCAAGGTCGAAAGGCGAGGCGCGCCTGGCTTCCCGTCCGGCGACGCGAAACAGCGCGGCAATCCCAGGGTGCATGCGGCCGGCACGCATGCGTTTGAGCCCCTGGGCCACCAGGATGCGGTTGTTGGCGTCGAGACGGACGACGTCGGCTACCGTTCCCAGCGCCACCAGGTCGAGCAGCGTATCGAGCTTGGGCTGTGTATTGGCATCGAAGACCCCGCGTCTGCGCAACTCGGCGCGCAGGGCGAGCAGCACGTAGAACATAACGCCGACGCCGGCCAGGTTCTTGCTCGGGAAGCCGCAGGAAGGCTGATTGGGATTCACGATCACGTGTGCATCGGGCAGACGGTCGCCGGGAAGGTGATGGTCTGTGATGACTACCTCGATGCCGCGCCGGTTTGCTTCGGCCACGCCATCGATGCTGGCGATGCCGTTGTCAACGGTGACAATGACGTCGGGCGATTTTTCGCGAATTGTCAGTTCGACGATTTCCGGCGTCAGGCCATAACCGTATTCAAATCGGTTAGGCACGATGAAGTCGACCCGCGCACCCATCGCACGCAAGCCGCGTAATGCCACCGCACAGGCGGTGGCGCCGTCGCAGTCATAGTCGGCGACGATGACGAGCTTTTTTTCAGCCGCAATGGCATCGGCCAGAAAAACCGCAGCGGCGTTAATGTGCAACAGGCCGCCTGGCGCAATCAGAGAAGTCAGCTCGCTCGACAGTTCGCGCGTATCTTCCAGTCCCCGGGCGGCATACAGCCGCGCGAGTACGGGGTGAATGCCTTGTTGGCGCAGCATTTCGGCAGTGCGAAAGGAATAGGAACGGGTAGAGATGCGGGTCATGAAGCAAGCGGGGCCAGCGAGGGAGTAATCCAGAATTTTCGCAGGGAAGAGCGGTTGACTGCAAATTGGCGAAGGTGTGCGTCGTCGGAGGCGATGAGTGTCAGGCCGGACAGCCTGCCGGTCTTGAACGCATCGAGCAGCGGCGCAAACCAGTTTGCTTCCAGCGCTTGCATGGCTGACAGCCAGCGCGCCCAGTCGTTTGACAAGGCAGGTTCCAGTAACGTGTCCAGATAGACAAGGCCGTGCTGTGGTGTCTCGGCCAGGGCTGTCGCGGCAGAGTCGGCGTGGGAATGGCGGCCAATGCGGGTGGCGAATGCCTTCGTCCAACCATCGAAGTTGAATGCATTCGTATAAGGCGCTCGCGGCAATTCGGCGATGTCACTGCCTCCCCATAGCCAAATGGAATTGATCGGTTTCGCCCCTCGCGCTTCCCGTTCCGCGTTGACAGTGTGACTGAACCAGTGCATCTGCACCTCGTTTTGTATCTTCCGCCAGTTCCTTTCGCCGGGACCAGCGGGCATCCAGATATCGATATTGCGACCGCCGGCGGCATCGGGGGTGGATGTTTGCAATTGCGACCACTCGTCCGCGCGTACAAACCAGATGTTGGTATTTCCGTAGAGTAAAGGCTTGCCGGTTTCGCCAAACAGATCGTGTGCCACGGCATACAATGCCTGCGCTTCATTTTCGCTTATCGACAGTTGCTGCGGATCTGTCAGTACAAGATGGTCGCGTGCAACATGAATGTGAACCGGTTGCAGGGCGAACCAGGTGCCTTCATCCGCTTGCAGTCCGAAGGACTGCATCAGGGCGTGGGCAATACGCGGACTGCTCTCGCCACCGACGCCAAAGGTTCGCGCCAGCCAGATTTCGTGCGGGAGTGCGCGGTGGAATCCTTCGAAAGTTTCCCGCAGGGCACCATGACGGCTGGATTTGGACCGTGAAAGCAGCCGGGCCAGGGCAGGTGTTTTGAGTTCCCGTAGCAGGTCGGCCGAGATTTCCGCAGGGGGGATCGCAAAGGGAAGGAGAATATCAAGCTGATTCATGGCGAGATTCTATGGCATATGGCAAACTGCGGTCTGCAATCGATGTTGCCATCCAGTTCATGCCGTATATTTTGGCTGCCTGAAGACGGCTTCTCCTCCAGGAGTTCCTTTTGTCCATCATCAAGAACCTACCGTTCGAATGGCTGGTCGGCATACGCTATACCCGTGCCAGCCGCCGCAGTGCGCGTAACACTTTCATTTCCTTTATTTCGCTGATCTCCATGGCCGGCATCGCGCTTGGCGTGGCAGCACTGATTGTCGTCCTCTCGGTCATGAACGGCTTCCAGAAGGAAGTGCGCGACCGGATGCTGTCGGTGTTGTCGCACATCGAGATTTACGACGCATCGGGCAGCATGCCCGACTGGCAGGCAACCGCGAAGGAAGCCATGCAGGACAAGGAGGTCAAGGGCAGCGCCCCCTTTGTCGCCGCGCAGGGGATGCTGGTGCGCGATGATGTGATGCGCGGCGTCATGATACGCGGTGTGCTGCCGCAGCAGGAACCGAAAGTATCGGACGTCGCCTCGCAGATACGGGAAGGCGATTTCAATGCACTTGGGCCGGGTGAATTTAACATTGTTCTTGGCCGCGATCTGGCGAAGGGATTGCGTGCTCATGTCGGCGACAAAGTACTGATGTTCGCCCCCCAAGGACAAGTCACTCCTGCCGGTGTCGTGCCCCGCAGTCGCTTTTTCACGGTGGTCGGCATTTTTGAAGCAGGCCATAACGAGTACGATTCCGGGTTGGCATTCATCCATATCGACGATGCAATCAAGATGTTCCGCCTCGAAGCGCCTTCAGGCCTGCGGCTGCGCATCGAAGACATGCAGCGCGCGCCACAGGTCGCGCACGATCTTTCCCGCATCCTGAGCGGCAATCTCCTCATCCTCGACTGGTCCAAGCAAAACCGTACCTGGTTCGCTGCAGTGCAGACCGAGAAGAGGATGATGTTTATCATCCTTACGCTGATTATCGCGGTCGCCGCGTTCAACCTCGTGTCGACTCTGGTCATGACTGTTACCGACAAACAGGCCGATATCGCGATCCTGCGCACGCTTGGCGCTTCACCCGGCTCCATCATGAAAATTTTCGTGATACAAGGTGCGCTCGTCGGCTTGTTTGGAACGGCGCTTGGCGTGGGATTCGGCGTGCTGGTGGCGCTCAATATCGACGTCATCGTGCCGTTCATCGAACATCTGCTGGGGGTGCAGTTCCTGTCGAAGGACATCTACCTGATCACGGAATTGCCGTCCGACTTGCGTTGGCCGGACGTCTGGACCATTGGGGGTGTCGCGGTGATCCTTGCCTTTCTTGCCACTCTGTACCCGAGCTGGCGTGCAGCCGGCGTGCGGCCGGCGGAAGCCTTGCGCTATGAATGATCGGAAAAACAATATGAAACTGATCGGACTTTACGATTTTCCCTATGTACGCCGCGTAATGGTGCCGCTCGCATGAACCAGAACCAGATCGTGTTGTCGTGTCGCGGCTTGGCGAAGACTTTCTCGCAGGGAAAGTACGCGGTTGAAGTGCTGAAGGGAATTGATTTCAGCGCCTACCGGGGCGAGCGTGTCGCTATCGTCGGTGCTTCCGGCTCTGGCAAGTCAACCTTGCTGCACTTGCTGGGCGGACTCGATGTGCCGACTGCCGGCAGTGTCACTCTGCTCGGGCAAGACTTTGCGAATATGAGCGAGAAAGCGCGCGGCGATTTGCGAAATGCATCGCTGGGCTTCGTGTATCAATTCCACCATCTGCTTCCGGAGTTTTCCGCGCTGGACAATGTCGGCATGCCCTTGATGATCCGTCGTATGCCGAGGGAGCAGGCGCACCGGCAGGCGCAGGAAATATTGGCGCGTGTCGGGCTGGCGAAGCGCGTCTCGCATGTGCCGGGTGAACTGTCTGGCGGCGAGCGCCAGCGTGTCGCCTTGGCGCGGGCGCTGGTCACGCAACCGGCCTGTGTGCTGGCCGATGAGCCGACCGGTAATCTCGATCGGCACACCGCACACCAGACTTTCGATTTGATGCTCGAACTGTCGCGCACCCTTGGCACGGCGTTTGTCATCGTCACGCACGACATTGAACTCGCCCGTCATTGCGATCGCATCCTTCGACTCTCGGAGGACGGTTTGCATCCCTATGTGGATTGACACGCACTGTCATCTGGATGCAGCCGAATTCGGTGCCGAAGCGGGCGAGGTTGCTGCTCGCGCCGCGCAATCAGGGGTCGGCTGCATCGTGATACCAGCAGTCGCACGCGATAACTTTGAGATCGTTCGCATGCTGGCGGCACAGCATGCGAATTGCACATATGCCCTCGGCATTCACCCCATTTTCGTACCGCAGGCAACAGAGTCCGATCTCGATGCGCTGCGCAATGCAGTATGCGAAGCGATCGATGATCCGCGCTTCGTTGCTATCGGCGAAATTGGACTCGACTTCTTCGTGCCAGGCTTGAGCGATCCGCCGCTGCGGCAAAAGCAGGAATTTTTCTATGTCGAGCAATTGAAGATCGCGCGCGATTTCGGTCTGCCGGTTTTGTTGCACGTACGGCGCTCGCAGGATGTCATCCTGAAATATCTGCGACGCATCCATGTGGCTTCAGGTATCGCACACGCCTTCAACGGTAGCTTCCAGCAAGCGGAGGAGTTCATCCGATTGGGCTTCAAGCTTGGCTTCGGTGGTGCAATGACCTTCACGCGCGCCTTGCAGATCCGTCGGCTGGCAACACAGCTTCCACTAGAGGCATTAGTACTCGAAACCGACGCGCCGGATATTCCTCCCGCATGGGCGCATCGGGAGCGCAACAGCCCGGAACATTTGCCCCGGATAGGCGAAGAACTTGCCGTGCTGCGCAGCATGCCGGCCGAGGAGATTGCACAAGCCACGTCGCTGAATGCACGTGTCGTCTTGCCGCGCCTGACCAACATTATTTAGAAGATTTAGAAGACTATGCGCAGCAGCGTGATCGCGTTCGTGCTGGGTGTTGCAGTTTTGCAAACCATGCCGGCATTGCCATCGACGGTTACGGCTTTCCTGCTTTTTTGCTCCGCCTGCCTCCTTGCGGCTGCGGCATGCCGAATGCGCTCACGTGCACGAATCGTCATCCGGGGTGTCAGTGCATACTTGCTGGGTTTTCTGTGGGCAGGAGCGCTCGCTTCGTATCACCTATCCCAGGAATTACCCAAGGAATGGGAAGGTCGAGATATTACCTTGATCGGTACGATCGACAGCCTGCCGATCGCTTTTCAGCAAGGTGTGCGTTTCAATTTTGCAGTGGAGCGCGTGTTGGCGCAGGATGGTATGACGCCAACGGTTCCGGGTCGGCTCGCGCTCTCATGGTATTCCGCGTTCAATCGCGACGAGCTGCAGTCCGTACCTCAAGTGCAGCCCGGCGAGCGCTGGCAACTCACTGTGCGCTTGCGTAGGCCGCAGGGCAATGCCAATCAATACGTGTTCGACTACGAAGTATGGCTGCTCGAACAGAATCTGCGTGCAACGGGCTCGGTGCGGGCGGATCACAGTTTCCAAATCAAGAATCAGCGGCTCGATTCCTTTGTCTTCAGTGTCAACAATGTGATCGAACGAAGCCGTGGCTGGCTGCGCGATCGCATCTACAATGCCTTGCCGGGGCATCCCTACGCCAGCGTGATCGTCGCTCTCGTGATTGGCGATCAGCGCGCAATCGATCAATCGGATTGGAAGATATTCAACCGCACCGGGATCGGTCATCTTATTTCCATATCGGGGCTGCACATCACGATGATCGCAGGTTTATGTGCCAGCCTTGTCCATGCCTTGTGGCGCCGTTCCTTCTTCACGCGCGCCCAGCTTCCGCTTTTGCTGCCGGCGCAAAAGGCAGCAGCCTTGGCTGGTGCGTTGGCGGCTCTTGGCTATGTCGCCCTCGCC
>Ga0207690_10001411_pt1 | contig 15123 bp, 10 predicted proteins | sample KBSC23metaG_FD_184315 | JGI IMG/M metagenome (GOLD analysis project Ga0207690, IMG submission 184315) | Corn rhizosphere microbial communities from Kellogg Biological Station, Michigan, USA - KBS C2-3 metaG (SPAdes) (version 2) | ecosystem: Host-associated > Plants > Roots > Rhizosphere > Soil ...
CGCCAGGAAAACCAGGCCAGTCAGCAGCGCCACAGCAAGCTGCAGCAAGATGATGCGCAAGGCGAGGCGTCGACCAGAGGCAAGACTGTTCAGCACGTAGCGTCTCCGCGCGGCCTGCATCAGGCGGCACCGATACAGCTGCGGGCCACGATCCAATCCGCAAAAGTATATCAGTGCGGCAATTGTGCGGACAAGCCGTGCGGCCTGCGGCATCGTGTCCGATCGCCGGAATCCGTCCCTGCGGATCTCGTACCTTCCGACCCTCACCATCCGCACCTTCCGGCGGCCGTACACACGAACAGGGCCGAACACTAGGTTCGGCCCTGTTTCATCGCGTGAACTGCGACGGTACTGCTACTGCTGGATTACTTGGCGGCGGCCTTCCTGGTAGCGGCGACCGGCGCGGCAACGGCATCGTTGGCGGCCTGGCGCTGCTCCTGCACGAGCGCATTCAGCGACTCGGCGGTCTTCTGGGTGACCGCGAGAACTTCCTGCGAAACTGCCACCGCACGCTCGGCGTTGTCGCGGCTAAGGCTAGCGCCCTTTTCCCACAGGCTGCGCAGGCCGTTGATGTCGCGGGTTTCCAGCGCTTCGGCGACGAACTCGGCGGAGACCTTGGCCTGCTCCTCGAGCGCCTTGAGCTGCAGCTCGGCGACCGTCTCCAAGCCCTTCAGAGCCAGCGACTGCGCCTTGAACGCGCTGTCGGTGAACTGCTTGGTGAAAGCAAAAAGCTGGTTGTTGAGTTGCTGCGTCATGACGTAGTCCTCGTTGAGGATGGGGTAGTGGCAGGCACTCTAGCAGCAACCTTTGTGCAGTGCAATATATATTTTTGAATGGGGTTCGGTCTGTTCAAAAAATATTCACAGAAACCAAGACTTGCATTGGATCACAGCATTAGCGCAACGCATCAAAAACTGTCGCGACTGCAGCTGGCTCCCGAAGTACACGTTTCATGCACCACCACCTTCTCCAGCCCCGCCAAGCGCGGCTGCAGCCGCCGCCAGATCCAGCGCGCCAACGCCTCGCTGGTCGGGTTCTCCAGCCCTTCGATCTCGTTGAGGTAATGATGGTCGAGCTGGTCGTACAGTGGCGCAAACGCCGCCTTCACGTCGGCAAAGTCCATCACCCAGCCCAGCTGCGGATCCGGCTCGCCCGCCAGGTGGATCTCGATGCGGAACGAATGTCCATGCAGCCGCGCGCACTTGTGCCCGGCCGGCACGTTCGGCAGCCGGTGCGCCGCCTCGATCTGGAACACCTTGAAGATATGCATGGCAGACGCCTGCGTGTCGTGACAATGATGGACCGGCGGGAAAATACACGCTCTGGTCGTGGTATGGGTGGACTCGAACCACCGACCCCAGCATTATGAGTGCTGTGCTCTAACCGGCCAAGGCCAAATAAATCTCAGCCAATCAAAGACTACCGGCGACCTTGGTTCCGTCGATGCTCAGGTAAGTGGCCTCGAAGCCGGAGGCGGTCGGCATCTACAACGCCGGTTAGCTGGGCGTCAGATACCGCCTAGCTAACCAATGAGAACAGTCCTCGTCGGAAACATCGCCGCCGCCTAGACCGCTCCCAGCGCTCCGCTTTGTTACGAGTCGACGCTTACATGCTCCACGGCCAAGGAACGCGCCCACAAGCTCTGGTTCGCGCGGGAGGCAGGTCCGTGGGCTTACGGGCGCAACCGTCATCGTTGCAAGTGCATCTGGTAGGAACCTGTGCATCGGTCACTCACCAGAGGGACCCAACTCGAATGATCACGATAACCTCGACGAACGGCGCACCACCGAAACCTCGTCGGCTCATCAGACTGCCAGAGGTCTTGCACCGCACCGGCATGAGCCGCTCGGGACTGTATAAGCGCATCGGTCAGGGGCTTTTCCCCACCCAGATTAAACTCGGGCAGACGTCCGTATGGCTGGAGTCAGATATCGACGCGTGGATCGAAGCCGTTGTCGCAGCACATGGCTGCACCGACGAGTCCTAGCGCGCGTTAGCTCGGTTTCAGCCACTCGCAAGCACCCGGACGACGGCCATCCGTGTGAGTGCGCCGCCCAGAGCCACTAGGTGCGGCCCTGAGCGGCACCAGGCCACTGCGCTAGGGTGACGCTACCCCGCTCAAATGCCGCGCCCACAAACGGGCCTTGGCGCCAAGAGGGTGCTCCAAATGTCGCCCGAGCAACTTGACTCCGGCGCGCGTTTTCGCGAGTAGCAACAGCTCCCGCTCCAACGCACGCAGCACTCGTGTGCCGGCCATGGACTCGAACTGGCTGGCGAAGTGAATGTAGGTCTTGGAACACCTGCCTTCCCCCCGTCCGACATGCAAAGCACACTGCACATGCGCAATGACCGGGTGAATGAGGAGCATGCTCAGCCTGTGCCTGCGGAACGCCGGGGTGATGTAGATCGACTCGACCTCGACGAAAACGTGAGCTGAGCCTGCGCCGTCCTCCCGCACAACCCGGAACGAGATGTAGCCCGCCACATCGCCAGTGCCACTTACGAGGTCGTACGTGATGGTGTTTGGTTGAGCCGCTGCAGATCGGTGCCTCAGATAGTCCGCCCGCGCCGTTTCCGATTCAGCGAACAGAACTGCACTCTTGCCTCGATCGACCTCGGCCAGCGGCCCCTCGACTGTGAACGGGCCATCCGTCGCTAACCGTGTTGCAGACAACCGCTGGTCCGTCCTCATGCTGCGGTCCTTACGATCGAAGGGTCAACGTGGCGCCACAGGTCGAGCGCCTCTTCGCTTGGCGCCACTCCGGGATCGTAAGGCTGACCAGCCGGCGCCTTGTTGATGGGAATCCACGTGACCGCGTAGAGCGCAGGTGAACGGAGATGCTGGGTCTTCGTGCGCACGATGTATCCGAACGCGATCAGTTCGCGTAGTCCCCTCGCGAGCGAGTCCTTGCTATAGAACCCAAACCGCTTCATGCGCGAAAGCGTGGCGGTGAGATGACCGTTGTTGTTGCCTACGTAGTCGGCCAGTAGCGCCAGCAGGAGCTTGGCTGTTCCGCCAGAGAGCTCACTGTAGGTAGGGTGCGTCAGCAGTGCGTGAGGCAAGGATACGAACCGACAGCGCCACTGCAATTTTCCGCTGCGAGAGTCAATGCTGGTGCAAGGCGTGAAAGTAGCCATCAGAGCATCCCCGCTCGTTCGCTGACTGATTCGTTCGGCTCGGCGACCTGGTGCAGGCTCCCAAACTGCCGCATGTAATGCCGGTGCATGAGGGCGAAAGGCTGCAGATTGCGGGTGTTACGAAATAACTTCATGAAGATTTCCTTCAAATGTGCGAGATGTGTGGAAGACACGCGCGCCAATCAAGGCGCACGCAACGCGTCAAACAGTTGGGTTAGGGGAGACTTCCCCCCGCAGGGCGACTCACTGCTAGGTGTGGCACGCGTGCATCTTCACGTGCAGGCTAACTTGCGTCAGCCGGGGGTGATCGTCGGAAGCCGATAGCTCCCGGGATGTGTGGATGCCTCACACCATCTCTTTCCCGACGAGTGCCGCAGGCGGCGCTCTTGGTAGTGATCGGATTGTAGCGGCCGCTTGGATATTTCGCACAGACGGGAAGAAATTTTTTCGTCGACTCTGTCGCCGGCGACTCGTGCCCGTCGGTTACGCGGGTAAAAACGAGATCGAAACCATGCAAGCTCGGGCGGTGAATGCGACCCGAAAAACTGCCACGGGGATACTGAGCTGCCCGGCAACGCTGCGAAAGCACGTCCCGGAATCTGGGAAGAGTAGGTTGTTGACCGGGACACGCAGTGCCCCGATTGGCCGCCCAGTTGCGTGCCCCGAAAGGCGGTCCACCTTAATAGATGACAGCAAGTAAGAAAGAAGCTGTAGACCTAATAGAACAAAAAGATCTTTCGGACACATTGCCCCGGAAGGCAGGACAGTGGCTCGCCCTGCGGGCTCACGGGGCTTCGCCCCCGCTCGCTTCGCTCGCTCCCCCAGCGCTGCCCGCGCGGGTCCGTCACAGCGCTGCCCGGCAGAGCCGGGCGGGCGCGCTGTGTCGATGGGTATTCATCTGGTTCCGGAATTGCTTTGGATGGACAACCACTGACAACCTCAGAGAAGCGGGTCGTCTGGACGGGTAGGATTCTTGGCAACCAAATTCTGGCGATCCCTGCCTCCGCAGGTAGGTATGCCGGAATGGCATCCGGAGCCACCAGGAGCCCCGGCAAGCTAACGACCGCACCCACCCCACGCGTGTAGACATCCCGGGACGTGTGCCCTGCTCTGAGCGATTTTGCATTGGCAACGAAAACGGGGCACGAAGAGCGGATGACCATCACGCACTGGCGGGGTGAACCGGGGCGCGGGCCGAAGTACGTCAGGCGACCGCATGCGCGATCTGAGCATGTCTTAACAATGACGGCTTTCTACCCGCATGCAGTTACTGGGAGCATCCGCCGCCCCGCAACGCTTGCATGCATGCATGCATGCATGCAGCAGCATCGAGCACACAGCCTCTCCGGACCGTTCGACAGGTCAATCCAACGTCATGGAAAACGCAAGTGAAAAGTCGCTTCCAAATCTTATAGGTGCCGAACGACCCTTATGCCTCAATGGGTTGCGATCCTCTATAAGACGCAATCCGCATCCACTCGATAGTCTCCAGCCACTTTAAGCGCACGCCTGAAACCGCCCGGACGAAGTCCTAGGACCGAGATGCTGACCCGGTATGGGTGCAGCCGAAGTTAGCGACCTTCTGGCGAATCTCCATAGAAGCAACATCGCAAGGACTCGACTTTCACCAGCCGGGCGTAATCACTCGATCGGGAGTCTGGCCGCTATTGAGCCGTGCTCGAATGCACGGTCAAGATGTCCTGAATTTGATGAGGCTCGAACGCCACGTCCCAGCCCCATACGCCGAAGCCGCCCTTCTGGTTCACTCCCGCCACCCAGGCATCCAGCGCGGCCCGCTTGGCCTTGTTCTGTTCGCTGTCCTCGCCCTTGATCTCCAGCACCAAGGTCTTGCCGTTGGCCAGCTTGATCAGGAAGTCCGGGATATAGCGGCGCTTGGCGCCGTTCCACATGTAGTAGACCTGGAAGCCCAGGTGATCGTTCTTGGCGTAGGCCTGCACTTGCGAGCTGGTTTCCAGCACGTTCGCGGCGTGGGCTTCCCAGGCGCCATCGGCCACGACATGGCTGATCTGCGACTTCTGTGCCGGCTGGCAGGTCTTGGTCGTGTACCAGGTCCGCATGTAGCGGGTGGAGCCCACCGGGAACTCCTCGTCGAAGACCGGCTCGATGCGCTCCTGGTTCTGCGGGATCAGATAGCGCAGCAGGTGTTGCACCACGACATCCATGTTGAGCGATACCAGGATGCGCTTGCGTAGCGGCTCCTGATGGAACAGCGACGGCACCTCCAGTTTGTCTGAAGCCAGGAACTTCTCGATCAAGCGAATCAGCTGGAACGCCAGGTACTCCGGCGTGCCCGTGAACTGCCCACTCAGCTGGTCGTAGGCCTTGCGTGCAGCCTGGAACACAAGCCGTTGCAGCCGGAATTCGTCCGGCAGCTTCTCCAGGTCGATCTCAGTGATCTGATCCCAGGCATTGGCGCCGCCCAAGGCGGGAGCCATGTCGGCGGCTAATGGCGTGCGGGCAGGATCCAGCTTCAGGGGCTCCATCTTGGCCCAGTCGAGGGTCAGCCCGGGGCGGACGATCGCATCCACGCGCAGCACGTTCGGCCAGCGGACCTCCAGGCTATTGCGGTCTTCCAGCGCTTCAATCTGGGTGCTGGGCTTCGGCGGCGGAGGTGCTTCGCCCTCGCCACTAAGGTCCTGAAACACCGACAAGGGCACGCCGAACACGTTGACGTACTCTGCTTTGAACAACTGTCGCTCCACGCCATCCGGCCCGACCACGGGTTCCGTGTCGTAGCCGACGCGGCGCAGACCGCGGCCGATCACCTGCTCGCAGAGCAACTGGCTGGTGAAGGCGCGTAGGCCGAGGATGTGGGTGACGTTTTTGGCATCCCAGCCCTCGGACAACATGGCCACCGAGATGACGTTCTGCAGACTCTGGCCCGCCGTGCCGCGTTTCCCGACGTTGTCTACAATTTCACGGAGCAGCTCTTCCTTGCTGAGTCCAAGAAGCGATTGCTTCTTGTCATGCGGAAGTGACGTGGCTTCCACAATGGATCTGAGTCGCACCTCGTAGTCCGTGGCGCTAGCGAAGTAATCGCGCTGTGCCTTGGAAAGCGGAGCGTGCTTGAACAGCCACTCCTCGATCTTTGCTTCGGCCAACTGCCTTGCAGATGCCACTTCGTTAGCAGGGCGGTCACACAGTCCTACCAAATACTTCAGCTTGTCGGCAGCCTTCTTTGTGTTCTTGAATCCGTCCCTTTGCTTGTCCGTTTTGCACAGAGCTTCGACGACAGCGGCCATCTTGACCTTAGCCAAAGAATCCACGCTGGCCTTCTCGCCAACCTCTGCCTTCTCCAGAACTTTGGAGTCGACGCGCAGGGTGCGGTTGGCATTGCGTAGTTCCGGCCAATGAACATCGCCGCTGGTGAAGTAGCGCTCGATGCGCGCTGCGGTCTCCGTGCGATTGCACACCGTCAGCAGCACAGGTGGCGAATCATGGCCTGCCTGCGACCACGCCTCTGCAGCTTTGCGCCAATCAGCGCCAAGTAGCGTGTAGGCCTGCTGGACAAGCGGCGGTAGCGGTTCGTGCGGCTGCGCACCCCGGCGATTCAGATCGTCCTGGATTTCCGGGTCGCGGTAGAGGTGATACAGCTTGGGCTTGAGGGTTTTGGTGTCAGGCACCACGCCGTCGCGCACGACCACGCGTGGCGTCTTCACCAGGCCGGCCTCGATGGCGTCGTTCAAACCGAAGTCGGAGACGATCCAGTCGAACAGGCCGGACTCGGTGTTGGAGCGGCCGGTCGGTGCGAACGGCGTGGCAGACAGATCGAAGCAGCGCTGGATGCGCAGCTCGCGATGGATGCGATCCAGTCCCTCGATCCAGCGAGTCGCATCTTCCTGATCCAGCCCCATTTCCTCAGCGCGACGCTTTACGTCGCGGCTGCGCTTGTCCTCTGCGGACTGGCGATAAGCATGGTGGGCTTCGTCGTTGATCACGACGATGTCTTTGTGACCTGCCAATTTGCCGAGCACGCGTTTTACAAACGCCTTGTCGCTCTCGCTCCCCCTTTGCACGATCCCCTTCTTGGGATCTTCTTTGGGCATTAGCGAGTGCCAGTTCTCCACTAGCAGCACGACTTGGTTGAGCTTGCTACGTAAGGCTTCGGAGGGGCACAGGCTGAACGCGTCGTAGTAGTTGGCTGGGTGTCCCGGATAGAGCACCTGCAGGCGCTCGCGTACGGTCAGGCCCGGCGCCACGATGAAGATGGTGCGGGAGAAGTCCTTGTTGCGCTTGGGATAGGTCAGCGCGTTCAGCACCTGCCAGGTGATCAGCATCGCCATCACCGTGGTCTTGCCACTACCGGTGGCCATCTTGTTGCACAGGCGCTCCCAAGCACCTCCATCGCCTGGAACCGCGATTCCCTGCTTGTAGTCGGCAGGCGCCTCCACCCACCAGATCAGCGTTTCGATCGCTTCCAGCTGGCAGAAATAGAACGAGTACTGGCGTGCGCTGGCCTCGTTCCAGTGCTCTAGCAGGCTGCGGGTGACCGTGGTGACGCCTGGGTATTGGGCCTCGCGCCACTCGCTGACGCGGGAGCGGATTCGTTCGACCAATTCCAACGGCTCGTTGCGTCGCGTGTTGTTGCGGGTATCGAAAATCTCGTAGCCAGCTGGGCGGCGCCCTTCCACTAGCTTCAGCGAGCCCTGGTTGTCCATCCAATGCCAGCGAGGCACTTCGAAGGGCGAGTTGATGATCAGCGACTTGGGTGCGGTCATGTCAGCCTCAACCCAGCACGATCACTTTCAACGACTCGATACCGCGGTCGTCGACGATCTTCACCGCGATCTTGCGGTTATCGCCTAGCTCGAATGGCAGGCTGACGGTGCCGTGCAGCTTGTCTAGCTTGGACTCGTCCAGCTCGGCCTTGATGTCCTTCTTGAGCTTGTACCAGCCATCCTTGGCGCCAGCCATCGGGAAGAAGACTTGGTGCGGGAACAGACTGCGTTCGTCGTAGTCGGTGTCCAGTGCCCAGGCGGCGATGTTCTTCTTGCAACGGACTTGAGCTCGCCGTTGGTGGTGTCGAAGTAGTCGAAGCCGTTGACCTCGACCACGTACTTGCCGTCCTTGAGCTGGCGAACATCGACATCCGGCTGACCCATCAGCCAGAAGCTCTGGTTGCTGCTGCGATGCTTCTTCAGGTCTTCGGTGAGCAGATCGGTGTTCATCTGCACCTTGAGGGCGGTGATGCCCTTGGTGGCGTCGATGTCCTTCGCCGCTTCCGGGTCGAAGGTGAACGCGCAGAACACGATCATCTTCGGGCGTGGGAACAAGTCACCGGCTTCGCGCATGGCCAGTTCCACCTGACGCTGTTCCAGCGCGGCGTATTCAGGCCCAAAACTGACAACGACACGCTCGCCCGTGTCGGCAAGATGGCCCGTGCAGTGTAGGTGCGGTGTGTCCGGCAGGGATTCCAGTTCGGCGAACTTGAGGATCTGACCACCTTTGCCGCGGATACCCGTCTTCAGCAGCTCGTCACGCCAGCTGTGTTGACGCTGCGATTCGCCGCTACGGGCGATGGTCGCATCGGCTTCCTGTGCGGGCTGTGTCTCGTCCAGCGAGAGCACGGCCGGGAACGGCACAGCTTCAACGGTGAAGGGGCCGGTGATGCGCAGCTTGTTCTTGGAGACAGTGGGCTGGTCGTAGAGGGTTTCCTGGTCGGCGTGCGCGGCGATGGAATCGTCCATCTTCTTCTGCATTGCCTGGCGCGCGGCATGAAAGGCGTCGAACGCTTCGCGGGCGCCCGGCTTCCAGTCGGTTGGGGAGTCGAACGGGACTTCCCATTCTTGCAGCGCGGCGCCCTTGGCGAAGTCCAGAGTCTCGCCCTTGCGGCCACCCTCGGTGACCTTGAGCGATGCACCTGCCGACTTCAGCGCAGCGTTGAGCTTGCCAAGCGCCTGCACGATAGCCGGGTGCATGCGCTCCCAGATCTCGTCGATCTCGGGGTTGTTGGCGATGGACTTCAGCGTGACGTGCGGGACGGTCTTGTAGATGAAGCCGCCTCGCAGGCCCTCGTGCGGATACTTCAGCTCGAAATAGTCGAAGCTGGCGGTCATCAGCCGCTGCTTGGCCAGGGTGACGGCCACACGCGAGGTGTCGCAGGTGATCCAGCGGCGGCCCCACTTCTCGGCGACGAAGGCGGTGGTGCCGGAGCCGCAAGTGGGATCAAGTACAAGGTCGCCGGGATCGGTAGTCATCAGCAAGCATCGCTCAATAACCTTGCTGAAGGTTTGGACGACGTAGATATTCTCGACAGAGAAGGTGCTTTGGACGGTGTCGCTCCAAACATTGAAGAAAGGCGTGACTGGATAGTCAACAGCCCTTTTTCTGAAGCAAAGTGTGTTACCAAGCGCGATCAGCCTACCGGCCTTGGTTAGTCGATTTAAGCCGGTGACGTGCGTTTTCCAATGGTTTCCTGATTTCGGCGAAAAAGATTTGGCGTGGAAGTCATAGCTTTGCGAGCCGACTTCTGATTCGCCCTTGGACGTCAAGTCAGAGGCACGGAAGAGAATTGAATTCTCTGGGGCAGCATTGGCTCTAATGACATTTCCGAAGAAATCCTCAGCCAGGTCAAAACTTTTCAGATCGTCTTGCCGCTCATCGAACAGCTTCCGAACCTTCACGCTCTTCTTTGACTTCGCGAACCAGACGATGTGATCGTAAACGTTGGCGAGATAGTCCGTTTCCTGATAGACGGTCTTCTTGAACGCAATCTGAGAGACGAAATTTTCCGATCCAAAGATTTCTTCAAGAATGTTGCGCGTGAGATGTAAGTTCTCGTCGGAAATCTGGACGAATACGCTGCCAGACTCGTGCAGCAGCTCCTTAGCCAGCAGCAGCCGGTCGCGCAGGTAGGTCAGATAGGAGTGAATGCCAAGCTCCCAGGTATCCCGGAACGCCTTGATCATCTCCGGTTCCTGGGTCAGGTCTTCGTCCTTGCGATCCTTCACGTCACGCTTGTTGACGAAGGGCTGGAAGTTGCTGCCGTATTTGATGCCGTAAGGCGGGTCGATGTAGATCATCTGCACCTGCCCGGCCATGCTCTCCTTCTGCAGCAGGCTGTTCATCACCAGCAGCGAGTCGCCGGCGACCAGTCGGTTCGACCAGCCGCGGTCGTGCTTGTAAAAGTCCACCGCCTCGCGCAGTGGCAGCGGCTGCTCGAACCACGCCTGGAAGAAGTCGCTCTGGCTGCTCGCTGCACCCTTGCTCTGCTTGATGCGCTTCTGGATGACGCTCAGGATCGTGGCCGGGTCGATGCGCTCGTGGACGTGCAGGCTGACCGTGTCCACCTCGAAGCTGGTGCGTTCCGCCTTGCCGGCCCAGTTGAGGTAGGGCTCAGCCTGGCGTTTCAGCTGCTCCAACGCGGCGCGCATGGTGTCCTGGTCGCCGCTGGCCAGCGCATCGTCGATCAGCTTCTCGATTTGCGCACGCCCCATGTCGAACTGCAGGGCAGGGTCAATATGCGGGTCGTAGGCCCAGATGGTCTTGGGCTGGTCTGGATCGTTGTCCGGTGTGACCACACCCACGTCTGGGTTGTTCTTGCGCTTCTGATCGTGGTGGTAGGCGATGACTTTGGCGGCTTCGTCGGCTTTCTTTGTCTTGATCTCGGCCTTGGCCTGGCGCGCTTGAGCCAGCGTCATGCCGACCTGCTTGGGCCTCGGTGTGTCGGCATCGGCGGGCTTCTCCGGCGATTTCAGTGTCAATGCTGGCGCGTCATCCACGACACGGCGCACCGAGCCGCCGCGCCCCTGGCCCTTGGCGACACGGCCTTCGGCCACTAGCTCATCGCGGGCGGCGAAGTAGGGGTCCTCGTCCACGCGAGCATTGAGGCGCTCTGCGATACGCTCGCGCAGGCTGATGTTGCCGACGACGGTTCCGTCCTTGGGCAGCTCCTTCAAGATGGCTTTGCGGATGTCGGCAACGGTGGCTTTGGTCATGGCGTATTTCTCAGCGCGAACAGCCGCGGGCGGCCGCCGCTAGCGTTATTTGATGGTGTCGGTGGCGAAGATTGCCGTAGGTGTATTGGCCTGGGCGCGGATCACAGGCCAGTAGAACGGCGTGTCGCGCCAGCCCTTCTCCTCTTTGCCCTCCTGGCGGAGCAGAAACAGGATCGGGTGATCCACCGCGTATTGCTTGGCCAGCTGACCCTCGGTCTTCTCGGAATCCGGGGTTTCAATGTATTTGGCGTGAGAGCTTGCGCCGGCCAGACGAGCAGAGTTGCGGCCTTGCGCAGCCCATAGCCAGACCTTACCGCGCTGTGCCGGGTCCGGATGCTGGGCGCTGAGGTGGGCGAGTGCGGCATACGCCGCCTCCCAATCGAAGGGCGAAGCGTCGTCCTCGTCCTCGAAGCGCAAGGTGGGCTCGATCAGGCGCAGCAGTTCTTGCGCCGTGGCTACGGGGACCAGAACGGGTCGGTGGGCATCAAAACCGACGAGCGCCTGAACCTTAGCATCGAGCTGCTCGATGGTCTTGCCGATGCCCGTAGCGCCGGTGCGGTAGCCGGTTTGGAACCCAATCGGAAGCAAACGCTTGTACGGCCGAAGGGTCTGGGTGGTGGAAACCAGGATCTTGTTGGGGCTGCACGGCACAATGCTGCCGTTCGGCGCCTTACGGATGAACTGGACGGCCTTGTCGCCACCGGCTTCGATAGCCGCACGCAGCGAGGCATCGAACTCCTCCATCTGCTGCATCGCCGTGCGAATGGGCAGCGAGGTATAGAACCGGGTCACCGCCAGATCGTCTCGCCGAAAGCCATACATGCGCGAGTGCTGCAACACGGTGTCCTGCTGGAACTTGTTGGGACGGCGACCGTAATAGAAGCCGATCAGGTTGGCGAGCGTGACGCCACGATCCAGCACCTGTCCACCCAGAAAGATGTTGAGCGGGCTACGCAGCTTGAGCTGACCGGTGTCGTCGAGCATGTCGGCGACGTTCTCTTCGGAGTTGACCTTCAGAACAGTGATGTGGTCGTCGGTCAGGGCTTCGACGACAGCTGCGAACACTGCTTCGAAGGTGGGAACTGGCTTGCTGTCCAATGTCAGCGAGCGAGACAAGTCGTCATAGGCTGCTTGCACCAATTCCCGAAGCAATGGTACGCCGTCCTCCGCCGCCTGCTTGAGCTGATCTACCAGCGCTCGGGTCAATCGCTCCTGCCAGTCGTGTGCATCCTTTCCGGCCTCGGAGTGCAGCAGGAAGGAGTAGCGCAGCTTCTTCGGCTTCTTGCCGGCGTTGATGCCGTTGATGCGCTGAATGCAGCCGCCGACGATGAAGGTGACCAGTGCCGTGCGGTAGCCCTCGATCTGCTTGGCAGTCAGCGCATTCTCCAGCTTGAACGCGCGCCCGTCAGGTTTCTTGAGTCGATCGAATTCGCGGTGATCAACACGGTAGTGGATCAGGCTTTCTAGCGTGTCGCTGGTGCTGCGAGCCGACTCGCCGAAGTAAGTGTCGCCACCAACGTAGTCCGATGGAACTGGCACCAGCTTGGTGAAGGCCGGCCGCATGGGCTTGAACTCCAGCACGTTGTCGACCTCCACCTCCGTGGGCTGGAGATAGAGCGAATACGGGGTCGCGGTGACCTGGAGGAAGGACACATTGGGGATGACTGACCGCAACTCGCTGATCTGAGCGGCAATCTTGTTGGCTTCCTTGACATCCCCTTTCTTCGTGTAGCCGATAGAAGCGCTGTCGGCCTCGTCATCCACGATGATGACGCGCTTAGAGGCCATATTTGGGTGCTTTTGAAACAGCTCGATCAGGCGACGCAGATTGTCGTCCTGCTTCTTGGCCACAAAGATCAGCTTCGAATCCAGCTCGAACTTACCGAACGTCTTAGGCGCAGTCATGATGTCGTAGATGTCGATTTCACCATCGTCGACGAACATCGCGAACTCGCTGCGTAGGCGCTTGTAGGTTTGCTGGATCAGAGCCTTGGAGTTCTTGCTGAGGACGATGGCAATGTCGAAGCCATTGTCGAATGCCAATGCCAGCACGCTGATGAATGTGCGGGTCTTGCCGCTCTGGACCTTGCCGAGCAACATGCCGGGACGCTCAGACGTAGTGGCCGTTGTCAGTAGCGCCGAGACCGTCTCTTCCGCACAGCGGAATGTGTCCTGGCTAAAGGTCTGATTTGCACCCTTGTATTGCTGATAGAACGAGTGGGTCGTCTGGAGGACGTTCGTCATAGCGTGCTCGGGCTCGATATCGGATATTGGCGTGGCTCATGATGAGGGGGAGCCCATCCGAAACGCGCGCGAACTATTCCCCAGGCCGAAGCGTCAGGGCCGATGGTCGGCGCCCTTGCTCCCAGCCTCCCCTGGTCGCCCAACAGGATACTTTGCCATACGAGCGGATTAATCAAGTCAGGGACATTCGCCACCCGAGCGCGAACGCCAGAGAGCAGAGAGCAGAAATTATTTGGCCCGTCGCTGGACGGGCCATCCTAGTTGACGGAGTGTTGGCCGATGCTACCCCGCCAACTTCTCCACCGCCGCGGCCAAGTGTTCCGGAGCCAGGTGCGCATACCGGAGGGTCATCGTCAGGTCGGCATGGCCCAATAGCTCCCTGACAGTATTCAGATCCACCCCACCCATCACTAGTCGGCTCGCAAAGTGATGGCGCAGATCGTGGAACCGAAAGCTCTCGACCTTCGCAGCCGTCAGCAGGCTCCCCCAGCCGCTCTTCACGCTCGCCACACCGAATACGGACCCGGCGCCATCTGTTTGCGTCGTCCATTGCCTCAGCACGGCCAGCGCCTCGGCGTTCAACGGCACATGTCGCTGCTTGCCGCTTTTCGCGTTCTCTCGCCGGACTGTCAGCATCCGGGCGTCGAGATTGATATCTGACCAGTCCAGTGCCAGCAGTTCACCGCGACGCAGGCCGGTGTTCATAGCCAGCAGCACAACCGGCGTCATGTGGTCTGCATACGCACCCAAGGGAATTTCCGGGTAGAGGTTGCGCTTCCTTGCTCGTCGCCAGTCATTGGCCGACGCTCGCGCCGCTGCCAACGACGCGTCTCTATCGCTCATCACCTGCCGAAGCCGCTTTTCCTCAGCAGCGCTCAGGAATCGCACAACGCTTCTCGGTTGAGCGGCCTTCATGCGAAGGCGAATCAGCGGGTTGGTTTCAAGCACACCCCACTTCACAGCCTTGGACAGCACCGAGCGCAGACTTGCCAGATCCCGCCATGCGGTTGCTTTCGTGATTGTCGTTTCGGCGCCCGGTCGGGCCTTACTCCGGAGCCGGTCAGTCCACCAGCGCTCTACCCACGCCGCGTTGATTTCAGAAAGGGGCTTGGTCAACCCTTTAACGAAGACTCGCTTGATGCGTTCGACATACTTGTCCGCACCTTTGAGCTCGATCCGCGCCCAAGGAGCGTAATGGTCGTCAAGAAACGTCTCTAGCGTGATCTGGGGCAGCTTGGACTTAGCAATGCTGGGTAGCCCGGTCTGAATGAATTCCGCGATGATCTTGCGGGCGAGCTCCCGGGCTTGGTCGAGGGACAAGTGTCCAGCGGAGCCCAGCGTGCGGCGCTTCCCATGCGCCCAGGTGACGATCCAAGCCTTGTGCCCTGAGGGTTGCACTCTGAACAGTAGGCCTCGCACCTGAGCGTCCCTGAGCTCGTAGGGACGATCCTCTGGCTGGGCAGTGGCGACGATGCGTTTCGTGAGGGCGGTTCGCATTGGGCTAAGGCTTCCGTAAGTTGGGCGTAAGCCAGAACTTAAGGAGGCCTGAGATTCGGTGACCGGACGAGGATTGTCCGCATCGAGGCGATGGATCGACCTAAGCCCTTGAAAGCAAAAAGCCCGCTGATGGCGGGCTTTTAACGTCCTACAGTGCCTTGGTGGCTATGGGTGGACTCGAACCACCGACCCCAGCATTATGAGTGCTGTGCTCTAACCGGCTGAGCTACATAGCCTTGGGGAACCCGCCATGCCGACATCGGAACGATGCGGGCGGGGCGCGGCA
>Ga0207690_10001413_pt1 | contig 15110 bp, 6 predicted proteins | sample KBSC23metaG_FD_184315 | JGI IMG/M metagenome (GOLD analysis project Ga0207690, IMG submission 184315) | Corn rhizosphere microbial communities from Kellogg Biological Station, Michigan, USA - KBS C2-3 metaG (SPAdes) (version 2) | ecosystem: Host-associated > Plants > Roots > Rhizosphere > Soil ...
CACCCGCCGCCGCGCAGGACGCCGCCGCTGCGAGCCAGGACACGAAAGCCAAGACTGACGTCGACGTCGCCAACCAGGGCGCCCCGATCATCGTGACCGGCATTCGCGGCTCGCTGCAGCGCGACCTCAATGCCAAGCGGGCCGCCGCGGGCGTCATGGACACGATCTCATCGGAAGACATCGGCAAGTTCCCCGATCCCAACGTGGCTTCGGCGATGCAGCGGATCCCGGGCGTGACGATCCAGCGCGCGGGCGTGCGCGGCGACGCTAACGGCGTCACCGTTCGCGGTTTCGGCGGCGACTTCAACGACACGCTGATCGACGGTCGCCACGTTTCGACCGCCGCCGGCAATCGAGCGGTCGACTTCACGACGATCGGCGCCGACTTCATCGGCCAGGTCAACGTCCTCAAGACGCCCGATGTCGAGCTTTCCACGAGCGCGATCGGCGCGACCATCAACATTCTCCTGCCGAAGCCCTTCGACTATCCGGGCCTGAAGGTCGCGGCGATGGCGGGCGGCTCTTACCAGGGGCGCAACGGCAACGTCGAGCCGAGAGCCGGGCTCCTGATCAGCGACACCTTCGCGAACGACACGCTCGGCATCCTTGGTGACGTGACCTACACCCGCGAGGACACGACGACGAACCACGTGTTCATTCCCGGCTGGATCGGCGCCCATTTCGCCCCGTGCCAGGCCGGCCCGATCAACAGGACGTGCATCCCGACGACCGATCCGGCGACGCCCGATCCCAACAATCTCAAGTCGGTCCTGACCTGGTTCCCGCAGCAGATCGGTGCCGACCAGCAGACCACCAGCGACGAGCGCATCGATGGCCGGATCGCGTTGCAGTGGCGGCCGAGCGACAGCGTGCTGCTGACCCTCGACGACAACTACTCGAGGCAGACGCTCAAGTCGAACGACTACGGTTATGCGGCCTGGTTCAACGGCGACGATCTTCGCAACGTCAAGTACGACGCCAACGGGTCGGTGATCGATTTCAACCAGTTCGGTACGCCGATGGACTTCAACGCGAATCATTCGCGCACGGTCAACGAGCGGAACCAGGTGGGCGCGAACCTGAAATGGGACGCGACCGACCATCTCAATTTCGAAGCTGACGCGGCCTGGGCGCGCGCCGTCCAGAACCCTGGCAGGAAGGGCGTCGGCGACAGCATGGACATCGGCTACGGCGGATACAACGCCGATCCGAATGGTCCGTTCTGCAGCTCGGGCGGGTGCGTGAACACCATTCTGGGTGCGCCGACCGGCGTCCAGATCCTCGGCGCCAGCAGAAATCATCTTCCGTCCGTTCATGACGTCGGCCCGGCCAACAATGCCGCCGGGTTCCTCGACACCACCCAGATGGGGTCGCACGTCATCGTACGCATCGATCCCTACAACACGGATCGGGTGAAGCAGGCGAGACTCCTCGGGCGTTGGGAATCCGACGATTTCAACCTGACGTTCGGCGGCCAGTACATCGACGACAGGTTCCACCAGGAAAGCGCCAACACGTTCGCCAATGGCGTGTTCGCGAGCTTTGCCGGCTACGGCACGCCTTCGGGCCGAACCGGTGGCTTGTGGCCGCTCCCCGCGTCGGCGTTCAACGGGACGATCAGCACGTCGGGCTTCATCCCGGGCTATGACAACAGCGCGCTCGCGCCGGGCATCGTCATCTACGACCCTTACGCCATCTATGACGCGCTCGAGGCGGCCGGTCACAACACCGCGCCGGGCTTCGATCAGGGCAGCGTGCTCAACGTGCACGAAAAGACGCTTTCGTTCTTCACGAGGGCGAATTTCGTCACCGACATTGCCGGCATGCCGTTCCACTTCAGCGCCGGACTTCGCGAGGAAAGCACTCACCTGACGGTGTCCGCGATCGGGCAGAATATCACCGCCCTGACCGTCGATCCGGGCGACCCGACCCTGATCACCCCGACTTTTGCCAACGGGGCGGTCAGCGGAAAGTCGCACTATTCCTTCCTCCTGCCGAGCGTCGACATGAAGCTCGAGGTGACACCCAGCCTCATCTTCCGGCTCGATGCCTCGCGGACCCTGACCCGGCCGCAGCTCGCGGCGCTCAAGCCGACCATCAACTACGGCTCGCTGCGCAGGGGCTCGCTGTCGGGCCGCGGCGGCAACCCGAACCTCAAGCCTTACCTGTCTGACAACTTCGATGCGGCGGTGGAGTGGTACTACGCGCCCAACTCCTATGTCGCCATCGACGGCTTCTACAAGCACCTCACCAACTTCATCGTCGGCGGCGTGCACCAGGTAACCTTCCCCGGACTGCTCGATCCGTTCACAGGGCAGGATGCGGTCTTCAATGTCACCGGCCAGGTGAATGGGCCCGATGCCGATGTCCGCGGCCTCGAGATCGCTTGGCAACACGTGTTCGGCAACACCGGCTTCGGCTTCCAGGCCAACGCCACGCTGGTCGACACCAATCGCAAGTTCCCGACCGACGACATCTCCGGCAACGGATTTGCCATCACCGGGCTTGCCAACTCGGCGAACTTCGTCGGCTTCTATGACAAGCACGGGTTCCAGTTCCGGGTCGCGGCGAACTGGCGCGGCTCCTACCTCCTGGCCCTCGGGCAGGGCCAGGGCGGCACCTTCGGCGCCGAGCCGGTCTATGTCGACAAGCAGTTGCAGGTCGATGTCTCGACGAGCTACGACATCACGTCCATGATCACCGTGTTCGGCGAAGTGACCAACGTCAACAACTCGAACTACAGCACGCATGGGCGGTTTTCGGACCAGCCGCTCGACACCTGGAACTACGGCCGCCGCTACACGGCCGGCGTTCGCTTCAAGTTCGGCGCCGCTCCGGCAGCCCCGCCGCCGCCGCCACCGCCCGCTCCGCCGCCGCCGCCGGCCGCGGAACCGGTTCCTCCGCCACCGCCGCCGGCCGTGGAACCGCCTCCGCCGCCGCCGCCGCCTGCGGTGCAGCCAACCGGAGAACGCGGCTAGGATCGCGGCAGGTTTCTGCGTCATTCGTGCCGGGGATGTCGCCATTCGTTGACATCCTCGGTCCTTTTTGTTGGCTTTGAGTCATGGTCAGCCCAGTCAAGAGAATCGTCATCGTCGGCGGCGGCACCGCCGGCTGGCTGACGGCCGGGATCATTGCCGCCAGGCATCAGGGCCGTATGCCCGGCGGCTTTTCGGTGACCCTGGTTGAATCGCCCACCAAGCCGATCATCGGCGTCGGCGAGGGAACCTGGCCGACCTTGCGGACCACCCTTTCGAAAATGGGCGTCTCGGAAACGGACTTCTTCCGCGAATGCGACGCCGCCTTCAAGCAGGGGGCCAAGTTCGCCCGCTGGAAAAGCGGGGCCGCAGACGACGCCTACTACCACCCGCTGATGCTCCCGCAGGGCTTTGCGCGCCTCAATCTCGTCCCGCACTGGCTCGGCAATGGCGCCAGCGAAAGCTTCTGCGACGCGGTCTGTCCGCAAGGCAAAATCTGCGACGATGGCCTCGCGCCGAAGACCATCACCACGCCCGAATACGAAGCGCTGGCGAATTACTCGTATCACCTCGACGCCGGGAAGTTCGCGCCCTTCCTGCAGCGCCATTGCACAACCAAGCTCGGCGTGAGCCACGTGCTGGCCGATGTGCGGCGGGTTCATCTGGCCGACGATGGCGACATCCGCGCGATCGAGACCGAGCAGGCGGGGGAGATCGAGGGCGACCTGTTCGTCGACTGCACCGGTTTCAGGGCGCTCTTGATCGGCGAGGCGCTTGGCGTCCCGTTCAAGGATTGCAGCGATGTCCTCTTCTGCGACACCGCGCTCGCCGTGCAGGTGCCCTACGACGCCGAGAACAGCCCGATCGCCACGCACACGATTTCGACCGCGCAATCGGCCGGCTGGATCTGGGATGTCGGTCTCCCGACGCGCCGGGGCATCGGTTACGTCTATTCGAGCAGCCACACGAGCGACGAGGCTGCCGAGCGCGAGCTGAGGGCTTACCTCGGGCCTGCCGGCGCGCACGCGAACCCGCGCAAGATACCGATCCGCGCCGGGCATCGCGAGACGAGCTGGAAGCGAAACTGCGTCGCCATCGGCCTCGCTGCGGGATTCCTCGAGCCGCTGGAATCGTCGGCCATCGTGCTGATCGAGCTCTCCGCCAAGCTGATCGCCGAGCAGATGCCGGTCAACCGCGAGGTGATGGACGTCGTCGCCAAGCGGTTCAACGCCGCGACCGAATACCGCTGGGGGCGCATCGTCGATTTCCTCAAGCTCCACTACGTCCTGACCCAGCGGACCGACACCGCCTTCTGGCGCGACAACATGTTGCCGCAATCGATTCCCGAACGCCTGCAGGAGCTGCTCCTGCTGTGGAAGTACCAGGCTCCGTGGTTCCACGACGAGTTCGATCGTGTCGAGGAAGTCTTCCCGGCGGCCAGTTATCAATACGTCCTTTACGGGATGGGTTTCCGCACCGAAGTCGACCGCCGCACGCTGGCGCCGGAAGCTCGCACCGCCGCCAGCGCATGGCGCGAAAACGCCGCGCACACCGAGCGCCTGCGCGCCGGCTTGCCGCGCCATCGCGACCTCATTCACAAGATCTACGAACACGGCATGCAGGCGGTGTGAGCGCACCGCGCGGCAAGCCCATCAGCCCGGGGGAAATGCCTTGCAACGGATTGCTTCATGCTGCTCGCTGGCGGCCTGCCTTTTCTTTGGCGCCATCGTGCCGGTGCAGTCGTGGGGCACGGCGTCGGCGCAAGAGGTTCGCGAAGTCCGCGTGAAGCCCGCCCCGTCCGCGGCAAGGTCGCAAGCGGAAACCCTCGCGTCGGACCTCGTCGGCAAGATGACGCTCGACGAAAAGCTCTCCCAGTTGCTCAACACGGCGCCGGCCATCCCGCGCCTCCACATTCCCGCCTACAACTGGTGGACCGAATCGCTTCACGGCGCGCTCGGCACGCTACCCACGACCAACTTCCCCGAGCCGATCGGCCTTGCCGCCACCTTCGATGCGCCGCTGGTCCATGACGTGGCCGGCGCCATCAGCGCCGAGGTTCGCGGGCTGCACGCCCTCGCCCGCACGACCGGCCGCATGGGCCGGATCGGCACCGGACTCGACACCTGGTCGCCGAACATCAACATCTTTCGCGATCCGAGGTGGGGCCGCGGACAGGAGACCTATGGCGAGGATCCGTTCCTGACCTCGCGGTTGGCGGTCGCCTTCGTCACCGGCATGCAGGGACCGAACCCGGACCTCCCCGCCGTCATCGCGACGCCCAAGCACTTCGCCGTTCACAATGGCCCGGAAAGCACCCGCCACAAGGCCAACGTGTTCGTCTCGCGCCATGACCTCGAGGACACCTACCTCCCGGCGTTCCGGGCGGCGATCGTCGAGGGCAAGGCCGGCTCGGTGATGTGCGCCTACAACCGCATCGACGGGCAGCCGGCGTGCGCCAGCGACGAACTGCTGATAGACCACCTTCGCCAGGCGTGGGGCTTCGAGGGCTACGTGGTGTCGGACTGCGATGCGGTCAGGGACATCGCCGACAATCACAAGTACGCGCCGGATGCCGCCACCGCCGTTGCCGCGGCGATGCGCCACGGGGTCGACAACGAGTGCAACACCGCGACGCTGTCCGACACCGCGGGCCTCAGCGACCGCTATCGCGAGGCGCTCGAGCGCGGCCTGATCACCGAGGCCGACATCGACCGGGCGCTCGTGCGGCTGTTCTCCGCGCGCCTGCGCAACGGCGATCTGCCGGGCGTTCGCCCGCTTAGCACGACGACCTCGTCGGCGGCCGACGTCGGCACGCCGGCACATGGCGCGCTGGCGCTGAGGGCGGCCGGGGAAAGCCTCGTGCTGCTCAAGAACGACGGCGTCCTGCCGCTGGTGACCAGCGGCGCCCGGATCGCCGTGATCGGCCCCTTGGGGGACGCGACGCGCGTGCTGCGCGGCAACTATTCGTCGCCTTTCTCGGCCCCGCCGATCTCGGTCTTCGAAGGCTTGCGCACGGCCCTGTCGAGCGCGCGGGTAACCTACGTCCCCTTCGCCGAGACCTATACCGACGGCGATCCGGTGCCCGCTTCCGCCTTGCGCGCGGAAGACGGCCAGCCCGGCCTCACCGCGCGCTACTACAACGCGCTGGGCCCGGCACCTGCGCTGTTCACGCCGGCGACACGCGAGGCGTACCGCAAGAGCCTGCGCTTTGCCGACAAGCCCGTCGTCACGCGCCGCGAAACGACGGTCGGCGGCCACAGCCTCGACCTTGCGAAGGTCACCGATCACCATCGCGTGGTGTGGACGGGATATCTCGTGCCGCCCGAGACCGGGCTCTATCGGCTCGGGCTCGGCGGCTTCAACAGCGGCCGCATGGAACTGGACGGCAAGCCGTTCGCCGACCTCGCCGACAAGCCATACGGCAGCCTGCCGACGATGAAGACGCTGCCGCTTGTCGGGGGCCATCGCTATCGGATCATGGTTTCCGGCGAGGCGCAGACGGGCGATGCCGGCGTGAGCCTGGTGTGGAAGCGGGTATCAGCCGACCCGGCTGGCGACTTGCGCAAGGCGGCTGCGCAGGCTGACGTGCTCGTTGCCGTGGTGGGCCTCACCTCCGACCTCGAGGCGGAGGAATCGCCGGTGCAGATCCCGGGCTTCAAGGGCGGGGACAAGACCAGCCTCGACATTCCGGCGGACCAGCAAGCCTTGCTCGAGGAGGCCAAGGCTACCGGCAAGCCGCTGGTCGTGGTGACGATGAACGGCAGCCCGATCAATCTTTCGTGGGCCAAGGCGAACGCCGACGCGATTCTGGAGGCGTGGTACCCGGGCGAGGCCGGCGGCCTCGCGGTGGCCAACGTCCTCAGCGGAAAGACCAATCCCGCCGGGCGGCTGCCGCTGACCTTCTACCGCAGCGTGGACGACCTGCCCCCGTTCAACGACTACCGGATGCAGGGGCGGACCTATCGCTATTTCACCGGCACGCCCGTTTATCCGTTCGGTTATGGGCTGAGCTACACGAGCTTTGCCTACGGCCCGCTGCATGTCGAGCCGGCCGCCGGCGGCGCGCAGAACGGCATCAGGGTCACGACGACGCTGCGCAACACCGGCAGCCGCGCCGGCGACGAGGTGGCGCAGCTCTATCTCGACTTTCCCGACCAGCCGGGGGCACCCAACATTGCCCTCAGGGGCTTCCAGCGGGTGCATCTGCAGCCCGGAGAGGCAAGGCAGCTGACCTTCGACCTGTCGCCACGCGACCTCAGCGCCGTCACGCCTGATGGCCAGCGCCTTGTCATGCCGGGCGCCTACCGCGTGTTTGTCGGATCGGGGCAACCGGGAACGGGCGTGCCCGGCGAGGCGGCCGATTTCCCCGCCGGCGCCGCGGTGCGCCTGCCGCAATAGTAGCGGGGCGACATCGCCGTCAGACGGCTGTCGCGGTCTCGCCGAACGCGCGGCGCAAGGCATTGGTCTTGGCGAGCGTGAATTGCCTTGCAACCGAGGTTGCCGCCGCGACGCCGTCGAAGCCGTGGAACGCGCCCGGGACGACGTGCAATTCGGCCGGCACCGCGGCGTCGATCAGCCGCTTGGCGTAGGCGACGTCCTCGTCGACGAAAAGGTCGATCGATCCCACGCCGATGAACGCCGGCGGCAGCCCTGCGAGCCTCGCCGTCCGCGCCGGCACCGCGGCGACGGGAACCCGCGCGGTTCCCGGCGCCTCGCCGAGGAACGATTGCCAGCCGAACCTGTTCGCCGGCGCGTCCCACGCGAGCTGCCCGATCGGCCAGGCTGGCATGCGGCTGCTTGCGGTGCGATCGTCGAGCATCGGATAGACCAGGCACTGGAAGGCCACGGGAACCTCGCCGCGGTCGCGCGCAACGATCGCGAGCAGGGCGGCGTGCCCGCCGCCGGCGCTTTCGCCCATCACGGCGATGCGCCTGCGATCGACGCCGAGGCTTCGGGCGTTTTCGTGCAGCCATTTCAATGCCGCGTAATTCTGCTCGACCGACACGCGATAGGTGGCTTCCGGCGCCAGCGCGTAGTCGACCGTGACGATGACGCAATCGAGCGCCTTGGCGAGCGCCTCTTTGCCCGGAATTTCGCTTTGGGCATCGCCGAGGACGAAGCCGCCGCCGTGGGTGTGCAGGATCGCCGGACGATTCTCGCCGCCGGCGTTGATCACGTACACGGTGACGTCGGGGACAGACCGGGAAACGCCGACCCGGCGCCGCGACACCGGCACATCGCTTGCGGGCCGGGCAGCGGCACCTGCGGACTGGGCGCGGATGTTGCGGTAATTCTGCGACAGCGGGGCTCCCTTGCGCCAGGCGAGCATCGGCCGCGCGTATTCGCGCAATTCCGGGTTCACCGTTGCCAGCAGAGCCTCGTCGGAGACGGTGGAAGGAGCTCGCGCCAGCGCTGGCGCCGCCCGGTGCCAGGCCGCGGCCGCGCCCATCCATAATGTCGCCCTGCCGATGTCGCGCCGCGTCAATTCGATCATGTCGCCATGCCCCCGATCATGCCTGCTGCAAATCCCGCCCGCGAAGGCGGACGGTTCGATTGGTCTCGAGCCGAACGAGCACCTTCTGGTCGCCGAGATGCACGGTTCGGCTTCCGCTGAGTTCGCTCGTCAGGCGCGCTTCGCGCAGCCTTCCCGCCCGCCAGCTCAAGTCGACCCGCGTCCGCCCCGGTGCCCGCAGGCCTTCGATGCTGCCGGTCGGCCACGCCGCGGGCAGGGCCGGCAACAGACGCAGACGATCGCCATGCGCCTGCAGCAGCATCTCGGCGATCGCCCGCGTGCCCCCGAAGTTGCCATCGATCTGGAAGGGCGGATGCGCGTCGAACATGTTGGGATAGGTCCGTTCCGGCCCGAGCAGGAAATTGAGGATGCGATGGGCGTGCTCGCCTTCGCGCAGGCGCGCCCAGAGGTTGGCGCGCCAGGCGGTCGCCCAGCCGGTCGACTGGTCGCCGCGCATCTCGAGCGATTTGCGCGCCGCGGCGGCCAGCTCGGGCGTGTCGTCGAGGTCGATCTGATCGCTCGGGAACAGGCCGTAGAGGTGCGAGACGTGGCGATGGTCGCGCTCCGGCGCCGCGCCATCCCAATCGAATTGCCATTCCTTGAGTTGCCCCAGCGAGCCGATCCCGGGCGGCGCGAGCCGGGCGCGCGCGGATTTCAGGTCGGCGGCGAATTCGCTGTCCGTCCGCAGGATCGCTGCGGCACGAGCGGTGCGGTCGAACAGGTCGCGGAGGATTTCCATGTCCATCGTCGGCCCGGCGCACAGGGATGCGCCGTGGGGGTGGACATTCTCGGGCGACAGCGACGGGTTCGTGACCAAAAAACCGGTCCTCGGGTCCGTCACGAGCACGTCGAGGAAGAACTCGCAGGCGCCCTTGAGGACCGGGTAGATCGCCCTGAGGTAGTCCGTGTCGCGCCCGTAGTCATAGCGGCTCCACAAATGCAGACAGAGCCACGCGCCGCCGGTCGGCCACAGGCCCCATCGCGCGCCGTCGATCGGCGCCGTGGCGCGCCACAAGTCGGTGTTGTGATGGGCGACCCAGCCGCGCGCGCCGTACATCTCTCGCGCGGTCCTCGCCCCGGTGAGGGCGAGGTCCTTCACGAGCGCCACCAGCGGCTCGACGCATTCTGCGAGAGCCAGCGGCTCGGCCGGCCAGTAGTTCATCTCGGTATTGATGTTGATCGTGTACTTCGATTCCCAAGGCGGCGTGGTGCTGTCGTTCCAGATGCCCTGCAGGTTGGCCGGTTGGGTGCCCGGCCGCGAGCAGCAGATCAAAAGGTAGCGCCCATAATCGAAGTACAGCGCGGCGAGCGCGGGATCGGCGCTCGCCTGGCTGATGGCGATGCGCTGGTCGGTTGGCCGGTCGGCGGCGGGCGTGCGGCCGAGATCGAGCCGGACGCGGCGAAACAGCGCGCGATGCGCCCCGGCGGTCTCGGCCGCGATCCGCCCGAAGCTTTTGCCGCGCGCGGCGGCGATCTGCCGGCGGGTGATGGCGGCCGGATCGCCGCCGATGTCGTCGAAGCGGCGATAGCTGGTCGCGATCGCAAGCAGCAGGGTGACTTCGTCGGCGCGGCGAACCGCGATGCGATCAGTGCGATGATGGATTTCGCCGTCAGCGACCATCGCGGCCAGCCGGGCCTCGAAGCGCAGCGCTCCCTCGACGCCGTCCTGCGAGGCGTTGCGGCCAGCGAGCACGAGGTCGGGTCCGTCGGAACCCATCTCCACCGCGCTCTGGGGCGAGCGAAGCGAGATGTCGCAATCGATCGCGCCGCGCCGGTTTGCCGACAGCCTCAGCGCGATCACCTGATCGATCGGGGAGACGACCACCTCGCGTGTGAACGCCACTCTACCGAGCGTGAACCGGGTCGTCGCCATCGCCGCATCGAGGTCGAGTTCCCGGCGGTAGCCGGTCACGGTTGCGGCGGCACCCGGGATGTCGATCAAGAGGTCGCCCACCGGCTGGTAGGCCATCTGCTTGAGCGGCCTTGCCATGAGCTTTTCGCCGGCAAGGGCCTCGGCTTCGGCCCAGCGGTTGGCGAAGATGAGCTCGCGAACGTGCGGCAGCGCCGCCCTCGCGTCGGGATTGACCGGATCATAGGGCCCGCCGTTCCACAGCGTGTCCTCGTTGAGCTGCAGCCGCTCGTGGATCGTGCCGCCGAAGACCATCGCACCTAGGCGGCCGTTGCCGACCGGCAAGGCCTCGGTCCACGCCTGCGCCGGCCGAGCGTACCACAGGCGCTGATCGCGCGACGGCCACGGGGGCGCCGCCCAGCCGGGCACGGCCATCGCCCCGCCGAGCGCCGCTCCGCCCTGGAGCATCGAGCGGCGCGTGATCCTTGGCACCCGTGTCTGCCCTCCCGAAGCCGGTGCCGGCAGGAGAGCCTATTACTCTGACTGTTGCAAGCCTCCCCGGAAACTTTCATGATAGCGCTACCAGACCGCCAGGGGAGTGACATGCACAAGCGACTTGCCGCCGCGCTGCTAGCTACGGCTTGCGCGCTCGCACCGGATTGCGCAGCCTATGGGCAGGACCTCGCGATAACGCCGGCGCAAACCCTCGAGGGGCGCGGCATAACCGTGGTCGTCAATCACGACCCGTGGAGCCCGATCTTCTTCGACGAGAAGAACGGCGGCATCCAGGTCATCCTCCACGGCCAGCGCGTCGCCGCAGACGGCGACGTGCGCCTCAATCCGACGCCCGAGCAATGGGATCCGGTTCCGCTCTTCATCGACCGCTCGGTGGACGCCGCTCGCCATGCGGTCGTCGTGCGGGCCGCTTACAAGGATCAGGACCTCGCCTATCACGTCAGGGTTTCGCCCGAAGGGACGGGCTTTCGTATCGCTGTCGACCTCGACAAGCCGCTTCCCGCCAGCCTCGCTGGCAAGGCCGGCTTCAATCTCGATTTCCTGCCGACCGCCTATTTCGGCAAGACCTACTATCTCGACAGCGCCCCGGGCCTGTTCCCGCGCGACCCCACGGGCCCGATGAGCACCGACGGCTCGGGCGATCCGCAGCCGCTCGCGTCCGGCGGGCACTCGATCACGCTCGCGCCCGAGGATCCGCTGTCGCGGGTGACGATCACCTCCGACAAGGCTCCGCTGGCGCTGTACGACGCGCGCAACCGCGCGCAGAACGGCTGGTTCGTCGTTCGCTCCCTGATCGCCGCGGGTGCCCGAACCGATGCGGTCGTCTGGCACGTCAGGCCGAACTTCATCGCCGACTGGGTGCGCGATCCGGTCGTGTCCTACAACCAGGCGGGCTACACGCCCGCGCGCAGCAAGGTCGCGGTGATCGAGCTCGATCCCAACTTCAAGGCGCCGGCCCGGGCAACGCTGCTGAAGCTGACCGCCGCCGGAAAGCCCGAGGCCGTTCTCACCGCGAACGTCAAGCCCTGGGGCAAATGGATGCGTTATCGCTACGCCACGTTCGATTTCTCGAGCGTACGCGCCCCGGGACTCTACGAAATCGCCTACGCCGGCCGCACGACCGGCCCGTTCACGATCGCCGCCGACGCCTACGACCGCATCTGGCAGACGTCGCTCGACACCTACCTCGCGGTGCAGATGGACCATGTGCGGGTGCGCGAGCAGTATCGCATCTGGCAGGGCGTTTCGCACCTCGACGACGCTCGCCAGGCGCCGCCCGACATCGTCCACTTCGACGGCTACCATATGGGGCCGAACCTCGATTCGCCGTTCAAGCCCGGCGAGCATATTCCCGGCCTCGCCGTCGGCGGCTGGCAGGATGCCGGCGACTACGACATCCAGACGCCGAGCAATGCCTTCGTCGTGCGCGACCTCGTCCGCGGCCGCGAGCTGTTCGGCCTCGACTGGGACGAGACCAGCGTCGACGAGGCGGCCCGCTACGTGCAGATCCGCAAGCCCGACGGGGTGCCGGACTCGATCCAGCAGATCCGCCACGGAACGCTGCAGCTGCTCGCCCAGTTCGACGTCTTCGGGCATGCGATCGTCGGCATCGTCGACCCGACGCTCGAGCAGTACACGCACCTCGGCGATGCGGCATCGCAGACCGACGGCAAGGTTTACGATGCCTCGCTGAAGGCGAACGAGAGCAAGGGGGATCGCTCCGGCCGGAAGGACGACCGCTGGGCGTTCACGACCGACCTTCCGGCCAACGATCTTTCCATGGCGGGCGCGCTGGCGGCGGCGAGCCGGGCGCTCCGGGCTGCGGATCCGGACCTTGCCGGCAAGGCGCTCGCCGCGGCCAAGACGCTGTGGCAGGCGCAGCGAAGCCGCCTTGGCTTCGCCGACACCAGCGACGGGCGCGACGGCCCCGGCAATCTCGCGCTATCCGACGCGGAAGCGACGATCGAGCTGCTGATGGCCACGCGAGGGGAGGGCATCTACCAGGCCCGGCTCACCGAGCTGCTGCCCGTGATCGAGCAGAACTTCCCGCAGGTCGCCGCGTCGGCCGTGCTGGCGATCCCCTACATGGGGGCCGATTACAGGGCCCGGCTGGTGCCCGCCGTTCGCGCCGCGAGGGATAAGGCCGATGCGATGCGCGCGAAGAATCCCTTCGGCGTGCCGATCGGCGAAGGCTCGTGGGCGGGGTCCCACCAGGTCGCCGAGTTCGGCACCGACATGTACCTCCTGCACCGGGCCTTTCCGGAGATCGTCGGTACCCGCTACACGCTCGATGCCATCGATTACCTGCTCGGCAGGCACCCGGCGAACAACCTGTCGCTGGTGTCCACGGTGGGCACGCAGTCGAAGCTGATCGGCTACGGCCACAACCGCGCGGACTACAGCTTCATCCCCGGCGGGCTGGTGCCGGGCGTGCTGATCATCAAGCCCGACTTTCCCGAGCTCAAGGTCGACTGGCCGTTCCTGTGGTACGAGAACGAATACACCGTCGGCACGACTGCCGCCTACATTCTCGCCGCCAACTCCGCCCTTGCGGTGACCAAGGAGCGCTAACTCGCGGCGCGCGCGACGGAGAACCGGTAGACGATGCGGTTCTCGTAAGTCTGCCCGGGATCGAGCCGCGCCGATCCGAACGAAGGCTTGTTGGGCGTGTCGGGAAAGACCTGCGGCTCGAAGCAGAGGCCGTCGCCCTGGCGATAGATCACCCCGCCCTTGCCGGTCGCGGTGCCGTCGAGGAAATTGCCGGTATAGAACTGCACGCCGGGCTGGTTGGAGAATATCTGCATCGTCCGGCCGCTGACGGGATCCTCGACTTTGGCCATCAGTTGCAGGCCGCTCACCGGGGCGCGGCTGACAACCCAGTTGTGATCGTAGCCGCGCCCGATGCGCAGCTGCTCGTCGCGCCCGTCCCGGATGCGCTCGGACACGCGCCTCGGCTTGCGGAAATCGAACGGCGTGCCCTCGACCGAACGGATCTCTCCTGTCGGGATGAGCGTGGTGTCGACCGGGGTGTAATGGGCGGCCGGGATGGTGACGAGCGCCTCGGTCGCCGAATGGCCGGCCGCAACCCCGCCGAGGTTGAAGTACGAATGATTGGTGATGTTGGCGATCGTCGGCTTGTCGCTCGTGGCGCGATAGGTAACCTCGAGTTCGTTGGTTTCGGTGAGGGTGAAGGTCGCCGTGACCTTCATCGTGCCCGGATAGCCCTCTTCCCCGTCGGGGCTGGTGTAGGTCAGCGTGGCGGAGGCGCTCTTGGCGCCCGACGCGACCCGGTCGATGGTCCACAGGTGCTTGTCGAAGCCGCGGGCGCCGCCGTGCAATGCGTTCGGCCCGTCGTTGGTGGCGAGCTCGTAAACCTTGCCGTCGAGCGTGAAGCGCCCCTTGGCGATGCGGTTGGCGTAGCGCCCGACAGTCGCGCCGAAATAGTTCGAGGCCTTGAGGTAGCCGGTCATGTCGTCGTAGCCGAGGATCACGTCGGTGGCGCCCTTTCGCCCCGGCACGACGAGCTCCTGCAGCGCCGCGCCCCAGGCAAGGACACGCACCTTCATCCCATGGGTGTTGCTGAGCAGGACGGCTTCGACCGGTGTTCCGTCGGCGAGCTTGCCGAAGGCTTCCTTGTGGGCCTCGCCCGCGACGGCGGGTGAAGCGGCAAGCATCAGCGCGATGGCCGGTAGAATCGAAGTCCTCATGTCGCAACCTCCTGTCCTGTCGTCGAATGGTCTTGCCGGGTCATGCGGCGTCTTCGAAGCGGTCCGTCGTGACGATCCGGCCTTTGTCGAGTGCCTCGCCGGCGAGCTTCAGCGGCGCGAGATCGGCCTCGCTCCGCCCGGAGCGGATCAGCTCGGCGAAGCGGGTATAGAGCCGGCCGTACTCGGCTTCCGCGCCGACCTCCTGCCGCTCGCCGTTGATGACCAGCTCGTTGCCGCCGCGCGAAAGCACGAGCAGCCCGGCGGCGGTTGCCACCTCGATGTCCCAGCTTTGCGGCCCGGTCTGCCGGAAGTCGAATTCGGCAAAGACCGGAAAACCGGCGCCGGCAAGCTCCAGTCGGGCGGCGATCGGCATGGCGCAATTGGCCGGGACCTCGAGCTCGGCCTCGATCAGGCTGAGCCCGTCAGGCAGGATCCTGGTGAGGATCGAGAGGGCGTTGATGCCGGGATCGAAGACGCCGAAACCGTCCCGCTGCCAGATCCATGCCTGGCCCGGATGCCAGACCCTCACGTCCTCTTTCCAGTTCACCCGG
>Ga0207690_10001420_pt1 | contig 15065 bp, 18 predicted proteins | sample KBSC23metaG_FD_184315 | JGI IMG/M metagenome (GOLD analysis project Ga0207690, IMG submission 184315) | Corn rhizosphere microbial communities from Kellogg Biological Station, Michigan, USA - KBS C2-3 metaG (SPAdes) (version 2) | ecosystem: Host-associated > Plants > Roots > Rhizosphere > Soil ...
AGGAGATGCTGACTGTCGTCGACCGGCCGCTCATCCAATACGCCGTCGAGGAGGCGCTGGAGGCCGGCATCGAACAGATGATCTTCGTCACGGGGCGCAACAAGACCGCGCTCGAGGACCATTTCGACATCGCCTATGAGCTGGAAGCGGTGATGCGCGGCCGCGGCAAGTCGCTCGACATCCTCGATTCGACCCGCATGCCCGCCGGCGGCATCGCCTCGGTGCGCCAGCAGGAGCCGCTGGGGCTCGGCCACGCCGTCTGGTGCGCCCGCGAGATCGTCGGCGACGAGCCGTTCGCCGTGCTCCTTCCCGACGATCTGATGGTCGGCACGCCCGGCTGCCTCGCCCAGATGGTCGCCGCCTATGACAAGGTCGGCGGCAACATCGTCTGCACCGAGGAAGTGCCGCACGAGCGCACCGCCAGCTACGGCATCGTCACCCCCGGCGCCCGCGACGGCCGCCTCACCGAGGTCAAGGGCCTCGTCGAAAAGCCGAAGCCGGAGGAGGCGCCGTCCAATCTCGGCATCGTCGGCCGCTACATCCTCCAGCCCGAAGTGATGCGGATCCTCGACTCGAAGGAAACCGGCGCCGGCGGCGAGATCCAGCTGACCGACGCGATGGCGAAGCTGATCGGCACCCAGCCCTTCCACGGCCTCACCGTCGACGCCGAGCGCCACGATTGCGGCGACAAGATAGGCTTTGTGAAGGCCAACGTCGCCCTCGCCCTCAAGCGCGACGACGTGGCGCCGGCGATCCGCGCCTATCTCGAAACGCTCGCATGACCTGCGACGCCGTCCTCGTCGGCGACGGGCCGCCCCGGCACGTCTCCGCCGAGGAGGCATCGGCCTATCACGGCCCCGGCTTCGTCTGGATCCATGTCGACAGCGTCGACGACCCTGAGCTGGTGATGGTCGCCGGCGCCGACATTCCCGAAGTCGCCGCGAACGCCCTGGTCGCCACCGAAACCCGGCCGCGCTGCGACCGGATCGAGCAGGGCGCGATCCTCAATTTGCGCGGGCCGAGCGCCGGCGACCCCGATACGTCCGACCGGCTCGTCTCGATCCGCATGTGGGTGCGGCGCGGCAAGGTCAATTCGCTGACCCGCCGGCCGCTCCTCGCCACCCAGGCGGTGCTCGCGGCGATGAAAGCCGGCACGATCGTCGATCCGGGCGACCTCGTCGCCGCCTTCGCCCGCGAGATCAGCGCCGAGCTCGACCCGCAGGTTGCCGAACTGGGCGACATATTGGACGATTGCGAAATCGATCTGGAGGGCCGCAACGTCTACCGGCTCCGCAGCAACATCGCGCGCATCCGCGCCGAGGCGATCGCCTTCCGCCGTTTCGTCGCGCCGGACCGCGACGCGCTGCAGACCTTGGCACTCCAGGATTTCGACTGGCTCGCCGAGGAGGACCGGCTCCACATCCGCGAAGCCGCCGACCGCTTCGCCCGCATGGCCGAGGAGCTGGAAGCGGTGCGCGAACGATCGGCGCTCCTCCACGAGCAGCTCACCGACCTGCGCGGCGAGGAGATCGACCAGCGCTCGCTGCTCATCTCGATCGTCGCCTTCATCTTCCTGCCTTTGACCTTCATCACCGGCCTGCTCGGCATGAACGTTAAGGGGATACCGTTTGCCGACGAGCCCTGGGCCTTCGCCGGCGTCTGCGCGGTGTGCGTGGTGCTTGCGGTCGCCGTGATGGCCTGGTTCGCCAGGAGGCACTGGCTTCGCCGCTAGGCGCGGCGGGCAGCACCGCCTCGGTCGTCATGCTGAACTTGGTTCAGCATCCAATCCTCCGCCTCCGCAGCGGGTGACCAGCTGGACCCTGAAACAAGTTCAGGGTGACGGTATGAAACGATCACCCCCCGAACCGCTCCCTCAACGCCAACATCGCCAGCGCCGCCTTGGCCGCTTCGCCGCCTTTGTCCTTCTCGTCCGGCCGGGCGCGGGCGAGGGCCTGGGCTTCGTCCTCGACCGTCAGGATGCCGTTGCCGATGGCGAGGCCGTCGAGGGTCAGCGCCATGATGCCGCGGGCGCTTTCGCCGGCGACGATCTCGAAATGGTAGGTCTCGCCGCGGATCACGACGCCAAGGGCGACGAAGGCGTCGTAGCGCTCCGTCTCCGCCGCCAGCGAGATGGCCCCCGGCACTTCCAGCGCGCCGGGTACCGTCACCGTCTCATGGGCGTGCCCCGCCGCCTCGATCGCGGCGCGGGCGCCGGCGAGGAGGAGGTCGTTCAGATGCTCGTAGAATCGCGCCTCGACGATCAGCACCCGCGCCATGGTCAATTCTCCGAAGGGATCGGCCGCTCGCCGACGATCTTCAAGCCATAGCCTTCGAGCGCGACCGGCGTGTGGTGGGTGTTGGTGAGGAGCACCATGTCGTGGATGCCGAGCGCGGAGAGGATCTGCGCCCCGCCGCCATAATCGCGCAGCTGGTCCATGTCCTTGGGCGCCTTGCCGGAGCGGGCGTTCAAAATGTCCGAGAAAGGCGCCTGGCGGTCGAGGCAGACGATGACGCCGGAGCCCTCCGCGGCGATCGCCTTCATCGCGCCCTCCAGCAAGCCGCTGCGGGCGTTCGCCTCGGCGAGCGCGTCGGAGAAGAGGCTGAGCTGGTGCATGCGCACCAGGGTCGGCTTCGACGGGTCGATCGGCCCCTTCACCAAAGCTACCGTCTCCGTCCCCAACGCCTTGTTGAGGAACGCCTTGGCGGTCCAGGTCCCGCCCCAGCGGCTCTCGAACTGCGCCTCGGCGCGCTGGACGACGAGATGGTCCTTCTTCAATCGGTAGGCGATCAGGTCGCGGATCGTCCCGATCTTGAGGCCGTGGCGCTGGGCGAAGGCGACGAGGTCGTCCATCCGCGCCATCGTGCCGTCCTCGCGCATGATCTCGCAGATCACGCCCGACGGGTTGAGGCCGGCCAGCCGCGAGACGTCGACCGCCGCCTCGGTATGGCCGGCGCGGATCAGCACGCCGCCGTCGCGCGCCACCAAAGGAAAGACGTGGCCCGGCGTGACGATGTCCTCGCGGCCCTTGGAGGCGTCGATCGCCACCGAGACGGTGCGGGCGCGGTCGGCGGCGGAGATGCCGGTCGTCACCCCCTCCTTGGCCTCGATCGAGATGGTGAAGGCGGTTTCGTGGCGGGTGCCGTTGTGGCGGCTCATCAGCGGCAGGCCGAGCTGCTCGATCCGCGCCTTCGTCATGGCGAGGCAGATGAGGCCCTTGCCGTGCGTCGCCATGAAGTTGATCGCTTGGGGCGTCGCCATCTGGGCTGGGATGACGAGGTCGCCCTCATTCTCCCGGTCCTCGTCGTCCACGAGGATGAACATGCGGCCGTTCCGCGCCTCGTCGATCAATTCCTCGGGCGAGGAGAGGAAGCCGCGTTCCAGACTGGACGTCGCCATCAGCCGCGCATCTCGAGCATGCGGCCGATATAGCGGGCGAGGATGTCGATTTCGATGTTGACGCGGCTGCCGACGGCGAGGTCGGCGAAGGTGGTTTGCTGGGCGGTGTGCGGGATGATGTTGAGCTCGAACCGGGAGTCCTCAACGGCATTCACCGTCAGCGACACGCCGTCGACCGCCACCGAGCCCTTGCCGGCGATGTAAGGCGCGAGCGCCTGCGGTGCCTCTATGACGACACGCGTCGAATCCCCGCTGGGCTCCAGAACCACCACCTCGCCGACTCCATCGACATGGCCGGTGACGATATGGCCACCCAATTCATCGCCCAGCTTCAGCGAGCGCTCGAGATTGAGCCGCCGCGCTTCGCTCCACATGCCGGGTGCGCTGCGCGAGACCGTCTCCGCCGAAAGATCGACGTCGAACCAGTCCGGCCCCTTGTCCACGACCGTCAGGCACACGCCCGAGCAGGCGATCGAGGCGCCGAGGTCGACGCCGGCCATGTCGTAGGCGCAGGCGATGCGCAGCCGCAGGTCGCCCCGCTGGTCGGTCGAGACGATCCGTCCGACGTCCGTGATGATGCCCGTGAACATTAGCTCCGCTCGCGCTCGTAGACTTCGAGCCGGTCGATTCCAAGCCGCCGCTCGTCGACGAGCGCCCAGCGCCGGTGCGCGTCGGCGAGGGCGGTGAGGCCGATGTAGCCGATCGAGGACTTGCCCTCCCCGATCAGGATCGGCGCGCGGTAGATGAGCAGGCGGTCGACGAGGTCGGCCTGGAGAAAGGCCGAAGCGGTGGCCGAGCCACCCTCGACCAGCAGATCGTTGACGCCGGCGAGGCCGTGCACCTCCTCCGGGCTGCCGAGCCGGGTCCAGCCTTCCACCGCTTCGCCGCGGGTGAGGAGGGCGCGGCGCGGGCTCCACTCCTCGATGCCGGGCAGGCGAACGTCGAGCTTGGGCTTGTCGGCCTCGTAGGTGCCGCGCCCGACGAGGATCATGTCCGCCCGGGCTCGTTCGAGATGGACGTGGGCGCGGGCATCTTCGCCGGTGATCCAGCGGCTCTCGCCGGACGGAAGCGCGATCTTGCCATCGAGCGACATGGCGAGCTTGAGCGTCACACAGGGCCTGCCGAGCCGGTGGCGCGTGAGGAAGCCCGCCATCGATCGCGCCGCCGCGTCGGCCCCGGGGCCGACCTCCACCGCAATGCCAGCTTCACGAAGTCGGGCAATGCCGCGGCCGTTCGTGCGCGGATCCGGATCCGTGAGGGCTACGGTCACGGTGGTGACACCGGCCTCGACGAGGAGATCGGTGCACGCGGGTCCGCGGGGGCTGTCATGGGCGCAGGGTTCGAGGGTCACGAAAGTATGGGCGCCGCGTGCAGCCTCGCCGGCCTCGGCCAGCGCCATGGCCTCGGCGTGGGGGCGCCCGCCGGGCTGGGTCCAGCCGCGGCCGACGATCCGCTCCTCATGAACGATGACGCAGCCGACATTGGGGTTGGGTGCCGTCCGGCCCCGTCCCCGGGCGCCGAGCGCGATCGCCGCCTCCATCCAGCCGGCGGCCGCCTCGCTCAAAGGCCGACCTTCTTCAGCCCCTGGTCGAGCTTCTTGAACTGCCGCTGGCGCTCCTTCTGCGCCGCCTCGCGCTTCGCCTGGTCGATCTTCTGCTCGGCCTTGATCTGCTCGTCGGTACGGTTCGAGGGCCAGGACTGGGCGTAGATGAGCTGCGGCCCCGGCTGGATGCCATGCGACGCGTCATGGGCGAAGCCGGCAATGAGCAGGAGCGGCATGATGAGGGCGACGGCGACGCCGCCCCATTGGTAAGGGCTGCGCTGCGACGCGAACAGCTTGAGGTCGGCGACAAGGGCCTTGGGAGAAGCGGGGCGCGGGAACCAGGACATGCCTTCCAAGATAAGGCCTGCCCGGCCCCCGCGCCACCCCTTCAGCCGTTGGGCAGCCGCCAGGTGATCGAGCTCGACACCGCGTCGGCGACCGCGTTGCCGCTCGAATCATGCGCCGGCGCGAAACGGGCCCGGCTCTTCATCAGCCGGCACGTCGCCATGTCCAGCGCCGCCGAGCCGGACGAACCGGTGACGGTGCAGTCGGTCACCCGCCCATCGGGGCCGACCGCAAGCCTGAACCGCGTCGCCCCCTGCTCCTCGCGCCGGATCGCATCCGAAGGGTAATCGGCGTCGGAGACGTAGCGGCCGAGATTGGCCTTCGCCCGCGCCGGCTCGATCTTGACGGTGGGCGGAGGCGGCGGCTGAGGCGCGGGGGTCGGCGGCGCTTCGATCGTGGTGGGACCCGGTAGCGGGTCCAGCCTCGGCCACTCGAGCGGCTTGGGCGGCTGCGGGGTACGATCGAAGGTCAGCAGGTCGATGATCGGGGGCGTCCGCGTCACAACCTCCCGCTGCTGCGGATGCGGCTCCGGCGGCTTGGGCTTGGGGGGCGGATCCTTGTCAGGCTGGATCAGGTCGACGATCGTGCGCGGCGGCTTCAAATGCCCGAAACCGCCCTCCTTCGCCATCATCAGCGCCGTGATCGCGGCGCCGTGGAGGAGGACGACGACGGCGACCGCGCCGGGGCTCATCCTCTTCCGCTCGTAAAAGCCTGTTTGCATCATGGCTCTTCTCCTTCTCGCTGCGGCCGCTGCTGCGACTCTGATACGTTACCTCATAACAGGAATGATACAACATATCGTAAAGCAGGAGAAGAGGCTTTGTTCCACCCCGGATCGGCTGCCGCTAGAAATCCGCAGCGAGGGTGAAAGCGGGGCCTGACGCCGGGCGCGCATTGCCGGCGACCCGGAACCGCCAGTCGGCGGAGAGGGAGGCATTGGCGGGCCGCAGCGGGAGGCGCAGCTCGGCGTGGGGGCCGAGATCGACTCGCGACAGCTGCGGCTGCGCGGCGCCCCAGACCCCTCCGCCGACGCGAACGGCCCCGCCATGCCAGAGCGGCAGCGCCAGGCGGATCCCCCCGTCCGCGAACAGGTCCCGCCGCTTCAGCCCGAGGATCCCGGCCTGCCCGTAACCGTCCAGCCGCAGCGGCCCGAGCTTGATCTCGCTGGCGCCGCCATAAACAGTCGCCCCGAAGGCGGAACGCCCATCCCGGCCGAGCTTCTGCCGCCGCTCGACCAGCAGGTGGACCGGCAGGCCGGTCAGCGGCTTCCAATCGAAACCCACCGCCGCTTCCGCCCCGCGCGCCTGCACCAGAGGCGAGGACAGCCGCACACTGGCGGCGAGCGGCGCCTCGCGCCCCGCCAGGCGATAGATCCCGCGCATACCGGCCTGGCTCCCGCCCAGCATCCCGCCGGGCGCCAGCGCAGTGTTGCCGCCTCCGCGCGCGAAGACCCAGGCCGAGACGCTCCACGGCCGGCCGCCGGGCGACGACTTCAGCGCGGTCGGGACGGCAGCCCTGGTCGCGGGCGTGGCCGCGGCGGTGGTGCGCATCAGACTGGAGAAGACGGACGGAGCCGCGACAGGCGGCGGAGGTCCCGTTTGCGGTGGCTGGACGGCCAAGGCCGGCGGCGGCTCCGCCACGTCCGTGAGCTTCCCTGCTGAGGGACTGAATCGGGCGCTGGCCGCCAATCGGGCAGGACCAGGCTCGAACCCCGCAGACGCGTTCACATAGGCCGGCGCGACTGCAGCGGTCGGAGGGGCGCCGGGGGGGACCGGGCCCACGACCGCTGCAGCCGGCCCGGCGCGCGCGAGGGGTCGCGGCGCCGAAGCAAGGGAGGTTTCGCCGCCCGCTCGTCCCTGCGCGATCCAGAGCAGGCCGGCACGGGCGCAGGTCCAGCCGGCGCAGACTCCGACGAGGAAGCGCAAGGGGGGCGGGAGGCGCTTCACGCCGAGCCGTGCCCGGTGGGGAAGCGATGGCGGGTCTTGTCCCAGCGCGGGCGGCCGGTGCGGCGCTGCATTCGGTAGAGGCCGAGCGCCCGGACGGCCGCCAGCATCGCCACGACGTTACCGATCGCCGCCCGCGGCAGGGCGAGCAGGCCCTCTCGCCAGCCGTAGAGCGCCGTCGTGAAAGCAAAGCGCATCGCCAGCCGCCACCCGAGCAGGACCATGTTGGCCGCGATCAGCCAGCGCAGCACCGGCGGGAGCGCGGTGGGCGCCGCGCCGCCGAAAGCGCCCTGCCCCTCGATCAGCAGCCAGAGCAGGAAGGCGCAATATCCCATAGCGAGCAGCAGGGCGGCGAGCGGCGCCTGGCGGTCGCGGAGGCGCATCCAGCGCTCCGCCGCCCCGCCGCGCCAGCCGAGCCGGTCCCACCCCAGAAGCGCGATGCCCGCCATCCAGCGCGCCTTCTGGCGGACCGCGGCGGAGAGGCTGGCGGGGAAATATTCCCGGGTCGCGACGACCGGTCCGCCCGGCCGCTCGACGATGCGGACGAAGCGGGCGTTGCAGCCATGCTCGCCCAGCCGCAGGCCCATTTCATAATCCTCGGTGAGGCTGTCCTCTACGAACGGGCGGTCGTCTTCATAGGCGATGAGCTCGAGCGCGACGCGTTCGAAGGCGCAGCCAACCCCGGCGCCAGGCAGAGCGGCGCGCAGCGACTGGCGGACGAGCAGCTCCTTGCCATGGGATTCGGCGAACTCGTCGGCGTAGTGCCCGCCAATCCATCTCGCGTCCCGATCAACCAGGGGCACGACCGGAAGCTGGACGAAATCCCAGCGCTCGCAGAGGGTGGCGAAGATGCGCAGGGCGAGCGGGTGGACGACGTCCTCGGCGTCGTGGAGCACCACCGCCTTGGCCTGCCGGCCGTCGCTCCGTTCCGCCTCGACCAGCGCCCGCCACATCGTATTGAGGCAGTGCGCCTTGGTGGTGGGCCCTTCGCGATCGCCGACGACGAGACGAACCCGCGGGTCGGCGACCGCGGCGACCTCGGCGATCGTCGCCGGATCGTTCGGATAACAGCCGACATAGAGGTGGACGTCCTCGTCCGCCCACGCGGCAAGCGTGCGCCGCAGCATCGGTCCGATCACCCCAGCCTCGTCCCAGGCGGGGATGAGCACCGCGATCGGCCCCGGCGCGAGCGGCGGCGGCAGATCGGAGACGGAAAGCGGCGGCTCGCCCCGCTCGCGCAGCTTGATGCGGATCCAGAGGAGGTCGACGGCAAGGTCGCTGAGCCCGAGCAGCAGGAATCCCGCCGCCGCGAATAAGGCCGCCTCGCGCATCACGACTTCGAGGACGCCGAACAGCGACCCAACCACGTTCATTCGATTCGCCCCCGAATCGGAGACTCTATCATCCATTTCGGAGGAACGGAGCGCAAGCGCTTTTCGAAAGCGGTGAGCGGCGGTCCGTTTCGGATCAGAAACATTTTATACGGCGGCCGTTTCCTCCGAAGCGGACGCAGCTCTGCGCCACTTCCGCGGAACTGAAGCGCAGCCTCCCGCCCGGGAGGACTTTTCATGCGCAAGACCGCAATGCTCGCTGCCGCCGCAATTGCGGCGGCCGCTCTCGCCCCCTTGCCGACCGCGCCCGCTTTGGCCTGGGGGGCTGACGGCCATCACACCGTCTGCGCCGTCGCCTATCGCAACCTGACCGCGACGGCGAAGGCCGAGGTCGACCGGCTGATCGCCGCCGACGGCCATTATCCAAGCTTCGCCGCCTCCTGCACCTGGCCCGACGAGGTGCGCGGTACGCGCGGGCGCGGCGACGAGCATTTCGTCAACTATCCGCGCAGCCTCGCCCGGGTGACGGGCGCCGCCTGCCCGGGCGCCGCGCCGTGCGTACTGAACGCCATTCGGGCGGACCTCGGCACGCTGCAGGCGCCCGGCGCCGACACGGCGCGGGCGGAGGCGCTGAAATGGGTCGGCCACTGGTTCGGCGACATCCACCAGCCGCTCCACATCTCCTTCGCCGACGACCGCGGCGGCAATTCGATCACCGTCACCGGCAGCTGCGGCGGCGCACACGCCAGCCTCCATTCGACCTGGGACAGCTGCATCATCCGCAGCCGCATCTTCCCGCACGGGAGCGATCCGCTGGCCAATGCCGACGCCACCGCAGCGCGGCTCGACGGCGCAGTGACGGCGGCGCAGCGCAAAGCCTGGACGGGCTCGCAGCCTTGGCAGTGGGCGGCGGAATCCTATGCGATCACGCTCGCGCCCCAGACGCGCTATTGTCTGAAGCGGGCGGGGACGTGCCGCTATTCGGCGGCGCAGGCGACGTACCAGCAGGGCGCGCCGGAGCGGACCGAGCGGCTGAGCGCGGCCTATCTGGATCGTGCCGCGCCGATCGTCCGCGACCGGCTGAGCAAGGCCGGTATCCGCCTCGCCGACGCGCTCAACCGCGCGCTCGACCCGGCCTATCGGGGTGTCGCGTGATGCGCGCGCTCCGCACGGCACTCGCCGCGGCCGCGCTCGCCCTTGCCTGCGCCTTCGCCGCCCCGGCCTTCGCGAGGGGAGAACCGGGCGCCGGAACCCTTCCCGCATCGAGCGTGACCGGAGTCCCCGAAGCCGGCACCTACAGGGTCCACGTCATCGACGTCGGCACCGGCCTTTCCGTCTTCGTCGAGGGCAGCGACTTCGCGTTGCTGTTCGACGCGGGCAGCAACGACGATTTCGCGCGGGGCGCGGGTAACCGGGTGATCGCCTATCTGAAGGCGGTGAGGCCGGACCTCACCAGGCTCGATCATCTGATCCTCAGCCACCCGCACAAGGACCATTCCGAGCTGATGCCGGACGTCCTCGCGGCCTATCAGGTGGCGAACCTGTGGGATTCGGGGTCGCTGAACCCGATCTGCAGCTACCGGATGCTGCTGACGGCCGCCAAGGACAAGACTGGCCTCACCTACCATGACGCGATCGCCGGCACCGGCGACCATCGCGCCGTCTTCAAGACGCAGACCTGCTACGGGAAGAGCGTGCCCGGCGGCACCGTGGAGGTGCACCGCGGGACACAGATCGTGCCGAAGCTCGAAGTGCCCCTCGGCGCCGGCGCGACGATGACCTTCCTCCACGCCTACGGAGCGGAGACGACGGACTTCAACAATGCAAGCGTGGTCGTCCGGCTGGCGCTCGGCACGCGCCACATCCTGCTGCCGGGCGACGCGCAGGGCGGCGGACGGCAGGTGCCGACCAAGCCGGTAGCGAACGGGTCGGTCGAGAATCAGGTGCTCGACTGCTGCGCGGCGCTGATGGCGTCGGACGTGCTGGTCGCCGGCCATCACGGCAGCAAGACGTCCTCGCGCACCGCCTTCCTCGAGGGCATCGGCGCCAAGACCTACGTCATTTCGGCGGGCCCAACCAAGTACGGCTCGGTCATCCTCCCCGACGATGAGGTGCGGGACGAACTGTTGCGCCGCGGCACGCTCTGGCGGACCGATGGCAACGACAAAGCGTGCAAGACGAGCACGACCAAGATCGGCAACCGAAACGATGGCAAGGCAGGCGGCTGCGAGAACGTCGTCATCCTGATCGGCGCCGACGGGACGATGAGCGCCGGCTATTTCCCGGAGGGCCGCTGAGATGCGCGCCCTCGCCCTCCTCGCCGCCGCGGGGACGCTCGCGCTCGGCCCCTCCGCCTACGACAGCTGCGCCGCGCACGGCGGGTGCTGCCGGATCTGCTCGGCGGGCAAGGCGTTCGGCAACAGCTGCATCGCCCGGTCGAAGACCTGTCACAAAGGCAAAGGCTGCGCCTGCAACGGGTGAGCTTGGAGCGGGTGAAGGGCAGGATTAGGCTGCGGCATGGCCGTGCCGTCACCGCATGGAGAACTCGCGACGGCGCTTGCCCACGCGGCAGCGGTTGCGGCCGGCGCGCGTGATCCCTGGTGGATCATCGGCAGCGCGGCGGCCTTTTTGCACGGTGCGCGAACGCCCGTCGCAGACATCGACGTGCTGATGAGCGCCGACGACGCCTTCGCCGCGCTCGATGCAGCGGGCGTCGCGGCGTCCGGCGGTGAAGCATCGGACCTGTTCTGCTCCGAAGTGTTCGGCACGATCCGAGGGACCCACTTACCGATCGAAGTCTTCGGCGGATTCCGCATTCGCACGGGCCAGCACTGGCAGCCGGTGGTGCTGAAGACGCGCGTGGCGGTGGCGGTCGAAGGCTTCACCCTCTGGGTCCCGGCGCGCGACGAACTCGCCGCCCTCTTCCGCAGCTTCGGCCGGCCCAAGGACCTGGCGCGTGCGGCCTTGCTCGACAGCCTCGCCGGCGGCTAGCGCAGCACCGGCAAGGAGCATCGATGCGCATCTTCTGGGACGAAAGACAGCGGCTTCACGCCCCGGAAAAGGAGCTGCACAACGGTGCCTTCGTGCCCTTCGCGGAAACCCCGGCGCGGGCCGACGCGATCCTCGCGGCGCTGGGCCCGGCGGAAACGCCGCCCGACCGCGGCGAGGCGCCGCTGCTGCGGGTGCATCCGCGCGACTATCTCGACTTCCTGAAGAGCGCCCATGACGAGTGGCGCGCGGCGGGCCGGGACGGCGACGCGGCGGGCTATGTGTGGCCGGTGGTGCGGCGGCGGGCGCTGACGCTCGAGCGGATCGATGCGAAGCTGGGGCGCTACAGCTACGACGCCTCCACGCCGATCGCAGCCGGGACGTGGGAGGCGGCCTATGCCTCCGTTCAGTCGGCGCTGGCGGCGACGGAGGCGGTGCTCGCCGGAGAGGCCGCAGCCTTCGCGCTCTGCCGCCCGCCCGGCCACCATTGCGGCGCCGATTATATGGGCGGCTATTGCTATCTGAACGCCACCGCCGTCGCCGCCGAGGCGGTGATCGCCGCGGGCCGCCGCCGCGCCGCGATCCTCGACATCGACTATCATCACGGCAACGGCACCCAGGACATCTTCTACGGCCGCGGCGACGTGCTGTTCGTCTCGATCCACGCCGATCCGGCGACCGACTATCCTTTCTACTGGGGCCATGCCGACGAGACCGGAGAGGGCGCGGGCCAAGGCGCGACGCTGAACCTGCCGCTGTCCCGCGGCACCCGCCTGCCTGAGTTCGAGCGAGCGCTGGCGACCGCGCTGGAGCGCATCGCCGCCTTCGCGCCCGACATCCTCTTATGCTCCTACGGCGCCGATACCTTCGCCGGGGATCCAATCAGCTTCTTCAAGATAGAGACCGCCGATTATGCGGTGATCGGCCGCCGCATCGCCGCGCTGGGCCTCCCGACCGCCATCCTGATGGAGGGCGGCTATGCCGTCGACGCGCTCGGCGCTAATGTTGCCGCTTTCCTCTCCGGCTTTTGAGAAGGCCCGCAATATGAAACTCTTCGCCCCGGCTGCCGCACTGACGCTGCTCGCCTGCTCGTCCGCCGCGCCCGCCGCCGGCACCCTCGCCGCCGACCGGCCGGAAATGGCGCAGGCGCAGATGATGCTGGTTTCCAGCCCGGCTTTCTCCCCCGGCGGCCCGATCGCGCTCGGCTACAGCGCCTATGGCAAGAACGACATGCCGCCGCTCAGCTGGTCCGCATTGCCGGCGGGAACGCAGAGCCTGGCGCTGATCGTCGAGGACCCCGATGCCTCCACCCCGCAGCCGTTCGTCCACTGGACGGCGTGGAATATCTCGCCGACCGCCCACGGGGTGCCGGACGGCCTCGCCGGCGCCGTCCAGGGCGCGAACGGCGCCGGCAAGCCGGGCTGGCGCGGTCCACATCCGTCGGACGCGAAGCTCCACCATTACCACTTCCAGCTCTTCGCGCTCGACCGCAAGCTGGCGCTGCCCGCAACCGCGGGCCGCGACGAATTGCTCGCGGCGATGAAGGGGCATGTAATCGGCAAGGGCCGGCTGGTCGGAACCTTCACCAAGCCGAAAGGCTGAGCGCTCAGCGTTCCTCGTCCGCTTCTTCCTGCCGCTTCGCCCGCATGCCGAGGGCGGCGAGGATCATCGCGACGAGGGCGGCGACGAACGTCTTGGTGCCGAAGCCGTGCCGCCCCGCCTGGGCGACGAAGGCGATGGCGAAGAGGCCGGCGGCGACGAAGTAGAAGACCGCCTGCCGCCGCCGCTCCATCACAGTTTCTCGGTCAGCTCGGGGAGTATCTTGAACAGGTCGCCGACCAGGCCGATGTCGGCCACCTGGAATATCGGCGCCTCCTCGTCCTTGTTGATCGCGACGATGAGCTTCGAATCCTTCATGCCGGCGAGGTGCTGAATCGCGCCGGAAATGCCGACCGCGACATAGACTTCGGGCGCGACGATCTTGCCGGTCTGGCCGACCTGATAGTCGTTCGGCGCATAGCCCGCATCGACGGCCGCGCGGCTGGCGCCGACTGCCGCGCCGAGCTTGTCGGCGAGCGGGTCTATGTACTGGTGGAACTGCTCGGACGAGCCGAGCGCGCGGCCGCCGGAGACGATGATCTTGGCGCTGGTCAGCTCCGGCCGCTCGGACGCCGCGATCTCGGCGCCGACGAAGCTGGAGAGGCCGGCATCGCCGCCACCGGCGAAGGGCTCGATAACGCCGTTGCCGACCTTGTGATCGGCCTTGTCGAACGCCGTGGTGCGGACCGTGAGTACCTTCTTCGCGTCCGACGACTTGACCGTGGCGATGGCGTTCCCCGCGTAGATCGGCCGCACGAACGTGTCCGGCCCCTCGACGCCGATCACGTCGGAAATCTGCATCACGTCGAGCAGGGCCGCGACCCGGGGCGCCACGTTTTTGCCCGTCGTCGTGGAGGCGGCGACGAAATAGTCGCAATGGTCGCGGACCAGGTCGACGGCGACCGGCGCGACATTCTCCGCGAGCTGGTGGCCGTAGGCAGCGCCGTCGGCGACGTGGACGCGTGCGACGCCGGAGATCTTCGCCGCGGCCTCCGCGACCGCGCCGACGCCTTCGCCGGCGACGAGCAGGTGGACTTCGCCGAGCTTCGCGGCGGCGGTGACGGCGGAGAGGGTGGCGTCCTTCAGCTGGCCCCCTTCATGTTCGACGAGAACGAGCGCGATCATCCGACGACTCCTGCGGTGCGAAGGCGGTCGATCAGCTCGTCCACCGATTGGACCTTGATGCCGGCCTCGCGCTTCGAGGGTTCGCGGACACTGAGCGTTTCGACCCGCGGCGCGGTGTCGACGCCGTAATCGGCGGGCGTCTTCTGGGCGAGCGGCTTCGATTTGGCCTTCATGATGTTGGGCAGCGACGCATAGCGCGGCTCGTTGAGGCGGAGGTCCGTGGTGACGATCGCCGGCAGCTTCAGCCGCAATGTCTCGAGCCCGCCGTCGACCTCGCGGGTGACGCTGACCGCCTCGCCGTCCACCTCGACCTTCGAGGCGAAAGTGCCCTGGCCCCAGCCGAGCAAGGCGGCGAGCATCTGGCCGGTCTGGTTCGAATCGTCGTCGATCGCCTGCTTGCCGAGGATAACCATCCCCGGCTGCTCCTCCTGCGCGATCTTCGCCAGGATCTTCGCGACGGCGAGCGGCTCCACCGTGTCGTCGGTCTGGACGAGGATGGCGCGGTCGGCGCCCATGGCGAGCGCGGTGCGCAGCGTCTCCTGCGCCTTGGCCGGCCCGACGGAGACGGCAACGATCTCCGTCGCGACCCCTTTTTCCTTCAGCCGGATGGCCTCCTCGACGGCGATCTCGTCGAACGGGTTCATGCTCATCTTGACGTTGGCGAGGTCGACGCCGGTGCCGTCCGCCTTCACCCGCGGCTTCACGTTGTAATCGATCACCCGCTTCACCGGGACCAGCAGCTTCATGCCTTCACCCTCTCTCATTCGTCACCCCGGACTTGATCCGGGGTCTAC
>Ga0207690_10001425_pt1 | contig 14987 bp, 15 predicted proteins | sample KBSC23metaG_FD_184315 | JGI IMG/M metagenome (GOLD analysis project Ga0207690, IMG submission 184315) | Corn rhizosphere microbial communities from Kellogg Biological Station, Michigan, USA - KBS C2-3 metaG (SPAdes) (version 2) | ecosystem: Host-associated > Plants > Roots > Rhizosphere > Soil ...
AACAAGCTGCGGCACGTCAACATCTGGCCGCGTCCGATCCAGCAGCCGCATCCGCCGGTCCACATCCCCGGCGGCGGCTCGGTCGAGACCTACGACTTCTGCATCGACAACACCTACAGCTACTCCTATCTCAGCTTCTCCGGCTACCTGCGCGCCCAGGCGCTGATGAACGGCTACTGGAAGCGGGTCGAGGAGCGCGGGGTCGACAAGAGCCCCTATCGCGCCGGCTTCGCCCAGACGATCCTGGTGGCCGACACCGACGAGGAGGCCGAGCGGCTCTATTCCGAGCACGTCAGCTACTTCTACAACCGCTGCCTGCACGTCTATCCGGGCTTCGCCGACGCGCCGGGCTACCGCACGATCAAGACCATCCAGACCGGCGCGCTCAGCCAATACGCCCCGCCGCGCGGCGGCTACACCCAGCTCACCTGGAAGGAGCTGACCGAGCAGGGCCACGTGATCGCGGGCAGCCCCGAGACCGTGCGCCAGCGGATGGAGGACCTGATCAAGGGCCTGAACGTCGGCAACATCTTCTGCCTGATGCACGTCGGGAACATGCCCGCCGACAAGTGCATGTATTCCACCAAGCTGTTCGCCGAGAAGGTGATGCCGAAGCTGCGGAACATGTTCCCCGACTGGGACAGCGACAACCGCTTCTGGACCAGCCCGCTGGACAAGCGGCTCACCGCCGGGCGCCTGCCGAAGGAAGCGCCCACCTCGGCCGACCTGTCCAAGACCTACGCGCTGGAGGCCGGGGAATGATCGAGCTCAAGACCGTCCAGACCCACCACGTCCCGGTCCGCTATTTCGAGGGCGGGTCCGGCCCCGACCTCGTCTACCTGCACGGCGCGGGCGGGGTGACCGCCGAGGACCCGTTCCTCAATGCGCTGGCCGCCGCCCACCACGTCTACGCCCCGCTGGTCCCCGGCTACGGCGACAGCGAGGAAGCGCCGCAGATCCGCGACATGCTGGATTTCACCCTGCACACCTGGGACGTCGTCGAGGCGCTGCGGCTGAAGGACCCGATCCTCGTCGGTCACTCCATGGGCGGCATGATCGCCGCCGAGATGGCGGCTGTCGCGCCCAACGACGTCTCGCGCCTGGCGCTGATCGCCCCGGCCGGCCTGTGGGACGACGACCATCCGGTCCCGGACCTCTTCTCGACCCTGCCGTTCGAGATGCCGGCGCTCCTGTTCCACGACGCCGCGGCCGGTGCGGCCATGATGACCGCCGGGCGGAACGTCGAGGACCCGGGTTTCCTGCAGGCCTATCTGGTCACCAACGCGCGCCAGCTCGGCATGGCCGGCCGCATCCTGTTCCCGATCCCCGAGCGAGGCCTTGCGACCCGCCTCTACCGGATCAAGGCCAGGACGATCCTGGTCTGGGGGGACTCCGACAAGCTGATCCCGCCGGTCTACGCCCACGCCTTCAAGAAGGGCATCGCCGGCGCCCAGCTCGTCTCGATCCCCGAGGCCGGCCACATGGTCATCGTCGAGCAGACCGCCGCGGTGGTGGAGGCGATCGGCCGGCTGGGGTGAATCTGCTCCTCTCCCAGGCGCGCAGCGCCGTGGGAGAGGCCGGGAGAGGGCGGCGCCGGCGATGGTGTTTCCCCACCCTTGGACCCGATCGCACCGGCAGCGGATCCAATCGGAGCGGAGGCGTCGAGTCCTCCGCCGCCCTCTCCCAACCTCTCCCACAGGGCTGCGCCCTTGGGAGAGGAGCGTCTCCATTCCCGCCACCCGATGTCAGCTATCCCTGCTAGCCTCGCGCCATGCGCGCGAGTCGCCTGCTCTCGATCCTCATGCTGCTGCAGCTTCGCGGCCGGCTCACCGCCGAGACGCTGGCGGCGGAGTTCGAGGTGTCGGTCCGCACGATCTATCGCGACATCGACCAGCTCAGCGCCGCCGGCGTGCCGGTCTACGCCGACCGCGGGCCCGGCGGCGGCTTCGCCCTGCTGGACGGCTACCGCACGCGGCTGACCGGCCTGACCGCCCAGGAGGCCGAGGCGCTGTTCCTGGCCGGCCTGCCGGGCCCCGCGGCGGACCTCGGGCTTGGCGAGACCATGGCCGCCGCCCAGCTCAAGCTGCTCTCGGCCCTGCCGGCCGGCTGGGGCGAGGACGCGCGGCGCGTGTCGGAGGCCTTCCACCTCGATCCGGCCGACTGGTACCGGCGCGCCGAGCCGGTGGCGCTGCTGCCGCAGGTCGCCCGCGCCATCTGGGAGCGCCGCCGGATCGCCATCGAATATGAGAGCTGGGAGCGGCTGGTCAGCCGCCTGCTCGATCCGCTCGGCCTCGTGCTGAAGGCCGGCGCCTGGTACCTGGTCGCCCGCGCCGGAGCGGACATCCGCACCTACCGCGTCTCGGCGATCCAGGCGTTCCGCGAGGTCGACGAAACCTTCGAACGCCCCGCGGGCTTCGACCTCGCCATGCACTGGGCCGAGAGCCTCGAGCGGTTCGAGGCGTCGCTGCGCACCGGGGAGGCGCAGGTGCGGCTGTCGCCGCAGGGCGTGCGGCGGATCGCCCGGCTGGGGCCGGCGGCCGCCGAGGCTGCGGCGGCCGCCGAGGCGGGGCCCGACGGCTGGCGCGAGGTGACGCTGCGGGTCGAGGCCTTCGACAACGCCGCGGTCCAGCTTCTGACGCTGGGCGCCCATATCGAGGTCGTGGGGCCACCCGAGCTGCGCGAACGGATCCACGCGCTCGCCAGCGACGTCGCCCAGCGCCACGCGCCAAATCGCTGACAGCAGAATAGCTGACGCAGGATGTCAGTCATGGGCTGATAGGGCGAACTCATGATCCGTCCAAATCCCGATCGCCGCGACGTCCTGGCCATGGCCGCCGCCCTGGCGCTCGCCTCACCTGCGAAGGCCGCCGCCATGACCCGATCCAGCCCGATCGTCGAACTTCGCCAATACACCACCCGTCCCGGGCGCCGGGACGACCTGATCGACCTGTTCGACCGGGAGTTCGTGAAGCCGCAGGAGGCCGGCGGCATCCGCGTGATCGGCCAGTTCCGCGACCTCGACGATCCGAACCGCTTCGTCTGGATGCGTGGGTTCGAAGACATGCCGGCGCGCGCGACGTCGCTCACCGCGTTCTACGGCGGCGCCCCGTGGCTCGCCCGGCGGGACGCGGCCAATGCGACCATCCTGGATTCCGACAACGTCCTGCTGCTGCATCCGCTTGGCGCGGACGGCGGCTTCGACCTGCAGCGACCGTCGTCGAACGGCTTCGTCGCCGTGGAGATCCGCTACCTGGACCGAGGCGCGGCGCCCGCCTTCGCGGACTTCTTCGCCGGCCACGTGCGGCCGCGGATCGCCCAGGCCGGCGCGCAGGTGCTGGCGACCTTCGTGACCGAGCAGAGCGCCAACAACTTCCGCCTGCCGGTCCGCGAGAACCTCAGCGTGCTGGTCGCGGTGCTGGGCTTCGCCGACGCGGCGCATCATGCCGCCTACCAGGCCGCGCTCGCCCATGGCTCGGACTGGCGCGCCGAGGCGCCGGAGGCGCTTCTCGCGCAGTTCGCCCGCAAGCCCGAAGTCCTGCGCCTCACGCCGACCGCCGGCTCGCGCCTGCGCGGCTGAGCCCGGCCGTCGGCCTGAGCCGTTCCGGAGGCGGACTATGACGCCTGTTCCGTCTTCTTCGCGTCGGCCGCCTCGAACAGCGCGATCTGGTCGGCCTGGGCCTTTTTGAACGCGGGCCGATCGGTCACGCGGGTCACGTAGGCCTCCGTCGTGGGCCGGTTCCCGAACGCGCGGACATCGTTGACGCGCAGCACGTCGGCCATCAGCAGGTCCGCGACGGTGAAGCGACCGCCGGCGAGCCATTGCCGCTCGCCCAGGACCCGTTCGATGTGGTCGAGGCGCTGGCCCATCCATCCGGTGAGCTGATTGTCCTCGTCGCCGCACAGTTTCAGGAACCACCACGGCACGGTGACCATCTCGATCGAGTTGAGCGCGGCGATCGTCCATTGCACGGTTTCCGCGGCGTCGACCGGATCGGGCGGCATCAGCGTCTCGCTCTTCGCGGCCAGATGCAGCAGGCACGCGCCGCTTTCGAAGAGCTCCAGGTCTCCGTCGTTCAGGAAGGGAACCTGGCCGAAGGGCTGGCGCGCCAGATGATTGGTCTCACGCCCATCGAACGGGACCGTTCGGACGGCGTAGTCGAGACCGGCTTCCTCGCACGCCCATCTCAGCCGCAGATCGCGCACAAATCCGCGAGGGCCGTCAGGGACCCAGTCCAGGGTCCAGATGGTCAGTTCGCTCATCGCAGCACGCCTTTCCTGCACGCGTCGAGAATCCGCCCACCGTTCCCCAGTCGGACCTTAGCAGCCTCCGACAGGGGTTCGGGAACCGATGTTCCCGCCCCATATCCCAGCCATGTCGCTCGCTCGCCAGCCATCCCTCTTCGAGGCCCCGCCCAGCCTGCCGCCCGGCTTCGCCTATCGCCCGCAGTTCCTCTCCGCGTCGGAAGAGGCGGACCTGGCCGCCTGGCTTTCCACCCTGCCGTTCGAGCCCTTCCAGTTCCGTGGCTACGAGGCCAGGCGCCGCGTCGTCTCGTTCGGCTGGCAGTATGACTTCACGCGTAGCCACCTGGAGAAGGCCGACGACGTGCCGGCTGAGTTGCGGGCGGTGCGCGCCCGGGCCGCTGCCTTCGCGGGCCTCGCGCCGCAGGACCTGCAACAGTGCCTGCTCAACGAGTACCTGCCGGGCGCGCCGATCGGCTGGCACCGCGACCGGCCGCTGTTCGAGAAGGTGGTCGGGATCTCGCTGCTGGCGCCCTGCAGCTTTCGCCTGCGCCGCCGCGTGGCCGGCGGCTTCGAACGCGCCGCCCTCGAGCTCGCGCCGCGTTCGATCTATTCGCTGACCGGCGAGGCGCGCAGCGTCTGGGAGCATTCCATCCCGCCGGTGAAGGCGCACCGCTATTCGATCACCTTCCGCAACTTCCGCGAGGCCCCATTCCGTTAGGCCACTGCGCCGGCGGCTTGATCGTCGGCGCTGTAGAGGTCCATACAAAGTTGAACGGCGCGTCATGATGCCGGAAGCTTCGCGAGGAAGAGGCCATGAAGACCCTGCTGATCGCCACCGCCGCCGGGGCCCTGCTGGCCGGCGCGGCCGAGGCCAGGACGCTCACCGTGACGCCCGGCGGCGACGCGCAGGACAAGCTGCAGACCGCGCTCCTCGACGCCAAGCCCGGCGACACCGTATCGATCGCCGCGGGCCGTTACGAGCTGACCGATGGCCTGTCGCTCGATATCGCGGGCGTGACCGTCAAGGGCGCGGGGCCCGACGCGACGATCCTGTCCTTCAAGGGCCAGAAGGCTTCGGGCGAAGGCTTCCTCGTCACCTCCAACAAGGTCACGGTGCGCGACCTGGCGGTCGAGGATTCCAAGGGCGACGGCATCAAGTCCAAGGGCGTCGACCAGATCAGCTTCGTGAACCTGCGGGTGTCGTGGTCCGGTGGGCCCAAGGAGACCAACGGCGCCTACGGGGTCTACCCGGTGTCCTCGACCAATGTGCTGATCGACAAGGTGGTCGTGAACGGCGCCTCGGACGCGGGCATCTACGTCGGCCAGTCCAAGAACATCATCGTCCGGAACAGCCGCGCGGAGTTCAACGTGGCCGGCATCGAGATCGAGAACTCGATGAACGCCGACGTCTTCGACAACGTCGCCACCCACAACGCCGGCGGCATCCTGGTCTTCGACCTGCCGAACCTGCCGCAGATGGGCGGCCACTCCACGCGCATCTTCCGCAACAAGGTCGTGCAGAACGACACCAAGAACTTCGCCAAGAAGGGCGCCATCGTCGGCGACGTGCCCACCGGCACCGGCGTCATGCTGATGGCCAATCGCGACGTCCACGTCTTCGAAAACGAGATCGACCAGAACCAGACGGCCGCGGTGATGCTGGTTTCCTACACCCAGAAATATGACGACCTGACCTACAACCCCCTGCCGCGCGACATCGTGGTTCGCGACAACAAGATCGGCAAGAACGGCTGGGCGCCGCAGTTCCCGGGCGGCGAGGTGATCGCCAAGGCCGTGGGCGGGACCTTGCCGCCGGTGATCTGGGACGGGGTGACGAACTACACCCGCAAGGGCGCCACGGCGCCGGAGGTGGTCCGCGTGCGGCTGTTGGACGGGCCGGTGGCGAACCTGCACTTCTCCGCGCCGGGCAATGTGTTCAGCGCGAAGCCGCAGGTGGTTCCCAAGATCGACGACGGCGCGGTGGCTGAGCCCAAGCCCGTGGTCCTGCCCAAGGCGCAAGCAGCCCTATGAAGACAGTGTTCGCCGCGCTCGCCGCGGTCTTGAGTTTGGGCGCGACATCCGCCCCGCCCGCTGTTTCGACCCCGGTGGCCCTTAAGACTCTGCTGGCCAGCACCCCGGCGCCGACTCTCGACGCCTATCACCTGTTCATGGACGACGGCGCGCAGCATCCGAACGCGGGCGTCACGTCCTATGCGTTGAACACGCCGCTGTTCAGCGACTATGCCGAGAAGTCGCGCTTCCTCTACCTGCCGCCGGGCAAGACGGCGCGCTACCGGCCGACCGGGCCGCTCGACCTGCCGGTGGGCGCGACCCTGATCAAGACCTTCGCCTATCCGGCGGACTTTCGCCGACCGGACGAAAAGGTTCGGAAGCTGGAGACGCGCCTCCTGATCCATCGCCGGTCGGGCTGGGTCGCGCTGGCCTACGTCTGGAACGAAGCGCAGACCCAGGCGAAGCTGAAGCGGGCCGGCACGCGCATCGACGTCAGTTTCATCGACGCCAAGGGCCAGGCGCGGCAGATCAACTACCGCGTGCCCAACGCCAACCAGTGCAAGGAATGCCACTCGATTTCCGGCCGCATCGCCCCGATCGGCCCGAAGGCGCGCAACCTGAACGGCGACTTCGCCTACGCCGATGGGCCTGAGAACCAGCTCGCCCATTGGACGCGTACCGGAATGCTGGTCGGCGCGCCGGCGCCGGACAAGGCGCCGCGCACCGCGCGCTGGGACGACCCGACCGAGCCGCTCGAGGCGCGCGGCCGGGCCTATCTCGACGGCAACTGCGGCCACTGCCACAACCCGCGCGGCATGGCCTCCAACAGCGGCCTGTTCCTCGACCTGGAGGAGGTCCGCGGCGCCAAGATCGGCATCGGCAAGCGGCCTGTCGCCGCCGGCAAGGGCTCCGGTGACCTGGAGGTAGACCTGGTTCCGGGCCACCCCGACGCCTCGATCATCGCCTACCGCATGGCCTCGGTGGACCCCGGCGTGATGATGCCAGAGCTCGGCCGCTCGATCGTCCACGAGGAAGGCCTGGCGCTGGTCCGCGAATACATCGCCAAGATGCAAAAGCCTTAAGGGCGACGATCCAGTCCCCCTATTCGTCATCACCCGGCTCGTCCGGGTGACCCATGAACACGATCCTTCGCAAGAAGGTCCGCGGCGACGCCGCTGGCATCCGTCAACGCGGTGATCATGGGTGGCCCGGACAAGCCGGGCCATGACGAATTGAGAGCTTTCGAGCCTAAGGCCGCACTTCCAGCACCATGTTGAACGGGGTCTCCGTCGCCCGGCGGAAGCGGGTGAAGCCCGCGTCCTCGATGACCTGGCGCAACCGCCGTTCGCCGGCCTGGGCGCCCAGCGCCAGGCCGACCTCCTGGCTCTGCGAGGCCGGCGTGCAGACCATCGTCGAGGCCGAATAGAACATCCGCCCGACGGGGTTCAGGTTGTCGGCAAGCTCGTCGTGGGCGAAGGGCTCGACCAGGAGCCAGGTCCCGTCCGGCTTGAGGCTTCGGCGGATGTGCGCCGCCGCGCCCACCGGGTCGCCCATGTCGTGCAGGGCGTCGAAGATGCAGACGAGGTCGAAGTCGTCGCCCGGGTAGTCCTGCGCCCGGGCCACCCGGAAGCTGGCGCGCTCGGCGACGCCGGCCTCCGCCGCGGCCTGCCCCGCGCGCTCGATCGAGGCCGGGTGATAGTCGAACCCTTCGAAGCGCGAGTTCGGATAGGCCTGGGCCATCAGGATGGTCGAGGCGCCATGGCCGCAGCCTACGTCGGCGACCTTGGCGCCCGCCTTGAGCTTGGCCTCGACGCCGTCCAGCGACGGGATCCAGTTGGCCACCAGGTTGGCGTTGTAGCCCGGGCGGAAGAACCGCTCGGTGCCGCGGAACAGGCACACGTCATGCTCATGCCAGCCGAGGCCGAGACCCGACTGGAAGGCCTTGGCGACCTTGGGCTCGTCCTTGAACACCGCGCCCAGCAGCTCGAAGCCGCCGGCCAGGAAGACCGGGCTCTCCTCGTCGGCGAACACCATCTTCTGCTCGGGCGAGAGCGAGAAACGGCCCGTGCTCGCGTCGTAGGTCAGGTATTCGGCCGCGGCCTGGGCGGCCAGCCACTCGCGGATCAGCCGCTCGTTCAGCCGCGTCTTGTCAGCCAGTTCGATGGAGGTCGCCGGGCCGTGCTCGGCGAGCGCGCGGTAGAGCCCAAGGTGCTCGCCGAGGATCACCAGGGCGGCCGACATCGCGGCGCCCATGTCGCCCACCATCTTGCCCATGAAGGCGTTCAGCCTGTCGGGATCGGCCGCGGCCGGGTCGCGTTCGAGGATTTCGGAAGCCATTGCCATCACCTTCCCTGAGTGAAGGCGACGCGAGCACATGCGCCCGACGTCGCCGCCTGGATACGCAATGCCACTGATGTTTTCCGACCCTAGGTCCGCCGGCGCCGGTCCACGCTACACATTCGCGCGACCGGGCCGGCGGTTACATGGCTGCCTTAGAGCAGGTCCCCGCCCGCCGCAATCGCCGTGGTGCCGTCCTTCTGGAAGGCCTTGATGACGTTGCGGCCGACCGTCCAGCGGTGGACCTCGTCGGGCCCATCCACCAGACGCTGCGAGCGGATGTGGGTGTACCAGGCGGCGAGCGGCGTATCGCGGCTGTAGCCCAGCGCACCGTGCAGCTGGATCGCGGTGTCGACCACGTGGTGGACCATGTGCGCCAGGTAGACCTTGGCGATGGAATTCTCCTGCCGCATGTCCATGCCCTTTTCCGCCTTGTAGGCGATGTGCAGCAGCATCAGGCGCGAGATGTAGAGCTGGGTCGCGCACTCGGCGAGCATGAACTGCACCGCCTGCCGCTCGCTGAGCTTGCGCCCGAAGGTCTCGCGGTCGGTGACCCGCGCCGCGGCCATGTCGAGCGCCCGCTGGGCCATGGCGATGTTGTGCATGCCGTGCCGCAGCCGCCCGTAGGCCAGGCGGTGCTGGCCCATGTCGAAGCCGCGGCCTTCCCCGCCCAGCAGGTTCTCCGCCGGCACCACCAGGTCCTTGATCTCGATCTCGGCGTGGCCGCCGCCCATGATGTGGCTGAGCGGCCCTTCGGCGGCCATGGTCGGGATGTCGCGCTTGATGCGGTAACCGGGGTTGGGCAGCTCGACGATGAAGGTCGAGAACTGCTGGTGCCTGGGCGCGTCCGGATCGGTGCGCGCCATCACCAGCGCCAGGTCCGCCGCGCTGGCGGCCGAGGAGAACCACTTCTCGCCGTTCAGGACGTAGTTCTCGTTGCCGTCCTTGACCGCGCTGGTGCGCATGCCGGTCGCGTCGGCGCCCGACGCCTTCTCGGTCATCGAGTAGCAGACCCGCTTCTCGCCGTTCAGCAGGGGCTTGAGGAACTTCTCCTTCTGGTAGTCGGTGCCGTGCGCCAGCAGCGTCAGGATGGTCGCGTCGTCCGGCCCCTGGCTGTTCATGGAGAGCGCGCCCAGGTGGCTCTGGCCGAGCTCCATCTGCACCAGCGCGTTGGCCAGCGGGCCCAGGCCCATGCCGCCGTATTCCTTCGGCACGAACGGCAGCCACAGGCCCTGGGCGCGGGCCTTCTTGCGCAGGTCCGCCAGCACCGTCTTGTAGGACGCCTTGTCGGTGATCTTCGTCTCGGCGGGGATGCATTCGTCGCGCACCCACTGGCGCACGCGCTCGCGGACGGCCTTGGCTTCCGGCGGGATCTCGAAGTCGATGGACATGGCGGTTTCCTCTTTGGTTGGAAACAGCCTGGGTCGCCGAGGCCTGGGGGGCAAGCCTCATCTGGCCGATTTGCCCGATGCCGCGGCCGGTCGGCTCAGCGTTCGCCCATGTGTCCGCGTTCGCCGCTTTCCTTGCGGGCGCGTTCGAGGTCTTCGGCTTCCGGCCCGTCGAGGGCGTCCTCGGCTTCCTTCGCCTTCTGCTCGACCTTTCCGGACTTCACGAAGGCCCGTTCCTCGGCGTCGAACTTGCGGCCGGCGTCGTAATTGCCCTCGCCCTGGATCTTGCTCTTGTCGGTCATGGCCACGCCTCCTTCTGGCCTCTCGGTAACCCTCGCGCGCGGGCGCGGTTCCAGATAGATAAAATCAATTCATACAATAGAATAAAACGATTTGCTCTATTGTTCTCGATGCCCATAGTGCGCCATTGGAAGCACTTCGCGCCGGCCTCGCGCCGGCTGACCAACAGGGAGACGACGATGAGCCTCGCGACCAGCAAGACCCTCGACAACCTCAAGGCCGCGTTCGCGGGCGAGAGCCAGGCGAACCGGCGCTACCTCTACTTCGCCCAGAAGGCCGACGTGGAAGGCTACAACGACGTCGCCGCCGTGTTCCGCTCGACCGCGGAAGGCGAGACCGGCCACGCCCACGGCCACCTGGAATTCATGGAAGCCGTCGGCGACCCCGCCACGGGCCTGCCGATCGGCGGCACCTCCGACAACCTGAAGGCCGCCATCGCCGGCGAGACCCACGAATACACCGACATGTACCCCGGCATGGCGCGCACCGCCCGCGACGAAAGCTTCGACGAGATCGCCGACTGGTTCGAGACGCTCGCCAAGGCCGAGAAGTCCCACGCCGGCCGCTTCCAGCGCGCGCTCGACACGCTGGACTGATAACTCGGTGTCATCATCCCGGTTTCGGCGCCAGCCGAAGACCGGGACCCATACGCTCGGCGCTGCAGGCAAGAAGCACTGACGCGCCGGGCGAAACCTTCAAGCCACGCGTTTATGGGTCCCGGACAGCCGCGAGTGCGGCTTCCGGGATGACAGCCCTGTTGGACGAGAACCGATGAGCGACGACGTCACCGACAAGGCCGCCGGCCCGCCCCGCGAGGGCAGCCTCGACGCGCCGTTCCGCCATCCGATCGCCTGGCGCGACGACGCCTACTACGACCTCGAAAAGGTCGAGGCGGAGATGGAGCGGCAGTTCGACGTCTGTCACACCTGCCGCCGCTGCTTCAACCTGTGCGACAGCTTCCCGCGGCTCTTCGACCTGATCGACGAGAGCAAGACTGGCGAGCTCGATAGCGTGCCGAAGTCCGACTACGCCAAGGTCGACGAGGCCTGCACGCTCTGCGACATGTGCTTCCTGACGAAGTGCCCCTACGTCCCGCCGCATCCCTTCGACATCGATATCCCGCACCTGATCCTGCGCTACCGCGCCGCCAAACGCCGCGCCGGCGAGAAACAATGGGTGCGCGAGCAGCTCGGCGAGACCGACCGCAACGGCAAGCTCGCCAGGCCCTTCGCCGGCATCGTCAACGCCATGAGCGCGCGCAAGAACACGCCGCTGCGCAAGCTGCTGGAAGCCGTCGCCAAGATCGACGCGGAGGCGGAGCTGCCGCAATACCACTCCAAGACCGCCACCGACCGGCTGAAGACCCCGCTGGCGCCCAATCCCGACGGCCCGGCCTTCGGCAAGCGCAAGGTCGCCCTCTATGCGACCTGCTTCGTCGACTACAACGAGCCCGACACCGCCGTGGCCGCCGCCAAGGTGCTGGCCCTGCAGGGCGTCGAGGTGAAGCTGGTCTATCCCGAATGCTGCGGCATGCCGCAGCTCGAGGCCGGCGACCTGAAGGACGTGGCCGGCCGCGCCAGCCGCGTGGCGGGCGTCTTCAAGCCCTTGATCGAAAGCGGTTACGACGTGGTCGCGCTCACCGCCTCCTGCGGCCTGATGATGAAGTTCGAGTGGCCGCTGATGGAGCCTGAAAACCCGGCGGTGGTCGCCCTGTCGGCGGCCACCAAGGACATCTGCGAATATGTCGTCGACCTGCAGAAGAGCTTCGGCCTCGCCGCGGGCCTGACGCCCGTCGAGGGCGGGATCACCCTGCACCACGCCTGCCACGCGCGGGCCCAGAACATGGGCGCCAAGTCCGCCGAGATGCTGCGGCTGATCCCCGACACCCGCGTGGAGCTGGTCGAGCGCTGCTCCGGCCATGGCGGCACCTTCGGGGTGATGAAGGCCACCCACCACGTCGCCAACAAGGTCGGCCGCCCGACCGCGCGCCAGGTCGCGCAGAAAGAGACCGAAACCCTCTGTTCCGACTGCCCGCTGGCCTGCAAGCACCTCGGCCAGTTGCTCAGCGCCGAGACCAAGGCCGACGCCCACGCGGCGCCCCGCCAGGCCCATCCCATCGAAATCTTCGCCAGCGCCTACGCGCTCTGAAGGAGCTCAGCGATGCCAGCCAACGCCCGCCAGATCACCGCCGCGGACCTGATCCCCGACGCCGACTACGCCCGCCAGCGCCGCGAGCGCCGCGCCGCCCTGCTGCCGGTCAAGCGCCTGCGCCGCGTCCCCCTGGGTCCGATCTGCACCTTCATCTTCGAGAACTACGACACCATGCTCTTCCAGGTGCAGGAGATGCTGCTGACCGAGCGCGGCGGCGCCGCGCAGGTGCCCGACGAACTGGCCGCCTACAACCCGCTGATCCCGCAGGGCTCGGAGCTGGTGGCGACGGTGATGTTCGAGATCGACGACGAGGTCCGCCGCGAGGCCATGCTGGCCAAGCTGGGCGGGGTCGAGGACGACTTCTTCATCCAGGTCGGATCCGACCGCGCGCCCGGCGTTCCCGAGGGCGATGTCGAGCGCACCCGCGACGACGGCAAGACCTCGTCGGTCCACTTCCTGCGCTTCGTCCTCACGCCCGACCAGATCGCCCGCTTCCGCAATCCCGCCACCCAGATCCTGGTCGGCTGCGACCACGAGCAATACAGCCACCTCGCCGGCCTCACCCCCGCCACCCGCGCCGAACTCGCGAAGGACTTCGCGTAAGGCTCGGCGACCTCCCCCGCGAAGCGGCGGGAGGGGGACCATCGGCCGGAGAGCCGATGGTGGAGTGGGCGAGCCCCAGCCTCGGCGCACGCAACGGCGGCCCCCAGCCCTTGAGGCGCGCGGATCAACCGCCCTTTTTCACGGGCGGCGCGTCGGCCAGCGGCGAGCCGGGCTTCGGCTTGCCATTGGCGTCGAGGTACGGGAGCAGGTACTTCTGGTGGCAGGCTTGGCAGCCCTCGTACATCGCCGCGCCGATCTCGAACATCTTGTCCCCGTTCCTTGCGCGCGTCGCGGCGCGGGCCAACAGGGCCTGATCGGTCATCTGCTTGGCGAACTTCACCCAATCGCCGTCGTCCGGCGCGCGGCCCGGCAACATCAGCAGGTTTCCGGCCTCGGCGACGGCCGTCATCGCGTGCTCGGCCGCCGCCCAGCCTTCCGGCGTCGTCGGCGTGAGGACGTGCGAGCCGGCGGCGTCCTCGGTGGAGCCCGAGGAGTTCCAGAACACCAGCGCCTGGGGATCGATCACCCCGGTCATGACGTCCTTCACCGTACTTGTCGTGTTGTAGGGCGGGGGCTTCTTCGCACAGCCCGCCAGGCCAAGAGCCGCGACGCTCGCGACGACCGCTATTCGGAACATCTCTTCCCTCCCTATCCGCCCACGGCGTCCCGTGGATCGACCTTCGGCCGCGACTGGGCCGCCGGAACATTGGCGACCACGCCGGCCTCGTTGCCCGGCTGGCCCGACGGGATCAGTTCGTAGAAGCCCGCCAGCCTGAGGCGCACGACGAGCGGCGCGTCGCCTGAGTTTGAGAACTGCCAGCCCTGAATGCCGTCGAACGGCGCGGTCAGCGCGCCTTGCTGGTGCAGGCCATAGGCTTGCCTGTAGGACGCGACCGTCATGCTTTCTCCGCCGGGCTGGGGCGTCGTGTGGCCGTGGAAATCGAAGTGGAAGTCGTGCGGGTCCTTCGAGCCGGCGGCCTCCCACGAATAGATCAGGGTCGCGCCCTTCTTCATCCGCACCTTGTATTCCAGTTCCGAACCGAACCGGCCGCCCAGGAAGCCCGTGAGCGGAATCTCGATCGTGTCGGTGCGGAAGGCGGTCGGGTACTCACGCGCCAGCGGGACGGAGCCGGAGCGGACGTTCACCCGCTTGTCTGCCGGCGCCCAGAGCCGGCTGAGGCCGCTGAGCTTGCCGAGCCCGAGAGGGTCGAGGTTGAACTCGGCGGGCAGCACCGCGCCCGCGACGACCAGGCCGGCCACGACGAGCGCGCCGCCCGTGAGCAGGAGGAGCCGCGCCCGCGACATCGGCGCGGGGGTCCTATCGGGTCCGTTCGCCATCATGCGCCTCCACCCAGGAAATAGCCGGCGAGCTGCTGACCGGCGAGCGTAAAGCCGACGGTCATCAGAACGGTGTTGGCCGCCGTCGCCGTCGGCGCGAAGGCGCGCGTGCGCCGCCAGAAGGCCATGACGAACAGGATGACCGACAGCGCGGCGACCTGCCCGACCTCCACGCCGACGTTGAAGGACAGGAGGTTTACGGCCAGGCCGTCGCGGTTCAGCCGCAGCGCCTGCAGCTTGGTCGCCAGACCCAGGCCGTGGATCAGGCCGAAGCCGAAGACCACCGCACGGGTGTCGGGCTGGACGCCGAGCACGGTCTTGAAGCCGCCGAGGTTGTCGAACGCCTTCCACGCCACCGACAACCCGATCGCGGCGTCGACCAGTTCTGGACTCACGCGCCACGACAGGAAGACGCCGGCCAGCAGGGTGATCGAGTGGCCCAGCGAAAACAGGCTGACGTAGAGCGCCACCTGCCGCAGCCGGAACAGGAAAAAGATCACGCCCAGCAGGAACAGCAGATGGTCGTAGCCGGTGACCATGTGCTTGGCGCCGAGGTACAGGAACGGAATTGGATCCGGTCCCTTGGTTGCCGCGACGAACGCGGCGTCCGTGCCG
>Ga0207690_10001431_pt1 | contig 14930 bp, 13 predicted proteins | sample KBSC23metaG_FD_184315 | JGI IMG/M metagenome (GOLD analysis project Ga0207690, IMG submission 184315) | Corn rhizosphere microbial communities from Kellogg Biological Station, Michigan, USA - KBS C2-3 metaG (SPAdes) (version 2) | ecosystem: Host-associated > Plants > Roots > Rhizosphere > Soil ...
GCTGCGGTTGCTTGGCCGCGTCCATGAAGACAACCGCGTCCATGAAGGGGAGCCGCGGGTCGCCGCGGCGGTGTCCGCACTCGAGGCAATAACGCTGGTCGGCGAGCATGGGGGAGCCGCAGGCGGGGCACTGGTCCCCGCCTGCGGCGGGTACGGAGGAGGTGACAGGGGTCACCGGCGGTCGCGCTCGTTCGGGCCCGGCAGTCACACTGCCCATCTTCTGGTTGCCCCCAGGCCAGCGTGTTTAAGAGTTGTGAAGGGAACTCAGGATTTTCACATCTTGGTAACGATGCGCAGCGATACTCGCGCAGCCAAGTGGCCACGACGAAAGACGACCAGAAGGGCAGCCTCCACACCTGCAAGCAATGCGGGGCTGAGCGGGCTCTCGATCAGCGCTACTGCATCTCCTGTGGCGCCCGGCTCGGCTCGCTGCCGGCTGCGATCAAAACTCAGTTCGGCCGAGTGATTGGTGGGGCGGCCACCGCCAGCGCTGCCGCGGTGGACTCCGCCAAGCCGGAAAAGTACGACGGCTGGCCCTTCAAACGCTCCGAGTTCATGCCCTCGCCGCGCACCGCGGCGGCAGCCGTGCTGGTGATGCTGGGGCTGGGGGTGGCGCTCGGCTCGGTGACGCAGCAGGTGGCCCAGAGCGCCGGCTTCAGCACGATCCTGCTCGAATCTCCGCCCGTCGAAGAAGAAGCGCCGGAAGTCGCCAGTGTCGAACCGGAAGCCGAAGAAGCCACCGAACCCGCGCCCGCCGCGACCCCGTCGGTGGCTCCGGAACAGCCGCTGGTGGAAGAACCGCTCCCCTCAGAACCACCGTCAGCAACGCCGCCGCCGGAACCACCAGAACCCCCCCCAGGCCTGCCGGAAATCAAACACGTCTTCGTGATCATGTTGGGCGAAGGCGGCTACGAAGAAACCTTCGGCAAAGCCTCGCAATCGAAATTCCTCGGCGAAGAACTGCCGGCGCAGGGGGAGCTCCTCAGCAACTACTACGCGGTGACCAAGGGCCAGCTGGCGAACCAGATCGCGCTGCTGAGCGGCCAGGGGCCGACCCCGGAAACCGCGGCCAACTGCCCCAACTACGGCGACGTGGCGCCCGGCACCGAATCGGCCGAAGGCCAGGTCGAAGGGAACGGCTGCGTGTATCCGGCGACGACCAAAACGCTGTCCGGGCAGCTGACCGAAGCGAAACTGAAGTGGAAGGCCTACATCGAGGGCATCGAAGGCGGCGTCGCCGCCGGGCAGCCGGCGACTTGTCGCCATCCCGCGCCTGGAACGCCCGACCCCAATCAGGCCACCACCCCCGAAGACGCCTACGTCACCTGGCGCAACCCCTTCGTCTACTTCCACTCGATCGTCGACGGGCCCGAATGCGCCAAAGCCGACGTCGGTCTGCCCCAGCTCACCACGGACCTGAAACTAAAAGCGGAAAAGTTCCCCGCCTTCGCCTACGTCTCGCCCAGCCCCGCCTCCTCGCCCGAAGAATTCCTTAAAACGACCGTCCCCGAGATCAAGGAATCGCTCGCCTACAAGGACGGCGGCATGCTCGTGATCACCTCCGCCCAGGCGCCGCAGGAAGGCGAAAATGCGGACGAAAGCGGCTGCTGCATCAACCCGGTGTTCCCCAACCTGCCACCTCCCGCCAGCGAAGCACCGGTGACCGGGCCGGTGCGGGAAACCGGCGGCGGCGGCCGCGTCGGCCTGCTCCTGCTCTCGCCCTACGTCGAACCCGGCACGACTAGCGAAACCTATTTCAACCACTTCTCGCTGCTGGACACGATCGAGGAACTGTTCGGCCTCGAACGGATCGGTTACGGCGCCGAACCGGCGCTGACCGGCTTCGACGAATCGATCTTCAACGCCGGCAGCTGAACGAGTCCGCGTCAGTGCGCCTATACGACGCATTTTCGCGGACTCGCGGATTCAGTCCAGCAGGATCAGCAGGGCGGTCAGCAGGCCGAGAGCGACCCCGCTGGCGGTGAGGGCTACCAGTGGCCAGGCGGCCGCTTCGTGGAAGCGACCTTCGCGCAGCGCCTTTTCCATCGCGTTGCGGTTGGCGGTCCCGTAGGCGAGGGCGAAGATCCCCCAGAGGGCAAAGCCGACGCCGGCGACGACGTAGGGCCAGGTTGACGACGTCTTGCTCAGCTCCGGCACTACCCGCCCGACGCCGAGCGCCACGGCCAGTGCCGTCAGCCCCGTCCGCCACCAAGCCAGCTGCGTCCGCTCCCCCGCCAGGTAGGTGCGACGACTGGCGTCAACCAACTGTGCCGGGTTGGGGTCAGGCTTGAGAGGCTGATCCGGCATTTGCCGGGGGTTCTACCACGCCGCTCTCCCGAATTCCCCAGCGGTCGTGGAGACGGCGCAACGGGGCCGGCGCCCACCAGTTCCACTTGCCGAGCAGCTCCATCAGCGAGGGGACGAGGAGGGCGCGGATGATGCTGGCGTCGATCAGGACAGCCAGCGCCGTGCCGACGCCGTTCTCCTTGATGAAGATGATCTTCGAGGTGGCGAAGGCGAACATCGCGACGGCGAAAAGCAGCGCCGCGGCGGTGACGATCCGCCCGGTCCGCTCCAGCCCGATCGCCACCGACTCCGAGTCGGAGGCGCCGTGGTCGCGCGCCTCTTTTATTCGAGAGAGGAGGAACACCGCGTAGTCGGTGGAGAGGCCGAAGGCGACGGCGAAGAGGAGGATCGGCATCGTCTGCTCGATCGCCCCGGGACTGCTGTAGTCGAGGAAGCCTTCGAGCCGGCCGTCCTGGAAGATCAGCACCAGCAGGCCGAAGACGGCGCAGAGGTTGAGGAAGTTCATCAGCAGCGACTTCACCGGCAGCACCACCGAGCCGGTCATCAGGAAGAGGATGACCAGGGTGGCGAGGACGATGATCGCCAGCGCGTAGGGCAGGTGCTGGTCGAGGCTCGACTGGAAGTCGACGAAGTCGGCGGTGGCGCCGCTGACCAGCGCCGTCGTCCCGCGCGGCGTCGGCAGGTTGCGGATCGCCCTAACCGTCGTCTGGCTGGCGTCGGAGGCGAAGGGGTGGGTCGAGACCGCTTGCAGCGCGGTCACGCCCGGCGCCAGCGGCTGCGGCGGCGCCACTTCGGCGACGCCCGGGACCCGGCGCATCTCCGCCGCGAACGCGGCTGCCGCCTTCGGGCCGCCGCCTTCGACGTCGACCCAGATCGGGGTCTCGTGGTAGGGCGGGAACTGTTCGCTGACGGTGTCGTAGGCCTGCCGCGCGCTGGCCGAGGTTGGCAGCACGGTCGGGTCGACGGTGTTGAACTTGATGTTGAGGAAGGGGAGGCCGAGCAGGATCAGGAAGGCCGCGCTCAGCGTCGCAACCGGGATCGGCCGCCGCATCACGAAGCGTGAGAGCCGGTACCAGAAGCCGGCTTGCGCAGCCCGCGCGTCGGCCTCGGCGCGGCGCTGGAGGAACTTCGGCGCCCCCGCGTTCACCCGGCTGCCCAGCAGCGTCAACACCGCCGGCAGCACGGTCAGAGAGATCGTCGCCGCGAACAGCGCCACCAGCGCACCGCCCAACCCCATCGAGTAGAGGAAGCGCTGCGGGAAGACGAGCAGCGAGGCGAGCGCAGCGGCGACGGTCAGCGAGGAGAAGAAAACGGTGCGCCCGGAGGTGGCGAGCACGCGCCGCATCGCCGCCAGCCCAGGTCCGTCCTTGGCGATCTCCTCGCGATAGCGGGAGACGATGAAGAGGCTGTAGTCGATCGCCAGCCCCAGCCCCAGCGCCGTCGTCAGGTTGAGCGCGAAGATTGAGATCGAGGCGAATTCGCTGGCGATGCGGAGGATGAGGAAGGTGCCGACGATGGCCAGGCCGCCGATCATCAGCGGCAGCACCGAGGCGACGAGGCTGCGGAAGAACAGCAGCGAGAGCAGGAAGAGCAGCGGGAAGGCAAGCATCTCCGCCATCCGCAGGTCCTTCTCGACCTGCTTGTTGACCTGCTCCTGGGCGACCGCCGGGCCGCCGACGACAACGCCCGGGTGGGTGGAGAGCTGGTCGGCGATGTCGGCGCCGTCTTCCTGGGCCTGCTTGTCCTTGGTCGTCTTCAGCGCGACCGTGAAGTAGGTGCTCTGGCCGTCGCGCGAGACGAAGGCGGGGGAGCGGGTGTCGTAGTAGCCCGTCACCGAGGCGACCTCGGCGCGTTCGCGCATTTCGTTCTCCAGCGCCAAGACCCGCCGCCGCGTCGCCGGTTGCGCCACCGGTGCGTTTTCGACCACGGCGACCACCGCCGGCACCCGCAGCCCCGCTTCCTCCAGTTGGTCCATCGCCTTCACCGTCTCGGTCGCCGGGTCTTCGGCGCCGTAGGGGTCGAGGCGGCTGGCGACACCGCCGCCGATCGCCCCCGCGACCAGGAAGAAGGCGATCGCCAGTAGGCCGATCCGCTTCGCGTTGCCGTTGGCCAGTCGGGCCAGGGAGTCGAACATCAGTTGCTCCTTTCCTCGGGGGGGGCGAGGATCTCCGCCTCCATCCTCTCGCACCAGTCCGCGTACCACTTGGTGATCTCGATGCCCCCCTCGAGGACCGTCCTCGGGAAGAGCTCCATCTCGCCTTTCATCTCCCTGATCGCCCGCAGCTGCGCGTTGGCCTCGAGCCGCTGGGCGCGCATCGCCCGCAGAATCTCCAGCGCCTCCTGCCGCGACAGCGCTCCGGCGAAAAACAGTTTCAGCAGCCCTTCGTCACGCGTCTCAAGGACTTGCGGCGGTTGCCGCAGCCAGGCCCGCAGCTCCTCCTCGCCGTCGGCGGTGATCTCGTAGACGGTGCGTTTGCGGCCGCCGGTGGGCCGCTCGGAACCGACGATCAGCCCCGCCTCGGCAAGCCGTTTCAGCTCCGGATAGATCTGCCCATAGCTGGCCGCCCAGAAAAACCGGGTCGAGTTGTCAACCAGGGCTTTGATCTCGTAGCCCGACCGCGGCTCCTTGCGGACCATGCCGAGGATCACGTAGGCGGTAGCACTCAGCTCCATGTATCGGCAGTATATATCAAACAGATATATCTGCAAGTGCGGTGCGAATTTCGCTTATCGTCAGCGCCCAAGGATCGAACCGAACACAAGGAGAAGGGAGACGCAGATGTCGCTTGATCAGAGCAAGGTGGGCCGGGTTGTGGCCGAACAGATGGAGGCGATCGAGAACGACTACGGCGAGGACTGCGAGATCGGCGACGTCTGCACGATCGTCGAGGTGGTCGGGCCGCACGGCTCGCACGTGCGGGTGCGCAGCAGCGACATGCGTCCCCATAGTGGTCTCGGGCTGATTCGGATGGCCGAACAGGCGATGCTCGGCAACCTCGGGGGCGCGAGCGAGTAGAACCCCGGGCTCAGCTGAGCTCGGCGATCAGCGCCGTTGCGACTTCGGGCTCGAACTGGGCTCCGGAGTGCTTGCGGAGCTCGTCGAGCGCCAGCTCCGTCGGCATCGCCTGGCGATAGCTGCGGTCCGAGGTCATCGCGTGGTAGGCGTCGCAGGTGGCGATGATCATCGCCCCCAAGGGGATCTCGGCCCCGGCGAGGCCGTCGGGATAGCCGCCCCCGTCGTAGCGCTCATGGGCGGAGCGGACCAGTGGCGCCACGGGGGCGAGAAAGGGGATGCGCTCCAGCATCCGGGCCCCGATCGCGGTGTGCTCGTTCATCCGCGCGCGCTCGGCATCGGTCAGAGGGCCGGGCTTGCGCAGTAGCTCCCCAGGGATGCCGATCTTGCCGACGTCGTGGAGGAGCGCCCCGTAGCGGACCCGGTCCAGCTCGTCTCCGCTCAGGCCCAGGCGCCGTCCGACGCGCACCGCCAGCTCCGCCACCTCGTTCGAGTGGTCTCCCGTGTAGGCGTCCTGCAGCTCGACCGCGTCGGCGAGGACGCCGATCGTGGTCAGGAAGGCCCGCTCGAGTTCCCCGACCAGCTGACAGCGGTGGATCGCCGCCCCCAGCTGGGTGGCGACGATGTGGGCCAGCAGCAGGTCCTCGTCGCCGAAGGCGCCGCGCTCCTGCTGCTCGAGGTTCATCACCCCCCAGGTCGTCCCCGCCACCGGGATCGGCAGTGAAAGCTCGGAGCCGGGATCGGTCTGCGGGTTGCGGGTCAGGTAATCGGAGTCGAGCCTGGTGTCGTTGACCATCATCGCCCGGCCGGACCGCGCGACGCGCCCGTTGACCCCGACCTCGACCGGCTGCTCGCGCTCGAGGAAGTCGGTGTGTTCGGCCAGCGGCCCTGCGGCGGTAACGACCCGCAGGCAACCGTCCGGGTCGAGCCGCTGGACCACCGCCAGGTAGTAGTCGAAGGACTCGTGGAGCTGGCGCACGGCCTCGGCGGCGACTTCCTCCGGCTGCTGGGCACCGGCGAGCGAGCTGGCCAGGCGGCTGGCGACGAGGAGGCGCTCTCCCTGGGGGCTGCCCTGCTCGGCCGACGCGGCGATCGGCAGCTGACTGGTATTGGGCTCCACGATCGGAGGTATCGGCACCCCCCGGTCACCCTTTAAGCGCGGTGGCGGCTTGATTGCGCCGATGACTATCCTCAGCTCTCTATGAGCGGGGATGGCTCAGACATTGTCGTGATGAAGTTCGGCGGCACTTCGGTGGCCGGCGCCGAGCAGATCAAGCGCGCCGCTGCGCGGATCGTCGCCGCCCGCGAGGCGGGCAACCGCGTCGTCGCCGTCCTCTCCGCCCGCGGCAAGACCACCGATGAACTGGTCGCGGCTGCTCACGAAATCTCCGAGCGCCCCGACCCGCGTGAGATGGACATGCTGCTCTCGACCGGGGAGCGGATCTCCTGCGCCCTCTGCGCGATGGCGATCCACGACCGGGGCCACCAGGCGATTTCACTGACCGGCTCGCAGGCCGGGATCGTCACCGACTCCTCGCACACCAAGGCGCGGATCATCGACGTCCGCGCCGACCGCATCAGCGACGCCCTCGCCGAGGACCGGATCGTCCTCGTCGCCGGCTTCCAGGGCGTCTCGACCCAGAGCCGCGACGTCACCACGCTCGGCCGCGGCGGCTCCGACACCACCGCGGTGGCGCTGGCGGCGGCGCTGCGGGCCAGCGTCTGCGAGATCTACACCGACGTCTCCGGCGTCTACAGCGCCGACCCGCGGATCGTCCCCACTGCGCGCAAACTGCCCGTCGTCTCCTTCGAGGAGATGCTGGAGATGGCCGCCTCCGGGGCGCGGGTGCTGCAGCTGCGCTCGGTCGAGTACGCGCGCAACCACGGGGTCCGCATCCACTGCCGCAGCAGCTTCGAGGACGGTCCCGGTACCCTCGTCGTCTCGGAGGAAGAGACCATGGAGAACCCTTTCGTAACCGCAGTGACCCATTCCGACTCGGAGGCGCGCGTGACCCTGACCGGGCTGCGCGACGAGCCCGGGGTCGCCGGCAAAGTCTTCGGCGCCCTCGCCGACGCCAACGTCAACGTCGACGTGATCATCCAGAACGAGCCGGTGGGCGACGAAGCGCTCGCCGACCTCTCTTTCACCGTCGATCGCTCCGACCTGCCGGTGGCCAAAGACACGATCGCCGCCCTCGGTGAGGTCTCAGCCGGCGTCCTCACCGACGAGCGGATCGGCAAGGTCTCGATCGTCGGTGCCGGCATGCGCTCGCACCCGGGCGTCGCCGCCAAAGTCTTCCAAGTGCTCGGCGACGAGAAGATCAACATCGAGATGATCTCCACCTCGCCGATCAAGATCTCGTGCGTCATCTCCGCCGACCGGGTCAGCGATGCGGTCAACGTGCTGCACAAGGCCTTCGAACTCGGCGAGGACGCGATCCAGCCCGAGAACCCGACTGGTCCCGAACAGCGGCCGACGGCCGCCTGAGCTGGGGGAGACGGCGATGAGCGACGGCTACAAAGTCGGTGTATTGGGCGCGACGGGGCTCGTTGGGACGACGATCCTCGAGCTGCTGGCTGCGCGGGACTTCCCCGCCACCGAGGTGATTCCCTTCGCTTCCGAGCGCTCGGCTGGGAAGGAGATCGAGTGGGGAGGACGCTTGCTCACCGTCCAGCCCTTGACCGAGGACTCGATCCAGGGCCTCGACCTCGTCCTCTCCTCGGCGGGTGGGTCGGTCAGCGCCGAGTGGACGCCACGCTTCGTCGCCGCTGGCGCCACCGTGGTTGACAACACCAGCTACTGGCGCATGCACGACGACGTGCCCCTGGTCGTCTCCGAGGTCAACCCCGACGCCCTCGCGGGACACAACGGAATCATCGCCAACCCCAACTGCTCGACGATGCAGATGGTCGTCGCCCTGAAACCGCTCTACGACGCGGCCGGGATCGAGCGGCTGGTGATCTCCACCTACCAGGCCGTCTCCGGTACTGGCAAGGCGGCGATCGACGAGCTGCAGGCGCAGGCGCACGCTGTGCTCCATGGCGAAGAGCCGCCCGCGCCGCAGATCTACCCGCACCAGATTGCCTTCAACGTCCTCGCCCAGGCCGGCAGCTTCCCGGAGGGGGATGACCACACCGACGAGGAGCGCAAGCTGATCAACGAGACCCGCAAGATCCTCGGCGACCCCGAGATCAAGGTCAGCGCGACCTGCATTCGGGTGCCGGTCGTGACCGGCCACTCCGAGGCCGTCAACGTCGAAACCCGTAAGCCGCTCGAGCCCGACCAGGCGCGCGAGCTGCTCGCGGCGGCGCCGGGCGTGACCGTCGTCGACGACCCGGCCGCCGGCCGCTATCCGATGGCCGTTGACGCCGCTGGCAAGGACGACGTCTACGTCGGGCGGATCCGCCGCGACGCCGGCAACGAACGCGCCCTCGACATGTGGATCGTCGCCGACAACTTGCGCAAGGGCGCTGCCACCAACGCCGTCCAGCTCGCCGAGGTCCTCGTTGAGCGCGGGCTCGTCGGCGCCCGGGTCTAGTCAGTGGACATCGGCTTCGCCGAAGCCCTGCTGCTATTCGGCGCCCTGCTCGCGGTCGTCGCCGCGCTCTCGGGGGTGATGAAGGGGACGGTGCTCTCGGCCTCGGTGCTGTCGGTGGCGCTGGGGTTCGGCCTCGCGGTCGCCGGCGTGGTCGAAGTTGACGTCAGCGACAAGGCGATCGTCGAGCTGGTCGAGCTGGCGCTGATCCTGACCCTGTTCTCCGACGGGATGTTCGTCGAGCGCGAGCTGCTGCGGCGGCACTGGGGGCCGGTGGCGCGGGCACTGGTGATCGCGATGCCGATCACGATGGGGCTGCTGGGGGTGGCGGCGAAGGCGCTCTTTCCCGACCTGACCTGGGCCGAGGCGTTCCTGCTTGCGGCGGTGCTCTCGCCCACCGACCCGGTTGTCACTTCGGCCGTGGTCACCTCGCGGCTGGTCCCGAGCAAGGTCCGCCACACGCTCAACCTCGAGTCCGGCCTCAACGACGGCCTGGCGCTGCCGTTCGTCCTCTTCTTCCTCGTCCTCGCTTCGCCCGGCGGCAACGCCGGCACCGAAGCGGCAAAGCTGCTCGGCGAAGCCGCGGTGGGGGCGGCGATCGGCGTCGCCCTCGGGGTGGCGGCGGGGCGCTTGCACTGGGCCCTGCCCGGCGGCGGCATCACCGCCCGCTACGAGGGGATCTACGCCGTCGGCTTCGCCCTCTTTGCCTTCGGCCTCGCCGAAGCGACGATCGGCAACGGCCTGATCGCCGCCTTCGTCTGCGGGATCGCGATGGGGGCGAGCGAGCGCCAAGTACCCGACGGCTTCGTCGAGTTCGCCGAGAACACCAGCGCGATCCTCCAGGTGCTCACCTTCTTCGTCTTTGGCGGCTTGATCTACGCAACCGGCTTCCACCACAGCGTCCCGCCGCTGGTCGTCTTCGTCGCTTTCGTGCTCCTCATTGCCCGCCCCGTCGCCGTGCTCCTCTCCTTCCTGCGCACCGGCATCCCGCGCTCGGAGAAGCTCTTCATGGCCTGGTTTGGCCCCAAGGGCGTCGCCTCGATGCTCTTCGCCCTCTTCGTCCTCAAGTCCAACGTCGGCAACAACTCGCTGATCTTCGACACCGCCGGGATCGCGATCATCACCTCGATCGTCGCCCACGGCCTCACCGACACCGTCGGCGCCCAGTGGCTGGCGCGGCGGGTTGGTCTCAAGCCAGCCTCCCCAAAACCGGGTTAAAAGTGGCTGAGTAGGCGCAACTTTTCACTCCATCGCCTAATTAAAGGAAGAAGCTCCGCCTCGTGACGGAGTCGACAGGGCTATGGCAGGGGCCATGGCTCGAAACCCAGAGGGAGAACCATGATTCTCTTCACCAGTAGGCGAGCCCATTCGGGCCGCCGCCGCGGTGCATTGCTAGCCGCGCTCATATGTCTTGTCGCTGCGCTCGGCGCGGTCAACGCCAGCAGCGCTGCGGCGCTGGGCGAACAATGCTCGGGAGCCAAAGCCACCGGTCTCGGGGCGTTCCTCCAGACCCGCGCCCAGCAAAATTGGAGTTCGAGCAAAGAATTCGGCTTCAACGGCTCGTCCAACCCGCTCGCTTGCAATGGCAGCCAGGGCAGCGGCGGTAAACCCAGCGTCAGCTACGTGCCGGTGAGCAGCACCGCCGCGTTGCACAACTGGGGCGCTGACGACGGCGTCCTGCACAGCAAAGAATTTGGCTTCCCGGTCAACTTCCTCGGCACCGACATCGCTCCGTCCGGGCCGGTCGGCGAAGCGGGGACGATGCTGGCGAAGATGAAAACGGCGCTCGGCTCCGACGTCGTCGTCGTGCCGGTGACGCAGACGGCGATCGCGATCGCGGCCAACCCGCCGCGACTGCCCGCGCACCCGGCCTGCACCGTTCCTCGAATTACCCCAGTTCAGCTGCAGAAAGTGTTCAGCGGCGAAATCAAGAACTGGCGCCAGATCGGCACCGCTTCGGACTCGTCTATCGGCGGCGACTGCGACCAGGCGATCACCCGCATCGTCCGCGAAGAAAGCGCCGGCACCACCTACCAGTTCAAGCATTTCCTCAACCAGGTCAACTCTTCGCCGCTCGCCTGCACCGGCAAAGAAAAACGGACCTGGGCGCAGCTGCAGGCCCCCTTCGGCCCCACCGCCGAAACCTCGCCGAACCAGGAATGGCCTGACAACGGCCAGTGCCAGGAAGGCGAAGGCCATGTGACGACGGTCTCCGGTCCCGGAGGAGAAGGCGAGATCGGGCCGCTGTCCTACGTTGCCGAAAACCCCGGCACGATCACCTACGGCAGCCTGCCGGAAGCGCAGCTGCGGGCACCGAAACAGGTCATCAACGTTTTCAACGGCATCAAATACAGCGATCCGGAAAGCGGCGAAGGCGAAGCCAACTGCGGCGCCGCCAAATACACCCGCCCGGCCGGATGGGAAGCTGGCGTCAACGTCGATTGGTCGCAGGTCTACGGCTCTGACCCGAACATCGGCGAAGCCGCGAAAAACGCCTATCCGATCTGCACGCTGAGCTGGGACGTCGCCGCGGCGAACCACTTCAGCAAAGGGGTGGCGACCACCGTCCATGATTACCTCGCCTTCGTCACCGACAAAGAAGGCGGTCAGGCCGGTGCCAGGCACATCGGCTACCGCGACCTGCCGGCCTCGATTGCCAAAGCCGCCACGGCCGCGATCACCCACATCAACGGTGAAGAATCCGAAGAAGAAGAAGAAGGCGAAGAAGAAGAAGGTGGCGGCACCGGCACCGTCCTCTGCAAAGCCAAACCGTTCCTGAGCGAAGGCGTGCTGGCCTGCCCGAAAGGCGAAGGGTTCACCGGGATCAAAGTGGCCGGCTCCCTGACCAGCACCGCCACCTTCAAAACGGTGGTGGGCGAAACGGAAATGGTCGTCCTCTGCAAACAGGGCGAATACCGGGGCGAATTCAACGAAGACGGGACGAGTGCCGGCGGCGGCATCACGGAACTCGCGTTCGGGTTGAAAGAAGGCTGCACGACGAACCTGCCGGAAGAACCGGAAGCCATCGTCAGCCTCGAAAACACGCCTCTCGATGCCTCGAGCTTCCAGTACCTGGGAGCGGAAGCGCCGGAGGGCGCTTTCACCCTGGCGAAGTCAAAAGGGGAACCGGTGCTGAGGATCCAGAGCAGCATCACCTGCATCTACGTGCCGCTCAAAGTCAGTGGTCAGGTGGTCAACGGAAGCCCGACCCAGCTGAACCTGGGCGGCGAATGGAAATTGGTCGAAAAAACGAGCGAAGCGTGCCCGGTTGTGCTGGGCTTTTTCGCGCCGCTCAGCCTGACTCAGGTGGCCGAAGAAGGCAGCTCGCTCTACATCGCGGGCAAATAGCAAGCAGCATCGAAAGGGGCCGCGCTCCGGCGCGGCCCCTTCATCGAGCCGGCAAAAAGCCCCCTATAAGGGCCGCAATTGCCGGCTCGATCGCTAAGCGGCGACCGAGCTCAGGCGCTCCTCGACCCAGCCGGTCGAGGCGACGTGCTTGCTCATGCCGAGTTCCTTCGGCGAGGCGCCGAGGGCGAGGCCGACGAGCTGCGGCAGGTGGAGGACGGCGAGGCCGAGGTCGCGGTTGACGACCTTGGCTGCCTCGGGCTGCTGCATGTCGAGATTGAGGTGGCAGAGCGGGCAGGGGGTGACCAGGCAGTCGGCGCCGGCGTCGATCGCGTCGCCGACGTGGGTGCCGGACTGGCGCAGCGAGGTTTCGCGGTTCATCGTCACTACCGGGAAGCCGCAGCATTTGCGCGCGCCGTCGTACTCGACGACCTCGCCGCCGAGCGCCTCGATCACCTTCTCCAGGTAGATGTCGCGGTCCGGATAGTCGCCGTAGCCGAGCCGTTCCTTTGGCCGCACGATGTAGCAGCCGTAGAAGGGACCGACGCGCAGGCCGCTAAGCGGCCGCTTGACCTGCTCGGTCAGGCGGTCGAGGCCGTAGTCCTCGACCAACAGCCAGAGGAAGTTTTTGTTGGTGAAGCCCGCCTTGTCCTTCTCGTAGGCGAGACCCTGGCCGGAGAGCGCCTCGTTGACGTGGGCGCGGTAGGCGGAATCGGCGTCGAGGCGCTGCTGGCACTCGGACTGGGCGCCCTGGCAGGTCGAGCAGATGTTCATCATCGCGAGCCCGGTCTGCTGGGCGAGCGCGAAGGTGCGCGCGTTCAGCGTGTCGGCGAGCTCCTGGTTGTGCTCGGCGATGACGCCGGCGCCGCAGCAGTTGGCACGGTCGAGTTCGACCAGCTCGATCCCGAGTCGCTCGGCGACAAGCGCCATCGAGCCGTGCAGCTCCGGGGTGAAGCCGCGCGAGACGCAGCCCGGCCAGTAGGCGACTTTGATCTTCTCAGCCATTGGGGACCTCCTCGGCCGCGGTGCCGTCGGGCTGGGCGTCGTCGCCCTCCTCGCCCCGGATGTACAGGTTCAGTTCTTCGTTGTGCTCCTCGGCGTGGGCGTAGATCGCCTTCACCTCGTCCATCGCGTTGCCCGGGAGCTTGTGGTGGGTGCCGGGGATCGCCTGCCTGAGCTTGACCTTCCGTTTGCGCAGCGGGCGCAGGATCGTCGGCAGCGATTTGATCGTTTCCCGGATCCCCCGTTTGCTCGGTTTGAGCTTGCCTTTGATCCCGGGCGCGTAGGACTCCTGGACCAGCATCGCCTCGTCGAGGGTCCCCTTCTTCTCGATGATCTTGACGAAGGCGACCTCGTGGGCATGGCCCGCGTTGGGGTCTTCGATTCCCTCTTCGCCGGCCTTGCGGCGCAGGCGCATGATCTGGTCCATCGGCGCTACGCCCTTCGGGCAGGCGTCGATGCAGCTGAAGCAGTGGGTGCAGTCGTAGATCCCGTGCGGGTCCTCGGCGAGGTCGTGGAGGCGCTCGGTCGTCTCCGCGTCGCGCGGGTCGCCGACGAAGCGGTAGGCCTTGGCCAGCGCCGCCGGGCCGATGAAGTCCGGGTCGGCTTCCATCGAGAGGCAGGAGGAGACGCAGGCGCCGCACTGGATGCAGGCCATCGACTGGGTGATGTCGATCATCGACTCGGGCTCGACCACGTACTCGCGCTCGGGCGCCTCGCCGTGCGGCAGGAGCCAGGGGGTGACGCGGCGGATCTTGGTCCAGTGGGTCGACTCCATGTCGGTGATCAGGTCCTTGATGACCGGCATATTCCCCATTGGCTCGACGATGATCGCCGGGGTCTCGCCGTTGGCGGTAGGGCTGACGCTGGCCTTCTTCTCGGCCAGCTCCTGCGCCTCGCCGATTTGCGTCTTGCAGCCGAGGCCGGACTGGCCGTTGATCTTCAGGCCGCAGGAGCCGCAGATCGCGGCGCGGCAGGAGCAGCGGACCGAGAGCGAGCCGTCGTCGCGGTCTTTGGCCTGCAGCAGGCCGTCGAGGACGGAGAGCGAGGGATCGAGGTCGACCTTGAACTCCTCCCAGTAGGGGCCCTCGCCCGACTCGGGCTGGTAGCGGCGGACTTTCAGCGTGTACTCAGCCATCAGTAAGTCCTCTCTTGCGGTTCCCACTGGGTGATCGTCACCTCTGAGTATGAGAGCTCCGGCTCCTCGTCGCCCAGCTGCAGGTCGATGTGCTTGAGCCACTCCTCGTCGTTGCGCTTGGGGAAGTCGGTCCTGTACTGGGCGCCGCGGCTCTCCTTGCGCTCGAGCGCGGCGAGGCAGGTGCACTCGGCGTTGTCGAGCATGTAGCCGAGCTCGAGCGCGCCGAGGATGTCCTGGTTGAAGATCGAGCTCTTGTCGTCGACGTAGGCGGTCTTGGCCTCCTCCTTGAGGCGCCGCACCGTCTCCAGTGCCTCCTGGATTCCGGCCTCGTCGCGGAAGACGGCGACCTTGGCGTCCATCACCGTGCCCAGGTCGAGCTTGATCTCGGAGATGCGGCGGCCCGAGCCCTTCTCGCGGGCGGAGATCGCGTCGATCGTCGCCTGCTCGGCGTCGAGCACGGCCTTCGAGGGCCGCGAGCCGGCGATCCGCATGGGACGGGACCTCGCCCCTACTGCTTGAGGCCGGTGAGGGCCACGTCGGCCGCGCTGGCCACCCGCGGGTTCGGGTCCGTGCGCAGGGTGGAGAGCGTGGC
>Ga0207690_10001434_pt1 | contig 14913 bp, 9 predicted proteins | sample KBSC23metaG_FD_184315 | JGI IMG/M metagenome (GOLD analysis project Ga0207690, IMG submission 184315) | Corn rhizosphere microbial communities from Kellogg Biological Station, Michigan, USA - KBS C2-3 metaG (SPAdes) (version 2) | ecosystem: Host-associated > Plants > Roots > Rhizosphere > Soil ...
CCCGGGGGCGGCAGGCTGGACGTTCGCCTGCGCGTTGGCGGATGGGGCGACACCTACCTCTCGCTCGTGAAGGTACCGGTGCCCTCCGACAGGCTTGTCCATCGTGCGGTCCTCGAACTGACCGTGATCGGCGATACACCGGACAGCCGCCCGACGTCGATGACGCTGCGCGCGTTGGGCGAGGAGTGGTCGGTGAGTTCCGGCTCGGACAATCGGCTGTGGTGGAAAGACTGTCCTGCGAGTCAGGCGCTTCTCGCGCATCTTCCGCCGCCGGGGCCGCAGGGCTCCGTCTACGACATCGACATAACGGATCTCTACAACGTCTGGGTCACTGGGCTTTTGCCCAGCAATGGGATCATGCTTGAGCCGGAACATATCGGCAGCTGGCAGCCCGGCCGGCCCCGCCATGCCAATTTCAGTACGTTTTACAGCACTCGGGCCCGCGACCCGGCCAACCGTCCGCGGCTCATCCTCATCTATTGACCGGCTCCGCCAATCGAACGGCGGGTCAGATTCACTTTCTGTTTTCCTACATCCCACCTGCGTTGGTACAGCCGGACTCATGGGAACCCCTTACTTCATCACCTTCACCCCAGTGCCGCTGCGTGTCCGCGCCGACGGCTGGTCGCCGGAATTGCAGCTCGCCTTCGTGCGATCGCTGGCGGGCGGCGCTTGACCGGGGGAGGCGGCGCGGGCGCTCGGCAAGAACCGGCAAAATGCCTACGCGTTGCGGCGGCGTGCGGGCGCCGAAAGCTTCGCCGCCGCGTGGGACGAGGCCGCCGCATTCGCTCGACGCCGGCGCATTGAGCAGGCGCTGGAAGAGCGACAACGGCGACAAAGGTTCGGCCGGGATTTTTCGACCTATGGGAAGCCGAACCTTCCGAACCTTCCGCTTGAAACTGTCGCTTTTCGTGCGACGGGGCTAAGGCGGCCGCCATGCTGAAAAAGAGCCCGCCCGATCTCGACGCGCTGCGCCTGCTCGAGGAGCGGCTGCGCTGGCTGTCCGCCTGGACGATCCACAACGCCAACCATCTTCGGCCGTCGACGGACGGCCTCAAGGTCGGCGGCCACCAGGCGAGCTGCGCCTCGATGACCGCGATCATGGCGGCGCTCTACTTCCATGCCCTCGGGCCTAACGACAAGGTCGCGGTGAAGCCGCACGCGGGGCCGGTGCTGCACGCGGTCCACTATCTGCTCGGCACGCAGAGCCGCGAGCAGCTCGAGAATTTCCGCGGCTTCGGCGGCGCGCAAAGCTATCCCAGCCGAACCAAGGACAGGATTCCGGTCGATTTCTCGACCGGCTCGGTCGGCCTCGGCGTCGCCGTCACCGCCTTCGCCAGCCTCGTCCAGGACTATCTCCTCGCCCACGGCATGATGCAGCCCGAGGAGGCGGGGCGGATGGTGGCGCTGATGGGCGACGCCGAGCTCGACGAGGGCAACATCTACGAATGCCTGATCGAGGCCTACAAGCACGACATCCGCAATTGCTGGTGGATCGTCGACTATAACCGCCAGTCCCTGGATGCGACGACGGCCGAGCGCATGTTCCGGCGCTTCGACGAGATTTTCGCGAGCTGCGGCTGGCGGGTGGTGACGCTGAAATACGGCAAGGCGCTGGAGGCGGCGTTCGCGGAGCCCGGCGGCCCCGCGCTGAAGCGCTGGATCGACGACTGCGCGAACGCCGATTACGCCGCGCTCACCTATCTGGGTGGCCCCGCCTGGCGCGAGCGGCTGGCGAAGGACGCGCCGGAGACGCAGCCGCTGCTCGACGTACGCGACGACGACTCGCTCGCCGCCTTGATGACCAATCTCGGCGGCCACGACATGGGCGCGCTCGTCGAGGCGTTCGACGCCGCGCAGGACGACGTGCCGACCCTGTTCATCGCCTACACGATCAAGGGCTTCGGCCTCCCCTTCGCGGGTCACAAGGACAACCATGCCGGGCTCATGAACCCCGGCCAGATCGCGGCGTTGCGCGAGAAGATGGGGATCGCGGAAGGGGAGGAGTGGGCGCCCTGGGCGGGCCTCGGCGGCAACAGCGCCGAGGCGGTGCGCGCGATCGCGGAGAACAGCCGCATCGCCCGGGCCAGGCGCGAGCGGCCGTGGAACCAGGCCGAGGTGCCGGCGGTGCCGGTCCCGGCGGGCGAGGAGCAGTCGACCCAGGCGGCGTTCGGGCGGATCCTTCTCGACCTCTCCCGCGCCGGCGGCACGCTCGCCGACCGCATCGTCACCACCTCGCCCGACGTCACCGTCTCGACCAACCTCGGCGCATGGGTGAATCAGCGCGGCCTGTTCCGCCGCCAGGAGCTGGCCGACGTCTTCGCCGCGGCCAAGATCCCGTCGGCGCAGAAATGGGGCGGCCACGAGGCGGGCCAGCACATCGAGCTCGGCATCGCCGAGAACAACCTCTTCCTGATGCTCGCCGCATTGGGCCTCGCCGGCGACCTGTTCGGGACCCGCCTCTTCCCGATCGGCACCGTCTACGACCCGTTCATCGCACGCGGCCTCGATGCGCTCAACTACGCCTGCTACCAGGACGCCCGCTTCCTCCTCGTCGCGACGCCATCGGGCGTCACCCTCGGACCGGAAGGCGGCGCCCATCAGTCGATCAATCCGCCGCTGATCGCGCTCGGCCAGCCGGGCCTCAGGCATTACGAGCCCGCCTTCGCCGACGAGCTGGCGCTCTTGATGGAAGAGGCCTTCCGCCTGATCCAGTCGCCGGACGGCGAGAGCGTCTACCTCCGCCTCACCACCCGCAGCATCCCGCAGGTCGAGCGCGGCGACGACAGGTGGAAGGCGGGCGCCCTCGCCGGCGGCTACTGGCTTCGCGAGCCGCGCCCCGGCACCGAAGCCGCCCTGGTGTACAGCGGCGCCGTCGCTCCCGAAGCCCTCGCTGCCTGGGGAGCGCTGAAGGATGACGTGCCCGGCCTCGGCCTCCTCGCCGTCACGTCGCCGGACCTGCTGCACAGGGGTTGGACGGAGCGCCAGCGCGGCCGCTGGGACGGGAAGGGTGCCGGCGCCTCGCACATCGAGACGCTGCTCGCCCCGCTCGCGCCCACTGCCGGGCTCGTCACCCTGATCGACGCCGCGCCGGCTTCGCTCTCGTGGCTCGGCGGCGTGCTCGGCCACAAGGTGAGCCCCCTCGGCCTCGAGCGCTTCGGCCAGACCGGCAGCCTCCCCGACCTCTACCGCGAATATCGCCTCGACGTGCACGCGGTCGTGGAGGCCGCCGCCGAGCTGTTCCTCTAAGCTCTCCTCCCTTCCAGGGAGGGGGGAACCATGGCCTCTCTCCCGCGCTCTGCCGCCGAACCTCATTCAGGAGTTGAAGCATATGATCGGCAAGATCCTGGGCGCGGCGGTTGGTCGCAAGCTGGCGGGCCGCAACGAGGAGGGGAAGGGCACCCTCATCGGCTTCCTCGCCCCGGCCATCGCCAAGCGTGCGACGCCGGCGCTCGCGCTGACCCTCGGCGCCGGCTGGGTCGCCAAGAAGCTCTGGGACCGGCGGCGCGCTCGGGCCTGACCCTCTGCCTCCCCGGGGGAGGCGCGATCACTCCTGCGGCTCGTCGTCCTCGTCCGGCGGGGGCGGGCGGTCGCGGCCGCCTTGCGGCGGCGGGGGGACGTTGACGAGCGGCGGCTCGCGCCGCTCGCCGGGAGGCGGCGGGCCGCGGTCGGGGCCGCCGGGGGGCGAGGGCTGGAGCGTGACGCTGACGTCGCCGCCCTTCACCTGCACGCCGGCATCGACTCCGCTGTCGCCGATCGGGATGGCGAGATTGGCGTCGCCCGTCTCGATCGGCGGCGCTTCCTCGACCGGCGGCGGCGCCGCGGCGGCCGGGGCGGCGCCGGTGGCCGCGGAGACGAAGGTGCGGAAGATCTGTGCCGGCAGCCCGCCGCCCGCCACCTTGCCGAGCGGCGTGTTGTCGTCGTTGCCGACCCATATGCCGACCACCAGGTCCTGGGTGAAGCCGATGAACAGCGCGTCGCGATAGTCCTGGCTGGTGCCGGTCTTGCCGTAGACCGGGACCTGCAGCGAGGCGGCGCGACCGGTGCCCTTCTGCACCACCGCCGAGAGCAGGTCGCGCATGTCGCCGAAGGCGCGGTCGGAGGTGGTGCCGGCATAGGAATGCCACATGCGCTGCCACCAGCTCTTGCCGGGATCCTCAATGCCGTGCGCCCGCACCGGATAGGCGCCCGCCGCCACTGCCGCATAGGCCTGCGTCATCTCCAGCAAGGTCACGCCCGACGTGCCGAGCGGCAGGCTGGGATTGTCGTTCAAGGGGCTGGTGACGCCGAGGTCGCGCGCGGCCTGGATGACCTTGGCGCGACCGACCTTCTCCGAGAGGCGCACCGCGGCGACGTTGCTCGAATAAGCGAAGGCGTCGCGCAGCGTCAGCGTGCCGCGGTACGAGTCGCCATAGTTCTTGGGCTGCCACTGGCCGATGCGCAATGGCGCGTCCTGGATCGTGTCATCGGGCCGAAGGCCGGCGCGCATCGCGGCGAGATAGACGAACAGCTTGAAGGTCGAGCCCGGCTGGCGACGTGCCTGCGTGGCGCGGTTGAACGGACTGCGCGAATAGTCCTTGCCGCCGACCATCGCGACCACCTGGCCGTCCGGCCGCATGGCGACGAGGGCGACCTGCGCCTTGCCGAGGCTCGCGCCGCGCACCGTCTGGAGCGCGAGCTGCTGGAGGCGGCTCGACAGCGTCGTCTGGATCTCGCGGGCGCCATAGGCCTCGCCTTCGTCCGAGGCGCGGGCGGAGGGCAGGACCCAGTCGGCGAAATAGGTGCCGGTCGGCACCTCTTCATCGTCATCCTCCTCGTTCACCGAGGCGGGTCGGAGCCCCTTAGCCTGGGCGGCGGTGATGACATGGTCCCGCGCCATCGCGCCGATCACCACCGCGGCGCGCTCGCGGGCCAGCCGAAGGTGCTGCGTGGGCGCGAGCCGCGTCGGCGCCTTGACCATGCCGGCGAGCATCGCCGCCTGGGCGATCGACAGCTTCTCCGGCGGCACCGAGAAGTAATGCTCGGCCGCGGCGCGCAGGCCGTAGACGTTGTCGCCGAAATAGACGTTGGAAAGGTAGCGCTCGAGGATCTGCTGCTTGGTCAGCCATGCCTCGAGCCAGAAGGCGATCAGCACTTCCTGAAGCTTGCGCCCGACGGTGCGCTGCGGCGACAGGAAGCTGGTCTTGGCGAGCTGCTGGGTGATGGTCGACCCGCCCTCGCGCACGCCGCCGCCGCGCACGTTGCGCCACAGGGCGCGGCCGATGCCGCGCAGGCTGATCCCCCAATGGCTGTAGAAGCCGCGATCCTCGATCGAGACGAAGGCGGCCGGGACGTATTTGGGGAGCTTGGCTACCTCGACCGGCGCGCGGATGTCGGCGCCCCGCCGGGCGATCGGATCGCCCTCGACCGACAGGAGGGTGAGGCTGGGCGCGGCGATCGGCTGGAGCGATTTGGAGAGCGGCGCCGTGATGGCCAGCCAGGCGACGATGAGCATGAACACGGCCAGCACGCCGAGCAGCACATGGCGCAGCTTGACCCGGGCGAAGCGGCGCCACCAGGAGCGCGGCGGCTGCGGCGGCCCGCCGCCGGGAAAACCGGGGGGAGGGGTCTGTCCCGGATAGGCCGGGTCCGGCTGGTCGCCAGGCATTCGCCACTGGGCGGACTGATCCACGCGCATCCCCTCTTGATAGCCGGGAAACGAGCCGGCGGGAATCGGGTTGCCTTGGGTTATGAAAAGAGGGCGCGCAACCTCGCCGGTCCTACTTGCTCCGCCGTTACCCCTAGCGCCTCCAGCCCCTCCGGCCAGCCGCCGCCGGTCGCCAGCGCCTCGACGATCGCCGCCATCGCCGGCGCCGTCTGGAGGCCGTAGCCGCCTTGTCCCACCAGCCAGAAGAAGCCCGGCGCGTCCGGATCGAAGCCGGCCGTCGGCGTCCGGTCGGCGACGAACGAGCGCAGCCCGGCCCAACGATGGGCGATGCGGGTGACGCTGAGCGTCGTGTACTGCTCGAGCTGATAGGCGGCGAGCGCCGCGTCATACTCTTCGGGCGCCGCGTCGGACGGCACGTCGTCCACCTCGTCGACCGGCGAGACGAGCAGCTGCCCCGCCTCGGGCAGCATGTAGAAGTCGCCGGCGATGCTGTGCACGAACGGCCAGCCAGCAATCGCCATTCCGGCCGGCGGATCGACGACGATGATCGTGCGGCGCTTGGGCTGCAGCCCGATCGGCGCCACGCCCGCGAGCGAAGCGATCGCGTCGCACCAGGCGCCGGCGGCGTTGACCAGGACGGGCGCGGAGAAGCGCTCGCCGCCTTCGGTCGTGACCGTCCAACCCTGGCCTTCACGGGAAACGGCGGCGACGCGGCGGCCGTTGAGCACGGCTCCGCCCGCCGCACGGACGATGCGCGCATAGCCCTGCAGGAGCGCCGCCGCTTCGAGCTTGAGGCCGGTCGGATCGTACAGCCCTGCAATCGCGTCGCCGCCGCCGGTGCGCAGGATCGGGCAGAGGTCGTGCAGGCGCTGGGGGCCAATCCGCTCGACCCGATCCGTGTAGGTCGCCATGTCCGCGGCGAGCGCATCGAGCGCCGCCAGCTCCGCCTCCCGGGCGCTGTAGATCGTGGCCATCGGCCGCGCCACGGGCGTCTCGCTGAAGCCCTGCGGCGGCGCCTCGAAGAAGGGCCGGCTCCACGCGGTCAGCCCGCGCACCACGGCGTTGCCGATGCCGAAATGGCTGAACGATACGCTCCGGCCCGAGCTGTGATAGCCGAGCGCCTCCTCCGCCTCGAGGACGATCACTTTACCGTGCCCGGTGAGTCGCGCCGCGGCGGACAGGCCGGCGACGCCGCCGCCGATGACGAGGAACTCCGCTTCGCTCATGGCGCGGCCCTAGCCGCGCCCCGCGACCTGCGAAAGGCCTCAGCGCGGGGGCTTGCTGGGCCGCCGCGTCTTGAGGTCGAACATGTCGTCGTCGGAGAGCACGTGGACGCGCACGTCGTGCATCGAGAGCGCGCATTCGGCGCGGGCCTCGGCGACGTTGCAATAGGAGACGTCGGCGCCGTCGACGACGTAGACCGCACCCGAGCCGATCACCCGGAAGCTGTCGCCCTCGACCACCGCTGCGGTGTCCTCGTCGAGCCCCAAGCCGAGCACCCGCGGGTTGTGCGCCACCGCGCCGATCAGGCGTCCGAAGCGGCCGCGCTCGGCGAAATGCTGGTCGATGATGACGTCGCGGATCAGGCCCATTCCCGGCGCCATGTGGAGGTCGCCGATCCGGTGGGTCTCGCGGCTGGTGCCCTTGATGAGCATCGTCTCGCTCATCACCGACGCGCCCGCCGAGGTACCGGCGACGACGCCGCCGCGCTCGTAGAGGCGCCGGACCTTCGCCTCGATGCCCGTATCGCCGATCTGGCTGGTGATCCTCAGCTGGTCGCCGCCCGAGAAGAACACGCCCGCCGCATCGTCGAGTACCGAGAGCTTGGTGCGGTCGTGCGCCTCGGCGCGCTCCTCGACGTAGAGCTCGACCAACTCGCCGACGTCGAGGTCGGCGAAGGCTTTCTGATACTCGGTGAAATAGCCCTCCGGCTGGTGGCTGGCGACGGTGGCGAGGACGAGCTTGCCGCCGCGCACGTGCCGCGCGACCTCGCGCAGGATGGCGCGCTCGCCTTGCGGATCGCGGTCCTCGTGCCCGCCGATGATGATGAGGCAGCCCTTGGGGCGGTCGTCTTCAGCCACTCTTCTCTTCGTCCTTCTTGAGGAAGACGCGCGGCGCGTCCTGCTCGCTCGTCATGTAGGCAATCGCGAACATGGGGCTGTTGTGCCACCAGCCAAGGGTCCCGTCCTTGGCGATGCAGATGCCGCCGCCGTCGGCCTCGGCGCCGCCGGTGCCGGGGAGCTTGTCGAGCACCTTCTCAAGCGCCGCTTCCGGCGCCTCGCCCTGCTCGAGCGACGCCGTCACCCGGCTGGCGAGGGCGAGGCGGGCGATCGTCTCGCCGTCGCCGGAGAAGGCGACCGCGCCGATATGGTTGTCCGCATAATAGCCGCAGCCCGGCATCGCGGTGTCGCTGATCCGCCCGACCGCCGCGCCGGTGAGGCCGCCGGTGCCGCTCGCGACGGCGATGTTGCCGCCTTGGTCGAGCGCCACCGCGCCGACCGTGTCGCGCGACGCCTTGAGCTCGTCCCTGTTCCGCTCGGTGATGAGGCTCTCCATGGCGGTGAACTCGGCGCCCTTTTCGCGGGCGAACTTCACCGCGCCCTCGCCGACGAGCAGCACCCATTTCTCCGGCAGCAGCGCCTTGGCGACGCTGACCGGGTGCTTCAGCGTGCTGACATAGCCGATCGCGCCGATGCGAAGGTCGCGCCCGTCCATGATCCCGGCGGACATCTCGATTTCGCCGCGTTCGTTGAGCGCCGCGCCGCGGCCGGCGTTGAAGAGGGGGAGCGTCTCCAGCACTCGCACGGCCGCTTCGACGGCATCGAGCGCTTCGCCGCCATCCGCGAGAATGCGTCGGCCCGCCTCGAGGGCCTGGGTGACGCCGTCGCGATTCTCCCGGTCCTCGTCCGCATGGTAGGGCTTCGCCCCGCCATGGACGATGAGGGCCCAATAGCCCTCCTTCGTAATGGTCATGGGCTACTCCGCGGGGACGAGCGGCGCCCGCGTCGCCGAGCGGACGGCGGCGGGCTTGAACTCGTTGACCTGCGCCCAGGCACCGCGGACGTCGGTAGGGGTGGCGACGATGAGGTCGCCCGGCCGGCCCATGGCGAGCGCGGCCGCGAGCGAGGCCGCTTCGCCGGCGATGAGGTGGATATGCTCGTCCACCCGCCCCGCCTCCAGCGCCCCTTCCTTGAGGAGCCCCATCACCTCGCCGCGCGGACGGCCGCGGGTGGCGGGGTCCTCACGGAAGATCAGCTCGTCGAACAGACCGGCGGCGATGCAGCCGAGCTGGCGTATGTCCTCGTCGCGCCGGTCGCCCGCCATCGAGACGACGCCGATGGTGCGCTTGTAGCGGTGGGAGAGGCCCCGCACGACGCGGCCCAACGCCTCCAGCCCGGCCGCATTGTGGGCATAGTCGATAATGACCCGGAAGCCGTGCGCATCGTGGACGTTGAGGCGGCCCGGATTCTGGTCGAAGTTCGAATGGAACTGGCTCAAGGCCGAACGGATGGTGAGGATCGGCACGCCGTGCGCCAGCGCCATGGCGACCGCCGCGAGCGCATTCGCGACGTTGAACTCGGCCATGCCGTGGAGGGTCGCCGGAATGTCGCCGGCCTTCATCACCGTCTCGCGACGGCCGTCGTCGTAGAGGGCGATGGTGCCGCCTTCCTCGCCCGGCTCGCGCACCACCGCCATGCCGCCATGGTCGATATGGTCGCGCACCAGCGGCGGGGTCTCGGCGCCGCCGTTGAGGCTGAACCAGATGGTTCGGCCGCCGGCGCGGCGCGCCATCTTCACGCAATGCGGATCGTCGGCGTTGAGCACGGAGAAGCCGTCGCGGCGCACTGCTTCAACGACCACCGACTTGACGTTGGCGAGGTCCTCGACCGTCTCGATTCCCTTGAGCCCGAGATGGTCGGCGGTGACGTTCAAGCAGGCGGCGATGTCCGCCTCCCGATAGGCGAGGCCTTCGCGCAGCAGCCCGCCGCGCGCGGTCTCGAGCACCGCCACCTCGACGGTCGGATCGCGCAGCACCATGCGCGCGCTCCTCGGCCCCGTCGCGTCGCCCTCGTGGGTCAGGATGTCGTTGATGTAGACGCCGGTGGTGGACGTGAGGCCGACGGTGCAGCCCGTGTAGCGCAGGATGTGCTTGATCATCCGCCCGACGGTCGACTTGCCGTTGGTGCCGGTGATGGCGAGGATCGGCACGCGGCTGCGGCTGCCGCGCGGGAACAGCATCTCGATGATCGGACGGGCCACGTCGCGCGGCGGGCCTTCCGACGGCTCGATGTGCATCCTAAGGCCCGGCGCGGCGTTGACTTCGATCACCCCGCCGCCGGTCTCGCGCACCGAGCGGGCGATGTCCGGGCAGACGAAGTCGACGCCGGCGACGTCGAGGCCGACGATCAGGGCCGCCCGCCGCGCGATCTCGGCATTGTCGGGGTGAATTTCGTTGGTCCGGTCGACGGCGGTGCCGCCGGTCGAAAGGTTGGCGGTGGCGCGCAGCTGCACGACCTGCTCGGCCTCGGGGATGCTGTCGGGCGTCAGGCCGGTGCGGGCGATATACTCCTCGACCAGGGCGTCGATCTTGATCCGGGTCATGACATTCTCATGGCCCTCGCCGCGGCGGGGGTCGCAGTTCACCTCCTCTACGAGCTGGCGGATGGTCGAGACGCCGTCGCCCACGACCTGCGCGGGTATCCGCTCGGCCACCGCGACCATCTTGCCGCCGACGACGAGGATGCGGTGGTCGTTGCCGGGATAGAATTGCTCGACGATGACGCTGCCGCCCTTCGACTGGCCCTGCGCCTCCCGGAAGCCGAATCGCAATTGATCCTCGCCGGTGACGCCGATGGTCACGCCGCGCCCGTGATTGCCGTCCAGCGGCTTCACGACCAGGGGGTAGCGCAGGCGCTTGGCTTCGCGCACCGCCTCCTCCTCGTCGCGGACGACGACGCCGCGCGGCACCGGCACACCGGCTTCGTCGAGCAGCTTCTTCGTGAGGTTCTTGTCGCTCGCCGTGTCCGCCGCGACCAGCCCGGTGCGGCCGGTGATCGAGGCGCGGATCTTCTGCTGGTACTTGCCGTGGCCGAGCTGGATCAGGCTCTTCTCGTCTAGCCGCATCACGGGGATGTCGCGGCGTGCCGCCTCGTCGACCAGAGCCTTGGTGGTCGGCCCCAGCGCGCTGCGCCGCACCATCCGCTTCAGTGCCGCCATGCTGGCGCCGAAATCAAACGCGCCCTTGAGGGGGTAGACCCGTTCGAGGCCAGTGATCCCCTGCAGGTCCTTGGGCAGCAGCGAATCGACCAGCTCGAGCGCAACGCGCCCAGCCATCAGCCCGACCTTCTCCTCATTATAGGCGAACATGACGTTGTAGATGCCGGGCTTGCCCTTCACCGAGCGTGTCTTGCCGCGTACCGCGCGCGAGCCTGCCAGCGTCTGCAGCTCGAGCGCGACATGCTCGGCGACATGGCCGAGCCAGGTCCCTTCCCTCAGCCGCCGCTCGAAGCCGCCGCGCACCTTCAAGGAGCAGCGGTGGCGCCCGACGCCCGGCAGCAGGTCGAGCAAGGCCTCCGTGAAGCCGGGAATGAGGTTGGTCGGGAATTGCTCCATCCGCCCTAGATCGAGCTGGATGCGGACCATCGGCGTGTGGCTGTAGAGGTGGGGCCCGCGATAGACGCCGACTTCCCTCACCGCCATCGGGGCGGTGAGGAGCGCGGTGCCGCTGTCGGTCGTGGCGCCGAATAGCATTCGTGTCCCCCGTATCGTTTCGCTGCTGGAAGCCTCCACTCGATCCGGCGCGAACGGCGACTGGTTCGGAGGCGACATGATCCAGCTAAACCCCCGGAAACAGGGCCGAGTTCCGCCATGAAGATGATGATGTGGGTTAGTCGCGGGGTATGACAGGCGGTGAGGTTCGGCGAGATTTCGCCTTCCTTCGCCTCCGCCTCCACGCTTAAGACGTGCCGAGAGAAACGCCCGGAGAGCGCGAATGGCTGATCGTGTCCTGCCCCCCGAAGCGACCGTGGCGACCGCGCATGCGAACCTCGCCGACTATGAGGCGATGTATGCGCGCTCGCTCGAGGATCCGGACGGCTTCTGGGCGGAGCAGGCGCGGCGGATCGACTGGTTCCGGATGCCGAGCCGGATTGCCGACTGGTCCTACGATCCCGTCGATATCAAATGGTTCGAGGACGGCGTCCTCAATCTTTGCCACAATTGCGTCGACCGGCACCTGGCGACGCGAGCGGATCAGCCGGCCCTGATCTTCGAAGGCGATGAGCCGGGGCAGGGGCGGACGGTGAGCTATGGGGAGCTCTACCGCGAGGTCGTCGCCATGGCGAACGCGCTGAAGGCGCTCGGCGCCGCGAAGGGCGACCGCGTCACTCTCTACATGCCGATGATTCCCGAGGCGGCCGTGGCGATGCTCGCCTGCGCGCGGATCGGCGCGGTGCACTCCGTCGTGTTCGGCGGCTTCTCCCCCGAGGCGCTACACGGTCGCATCGAGGATTGCGCCAGCCGCATCGTCGTTACCGCCGACGGCGGCATGCGCGGTGGCAAGCTGGTTCCCCTCAAGGCCAATGTCGATGCGGCGCTCGCCAAGGGAAGCGAGGTCGACGCCGTCCTCGTGGTCCGCCACCTCGGCAACGACGTTGCCTGGACCGAAGGACGCGACCACTGGTTCGACGGGCTGCGCGAGGCGCTGCCCGACGACTGCCCGTGCGAGCCGATGGACGCCGAGGATCCGCTCTTCATCCTTTACACGTCCGGCTCGACCGGAAAGCCCAAGGGCGTGCTCCACACCACCGGCGGCTATGCGGTCTGGACCGCGACGACCTTCCACTACGTCTTCGATTACAAGCCGGGCGAGCTGTTCTGGTGCACGGCGGACGTCGGCTGGGTGACCGGGCACAGCTACGTGGTCTACGGCCCGCTCGCGAACGGCGCGACCAGCCTCGTCTTCGAGGGCGTGCCCAACTGTCCGGACTTCAGCCGCTTCTGGGACGTGGTGGAACGCCACAAGGTCAACATCTTCTACACCGCTCCCACCGCCATCCGCGCGCTGATGCGCGAGGGCGAGGCGCCCGTGAAGAAGCATAGCCGCGCGTCGATCCGCCTGCTCGGCAGCGTCGGCGAGCCGATCAATCCGGAGGCCTGGCTGTGGTACCACCGCGTCGTCGGCGACGGCCGCTGCCCGATCGTCGACACCTGGTGGCAGACCGAGACCGGCGGGATCATGATCACGACGCTGCCCGGCGCCCACGCGATGAAGCCGGGCTCGGCGGGCCGGCCGTTCTTCGGCGTGGTGCCCGAACTGGTCGACGCCGACGGCAAGGTGCTGGACGGCGCCTCCGCCGGCAACCTCTGCATCGCGCGCTCCTGGCCGGGGCAGATGCGCACCGTCTACGGGGACCACGAGCGCTTCGTGCAGACCTATTTCTCGACCTATCGCGGCAAATATTTCACCGGCGACGGCTGCCGCCGGGACGAGGACGGCTATTACTGGATCACGGGTCGGGTCGACGATGTCCTCAACATCTCCGGCCACCGCCTCGGCACCGCGGAGATCGAGAGCGCGCTGGTCAGCCATCCGCTCGTGGCGGAGGCCGCAGTGGTCGGCTACCCGCACGACATCAAGGGGACCGGCATCTACGTCTACGTCACCTTGATGGAGGGCGAGGAGGGGAGCGAGGCGCTCGAGAAGGAGCTGCGCCAGCACGTCCGCACCGAGATCAGCCCGATCGCCTCGCCCGACCTCATCCACTTCACGCCGGCGCTGCCCAAGACGCGCAGCGGCAAGATCATGCGGCGGATCCTTCGCAAGATCGCCGAAAACGATTTCGGGAGCCTCGGCGACACCTCGACCCTCGCCGACCCGAGTCTCGTCGACAGCCTGATCGACGGGCGCCGCAACCGACCCTAGGGGTGGCCTAAGGGGCAGCGGGCGCCTTGTCGTCCCGGCCGGGCAAGGCGGCGACGGCCGCGGCGACGAGGCCGAGAACGACCTGCCGATAGAGGTAGAAGCCGGGCTCGAGCGGCGGGAGATGCAGGGTCACGGCCGGGTTGGGGGGCGGCAGGCCGAGCGCGCCTGCGGCGGCGGCGAGGACGCGGTGGAGAGCGGCGGGGTCGGCCCGGGCGGCCGGTCCATCGAGCATGAAATCCTCCCACTCCAGGAGGTCGAACAGCACCTGGCCCCCCTTGTAGAAGGGGTGGGTCTCGAGCTGCCGGAGCCAGGCGCGGGAGCGGTCCGGCTCGGCCCGCGACCACGCGACTCCCATCCGCGCCAGGGTGCACAGGATGCGGCGCAACTCCTCGTCCCTTGCGGCGAGGAAGGCGAGGAGGCCGCGGTCGCCGGGCGTCAGGGCGGCATCGGCGGCGGGATCGCGGCCGTCATGTCCCGTCGGGAGCAGGACGGGAAGCGGGTAGGGGCCCCCCGGCGTCGGGGCGGGAGAGGGCTGCGGCGGGCGGCGGCGGCGGCGGGAGAGTCCCCAGAAAAGCGGCAGGAGGAGCAGCAGGGGGAGGAGCCCGCCGAGGCCGAGCAGGATCCAGAGCGGCCGGACCGGCTCGACCGGGCCGTGGCAGGCCGGGCCGGCGGCGCAGGGGCGCGGGGCCGGTGCCGGCGGATAGGATGGTTGGGGCCGGGGATCCGGAGCCGGGTTTGGGGGCGGCACCGGGACCGGAACCGGCTTCGGTCCGGGGGGAACCAGCGGTGGGTACGGGTCCGGAACCGGCTGCGGCCCGGGGGGAACCACCGGCGGGTACGGATCAGGGAGCGGCTTCGGCTCGGGCCCCGGCCCGGGGCAGTCCGCGCCCCGGCAGGCGTAGGGCGACGGCGGGCGGACGGGGCGGTTGGGGCGGGGGTGGGGATTATGCGGCGCCGGCCTCGGCTCCTCGACGATCTCGATCGTCTCCGGCGGCGGCCGCCGGTCCTCGACGATGGTCGTGCAGGTGAGCATTCCGCCGGGGCCATAGGCGCACCATTGCCGCACCGGCGCCGTCGGCGCGCTGGCGGAGAGGAGCAGAACCGCCCCGCCGGCAAGGCCATGGCGAAGCGCCCGCCCGAGGCCTGCCGGTGGGGAGGGGGCGAGGCGCATCAGAGCGGCCGCGTCGTCACGTAGTTCGCAACCTGGCGCAGCACGGCCTTGCCGGGGTTCTCCGGCAGGAAGGCGAGGTCCCGCTCGAAACGGGCGACGCCTTCGTTGGCGAGCCGGTCCGCATAGCGGATGCCATAGTCGATCGAGCCGGCCTGCCGCATCGCCGCCAGC
>Ga0207690_10001435_pt1 | contig 14911 bp, 18 predicted proteins | sample KBSC23metaG_FD_184315 | JGI IMG/M metagenome (GOLD analysis project Ga0207690, IMG submission 184315) | Corn rhizosphere microbial communities from Kellogg Biological Station, Michigan, USA - KBS C2-3 metaG (SPAdes) (version 2) | ecosystem: Host-associated > Plants > Roots > Rhizosphere > Soil ...
CGCGGTCGGTAAACCGTTCGAACATGCTCGCTCCTCAGCGGAAGCGGTCGCGAGGAGCGATTGCTCCTCGTCCCCGAATGCTAGCCCCGTCGTCGGGGAGTTGTTCACGAGAGCGAACTTCCCCCGAGCCGGGGCGATGGCACATTGCGCATATCGGACAACGCCGCTTCGAGCGGCACTGTTTCCGCACCCGCTACGCCGACGGCGAACAGCTCAGCGATGTCATTGCGCAGCGGCGTACTTCTCCGCGAGATCGGCGGGAATCCGGCCGCGCTCCGGCACCGGCAGCCCGCGCTCGCGCGCCCACTCCCGGATCGCGGCCGCCTCGCCGGAGCCGCGGCTACGACGCCGCCGGGTGCCGCCGCCGGCCCCGGACGTGGCCGCGCGGCCGGTCGCCCGCCGGGCCGCGCCGACGTAGCCGGCCAAGCTCTCCCGGAACTGGCCGGCATGCTCGGCGCACAGGTCGATCTCGTAGCGCGACCCGTCGAGGCCGAACGACACCGTCTCGCCGGCCGGAGTTTCGTCGTCGTGCAGGTCGCAGATCAAAGTGACTTGTACGCGCTGAGCCATTTCGCATTCCTCTCGGGTTTATGCAGCCGAGCCCGAATGCTATTCCGGTCGGATTAGCGGGAAGGTAATTGCCTCCCGGATATTCGCCCCGGTGAGCAGCATTACCAATCTGTCGACGCCCAGGCCCATCCCGCCCATCGGCGGGGCGCCGTACTCCAACGCGCGCAGGAAGTCCTCGTCGAGCTGCATGGCCTCGGCGTCGCCGCCCGCGGCGCGCAGCGACTGCTCGGTCAGCCGGCGACGCTGCTCCACCGGGTCGACCAGCTCGGAATAGGCCGGCGCGAGCTCGACGCCGCCGATGATCAGGTCCCACGCCTCGGCCAGCCGCGGGTCGTCGCGGTGCGGGCGGGCGAGCGGGCGGACGTCGGCGGGGTAGTCGCGGACGAACGTCGGCTCGACCAGCGTGTGCTCGACGAGCTTCTCGAACAGCTCCAGCACGATCTCGCCGGCCGACCAGTTCGGCTGCAGCGCGACGTCGTGCGCGGCCGCGATCGCGGCGAGATCCTCGACCGGGGTGTCCGGGGTGACGTCCTTGCCGACCGCTTCGGCGACCGCGCCGTGCACGGTGACCGTCCGCCACGGGCCGGAGAGGTCGACCGGGCTGTCGCCGACCGCCGCCGCGGCCGACAGCACGAGGTCGCGGGTGAGGTCGGCCATCGTGTCGTAGTCGCCGTACGCCTCGTAAGCCTCGAGCATCGTGAACTCGGGGTTGTGCGTCGTATCGATGCCCTCGTTGCGGAACGTGCGGCCGATCTCGTAGACCCGGTCGATGCCGCCGACGACCAGCCGCTTCAGTGGCAGTTCGAGCGCGATGCGCAGGTACATCTCGAGGTCGAACGCGTTGAGGTGCGTCGTGAACGGGCGCGCGGCGGCACCGCCGTTCGTCGGTTGCAGCACGCCGGTTTCGACCTCGACGAACTCGCGGCGGTGCAAGGTCTCGCGCAGCGACCGGAGCACGGTCGCGCGGGCGTACACCATCTTGCGGGCGTCCGGGTTGACGACCAGGTCGACGTAGCGCTGCCGCACCCGGGTCTCGGGATCGGCCAACCCCTTGAACTTCTCCGGCAGCGGTCGCAACGCCTTGCTGACCAGCGTCCAGTCGCTCGCCAGGACGGACAGCTCGCCGCGCCGGCTGGAGATGACCTCGCCGTCGATCGAGACGTGGTCGCCGAGGTCGACGTCGCGCTTCCACCCGTCGAGGCTCTCCTCGCCCACGCGATCGAGCGAGAGCATGACCTGGAGATCGGCGCTGCCGTCCCGGAGGGTGGCGAAGCAGAGCTTGCCGCTGTCGCGCTTGAGCACGATCCGGCCGGCGACCGCGACCTGCTCGCCGGTGGTCGCGTCGGGTGCGAGGTCGGGGAACCGCTCGCGAAGTTCGCGCAGCGACGTCGTACGGCGGACCATGACCGGATACGGATCGACACCGCGCTCGCGCAACCGGTCGAGCTTGTCCCGCCGGACCCGCATCTGCTCCGGCAGGTCCTCGGCGCCCTCGACGTCGGTCACGGACGAGAGTTTAGGTGGGTCCGGGACTTGTCAGCGGCTCACGTGGCTATAGCCACATGACGTGCTGACAAGTCGGCGGCGTTGCGCTCAGTAGACGATGACGCCACGCAGGTTGACGCCGGCCTCCATGTCTTCGTAGCCCTGGTTGATGTCGTCGAGCGAGTACGTCTTGGTGACCAGCTCGTCGAGCTTGTACTTCCCGGCCTTGTAGAGCGACAGGATGTTCTTGATGTCGTGCATCGGGTTGCTGGCGCCGAACAGCGAGCCCTTCAACGTCTTTTGGTAGAGCGTGAGGATGTCGCCGTTGATCTGCACGGTGTTGTCGGTCATCGGGCCGAGCCCGACGACGACCGTCGTCCCGAGCTTGCGGGTCGCGTTGAACGCGTGCTCGATGACCGTGCTGTCGACGACGTCCACGGTGACGATCGCGGAGTCGGCGCCGACGCCGTTGGTGATCTCGTAGGCGCGCATGATCGCGTCTTCGCCGGTGGCGAGCGCGTGCGTCGCGCCGAACTCCAACGCCTTGGTGCGCTTGAACTCGATCGGGTCGACCGCGATGATGTCGCGCGCGCCGGCGTGCTTCGCGCCCTGTACGGCGTTGATGCCGACGCCGCCGATGCCGAAGATGACGACCGTGTCGCCGGGGCGGACGTTGGCGGAGTAGACCGCCGAGCCCCAGCCGGTCGGCACGCCGCAGCCGACGAGGGCGGCCTTGTCGAGCGGCAGGTCGTCGTCGACCTTGACCACCGAGTTGCGGGACACGACGGCGCGCTCGCTGAACGTGCCGAGCATGCACATGCCGCCGAGATCCTGCTCGCCCGAGTGGAACCGGAACGTCCCGTCCGGCAGGCAACCGTCGAGCAGCAGCGCGCCCATGTCGCAGAGGTTCTGGTGGCCGGTGCTGCACCAGCGGCACTTGCCGCAGGTCGGCAGGAACGAGCAGACGATGTGGTCGCCGGGCGCGATGTCGAACACGCCTTCGCCGACCGCCTCGACGATGCCGGCGCCTTCGTGGCCGCCGACGATCGGGTAGCGCGACGGCAGGTCGCCGGTCCGCAGGTGGTCGTCGGAACGGCACATCCCCGAGGCGACGAACTTGACCAGCACCTCGCCGGCCTTGGGCGGATCGAGCTCCAGCTCGACGATCTCCCAGTGCTTGCCGGCTTCCCACATGACTGCGGCGCGGGTCTTCATCGGTGTCCTCCAGAACAGCGTTCGGTACGCCGGACGCTACAACGCCGCCGTCAATTGCGCGATAGCGGACTTCTATGGGGGCTATTACGCAATTGGAATCCGGGGCGGGTCAGATGTTGCGGTCGAAGACGAGGCGGAGGCCGATCAGGGTCAGGTCGGGTTCGTGCTTCGTGATCGTCTCGCTCTCCTCCAGCACCAGCGAGGCCAGGCCGCCGGTGGCGACGACCACGGGTTCCGCGTCGAGCTCGGCGGCTATCCGCCGTACCAGCCCGTCGATCTGACCGGCGAAGCCGTAGATGATGCCGGCCTGCAACGCCTCGACGGTCGACTTGCCGATCACCGAGCGCGGCCGGACCAGCTCCACCTTGAGCAGCCGCGCGGCCCGGCTGGCGAGCGCGTCGATCGAGATCTCGATGCCCGGCGCGAGCGGCCCGCCGAGGAACTCGCCGCGGTCGCTGACCACGTCGAAGTTGGTCGACGTGCCGAAGTCGACGACGACCGCCGGCCCGCCGAACAGCGTGTAGGCGGCGAGCGCGTTCACGATCCGGTCCGCGCCGACCTCGCGAGGGTTGTCGGTCAGGATCGGCACGCCCGTCTTGATGCCGGGCTCGACCAGGACGGTCGGCACGTCCGGGTAGTAGCGGGCGAACACCGCTCGCAGCTCGTGCTGCACCGCCGGCACCGTCGAGCAGGCCGCGATGCCGTCCGGCACCGGCTCGTCGACGAGCAGGCCGCGGAGCAGCAAGGCGATCTCGTCGGCGGTCGCACGCGCGTCGGTCTTGATCCGCCACGACTCGGACAGCGCCTCGCCGTCGAAGCAGCCGATGACCGTGTTGGTGTTACCGACGTCGATGGCGAGCAGCATCACGCAGATCCGATCGTTCGCAGGTCGACGCCGATGTCGAGCACCGGCGCGGAATGGGTGAGCGCGCCGACCGAGAGGTAGTCGACGCCCGTCGACGCGACCGCGTGCGCTCGGTCGAGAGTCAGCCCGCCGGTCGCTTCCAGTTCGGCCCGGCCCGCGGTGACCCGCACCGCTTCGGCGAGCTCGTCGACACCCATGTTGTCGAGCAGCAGGAACGTCGCGCCGGCGGCCAGCGCCTCCTGCACCTGCGCGACGGTGTCGCACTCGACCTGTACCTCGACGTCGGGGAACAGCGACCGTACGGCGGTGAACGCCGCGGCCACCCCGCCGGCCGCAACGACATGGTTGTCCTTCACCAGCGCTGCGTCGTACAGGCCCATGCGCTTGTTGGTCCCACCCCCGCAACGGACGGCGTATTTCTCCAGCGCCCGCAAGCCAGGAGTGGTCTTGCGGGTGTCGAGGATCCGCGCACCGGTGCCACTGACCGCGTCGACCCAGCGGCGAGTCACCGTCGCGATGCCGGACAGGTGGCACAGGACGTTGAGCGCGGTGCGCTCGCCGGTCAGCAACGCCCGCACCAGCGCCGTCGCGGACATCAGCACGTCGCCGGCGCGGACCGGATCGCCGTCGGCGACCTTCTGCTCGATCACGACCGAGTCGTCGGTGACCAGCTCGAGCACCGCGCGCACCACCGGCAGCCCGGCGACGACACCGTCGGCGCGGGCGACGAAGTCGGCCACTCCCTCGGCGTCGAACGGCACGGTCGCGACGCTGGTGACGTCGACGCCGTTGCCGAGATCCTCGGCGAGCGCGCGCTCGACGAGGGCGTGAATCTCGGCGGGGTCGAGCCCGGCCGCGGTGAGCTCGGCGACGGTGCTCATGGCACCGGTTCCTCGTCGACCCGCCAGCCACCCGTCGCGGCCAGCCGTTGCACCAACCGGACCTGCCAGCGCGGCTCGGTCGCCGGGAAATCCTCCCGCCAGTGGCACCCGCGGGTCTCCTCGCGCCGGGCCGCGGCAGCGGTCAATGCGGTCGCGACGGACAGCAGGTTCGTCGCCTCCCACGCCTCCGGGCCGACGTCCGCCGTACGGCGCTCGCCGAGCACGTCGAGCGTCTTCGCCACCGCGGCCAGCCCGTCGGCGTTGCGGAGCACGCCGGCGCCGTCGGTCATCGCCCGTTGCAGCTCCGGGCGCGCGGCGTCGTCGAGCGACCACGCGGCGTCCGCCGCGGCCGCCGGCTCGCCGGGATTCGGCAACCCGGCCGCCAGCCGGCTACCGATGCGGGTCGCGAACACCAGCCCTTCGAGCAGCGAGTTGGACGCCAGCCGGTTGGCGCCGTGCACCCCGGTGCAGGCGACCTCGCCGCAGGCATAGAGCCCGCGCACCGTCGTTGCGCCGTCGATGTCGGTCCGTACGCCGCCGCTCGCGTAGTGCGCGGCCGGCGCGACAGGGATCGGCTCGGTGACCGGGTCGACGCCGATCTCGGCACAGTTCGCCAGCAGGGTCGGGAACCGGCGGCGCAACAGGTCGGCGCCCAGACCGCGGGCGTCGAGGAACAGGTGGTCGACGCCCTCCGCGGCCATCAGCCGGGACATCTGCTTGGCGACGACGTCGCGCGGCGCGAGGTCGCCGAGCCGGTGCACGCCGGCCATCACCCGCTCTCCGCGTGCGTCCACGAGCACCGCGCCCTCGCCGCGCAGCGCCTCGGTGACGAGCGGCTGCCGGCCGGTCGCGCCGGGACCGGTCCAGAGCGCGGTCGGATGGAACTGCACGAACTCCACGTCCGCGACCGCGGCACCGGCCCGGATCGCCAGGCCGAGACCGTCGCCGGTCGAGACCGCCGGGTTCGTCGTCGACGCGTACACCTGACCGAGCCCACCGGCGGCGAGTACGACGGCTCGCGCCCGCAACGCGCCGACGCCGTCGCGGGCGCCCTCGCCGAGCACGTGCAACGTGATCCCGCACGCGGCGCCGGTGCCGTCGACGAGCAGGTCGAGGGCGAGCGCGTGCTCCATGACCTCGATGTCACCGGCCGCGACGACCGCGGCGATGAGCGCGCGCTCGACCTCCGCACCGGTCGCGTCGCCCCCCGCATGCACGATTCGCCGGTGCAGGTGCCCGCCCTCGCGGGTGAGCTCGAGCACGCCGTCCGGATCGTGGTCGAACGCCGCACCGAGCGCGCCGAGCTCGCGCACCCGGGCCGGCCCTTCGTCGACCAGCACCCGCACGGCCGCCGGGTCGCACAAGCCGGCGCCGGCCGCCAGCGTGTCGTCGTAGTGGGCGGCCGGGCTGTCGTCGGCGGCGAGCGCCGCGGCGATGCCACCCTGCGCCCACCGGGTCGAGCCGGCGTCGAGCAGCGACTTGGTGACCAGTACGACGTGACCGGCGGCGCGGGCGTGCAGGGCCGCCGTCAAACCGGCGATGCCGCTCCCGACGACGACGACGTCGGCCCGGGCGGTCCAGCCGGGGGCCGGCGCGCCGAGCCGGGCGGGGATCATCGCGAGCCCATGCCTCCGTGCAGAGTGTCTCCCCGCAAGGTGTCCATCCCCGGCAGCGACTCGGCCGGGTCCGCACCGGTGCCGACGATCCGGTTGTCGGTGTCGACGAACACGACCTTCGGTCGCAGCTCGCGCGCCTCGGCGTCGGTGACGGTGCAGTAGCTGATGATGATGACGAGATCGCCCTCGTGCACCAGCCGCGCCGCCGCGCCGTTGATGCCGATGACGCCGCTGCCCCGCGGCCCGGCGATGACGTAGGTCTCGAGCCGCGCGCCGTTGGTGACGTCGACGATCGCGACCTGCTCGCCGGCCAGGAGATCGGCGGCGTCCATCAGGTCTTCGTCGATGGTGACCGAACCGACGTAGTGCAGGTCGGCCTGCGTCACCGTCGCGCGGTGAATCTTGCTCTTGAGCATCGTGCGGAACATCTGACCTTCTTCCTTCAGCCCACGTGTCGGGTGCCGAGGCGTACGGAGACATTGTCGATCAGCCTGGTCTTGCCTACTCGGGCGGCCACCAGCAACCGCCCGAAATCCGTGCTCTCACTAGGGTCCATCCACGTCTCCTCGTCGACAAGTGCGACGTAGTCGACGGTCACGGCCGGCTCCGCGTCGAGCATCGCTCGGGCCGCCCCGAGGTCGCCGGTCGACAGGGCGCGGTGCAGGACCAGGGCCGCCGCGCGCTCGTCGGCGGACAGGTAGGCGTTGCGGCTCGACATCGCCAACCCGTCCGGTTCGCGGACCGTCGGGACGCCCACGATCTCGACGCCGAAATCCAGATCGCGCACCAGTTGCCGGATCAGCGCGAGTTGTTGCGCGTCCTTCTCGCCGAACACCGCGACATCGGGCCGGGTCAGGTTGAGCAGCTTGGCGACAACGGTGAGCACACCGTCGAAATGGCCGGGACGGTGCGCGCCCTCGAAGCGGTCGCCGAGCGGCCCGGCGCTGACCCGCACCGCCGGTTCGCCGTACGGGTAGACGACATCGACGCCCGGCGCGAAGACCACCGCGACGCCTTCGCGTTCGCACATCTGCAGGTCGGCATCGAACGTGCGCGGGTACCGGTCGAGGTCCTCGCCCGCCCCGAACTGCAACGGATTCACGAACACCGTGACGAGGACCGAGTCGGCCAGTCCGGCCGCCGCGCGCATCAGCGCGGCGTGACCGTCGTGCAGCGCGCCCATCGTCATGACGACGCCGACCCGACCGGGCAGCGTACGGCGAAGCTCGGCCAGCTCGGCACGCGTGCGGGCGACTCTCGTCATGCGCCGCCTCGCTCGGCGAGCACGTCGAGCAACGGCTCGGCCCGTTCGGCGGGCAGCGTGCCGGCGGCGAGCGCGCGCAGCGCGGTGAGGCGCGACAGCGCGACGTACGCCGCGCGCAGCTCCGGCTCGGCGAGCACGTCGAGGTGGGTCCGGACGGTGCCGGCGTCGCCGCGCGCGACCGGGCCGGTGAGCGCGGCATCGCCGTGCCGCAGCGCGTTGTCGAGCGCCGCGCCGAGCAGCGGCCCGAGCATCCGGCGCGGCTCCTCGACGCCGGCATCGGCCAGCAGGTCGGCCGCGACGTTGACGACGGTGACCAGGTTGTTGGCGCCGAACGCCAGCGCGGCGTGGTACATCGGCCGCGCCGCCTCCGGGACCCAGATCGGCTCGGCGCCCATCTCGATGACCAGCGCCTCGCCGGCGAGCCGCAGCTCCTCCGGCGCGGTGACGCCGAAGCAGGCCCCGGCCAGCCGTTCCACGTCGACCGCCGTACCGGTGAACGTCATCACCGGGTGCAGGGCGAGCGGCAGGCAACCGGCCCGCGTCAACGGGTCGAGCACGGCCGCGCCGTGTGCACCCGACGTGTGCACCGCGAGCGTGCCGGGACGGGCCCGGCCGGACGCGGCCAGGCCGGCGACGAGCCCGGGCAGCACGTCGTCGGGCACCGCGAGGATCACGAGCTCGCAGGTCGCGAGGACGTCGTCGGGCGGCAGTATCGGGACGTCCGGAAGGAGTGCCTCGGCGCGGCGGCGGCTGGCGGCGGACACGGCGCTCACGGCGGTCGCCCGGTGGCCGGCGCGGGCCAGCGCGGCGAGCAGCGCGGCGCCGACGCGGCCGGCGCCGATCGCGCCGGCGGCGAGCCGGGCCGGGCGCTGCGCGGGCGACGTCGCACTGCTCATTGGGTCGTTCCAGTCCTCGCGGGGTACCGGACCCTTCCACGCTACCCGTGCGAGGGTTCCGGGGTGGCGTATCGGAGCTGGCGGGAGGCCATGGCCGAGGCCCTCTACGGCCCCGGCGGCTTCTACCTGGCGCCGGGTGCGCCCGGCCGGCATTTCCGCACCGCCGCGCACACGTCGCCGCTCTGGCCGCGGGCCTGGCTCACGCTCGCGCAGCGGGTGTACGACGCGATCGGCGGCGGCCCGTTCACCGTCGTCGACATGGGAGCCGGCGGCGGCGAGTTGATCGCCGGACTCGCCGAGATCGCGCCCGCCGGCTGGCGGCTGGTCGGCGTCGACCTCGCGCCGCGACCGGCTGGCCTGCCGGACCGCGTCGAGTGGCTCCCGTCGCCGCCGGCCGGCGTGACCGGGCTCGTGATCGCGGTCGAGTGGCTCGACGTCGTACCGGTCGACGTCGTCGAGCGAACTCCCGACGGGCTCCGGCTGGTCGAGGTCGACGGCGACGGAACCGAGCGCCACGGCGGCCCGGTCGAATCGCCCTGGCTGGAGCGCTGGTGGCCGGTCGCCGGCCGGGCCGAGATCGGGCTCCCCCGCGACGAGGTGTGGCGCGCGCTGGTGGACGGCCTCGACCGGGGCCTCGCGGTCGCGGTCGACTACGCCGCCGTCCCCGACCGCGACCTCGACGGCACCCTCACCGGCTACCGGGACGGCCGGCAGGTGCGGCCGGTCCCGGACGGCTCGATGGACCTCACCGCGCACGTGCTGCTGCAGTCCTGCGCCGGGCCGGGCGCGCGCCTCTTGACGCAACGGGAGGCGTTGCGGGCGCTCGGCGTCGACGGGCGGGTCCCGCCGTACGACGGCGATCCCGGTCGCTATGCCGCGGCGCTGGGCGAGGCGTCGGCGGCCGCCGAACTGCTCGACCCGGGCGGCCTCGGCGGGTTCGGCTGGCTGGTCGAGCCGCGCGGCATCGCTCTGGAAGACTGCTTCGCGTGACCCGCAACGTGACGGTGGCGACGGGGGATCTCGCGACCGCCGACATGGTGCTCAACATCGGGCCACAACATCCGGCGACGCACGGCGTGCTGCGGCTCGCGCTGACCCTCGACGGCGAGCGGATCGTCCGCGCCGATCCGGTCATCGGCTACATGCACCGCGGCGCGGAGAAGCTGTTCGAGGTTCGCGACTACCGGCAGATTCTCGTGCTCACCAACCGGCACGATTGGCTGTCGTCGTTCGGCAACGAGCTCGGCGTCGTACTCGCGGTCGAGCGGATGCTCGGCATGGAGGTGCCGATCCGTGCCGTGTGGTTGCGGACGTTGCTCGCCGAGCTCGGCCGGGTGCTGAACCACCTGATGTTCCTCGGCTCTTATCCGATCGAGCTCGGGGCGATCACGCCGATCTTCTACGCGTTCCGCGAGCGCGAGGAGATCCAGGCGGTGATGGAGGAGATCTCCGGCGGCCGGATGCACTTCATGTTCAACCGGGTCGGCGGGCTGAAGGACGACATCCCCGCCGGCTGGCCGGACCGGGCGCGGGCCGCCATCCGGCGGGTCCGCGTGCGGGTCCGCGACGACATCGACGCGCTGGTGCGCGGCAACGAGATCTTCCGGGCCCGCACCCGGGGCATCGGCGTGCTCACGCCGTCGTTGGCGGAAGCGTTCGGCGTGAGCGGTCCGATCGCGCGCGCGTCCGGTCTCGACGTCGACCTGCGCCGCGACGAGCCGTACCTCGCGTACGGCGACCTGCCGGCGGATCTGCTGCGGGTCGTGACGCGGACCGAGGGCGACTGCCTCGCGCGGTTCGAGTGCTTGCTGGATCAGGTCTACGTGTCGCTCGACATCGCGGAGCACTGCCTCGACGTGCTCGACTCGCTGCCGGTCGGGCCGATCAACGTGCGGCTGCCGAAGGTCGTGAAGGCGCCCGAAGGCGAGACGTACGCGTGGACCGAGAACCCGCTCGGCATCAACGGCTACTACCTCGTCAGTCGCGGCGAGAAGACGCCGTGGCGGCTGAAGCTGCGAACCGCGTCGTTCAACAACGTGCAGGTGCTTGCCGAGTTGTTGCCCGGCGAGCTGCTGGCCGACATGGTCGCGATCCTCGGCTCGATGTTCTTCGTCGTCGGCGACATCGACAAGTAGCCCGAGGTCAATTGCGCAATAGCCCCCATAGAGGTCCGCTATTGCGCAATTGGCTGGCTAGGGCGAGCGCAGGTAGTCGATGAAGCGGGCGCGGACCAGCGGCTCGTTGTCGCCGAGACCGTGACCGAACAGCTCGCGGACGACCTCGGCCACCTCCGCGAGCCCGCCGCTGATGTGGCCCATGCTGCCGTCGTCCTGAGCGAGGTCGCGCGACGGTTCCAGATGCTTGACCAGATCCCAGAAGAAACCGACGTCGTGCCGCTGCTCGGCCTGCTCGAACGCGCGGCGACGCAACTGCTCGGTCGACAGCTGGTCGAGCTCTTCGACACTGGGTCGGTCGTCTGTCATGCCGGCGATGCTAGTCGGGATCGTGCGGGGTCTTGACCCGGCAGACCCGTTCCAGCACCAGCGCGCAGACCACCAGCACGAGCCCGAAGCCGGTGCCGAGCGCGGCGGTCACGGTGTCGGTCCCGGCCTGCGGGCCGTCGATGCGGGACACGTGGATGAGGAATCCGGCGTAGCCACCGGCCATGACCGCCCCCACCGGTGAGGACGCCTTGGCCAGCGCGGCCAGCCGGGCGACCGCGATCGGGTCGATGGGCCGCGGCGCGCGGCCGGCGAGCCGCGCGGCCGTCGTGTACGCCGTGTACAGCTCCGCCATCCCGATGATGAGCAGCGTGACCGGCCAGTAGCGCGCCGGCGACGGGAGATCCGCGTAGTAGTTGCGGGTGAACAGGTAGGCGATGCCGCCGGCCACCGCGGCGAGCAACACCAGGACCGGGATCCGGGTCGGCTTCACGGTGTTACCACCATTGGGGCTACCACCATCGGGGCTACCACCATCGGGCCACCGCCGCGACGCCGCCGGCCGGCAGGTCTCGAAGCAACCGCCACACCGGCCCGCGCCCGGAGACGAACGCGTCCGGATCGAGGTCAAGCCACGGCCGCAGCACGAATGCCCGTTCGTGCGCGCGCGGGTGCGGCAACGTCAGCCGCGGATCGTCCTGTACGACGGCGTCGACCGCGACGACGTCGACGTCGAGGCTGCGCGGGCCCCACCGCCGCGACCGCAGCCGGCCGCGGGTGTCCTCCGCCAGCCGCGCCGCCGACCAGGCGACCGACGGATCGTCGGTGCCGACGATCGCCACGCAGTTCAGGAACGCCGGCTGATCGGTGACCCCGACCGGCGCGGTCTCGTAGAGCGGCGACACCGCCTGCACCGGGACCCGCGAGGCGATGACGTCGAGACCCGCCCGCAGGTGCCCGCGACGGTCGCCGAGGTTGGAGCCGAGCGACAGCACCGAGACCATCAACGGCTCCGCCGTACGGTCACCGCGACGTCGTCGAACGGGATGCCGATCGGGGCCATCGGCTTGTGCACGGTCACCTCGACCGCGACCACGCCGCGATGCGCGAGGCACACGTCCGCAATCCGCACGGCCAACGTCTCCAGCAGGTCCACCGGGTCGCCGGCGACGATCTTCTCGACCTGACGCGCAAGGGTCGCGTAGTCGACGGTGAGCGCGAGGTCGTCGGCGTCTGCGGCCGCGCTCACGTCGGTGTCGACGACGACGTCGATCCCGAACAGCTGGCCGTCGCGGCGCTCCGCCGGCAGGACGCCGTGATAGCCGCGCACCCGCAGCCCGCGCAACGCGATCCGATCGGTCATCCGCCATCACCACCAGGAGAGAGCACCGGCGAGCCGTGATGCACCCACAGCAACCAGTCGTCGCCGCGGCGGCGGAAGACGTTCGTCGACACGACCCGCTGGCTGCCGCCGAGACCGTGCTCGGCGTCGTCGATGCCGGTGAGGATGTTCTCCTCACACGTGACGACGGCGAGGTCGCCCGTCGCGACCACGTCGACACTCGTGAGGAAGAACTGGATGTACGTCGTGTTCGCCATCAGCACCGACCACGACCGCATGACCCGCGACCGCCCGGCCAGCAACGGCCAGCCGGGATGGATGCAGCGGATGTCGTCGCTGGGATCCCAGACCGCTTCCATGCGATCGATGTCGCAGGCCTCGAACGCGGCGTAGAACTCGGCGTTCGCCGCCTCGACGTCGCTCGTCACGTCGTCCCCCGGACGGCGGCGACGACCCGTACGGCGTCCGCACTGCCGCGCACCTCGTGCACCCGCACTCCCCACGCACCGGCCGCCGCCGCGAGCGCGGTGATCGCGGTCGTCGCGTCGTCGCGGTCGCGCACGGCGCGCGGCTCGTCTCCGTCGGCGAGCAACTGCCCGAGGAACGACTTGCGGCTCGCGCCGACCAGCAACGGCCGGTCGAGCACCGACAGCTCGGACAACCGCGCGAGCAGCTCCCAGTTGTGCGCGGCGTTCTTCGCGAAGCCCAGGCCCGGATCGACCACGATCTGATCCTCGGCGACGCCGGCCGCACACACGTCGTCGACGCTGCGCCGCAGCTCATCGACGACCTCTGCGACGACGTCGGCGTACGACGCCTTCGACTGCATCGACGTACTGTGCCCGCGCCAGTGCATGACGACGTAAGGCACTCCGGCAGCGGCGACGAGGCGCGGCAGGCCGGCGTCGGCGCGACCGCCGCTCACGTCGTTCACCATGACCGCGCCGGCGGCGAGCGCGCGCTCGGCCGTCTCGGCGCGCATCGTGTCGATGCTGACTCGCGCGCCGGCGGCGGCGAGACCGCTGACGACCGGGCCGACGCGGCGCCACTCCTCCGCCGCGGTCACCCGCTCGGCACCGGGCCGGGTGGACTCGCCCCCCACGTCGAGGAGATCGGCGCCCGCGGCAAGCAACTCCTGGCCGTGCTTGATCGCGCTGTCGGCGTCGGCGAACGCGCCGCCGTCGCTGAACGAGTCCGGCGTCACGTTGACGACGCCCATCACGAGGCAGCGCGGCAGGTCGGGCAGGCCACGGACACGCTGGGTCATCGAAACACCGGGGTCATCGGCTGAGGATGAGGCTCATCGCTTCGTTACGGGTCGACACGCTGTCGCGGAACTGGCCGCGCACCGCCGAGGTGACCGTGCGCGCGCCCGGCTTGCGCACCCCGCGAACCGTCATGCACAGATGCTCCGCCTCGACGACGACGATGACGCCGCGCGGCGCCAGGCAGGACTCGATCGCGTCGGCCACCTGCGTCGTCAGCCGCTCCTGCACCTGCGGCCGGCGCGCGTACAGGTCGACCACGCGGGCCAGCTTGGACAGCCCCGTGATCTGGCCCTTCTCGTTGGGGATGTAACCGACATGCGCCTGCCCGATCCACGGGACGAGATGGTGCTCACAGGTGCTCGCGACGTCGATGTCCTTCACCAGCACGATCTCGTCGTGCTCGGCTTCGAACACCGTCGTCAGCGCCGCGCACGGGTCGACGTGCAGCCCGGAGAACACCTCGGCGTACATCCGGCCCACCCGGGCCGGTGTGTCGCGCAAACCGTCGCGATCGGGGTCCTCCCCGACGGCGAGCAGGATCTCCCGCACCGCCCGGGCGATGCGGTCCTGGTCGATCGCCACTGTCAGCTGGTGGTGCGCTTCGTCGGCGTACGGCGGGTGGTCGTCTTCTTCGCCGCCGTGCCGTTGGCGCGGCTGGTCCGGGAGCGGCCGTTGGTACGGCGCTCCAGGCCGTTGACGTCGGCCGGTCCGAGCAACGCGAGCTCGGCCGGGGTCAGCACCGGCGGGATGTTCTTGGGCGCCTTGCGCTTCGCGCTCTCGAACTCGCGCGCCGGGCGCTTGGCCACCGTCTTGAAGATCTCGGCGAGCTCTTCCTTGCCGACGGTCTCCTTGTCGAACAGCTTCAGCACCAGGTCGTCGAGCACGTCGCGATGCTCGACGAGGATCTCCCACGCCTCGTCGTGCCCCCGCTCGATGAGGCTGCGGATCTGCTCGTCGATCCGCGCCGCCACCTCTTCGGAGTAGTCGCGCTGGTGGCCCATGTCGCGGCCGAGGAAGACCTCGCCCTCGCCCTGGCCGTAGCGGACCGCGCCGAGCTCGTCGCTCATG
>Ga0207690_10001436_pt1 | contig 14907 bp, 14 predicted proteins | sample KBSC23metaG_FD_184315 | JGI IMG/M metagenome (GOLD analysis project Ga0207690, IMG submission 184315) | Corn rhizosphere microbial communities from Kellogg Biological Station, Michigan, USA - KBS C2-3 metaG (SPAdes) (version 2) | ecosystem: Host-associated > Plants > Roots > Rhizosphere > Soil ...
TGGCGAGGCGCTTGGCCATTGCCGCGAACCTGGTCTTGTCGGGGGCGTTCGCCGTGACCTTCGCGGCGGCGACGTAGAGGAGGTACCGCGCCGCCTGCAGCTCCGTCTCCATGTCGGCGAGCGTGAACTGCGTCGCCTGGAAGTCCGCGATCGGCGTTCCGAACTGCTGACGGCCTTTGGTGTAGTTGATCGCCTCATCGAGGCAGCGCTGCGCCCCGCCGAGCGAGCAGGCGCCGATGTTGATGCGGCCGCCGTCGAGTCCCATCATCGCGATGCGGAAGCCTTCGCCCTCAGCGCCGACGCGGTTCTCGACCGGCACGCGCACCTCGTCGAAATTGACCTGTGCCGTCGGCTGCGAATGCCAGCCGAGCTTCTTCTCCTGCGCGCCGAAGCTGACGCCCGGCATGTCCTTTTCGATCACCAGGCAGGAAATGCCCTTTGGCCCCTCGTCACCGGTGCGAGCCATGGTGACGTAGATTTCGTTTTCGCCGCCGCCCGAGATGAACGCTTTCGAGCCGGAGACGACGTAATGATCGCCGTCGAGCACCGCCTTGGTCTTCAGCGCTGCAGCGTCGGAGCCGGAGGAGGGCTCGGTCAGGCAGTAGCTGCCAATCCGCTCCATGGTGATCATCGACGGCAGATACTTTTGCTTCACCTCCGCCGAGCCGAAGCGGTCGATCATCCAGCTCGCCATATTATGGATCGAGATGAAGGCGCTGGTCGAGGGGCAGCCGTAGGCCATCGCCTCCATGATCAGGGCGGCCTCAAGCCGCCCGAGCCCGATGCCGCCGCTCTCCTCGGATACGTAGATCGCGCCGAAGCCGAGCTCCGCCGCCTCACGGATCGTGTCCTTGGGGAAGATGTGCTTCTCGTCCCACTCGGCAGCAAACGGCGTGATCGCGTCTGCCGTGAACTTGCGTGCCATCTCCTGGATCTGGAGCTGGTCCTCGGTGAGGTCGAACTGGCTCATTGCGCGGGGCTCTAGCCCGCGGGTTCCTCCTGAAGCAATCCTTCGAACCCGAGCACGTGCCGAACCGACGGGCGCTGAAGCATTCGCTCGCGGAATTCGATCAGGTTCGGCCAGTTGGTGAGGCCCAGCATCTTGTCCGACCAGCCAGCGATGACGAAAAGATAGGGATCCGCAATTGTCAGCGTATCGCCGAAAAGGAACGGACCTTCGCCGATCCGCTTCTCGGCATAGTCGAGCCGTTCGCGGATGATGTCGCGGTAAAAGCGCTTCGTCTCGTCGGCGGCACTGGGCTTGAACAAGGGGGCGAAGCTCTTGTGCAGCTCGGTGGTGATGAAATTCACCATTTCGAGCACGCGGTAACGGCGGAAGTCGCCGACCGGCGGAAGCACATCCGAGCCGGCGCGGTCGCCGAGATATTGCAGCACGATCGCATTCTCGGTGAGCACCTCGCCATTGTTGAGCTCGAGCGCGGGAACGGCGCCCTTGGGGTTGATCTCAAGGTATGAGCTGCCGTCCTCGAGCGTTTTGGATCGCAAGTCGACACGCGCCGCATCGTGGCTCAGCCCAATTTCGTGGAGCAGGATATGTGGCGCCTGGGAGCAGGCACCTGGGGAATAATAGAGCTTCATGGTCCCTCCTTCCTCCTCAGTGCGAATTGGAGAGGTCGTTCACATCCGGATTGTCCTCGCCGGCGTTGAGCTCCACGGCCGAGGTTCCACTGCTCTCGTCGGGCGGCAGGGTCTCGATGTCGGCGTTGGGCGGGAGCTGGCCTTGGGCGAGATTAGCTTCGATCGACATGTCCTGATGGGCGGCCTCATTCTGAGGCTGCTGCTTGGCGCACGAAGCGAGCGCCACTGCGCCAATCACCGGAATCAGGAATTTACTCGCATTTCGCATAGCTGAAGCTCGCTGTTGGTTTGGTCTCTGTACGCGTGAGCACGCCCTTGTCGATCTTGAGCGCCTCGAATTTCGTCCAGCTCTGCCCTTCGCCGGTGAAAGCGAAGGTGCCGGTCATCGAATCGGTGTCGGCATCGACGTCCGCCGCCGGAACCGCGCGAGATTCGTAAAAGCGCAGCTCGCCGGCGTTGATGACCAGGAGGCCTTTGGTGTCGCTCCTTCCTGACATGCAGTCCGCCGGCGTTAGTCCCCAGCGGCCCCGGAGAGCGACAGGGATGGCCACGCTCATTGCCGGAGCCGGGGCGGCCTCGGCAGGCGCGGTCTGGACGTGCGGTTCGCCATTCGCGCCGGGCGCAGCGACGTTGACATCCGGCAGGCCGGCAGTGTTCGCGGCCTTCTTGTCCACGGGACCATTGCCACCGCATGCGCTGAACGCCAGCACGAGAAGGCAGCTGATCCAGGGCAGGCGGAGCATGCACCTTCAACAACCTTGGCGTGCAACTTGTTGCAGTGGCCCTGTGGGGGACGTGCGATCTCAGTAGCTGTAGGCCGAGAGGCAGTGCGCTCCCTCGTCGGAATCCGCGGCCAGATTCGCCTTCGCAAAGAACCAGCGATCAGCCTTGAATCCGCGGAAGGCAGCGCTCGTCACTCGTAATCCGTAAGGAGTCTGGTCGGACACGATGTAAGCGACCTCGCCGCCATCGTTCACCTGCGTCACCGCACCGCCGCCGCGGTAGTGCATGACCACGCGGCCGGGTTCGGGCCGAGCGCCCGAGCGCACGTTCACCTCGCGGCCGGCGAGGACGAGCCGCACGCCCTGTCCTCCCGTATCCTGCGGCAGCACCAGCGCCCGGTCGCCCCGCGCGAGCAACACGCGATAGCCTCCGCCGCAGAAATTGCCCGGACCGCGATATTCTTCGGTACGTGGCCCGGTCCATTGCGCCGCGGCTGCGGCTGCCAGTGCAAGCAGGATCATTTCTTACCCCATCGCCGAAATGATGGGGGTGCATTTACAATGGAACAGCGACTGGAGCCAGTTAGCCCATCGTCGGGATGATGAAGGCGCTCTCGCCGTGCGCGCCGCCGTCGGGCCAGCGCTGGGTGACGACCTTGTTCTTTGTCCAGAAGCGCAGGCCCTCCTGGCCGTACTGGCCGATGTCGCCGAAGCCCGAACGCTTCCAGCCCCCGAAGCTGTGGTAGCTAACTGGCACGGGAATCGGGACGTTGATGCCGACCATTCCGACATTGACGCGGGCGGTGAATTCGCGGGCCGCGTGGCCATTGCGGGTAAAGATTGCGACGCCGTTGCCGTACTCGTGCTTTGACGGGAGGCTCAGCGCTTCTTCGAAGTCGCGAGCGCGGACCATCTGGAGAACGGGGCCGAAGATCTCGTCCTTATAGGTCTTCATGTCGGTCGTGACGCGGTCGAAGAAGGTTGGGCCGATGAAGAAGCCTTCCTCGTGTCCCTGCAGCGTGAAACCGCGGCCGTCGACGACCAACTCGGCGCCTTCGTCGATGCCCATCTGGATGTAATTCTCGACCCGTTCCTTGTGGGCCTTGCTGACAACAGGACCATAATGGGCGTCGGGGTCGGTCGAAACGCCGACGCGCAGGCCTTCGATGGCAGGGATAAGCTTCTCACGCAGAGCATTGGCGGTGTCATCGCCGACCGGTACCACCACCGGCAGTGCCATGCAGCGTTCGCCGGCCGAGCCGAAGGCGGCTCCAGCGAGGTCGTTGACGACTTGGTCGAGGTCGGCGTCGGGCATGACGATGCCGTGGTTCTTCGCGCCGCCGAACGCCTGGACCCGCTTCCCGTTCGCGGTGCCGCGCGAGTAGATGTACTGCGCGATGTCGGACGATCCGACGAAGCTCACCGCGGCGATGTCGGGATGGTCGAGGATCGCGTCGACCATTTCCTTGTCACCGTGCACCACGTTGAGGATCCCATCCGGCAGCCCCGCTTCCTTCATTAGCTCGGCGAGGCGGATGGGGACGCTCGGGTCGCGCTCTGACGGCTTCAGCACGAAGGCATTTCCGCAGGCGATTGCCATTCCGAACATCCACATCGGGATCATCGCGGGGAAGTTGAACGGCGTAATTCCCGCGCCGATTCCGAGCGGCTGGCGCATCGAATAGACATCGATGCCGGGGCCGGCGCCGACGGTATATTCGCCCTTCAGCGCCTGCGGGATTCCGCAAGCATATTCGATGACTTCGAGGCCGCGCTGGACGTCGCCCTTGGCGTCGGCGATCACCTTGCCGTGCTCGGACGAGAGGAGATGCGCGAGCTCGTCCATGTTCCTCTCGACCAGTTCCTTGAACTTGAACATGACCCGCGCCCGGCGCTGCGGGTTCGTGGCCGCCCAGGCTGGCTGGGCGCCCTTCGCTGCGTCGACGGCCTTCTGTAGGTCGGCCGCGGTTCCGAGGCGAACCTGAGCCTGCACCTGGCCCTGGTTCGGATCGAAGACGTCGCCCTGCCGCTCGCCTGAAGCGAAGGTGGAACCGCCAATGAAATGGTCGATGGTGCGCAACATGAACTGCGTCCTGTTTCTGCCGGTTTGAGGTTGCGGCTCCACTAGTCCCTTGGGCAGCTTCTGGCTAGGCAAGCGGCGCATGGGGAGCATCCTCGACACCGACCGGCCGGCCGAACCGCACGTCGTTCTCGGCATGGGTTTGCGCTTGGCGGCCGCGGTTGCGCTGGCCGTGATGTTCGCCGGCGTGAAGTGGGCGGGACAGCATGGCGTGTCGGTCGGCGAGAGCCTGTTCTATCGGCAGATCGGCACGGCTTTGTGCGCGGTTGCCTGGGTCGCGCTTGGCCCCGGATTTGCCTCGCTGAAGACGAAGCGCGTTGGCGCGCACGTCGCGCGAATGGCGATCGGCGTCGTCTCGATGGGACTCAACTTCCTGACGTTTGTCCTCCTGCCCCTCGCAGAAGCAACCGCAATCGGCTTTTCGGTGCCGATCTTCGCCACCATGCTCGCGGCCGTGGTGCTCGGTGAGCGCACCGGCCGATGGCGCTGGGGAGCGATCCTGGTGGGCTTCGTCGGAGTTCTGGTGATCGTGCAGCCCGGCAGCGGTCACATCGGGACATACGGCGGCGCAGTCGCCGTCGCCGCGGCGCTCTGCACGGCCGGAGCAACCATCGCCATCCGGCGCCTTGGGGCGACTGAACCGGCGGCCGCGACGGTCTTCTGGTTCGGCCTCAGCTCGCTCGTTCCGCTCGGGATCGTGATGCTGTTCGTCGCCAAGCCCCACGACCTCCACACTTTCGCAGTCATCGCAGGGTTGAGCGTGGCAGGCGGCGTCGCACAGCTGCTGCTCACAGGAGCGCTTCGGCTCGCCCCGGTCGCGCTGGTCATGCCCATGGATTATTCCTCGCTTCTCTGGGCGAGCCTGCTCGGCTGGCTGATCTTCGGGCAATTGCCGTCGCACTGGACCTGGCTCGGTGCACCCATCGTCATCGCCGCGGGCCTGGTGATCCTCTGGCGCGAACAGCGCCTCAGAATAGCTGGAAGTGCAACCGCGGCGGTGCCAGAAGTGAACGAATGAAGACACCGCTCGCCAGTCTCGCTCTATCTGCAACGCTGTTGATCGGTGCGGCGCCTCCGTCATCGCCGGACGCGAAGCTTCGCGCGATCATCGCGCCGGTTAGCCAGGCGCAGCTGCGTCGTACGATCGAGTCTCTCGTCAGCTTCGGGACGCGGCATACGCTTTCGTCGCAGACTGATCCCAAACGCGGCATCGGCGCCGCGCTCGAATGGACTCGTGGCGAGTTCCAGCGCCACTCGGCGGCTTGCGGCAATTGCCTGACGATCGTCGATCCATCCGAGACCTTCACCGGTGCGCGCATCCCGACGCCGACGCGGGTGCGCGACATGGTCGCGATCCAACGCGGGACTGAGCGCCCCAACGATGTCGTGATCATCCAGGGGCATATCGACAGCCGCGTTACCGACGTGATGAACTTCACCTCCGACGCGCCGGGGGCCAATGACGATGGCTCTGGAACCGCGGCGGTGCTCGAGGCAGCGCGCGTGCTGTCAAAGCACAAGTTCCCCGGAACCATCGTCTATGCCGCGCTCTCCGGCGAGGAGCAGGGGCTGTATGGCGGCAAGGTGCTGGCGAAGTACGCCAAGGCGCAAGGCTGGAACGTCGTCACCGTCCTCAACAACGACATCATCGGCAATAGCTGCTCGTCAGACGGCGTATGCGATTCCACGCACGCGCGTGTGCTGTCGGAAGGGCCGCGCTCGCAGGGGCAGGTCGAGCTCGCCGCTCAGACGCACAGCCTGGGCGGGGAGAATGACGCGCCTTCGCGCAACATCTCGCGCTACCTCGACAGCCTTGCCGACCGGTTGAAGATCGGCCTCGACGTGCGGCAGATCTGGCGAACCGACCGGTTCGGGCGCGGCGGCGACCACATTCCGTTCCTCGAAGCCGGCTATCCCGCCGCGCGGATCAGCGTCGCGGTGGAGAATTACAACTGGCAGCACCAGGACCTGCGCACCGAGAAGGGCATCAAATACGGCGACACGATCGAGAATATGGATTTCCCCTATCTCGCCAAGATCACCAAGCTGAACGTCGCCGCCCTTGCCGCCATCGCCAGCGCCCCGCCGCCGCCAGCAGCTTACGTTGAAGGTGCCGTCAGCACTGACACGACCGTGAAGTGGGCTGTTTCCTGCAATTCCTATGGCGTTGACCACTACGTCGTTCACTGGCGCCGCACAGATGCGAACACTTGGGAGGTTTCGAGGTCAACGGAAGGCAAGGTCGTTCTGAACAGCGAAGAATGTCGCTCGCCAACAGGAAAGCTGTACCAGCAACGTGCCGAAGTCCTTCCCCACGTCCGCGTCGACGATTGGGTGTTCGGCGTCTCGGCGGTGAGCAAGGACGGCTTCGAAAGCCCGGTCGCCTCGGCCGTGCCCGGCGGCGCATTCAAGCCGTACGTCGCGCCGCCGAAGAAGCCCTAACCCTCACCCTGAACTTGGTTCAGGGTCAATTTTCGTGAAGGGCTCCGTACGCCTCTACGATGGATGCTGAAACAAGTTCAGCATGACGTTTACGCGGACGCGAGCCGCCGCCCGCCTTTTCGCCTCGCCGCCGCAAGCGCGAAGAGCGTGACGATCGCGATTCCGCCCGACTCCAACAGGTGATTGGCACGGAGGCCGCCGAAATCGCGGCTGATCAGCCAGTCGACCTTGTGGAACGAGCTTGCGCGAACCAGCACAAAAAGCAGCAGCAGTCCGAGACCCACGATCGCTCCCTGCACCGGCACGCTCGCCCGGCGGGCCCGCCGTAGCAGCGTCAGGATCACCACCACGACGAGGACCGCGACTGCGACGATGAAGGCGACCTGGTACTCGTGTCGACGCTCGTACCAGCCATGCGCTCTTGCTTCGAACCGGGCGATGTCGGTGAAGAGCGTTTGCAGATCGAGCTGCTTGTTGATCGCAAGAAAGCCCATCACGCCGGCAAGCAGAAGCCAGAATCGCTGTTCGCGCGAGGGTCCGCGGCGTGACGCCCGCGAGCAGCACAGGGCGGCGAAGGCATAAGCTGCAACCGTAACCCAACCGTACAGGGTCGGGTCCCCGATCCCCGGTTCCCATCCGAACACGCCCCATGCTCCTCCCAACCAACATCGTCGCTTTGCCCCGGTCTTGCGTTTAGGACAACGTCATGCCCCGCAATCGATCCACCGGCCTGCCCAGCCGCAAGCAGATCCTCGACTTCATCGCCTCGTCCGACCAGCCGGCGGGCAAGCGCGAGATTGCGCGGGCTTTCGGGCTTTCCGGGCAGTCAAAGATCGACCTCAAGCGGTTGCTCAAGGATATGGCCGATGAGGGACTGATCGACAGCTCGCCAGGCCGTGCGTTCCATCAGGCGGGCGGCGTGCCCAAGGTGACAGTGTTGCGCATCCAGACGGTGGACGATGGCGGCAATGTCTGGGCCGTGCCCGAGCAATGGCATGCCGAGATCCCGCCGCCGCGACTGCGCATCATGGAACGCGGGCGGCGAGGCGCGCTCGGCGTCGGCGACCGCGTGCTCGCTCGCACCGAGGAAAAGGGTCAGGGCTTTATCGCCCACCCGATGAAGAAGCTCGCCCGCTCGGCCGAGCTGGCGCTGGGCGTGGTGAAGAAGGAGGGCGAGCGCTTCTGGCTCTCGCCCGTCGACAAGCGCGAGCGGCGCGAGCTGTTCATTAGCGACCTCAAGGACGCGGAACCCGGCGATCTCGTGCTGTGCGAGGTGACCGGGCGGCCGCCGCGCGTCAGCGCCCGCGTGGACGCCGTGCTCGGCGACCCCTTCGCGCCGCGTAGCTTCTCGCTGATCGCGATCCACAAGCATGGTCTGCGCCACGAATTCGCTCAGGAAGCAGTCGACGAAGCCCATCGCGTGGCGAAGGTGCCGCTCGGCGAGCGCGAGGACCTGACGCATTTGCCAATCGTCGCCATCGACCCGGAAGACGCTCGCGACCATGACGATGCGATCTGGGCCGAGGCGGACCGTGATGGCGGCTGGAACGCTATCGTAGCCATCGCCGACGTCAGCTTCTACGTCCGCCCCGGCTCCGAACTCGACCGCGAAGCCCGCGCGCGCGGAAACAGCGTCTATTTCCCAGATCGCGTCGTGCCGATGCTTCCGGAGGAACTTTCGGCCGACATCTGCTCGCTGAAGGAAGGCGAGGATCGGGCCGCGATGGCGTGCCATCTAAAGATCGACCACGAGGGCAATCTCAAAAGCTGGCGCTTCACTCGGGCGAAGGTCCGGATCGCAGCGAACATCGCTTATGAGAATGCCCAGGCGGCGATGGATGCAGCCGAAGAGGAGCGCATCGAAGTCTCCTCGCCGACCTGCTCAATGCCGGAGGTTGAAGGACCCGTACCACACGAACTGGTCGAAAAAGCGCTGAAGCCGTTGTGGGCCTCCTGGCGAGCGCTGTTCGCGGCGCGGCAGAAGCGCGACCCACTCGAGCTCGACTTGCCCGAGCGGCGGGTGATGCTCGACGAGAAGGGGCGGATCACCTCGATCGCGCCGCGCGACCGGCTCGATGCGCACCGCCTCGTCGAGGACTTCATGATCGCCGCGAACGTCGCGGCGGCGCGCGCGCTGGAGGCGAAGAAGGCGCCGGTCATGTACCGCGTCCACGAGCCGCCGAGCCGCGAGAAACTCGTCGCGCTCAAAGATTATCTGAAAACCTTCGGGATCGAGTTCACCCTGGGCCAGGTGATCAAGCCCGGTACCTTCAATCGCATCATCGAGCGCATCGGCGACGCGGACGGCCGCGAAGAGATCATGGAGCAGTTGCTCCGCACCCAGATGCAGGCGCGCTATGGCCCCGAACGGCTCGGCCATTTCGGGCTCGCGCTGGCGACCTACGCGCATTTCACCTCGCCGATCCGGCGCTACGCCGATTTGCTCGTCCACCGCGCTTTGGTCAGCGCTTACAAACTCGGCGATGGCGGTCTTCCGCCCGGCGAGGAGGAGCGCTTTGAACAGATCGGCGAGCAAATCTCGATGCTCGAGCGCCGCGCGATGGAGGCCGAGCGGGAAACGATCGACCGCTACGTCGCGGCTTTCCTCGCTGACCAGGTTGGGCAGCTTGTGAAGTGCCGGATCAGCGGCGTGCAGCCGTTCGGCTTCTTCGCCACAGTCGAGGATCTGGGAGGCGACGGGCTCGTCCTCGCCAAGGACCTGGGCCAGGAATATTTTCGCTACGACGAGGCCGCCAAAGCCCTGGTGGGCGATGAGACGGGCGAGACCTACCGCGTCGGCCAGCGGCTCACGTTGCGTCTTGCCGAAGCCAATCCGGTCAGCGGCTCGCTACGCTTCGAGCTTCCCGAAGGCAGTTATGGCGGCGCGACCATGCCAATCCGTCGCGACCGCCAGCGTCCGACCGGGCGCCGCGGTCGTCCGCCCAATATCCGTCACTCGAGTCGGCGCCGCTAAACCGCCGTTTATCTGGCGTTCATCGACGAACGGCGTTCGTCGAAATCGCTTCGACCGAGGGGTTTCGCGCGTCTGCCGGACGACAACGGGCGGATGGCCGCGCCGCGGCTGCTGGCCGTAAATTTCCATCACCAAAAAAGGGAGATGAACCATGGGTAAGCTCATCCTATTGCCTTCCGCTTTGCTCGTCGCCACCGCTCCGGCCGCATCCGCTCCTCCTGTCGTCTCCAGTCAGGTTGCGCCCTCCGACACGCAACAGGCCGTCGGTCCGTCCGGCGGCGGCGCTGCGCCGCAAGCGGCAGAGAAGAAGATCTGCAAACAACTGGATACGACCGGCAGTCGCCTTCCGCGCCGCGCGTGCCTGACCGAGAAGGAATGGAAGCAGCTCCAGGAGGAATTGGAGCAGTGAGCTAAAGCGGGAGCCGGCGGCACGCTCCGCCGGCTGCCCGGCGGCCGTCGCAACTTTTCCGCCGTCGGCGTATTGGGCCGGCGAGCAGGAGACACGCCATGGCCTATAAGATCGCGATCATCGTCGGCAGCCTTCGCAAAGACAGCCTCAACCGCAAGGTCGCGCGGTCGATCTGCGGCTTGCGCGGCGACAACCTCGACTGCTCGATGATCGAGATCGGCGATTTGCCGCTCTACAATCAGGACCTCGACGCCAATCCCCCCGAACAGTGGGTGCGCTTCCGTCAGCAGATTGCCGCAGCCGATGGCGTGCTGTTCTGCAGCCCCGAGTACAACCGCGGCATCCCCGGCGTCCTCAAAAATGCGATCGATGTCGGGTCACGTCCCTACGGCCAGAGCGTATTCGACAAGAAGCCGGCGGCGATCGTCACCGCGTCGCCGGGAAGCATCGGCGGCTTCGGCTCCAACCACCAGATCCGCCAGGCAGCCGTTTTCCTCAACATGCCGGTGATGCAGCAGCCGGAAGCCTATCTGGGGCACGTCAGCGACGACAGCTTCGACGAGAGCGGGTGCCTGAAGGACGGGCCGCTGAAGGACCTCGTTTCGGTGGTCGCCCATGCGTTCGCAGGATGGGTCGAGACGATCATCCGATCGCGCCAGCTCCTCGCCGAGGATTCTGCCCACGCGGCGCAGCAGGCGAAGGCCAAGGAACATGCATGACACTTGGCGCGCTTAGCGCGGCGTCCGATAAACAGCCGTAACGAAACCTGGAGGAAAGCGATGGAATTCACCTGGCTCTCGCGCTGGCAGCCGCAAATTCTCGCGCTGCTGCGCATCGTTACGGGGCTGCTGTTCCTAGAACATGCGACGATGAAATTCTTCGGTTTTCCAGCGCCGTTCCCGATGCCGGGGCCGCTTCCGCCGCTGCTGGTTGCCGCCGGCGCGATAGAGCTCGTTGCAGGCGTGCTGGTGACGCTCGGCCTGTTTACCCGGCTGGCGGCGTTCATCGCTTCTGGCGAGATGGCCGTCGCTTATTTCATGGGGCACGCCTCGAAAGGCTTCTGGCCTGCGTTGAACATGGGCGAGGGGGCGATCCTCTACTGCTTCATCTTTCTCTACCTGGCCGCAGCGGGCGCGGGCGCCTGGAGCATCGACGGAGCACGGACCCGGAACGCGCCGATCAGGTGACTTGGGTGCGTTAGGACACGACTAGAGCTTCGGCAGCGTCACGCCCTTCTGACCCATATATTTGCCGGCGCGGTCGGCGTAGCTGACCTCGCACGGCTCATTCCCTTGCAGGAACAGGAACTGGCACGCCCCCTCGTTGGCGTAGACCTTCGCCGGCAACGGCGTGGTGTTCGAGAACTCAAGCGTCACATGGCCTTCCCAGCCGGGCTCCAGAGGTGTGACGTTCACGATGATCCCGCAACGCGCGTAGGTCGATTTGCCGAGGCAGATCACCAGCACGTCGCGCGGGACGCGGAAATATTCGACGGTGCGCGCCAGCGCGAAGCTGTTGGGCGGGATGATGCAGACATCGGTCTTTCGGTCGACGAAGCTGTTCACCGCGAAATCCTTGGGATCGACGAGCGCATTGTCGACGTTGGTGAAGATCTTGAACTCGTCCGCGACGCGCGCGTCATAGCCGTAGGAGGAGAGACCGTAGCTGATGCACCCCTCGCGCCGCTGCGCCTCGACGAACGGCTCAATCATGCCATGCTGCTGCGCCTGCTCGCGAATCCAGCGGTCGGATAAAATCGCCATGGCGAGTGCGTAACGAGGCGGCCCGAACGCATCAATTTGGCCGCGATTATTTCTGTGGATGGGGCGATGCTGACACTTTTGTGACTTCTGGCGAACGCTTGTGCGATTCGTGCACACCTTATCCCCAGTTGTGCTACATTTGTTCGCGCTTGATGTGGGGCCGCACGAGCGTAGGAGCCTCGTTATGGCCGAAGTTATCCGCATCGCCGAGTCTGCGTCAGAAGTTCAAGCTCCAACCCTCCCGCAGAACGTCGAAGCGGAAGCGGCGCTCCTCGGGGCGCTGATGATCGACAATCGGCTGGTCGAGGACATCCAGCTCAAACTCAAACCGGATCACTTCTTCGAGCCGCTGCACGGGCGGATCTACGATGCGATCCTGAAGCTCACCGATAGCAACCGCATCGCAAACCCGGTGACGCTGAAGCCTCTGTTCGAGGCGGACGAGGGAATGAAGGAAGTCGGCGGACCGGCCTATCTCGCCCAGCTGACCGGCTCCGGCGCGGCGGTGATCGGCGCCCGCGACTTTGCCACACAGATCTACGACCTCGCGTTGCTCCGCGCCCTCGTCGGTGTCGGCCGCGAGCTCGTCGAAGGCGCGCTCGATACGAGTGAGGACGTTGCCCCCCTCGCTCAGATCGAGCGCGCCGAGACTGAGCTGTACAAAGTCGCCGAGCAGGGCGGTGCCCAAGGCAAGGCGAAGAGCTTCGCCGAGGCCACGCGAGACGCCCTCGAAATGGCCGAGAAAGCGCTCAATAGCGGCGGCCATTTGTCCGGTTTCACGACCGGCCTCGAAGCGCTCAATTCAAAGCTCGGCGGTCTTCACAAGTCCGACCTGATCATCGTTGCCGGGCGCCCGGGCATGGGCAAGAGCGCGCTCGGGACGAACATGGCCTTTGCTGCCGCGCGGCGGTTCCTCCGCGACACGACTGACGGGATCGAGCCTGGCAAGTCCGCTGGAGCGCCCGCAGTATTGTTCAGCCTCGAAATGTCGGCCGACCAGCTCGCGACCCGTATTCTTTCCGAGCAATCGGGGATCACTTCGGAGAATCTGCGTACCGGCAAGATCAGCCAACAGGAGTTCCGCGAGCTGGCCCGGGCAGCTGCGGAGTTGGAAAGCCTTCCGCTTTACATCGACGACACGCCGGGCCTCACCATCGCCGCACTTCGCACGAGGGCCCGCCGGCTGAAGCGGCAGAAGAATATTGGCGTGATTGTCGTCGACTATCTTCAGCTGCTCCAGGGCAGCGGCAGGTCGAGCAACGACAACCGCGTTCAGGAAATCTCCGAGATCAGCCGCGGCCTGAAGACGCTCGCGAAGGAACTTGACGTGCCGGTGATCGCCCTTTCGCAGCTCAGCCGACAGGTCGAACAACGTGAGGACAAAAGACCGCAGCTCTCCGACCTTCGTGAATCCGGCTCGATCGAGCAGGACGCGGACATCGTGCTCTTCATCTACCGCGAGGACTATTATCTGAAGGCCGTTGAACCGGACTATCCCATGCCGAACGAGACGGAAAAGCTCGCCAAATACGAGGAATGGAACGCGAAATATGCTTCCGCTGCGGGCAAGGCCGAAGTCATTGTCGCCAAGCAGCGCCACGGCTCCACCGGCATCGTTCGCGTGCGCTTCGATGGGCGCACGACCAAGTTCAGCGACGCGGTGGACGAAGGCTTCGTGCCGGAGATGCGCGGCGGCTAATGGGGGTGACCGCGTTACCGCGCGGTCACGGGGAAGGGGATGAGGGCGCCGTTCTTCGGTTCGGCGCCCTCATCTGTGTTTACGGTCCGATATCCTCGCTCTTCTGAACAGGCCGGCGCAGGATACCGCGGACGAGCCCGAGCGCCGCTGCGACATCGTCATCCCAGCCGTAGACGTCCGGCCGGAACTCGATCCGGGAGCCGTCCCAAAAGGCGGTTTGGTAGAGCATGCGCACCGGGATTTCGGTCTTGAGCTTGACCCATTTCTCGTCGCCGCCCGCCAGCCCTTCCTGCAGCTGCGCGTCGACTCCATCCTGGCTCGCTAGCATGCTCGCGAATCCGAGCGCATCCTGCACGCGCACGCAGCCGTGGCTGCGATGGCGCTCGGGCAGCGCGAACAGTTCCTTGAATGGCGTGTCGTGCATGTAGATTTGCTGCGGGTCCTCCATGTCGAATTTGACGAGGCCGAGCGAGTTTTTGGGACCCGGCAGCTGGACCAGTTTGCCGTCTTTGAAGACCATCTGGTTCTTGGCGAAATAGGCCGATCCCTTGTCCGCCAGCTCTTCCTTGTAGATCGAATCCGGGATCCGCCAGTAGGGATTGGCGACCAGGCGCTTGAAACTGGCCTGGATCTGCGGCGTCGGCTTGTCGGGCTCGCCGGGTACAACGTTGCGGCGATCGAGATGCTGGCCGTCGCGCCAATAGTCGAGGAAGGCGGCCGCGGTATTGACGTCGATCCGCGTCTGTGGCGGATTGCGGTTCAGCCAGCGCAGCCGCTCCATCGCTATCGCCAATTGCCGCGCATATCCGCCGGGGCCGAGATTGAGGACCTCAAAAGTGTCGCCGCCAACGACTCCATCAGGCTTAATACCCCAGTCCGTTTGCAGCTGCTTCACGGCGGCGACCAGCTGGCCGGTATAACGCTGCTCCATTGACGGATTGGCGAGATAGCCGACCGCACGAAGCGCGGACGCGACCGCCGGCAAACGCGGATCGCGCCTGCCGGGCTTGATCGGCTTGCCCGCCGGAATGGGCTGGAACGGCGTCTGGTTCGCGAGCTTCAGATATTGGAGGTGCGCATTCGACAGCGCGCGATATTCGTCGGTTTGGGGCGGCAGCGAGGCCAGCCAGTCGCCCACATTGCCGTTCTGGATCGCCTGGGCGAGGCCGGGCCGCACGTCGTCGGCCGCGCGGGGGATGGTATAGACGGCCGAGATCTT
>Ga0207690_10001439_pt1 | contig 14898 bp, 11 predicted proteins | sample KBSC23metaG_FD_184315 | JGI IMG/M metagenome (GOLD analysis project Ga0207690, IMG submission 184315) | Corn rhizosphere microbial communities from Kellogg Biological Station, Michigan, USA - KBS C2-3 metaG (SPAdes) (version 2) | ecosystem: Host-associated > Plants > Roots > Rhizosphere > Soil ...
CGATGAGCACGATGGAGATGACGGGCGACGGGCTGGGCCAGCGCGCCACCGCGCGGGTGGTGCTGATCTCGGCGGCGGCGGCGCTGGGCGGGTTCCTGTTCGGTTTCGACACGGCGGTGATCAACGGTGCGGTCGACGCCGTGCGCGGCGGTTTCGCGCTGGACGCGGCGCAGATCGGCTTCGCGGTGTCCTGCGCGCTGCTCGGTTCGGCGCTGGGCGCATGGTATGCCGGCATGCTGGCGAACCGCTTCGGCCGCGTGCGCACGATGCAAGTGGCGGCCGTGTTGCTGGTCGCCAGTGCGCTGGGCTCGGGGCTGGTGACCGCGGTGTGGGACCTGATCCTGTGGCGCCTGGTCGGCGGCATCGGCGTGGGCGTGGCCTCGGTGATCGCGCCCACCTACATCGCCGAAGTCTCGCCTGCGCACATCCGCGGCCGGCTCGCCTCGATGCAGCAGCTGGCGATCGTGCTGGGCATCTTCGCCGCCCTGCTCAGCGATGCGTGGCTGGCCGGCGTGGCCGGCGGCGCGGCGGAACCGCTGTGGTTCGGGCTGGCCGCGTGGCGCTGGATGTTCCTGGTGGCGACGCTGCCGGCGCTGGTCTACGGCACCCTGGTGCTGGGCGTGCCGGAATCGCCGCGGCACCTGGTCGCCAAGGGCCGCATCGACGAGGCCCGCGTGGTGTTGCGCAAGGTGCTGAACATGCACAGCGAGACGGCGTTGGACAACAAGCTGCGCGACATCGAGGACAGCCTGCGCTCGGAGCACCGGCCACGCCTGCGCGACCTGTGCGGCAAGACCGCCGGGCTGCTGCCGGTGGTGTGGATCGGCATCCTGCTGTCGGTGTTCCAGCAGTTCGTGGGCATCAACGTGATCTTCTACTACTCGTCCACCCTGTGGCATTCGGTGGGCTTCAGCGAGGCCGACTCGTTCACCATCACCGTGGTCACCTCGATCGTCAACGTGCTGGTGACCCTGGTGGCGATCGCGCTGGTCGACAAGATCGGACGCAAGCCGCTGCTGGTGGTCGGTTCGGCCGGCATGGCGATCACCCTGGGGCTGATGGCGTGGTGCTTCTCGCAGGCTACTGGCAGCGGTGCCACGCTGAGCCTGCCCGGCGCCACCGGCATGGTGGCGCTGGTCGCGGCGAATGCATACGTGGTGTTCTTCGGCGTGAGCTGGGGCCCGGTGGTATGGGTACTGCTGGGCGAGATGTTTCCGAACCGGATCCGCGCCACCGCGCTGGCGGTGGCGGCGGCGGCGCAGTGGCTGGCGAACTTCGCGATCACCAGCACGTTCCCCGCGCTGGCCGAGCTGGGCCTCAGTTTCGCCTACGGGCTGTACGCCGGCTTCGCGCTGCTGTCGCTGCTGTTCGTGCTGGCCGGCGTGCGCGAGACCAAGGGCATCGAGCTGGAGGACATGCGCGCATGAGGATCATCTCTCAGCCCGCGCCCGTGGCCTCGTCGGCGACATGCACCTGCCTCGACCAGCGGCGGACGGTATACGACAAGCGGCGCGCAAACCGGCTAGGATTTGGCACGGACGGCATGGCGCCGTCGCAAAAGCTTGCGGGTCGCGCTGCGGATGAAGGCAAAAGCCACATCGATCGACATTGCCCACCTGGCCGGGGTATCCCAGGCCACGGTGTCGCGCGCGCTGCGCGGCAGCCCGCTGGTCAATGAGGAAACCCGGCGGCGCATCCAGGCCGCCGCCGAGCAGCTCAACTACAAGGTCGACAAGAACGCCTCCAACCTGCGCCGGATGCATTCCGGCACGCTGGCGCTGCTGTTCTTCGAGGACCCCACCGCCGACGAGTCGCACATCAACCCGTTCTTCCTGTCGATGCTGGGCTCGATCACCCGCGCCTGCGCGTTGCAGGGCTATGACCTGTTGATCTCGTTCCAGCAGTTCTCGCACGACTGGCACGCCGACTTCGCCGACAGCAAGAAGGCCGACGGCCTGATCCTGCTCGGCTACGGCGACTACCTGGCCTACCGCGACAAGCTCGAGAAGCTGGTTGCCCAGGGCACCCGCTTCGTGCGCTGGGGCGCGGTGCTGCCGGACCAGCCCGGCGTGTCGATCGGCTGCGACAATTTCCGTGGCGGCCAGGCGGTGGCCGAACACCTGCTGGAGCGCGGCTGCCGCCGCATCGCCTTCCTCGGCGACGCGTCCAGCCACTACCCGGAGTTCTTCGGACGCTATCGCGGCTACGTCGATGCCCTGCAGCGGGCCGGGGTGGAAGTCGACCCCGCGCTGCAGGAAAACGCCGAGAGCACCGAGCGCTTCGGCTATGAGGCGATGCGCAGCCTGATCCTGCGCGAGGCCGGCTTCGACGCGGTATTCGCCGCCAGCGACCTGATCGCGATCGGTGCCATGCGCGCGCTCAGCGACCACGGCCTGCGCATACCGCAGGATGTGGCGCTGGCCGGCTTCGACGACATCCCCATGGCCAGCTTCGTGAATCCGCCGCTGACCACCGTCCTGCAGGACACCAAGCAGGCCGGCGAGGTGCTGGTGGACAGCCTGCTCGGCCTGATCCGCGGCGAACCGGTGGACAGCGAGGTACTGCCGGTGAAGCTGGTGGTGCGGCGGTCGAGCCTGCGCTGAAAGCGCCGTGGTGTAGTCGTTGCGGCCTTCATGCGCGATCGCTTAACCTGCCTTGGCTGCCTACCCACTTGCATGACGGGACGCTCGCACCATGGACCACCCGCGGCTGGAACTGGACTTTCATCAGGTGTTCGAGCGGGTCACCGATGCCTACGTGGCGCTGGATCGGGACTGGCGCTACACCTACGCCAATGCGAAGGCCTGCCAGCTCTTCGGGCGTGCCGTCGGGGAACTGATCGGCCGGCACATCTGGACGGAATTTCCGGAAGGCGCCGGCCAGCCGTTCCATCACGCCTACGAACAGGCGATGGCCGAACAGCGCCCGCTGCAGATCGAGGCGTTCTATCCGCCGTACAACCGCTGGTTCGAGAACCGCATCTATCCGTCGGCGGACGGGCTGACGATCTATTTCCACGACATCACCGAGCGCAAGCGTGCCGAGCAGCTGGATGCAGGCCAGCACGAGATTCTCGAGGGCATCGCCGCACAACGGCCGCTGGTGGAAAGCCTCGAACAGATCGCGCGCCTGCACGAAACGATGAACCCCGGCGCGCTGTGCTCGCTGCTGCTGCTCGACGAGGATGGCCGGCATGTACTGCACGGCGCCGCGCCGAGTTTGCCGGAAACGTACAACCTCACCCTGCATGGGCTGGAGATCGGCGAGGCGCACGGCTCGTGCGGTACCGCCGCGTGGCATGGCGAGCGCGTGGTGGTGGCCGATATCGCCAGTCACCCGTACTGGAAGGACTACCGCGGGCCGGCGCTGGCGCATGGCCTCAAGGCGTGCTGGTCGACGCCGGTGTTCGGCAGCCATCACGAAGTGCTGGGCACCTTTGCGGTGTATTTCCGCGAGCCGCGCGAACCGCGTGAAGAGGAACTGCGCAGCATCGACCGCATGTTGCCGATCACCGGCATCGCGATCGAAAGCGCGCGCCTGGTCGAGCGCCTGCGCGCGCGCAACCGCTTCTTCGACATGTCGCAGGAAATCTTCTGCATCCTCGACCCGCGCAGCGAGCGGCTGCTGCAGTTCAATCCGTCATTGCCGCGCCTGACCGGTTACGGCACCGGCGAACTGACCTTGCGCAGTTACCGCGAATTCCTGCACTCGGAGGATCCCGGCGATGGTTCCGACCCGATGGTGGTGCTGGGCCGCTCCGGCGAGCGGGTCCACGAGTTCGTCAACCGCTGCCGCTGCCGCGACGGGAGCGAACGGCTGCTGGAGTGGGTTTCGTTCGCCGCGCCCGACGGGCTGGTCTACGCGGTGGCGCGCGACATTACCGAGCGGCGCCGGGTGCAGGCGGAACTGGCCCATGCCTCCAGCCACGATCCGGTGACCGGGCTGCCGCAGCACCTGGAACTCGGGCGGGCGCTGCGGGCCATGCTGGAGGACACGCCGGCACCGGTCTGGGTGCTGGTGATCGGGCTGGACCGCTTCCAGGGCGTCAACGAATCGGTGGGCCATCTCGCCGGCGACGACGTGCTGCGGCAACTGGCCGCCCGCCTGCAGGCAGCGCTGGCCGGGCAGGGCCGGATCGCCCGGTTCGCCGGCGACGAGTTCGTGGTGACCGTGGCCGGCCTGTCGGCGGATGGCGCGCACGCGCTGGCCGAGCGCCTGCGCGCCGCCGTGGCCGAACCGGTCGAGGGCAGCGATTACCGGCTGCTGCTGACCGCCAGCGTGGGCATCAGCCATTCGCCCGATCACGGCACCGACCCGAACAACCTGTTGCGCCGGGCCGAGGCCGCGATGAACCTGGCCAAGCGGGAAGGGCGCGACCGGGTGTCCGAGTTCTCCGTCGAGCAGATGCGTGACCTGGAAGACCGCCTGGTGATGGGCAACCAGTTGCGCGACGCGATCCGGCACGGCGAGCTGGAGCTCCACTACCAGCCGCAGTATCGCGCCGCCGATCGCCGGCTGACCGGCTTCGAGGCGCTGCTGCGCTGGAACAGCCGGAACCTTGGCCAGGTCCCGCCGGCCCGCTTCATCCCGATCGCCGAGGCGCTGGGCCTGATGCACGAGATCGGCGAATGGGTGCTCGACGCGGCCTGCCGGCAACTGCGCGCATGGCTGGACTGCGGCCATCGCGACTTCACCGTTGCGGTGAACGTGTCGGCGCAGCAACTGCAGCGTCACGGCCTGGTCGCGCAGGTCGGCGCGGCGCTGCAACGGCACAACGTGCCGCCGGCGATGCTGGACATCGAGATCACCGAAAGCTCGTTCATGGAGAACGTGTGGCGCGTGCAGCGCACGCTGGCCGAGCTGAAGGCGCTGGGCATCAAATTGTCGCTGGACGATTTCGGCACCGGTTATTCCAGCCTGGCCTACCTCAAGCAGTTCCCCATCGACAAGCTGAAGATCGACCAGGCTTTCGTGCGCGGCCTGCCGACCGACGCCGCCGATGCGGCGATCGTGCGCACCATCATCGCGATGGCGCACGAACTGCACATGTGCGTGGCGGCCGAAGGCGTGGCGAGCCAGGCGCAGGCGGACTTCCTCGCCGCTGCCGGCTGCGACGAACTGCAGGGCAACCATCTCGGCCCGGCATTGCGCACGCAGCAGGCCGGGGAGCGCTTCGTCGACGGCGGTGTGAGCCAGCTTTGAGTTCGCCGCTATCCGGGTGGCGTCACCGGCTTGCCGTGCCAGACGCCGCCGGCACGGGGCAGGCGGGGCGGTTCGGGGTGGCGGTGTGCCGCAAGCCCATGTTGCGCCGTACCGACTGCGCCGGGGTCAGCCACAGCAGGCCGCGTGCCGCGCAGTCTGCGGCGTAGTCGAACAACGCCTGCATGTGCGTCTGGTCGAAGTCGATGAAGCTGGCTTGCGGGTAGTCCACCGGGATCTCGGTGAGACGGAATTGCATGCCCAGCCGCTTCGCCGCCGCGATGTTGTCGATGATCGCCTCGCGGGTCTTGTAGGTCAGCTCGGCGGCGAAGGCGTTGGAGAGGATGTCGACGGTGTTGTAGCGCGTGGTCTGCGGCGCACGCGCGAGCTGTCCGTTGACGATCATGTACAGGTGCGCCCCGCGCAGCAGCGGCAATTCGGTGGACTGGATGCCGGCGATCAGCGGCGTGCTGAACACCGAGGTGGTGACGCCGCCGTCCACGTGCATCTCGTCGTACTCGCGGCTGCCGTCGCGCACGTGGATCAACACCGGCGGAAACACGCCCGGCACGCTGGCCGAGGCGACCAGCACGTCGCGGAACAGCGTGCGCGCCGCGTCGCCGCCGTGCTGCGCGATCTCGCCCAGGTTCCACAGCACGGTCTCGTGCTTGTCCAGGTCGGTCGTGGCCACCACCAGCCGGCGGCCCTTGTCGGCCTCGCGCGCTACGGCGTCGATCATCTCCGCCGTGACGAAGTGATCGACCAGTTCGAACAGCGGGTTGTGACGCGGCCGCCCGCGCGGCGACAGCAGGCGCGCCAGGATGGTGCGGGTGGGCGAGCGCAGCAGGCGCGCGCTGCGCTCGCCGGTGAAGGCCTCCTGCATGCGTGCGTCCCACTCCGGTCCCAGGAACGCGAACGGCGCCAGCAGCGCGCCGGCGCTCACCCCGGTCACCATCTCGAATTGCGGCCTGGCATGCGCCCGGCTCAGCCCGGTCAATGCGCCGGCGCCGTAGGCACCGCCCGAGCCGCCGCCGGACAGCGCCAGGATGTCGACCGTGCCGTCGTTCGCCGCGTCGCGAATGCCGCCGAAGAAATCCGGCGCCAACGCGTTGAACGTGCGCTGGTCGGTGGTCACCAGCCGCACGCTGGGCGGGAATCCAGGCGGTGTCGCCGTACCGATCAATTCGGGTGGGGCCGCACGGCGCGGTGCGGTCTGGCAACCGGCCAGCAGCAAGCCCATCCACAGCAGTGCGAGCCTGCTTCGCATCGTGGTTCTCCCGGACCAGGTCGCGGCAGTATGCGACGCGACGGAGTGCGCCATCAAACCTGGATCGCGTTCCACGGGGCGGGTGGGCTTCGAGCCCGATCACTCGACGTTGCCGCGCAGCGTTGCCGGAAGAACGCGGCGTAGCGCGACCTTGTCAGGTCGTGCCGGGACCTGGGCCGGAACGCTCCTGCAGCGCTCGCAAGGCGGCGATCGCCTGGCTGGCCGACTCGACGGGCACGAAGAGATGGTCGTGATACGCGGCGGCGACGACGTTGCAGCTGATGCCGGCCTCGGCCAGCGCGGTCGCGACGGCGGCGGTCAGGCCGGCCGCCTGCAGGTCGGAGTGCACGGTCAGGGTGATCCATGCGGCGCGGAACAGGATCGGCAGTTCCGCATCCTTCGCCTGCTGCTCCTCGACGATCAGGGTAAGTCCCTCGCTCTCGCGGAACGTGGCGATCGGCTCGATCCGATCCGGCACGCCGCCCGCGGGCAGCGAGACGAACGCATACATGCCGCGATTCAACACGGGGTTCATCGAGTGCAGCAGTTCGGCGAGGTCCGAGACGGCGTTGCTCATGGCGGCTGATCCTCGGGACGTGATCGATCAGCGTGCAGGCTGCGCAGCCCTGGGCTTGTACGCCATCCCGACTCCCGCCGGGGCAGTCGGTTCGAAACCGAACTGGGCATACAACTCCTGCGCCTTGCCGTCCGCGATCAGGCTGACATAGCCGCTGGGCGGCACGTTCGCGTCGAGGTAACCTATGATCTCCCGCATGATGCGCTTGCCCAGCCCCTTGCCCTGATGCCCGGGCAGCTATCGGCGCCGGATCATTTGCTCGCCGGCGTCGATGCTGGCGCTGCAGTTGCCCTGCGAAAGATCCGCAGCCAGAACGCCAGCTCGAGGAGCACGCCGGCGAGAACCAGTACGGCGCCGACCAGCGGAGTGCCGAAGAACAGCGGACCGACGCCGAAGACATAGGCCGCGACAGCCGCGAGGAAGATGGCGAAAGTGATCAAGTGCCGCATGGGTTCACCTCATGGCGTAGCGCATTGCGCGTGGCTTCACGGACGGCCGCAGGCCGTTCCATGGAAAAAGAAGGGCCGAAGCCCATTCACACCGAACGGCCATCGTAGTGCCGGACCGGGATGGTCGAAAGGTCGATGCCCTCGATGCAACGGATGTTGATGGCAGCCATGGCATTGCCCTTCGGGTCCGTGCCTTCGCCGTACGGATGCACGCCACAGACCGGGCAGAACCTGTGCTTGATGGCGTGCTTGTTGAACGTGTAGCTGCTCGCCGCATCGTCGGGCGTGAGGAGATGAAGCTTCTCCCGCGGAACGAACCAGAGCAGCGAACCCTTGCGCTGGCAAATCGAGCAGTTGCACGCCAGGGCGCCCTCGATCTCGCCTTCCACCTCGAATGCGACCCTGCCGCAGTGGCAGCTTCCCTTGTAGTTCATTGCCGACCTCCCGAATTTCACGTTCATGCTGGCCAGCTTCCTGATGTGCAACCACGCTCGCGGTATTGATCGGAAGGCAGGGGTTCCTACGGAAATATTAGCTGCTGCCCGGAACAAATAGCTGCTTTTTCCGGATAGCTCTTGGTGCACCAAGCTTGCCATTGCACTCTATTGGATTTCCGCTGACTGGCAGTGGCGCCGTTGTAGACAAACTCAAAACTTTGGCCGGTAAGCTGATTCAGGATGGCCGATAGCGCGTCGTGCACTGTCGCCGGCGCATAGTGGCGAAGACCTTCAAATGCAGCTGGGGAACTATTTGAAAGACTCATGGCGTGGTCGGGCAGCGAACGCAAGTCGCCAAGATGACCCACGATGTAAGGTACGGCATTTGGCCCCAGCGCCTCTAACCCGTCGAATGCCTGCTGTTCCGAGCTTGCATTGACGCTGCGGTTCGCCAAGTTGGCAACCTTCGACGCCATCGGATCAGAGGACGCCGGTGAGCTGGCGCAGCTAGCCAAAAGAGGGAGCCATAGTGCAATTCGATAGGGCTTCATGGCATCTAATGCCTGAATTGAGCCGGGCCGCGAAGCGGCTTCGGCTTGAATGGATTGCTAGGCGCCAACCTAAATCCCTCTTGAGTCGGCATAGACAATCCAAGCAGCGCAGACCAGTACGAAATAGACCAGACCAAACAAGGAAACGAACTGGGACCGCCGCAGCTCGGGATGGCGCTGCCCGACACCAATGGCATAAGCCAGCAAGCCGATCTTACCCAAGCTTCTACCATCCACTGCGGCTCGCTCAGCGATCAGCATGAAATGATGGAGAGCCAGGACGAAGGGAAGAAACAGGATGGCTACAGCACCTGCCACAGCCAACGATACCGGAAGACCAAATGGCGAGGGGCCGAATGCCCTGGCTAGAAATGGCTGGATGCTCGGGGAGAACGTGGTGCCGACTAGAAGCGCGTAGATGAGGATTGGCACGACGTAGCTAGTCTTGCTCTTCTGGATCACCAGGACTCTCCGATTGGCGCCTAGCGCTGGAGTTAAATGACGGCGTAGCCGTCCGCCTCGAATGAGAGGTTAGACCGCATCGACGCCAGCCGCGACAACCTTGTGCTGACCCGCAATTTTGTCGCCGATAAGAGTGATCAAGTCGAAGTCAGCGTTAAGCGTGGCGCAGGCGCGCGTGAAGGCAACACGAGGGTCGGTGTGAGCTTCTTGAGCGACGCAGTTCAGAGCCAAGCACTTGTCGCGGACATGACTAGCAGTGAATGAAAGCTTCGTATGATCCTGCTTGTTGGCGATGCTGTGAGCAAACTCATTGCGGATTTCTCTGATCTTGTGCAGATCCGAGCGGATCGAGTCGGTCATGAGGCCAAGCAGGCGTGCGAGATCGATTTTTGCTGAGAAGCTCGCCAATGGTCCTGCGCCAGAAAACAACCGCTTGTGAGCATTTGCATGTGCTTCGAGGAATGAAGTGACGGAATCGCCGAGGGCCTCTTCGACCCAGGCTGCTCCGACGATAACAACAGCGCGATCCGACTCTCCACCCATCTCCTCGACGAGTGTTTCAAGCCTTTGCTGTGCTTCTTCGGGGCGATCACGAAATTTCATAAGGCCTAACGCTTATTAGATTTCAAATTGCAGTCTAATCCCGCAGCCTATCCCGTGCCATCGAGGCTGATATCGCTGTGTCAAGCCCGAAAAACAACGCATTAGCTTGCTGGTAGCCGCCTAATCCGGCAGCCTAACCCCCAGTGTTGAATCGGGTGGATAAGCGCTCTGGATGCCCGCGCTCCTGCATCAGTCGCGTCAGTTCCACCACGAGGTCCGCGCGCTTCGCCACGGCATCCAGCAGATAGACCTGCACGTCGTGCGCCGGGACGCTGGTGCGCAGGTGGCCGCCCTCGGGCACGTCGATCGCGGCGCCGCCAAGCGCCGGCTGCCAGCGACTGGCCTGCAGATAGTCGCTGATGTCGAATGGCGCGGTGGCGTCGCCCTTGTTGAGCAGGACCAGCGCGATCTGATGGATGTCGCCTTTCTGGTACACGCGGTAGAACGCTGCCTGGTTGCCAGCGAAGCGCAGCGGCAGCATCAGGCCGCGTTGCAGGGCGGGGGTGTTTTCGCGCAGTTGGGCGATGCGTTTGAGCTGGCGGTAGATCGGGCTTTTCGATGCGGCGTCGATGCGCTGCTGGCCATAGTAGTTGCGGTTGCCCTGGTGTTCGGCCTTGCCACGTTCGAAGCCGGTTTCCGAACCGTAGTAGATCGCGGGAATGCCGCGGGCGGTGAACAGCCAGTTGTTGGCGTCGATGAAGCCGTTGTCGCTGGCGTTCAAGCGAGCCATGTCGTGGTTGTCGTAGAAGGTGACCAGCTCGTACGGGTTCTGGTACGGGCCATTGGTGAGGTACATGCGGTCGAGCAGTTTCGCGTAGTCGCTGCCGGGGTGTTCAAACACGTCGGCGATGCGGCCGCGCAGCGGGAAGTCGAGCACGCTGATGCTGCCGCTCGAAGGCCAGGTGTACTGGCCGATGTTGTCGGGGCTGTAGTCGAACGCTTCGCCGAACATGAAGAAGCCGGGGTGTTTTGCGCGGATGCGCGCGGCGAACTGTTTCCAGAACGCGGTGGACATGTGGCTGATGGTGTCGATGCGGAATGCGTCGGCACCCTGGTCGACCCACTGGTTGTACGCACCGACGAAGTAGTCCAGCACGGCCGGGTTCTGGTCGTCGTTGTTGGACAGCTGCACCAGGTCGTCGTAGGCGTGGTAGAAGCGATGCAGCGGGTTGCGCGCGGGGTCGAGCCGGTAGGGCGGCAGGTTCTGTTCGTCGGCGATCAGCTTGCCGTCCCGGTCGTAGATCTGGCCGAACATCGGCTGCGCCTTGGGCATCGTGAAGGCGGGCGAGCCGTGGTTGGCGACGATGTCGAGCACGGTCTTCAGGCCGTGCGCATGCATCTTCGCGGTGAACTGCGCGAAGTCGAGGCCCTTGCTGGGCAGGTGTTCGTCGAGCTTGTAGAAGTTGACGCCCCAGTAGCCGTGGAAGCCGGTCTTGCCGCGGTCGGTGAATTTCGAGCCCCAGCTCACCGGGTCGCCGCCGGTGAACGCCTCGTTCGGGTTGTCCACGATCGGGGTGATCCACACGGCGCCGAAGCCCATGCCGCGGATGTAGCCGGCGTTGTCCAGCACGCCCTTGAAGTCGCCACCGAGGTAGCCGATGTTCGCGCTCTCGCCCTTCGGCGCGCCGGCCACCGGGATGTCGAAGGTGGGGTGGGCGCCGCCCTGGTCGCGCTGGTCGTTCGACGGATCGCCGTTGACGAAGCGGTCGGTCATCACGAAGTAGATCGCGTTCGATGCGAACGGCGCATCGGTGCCGACGAATTCCGGCGTGGCGGCCTGCGCGCAGCCGCAGGCCAGCGTCAGCGCGCCGGCCAGCAGGGTGGTCCTTTTGATCATGTCGGGGTTCCGGTAGCGAGGGCGGCGGGTGGCGCGTAGACCGGCTCGCGCACGCGCAGGGTGAACAGGCCGGCGACCAGCAGGCAGGCGCCGCCCAGCGCCAGCGCCCAGATCGGCTGGTTGTGGAAGCACAGTCGCAGCAGCAGGCCGAGCACGCTGGCGGCGAGCAGCTGCGGGATCACGATGAAGAAATTGAAGATGCCCATATAGACGCCCATCTTCGCTGCCGGCAGGTTGTCCGACAGCAAGGCGTACGGCAGCGACAGGATCGAGGCCCAGGCGAAGCCCACGCCGACCATCGAGGCCAGCAGCCACTGCGGGTCGCGGATGACCAGGAACGATAATAGTCCCGCGCCGCCCAGCCCCAGGTTCAGCAGGTGGCTGATGCGCAGGCCCCAGCGGCGCACCATCAGCGGGATCACCACCGCCGCCAGCGCGGCGAAACCGTTGTACGCGGCGAACAGCACGCCGACCCAGTTGGCGCCCTCGTTGTAGAGGGCCGAACCGACGTCGGTGGTGCCATAGATGGTCTGCGTCACGCCCGGCGTGGTGTAGATCCACATGGCGAACAGCGCGAACCACGAGAACAGTTGCACCCAGGCCAGCCGGCGCATCGGTCCGGGCATGCTGTACAGGTCGCCCATCACCTCGCGCAGCATGCCGCGGCTGCGGGTGAAGGTGAGCCAGGCAAACAGCAGGCCGAACACGATCAGGCCGCCGGCCAGCAGGTACAACTCCTTCTCCAGCGCGAAGTGGCGGATCGCCAACAGCACCAGCGCGCCGGCCGCCAGCAGCAGCAGGCCGAGTTTCCAGGCGCGCGATGCATCCACCGCCGGCTGCGCGGCCACGTTGTCGGTGAACGACTGCAGCTGGGCGGGCGGGTACTCGCGCGTGCGCAGGATCGTCCACAGCACGGCGCCCAGCAGCACCGCGCCGCCGGCGTAGAACGCGTACTTCACCGTGTCGGGGATGCCGCCGTCCGCGGCCACGTTGGCCACGCCGAATTGCGCCAGGATCCACGGTAGCGCCGACGCCACCACCGCGCCCACGCCGATGAAGAAGCTCTGCATCGCGTAGCCGCTCGGGCGCTGCTGCGTGGGCAACTGGTCGCCGACGAAGGCGCGGAACGGCTCCATCGACACGTTGATCGAGGCGTCCAGGATCCACAGCAGGCCGGCGGCCATCCACAGCACCGGCGCGTTCGGCATCCACAGCAGGGCCAGCGACGCGAATACCGCGCCGATCAGGAAGTACGGCCGGCGCCGGCCCAGCCGGTTCCAGGTGCGGTCGGAGAAGTGGCCGATGATCGGCTGCACGATCAGCCCGGTCAGCGGCGCGGCGATCCACAGCGCCGGGATGTCGTTCACGTCGGCGCCCAGGGTCTGGAAGATCCGGCTGACGTTCGCGTTCTGCAACGCGAAGCCGAACTGCAGGCCGAGGAAGCCGAAACACATGTTCCATATCTGCCAGAACGACAGCGCCGGTTTGTTGTTCAAGAGGGTGCCGTCCTTCATGGGGTGGCGTGGCCGGTGGCGAGCGGGGCGATCAGCAGGGCGTGCACGTCGGCCTGGTTCAAGGCGCCGTCGCTGCCGCCGCTGCCGCCGGTGTAGTGGGCGAAGTGGCCGAGGTAGCTCATGTTGAAGCCGTCGTCGAGCGTGAACCGGCAGGTGGCGCCCGCCCTGGCGTCGAAGCGGCCCCAGGTGGATGGCTGCGTGCGCACGCTGTGCGGCATCACGATCGGCAGGCGCTGCTCGTCGCTGCCCGCGCAGCGGATCACCAGCATCTTCACCGCAGCGGTGATGCCGGTATTGATCGGGCCGTGGTCGTTCGCGTAGTCGAGCACGACGCGATAACTGCCGCTGGCCGATGCGGTCCACGTGCGCGGCCAGTTTCCGGCGACCTTCGTCGCCTCGCCCACGCAGGTGGCGGGACTGTGCAGCGACTCCAGGCCATGCGCATCCACGCGCGTGGCGCTGAGGCAGGCGAAGCCGGGTTGCCGCGCGAGATGGCCGTCACCGTCGACGCTGCCGTGGACCTGGCCGTTGAGGTAGAGCCGCACCTTGCCGTCCGTCGTGATTTTCCAGCCGTCGCCATCGGCACGCACCAGCGGCGCGGCAGGCGCGACGGGTGCGTACAGCGGCGCATCGGTGCGCAGCGGCGCGTCCGGCACCTGTATCGCCTTGAGCGTTACCGTGGTGGCCGTGCCGCGTGTGCTGGTGCGGTCGGCGACGAGCAGGTTGCCCGTGTATTTTTCCGGAAGCTGCAGGGTGATCCGGCGGTCGCGCAGGTCGAGCGTGATCGCGCGGCGCTGGCCGAACAGCATCGGCACCAGCGAGGTGGGCAGCTTCGGTTCCACCCGGCCGTCTTCGCCGAGACCGAACACGCCTTCGGTGACCACCGCGAAATAGGCTGCCACCGACCACAGCTGGCGCGGCGAATTCACCACCGGGCCGCTGAGCTTGCCTTCGTCCACGTGCTGGCCCTGGGTGAGCAGCTCGTAGTTTTCCATGTTGGAACCGTACAGTGCCGCGCCGCGCATCACCGACTCGATCTCGTGCGCGATGCGCGCGGGCTGTTCCGTCATGCGTGCGGCGCGTAACGCGTACGCGCTGACGAACGGCCAGATCGCGCGGTTGTGGTAGATCGGCTGGTCGGAACGCTCGGGCCAGATCACCGGGCTGCCCGCGGGCCAGGTCGGATAGTTCGCCAGCGCCTGCCGCGCGCGTTCGCCGTCGGCCACGCCGCTGTCGATCGCCAGCGCAATGCCGAGCAGATCGTAGGTGTCGTAGGGCGTGCCGTCGCCGCCGATGTAGCTCATGTACATGCCGCGGTCGGCGCGCCAGAAATGCGCGTTGATCGCGCTCTTCAGCGCGGCGGCCTGGCTGCGGTAGCCGGCCGCCGTCTTCGCGTCGTGCCGCCCGTCGGCCAGCGTGGCGGCCAGTTGCAGCGCCTGGTAGTGCAGCACGTTGGTGGACAGCGCGTAGGACTGCGCGATGAAGGTCACCTCGTCCGCCGTCCACGCCGGGTAGCTCTGCTCGCGCCAGTCGAGGAACGAGGTCTCGCCGCGGTACAGGCCGAACGTGGTGTCGAACGCGTACTGGCGATCCTGCGCCAGGGTGGCGCCGAGCGCCTTGTCGACGTCGCCGGCAAAGGCCTTGTCGCCGAACAGGTGGCGCGCGCCGAGGAACCAAACCACGCGATCGGTGCTGATCGGCCAGCTGCCGCCGGAGCCGGTGTCCTGCATCGGATAAAGCCGTTTTGGAGCCGAACCCTGCGGCGCGGACGGAACGCGCACGTCGGACAGCTTGAACTTCAACCCGTTGCGCGAGCGCGCCGGGTCGAAACGCCACAGGCCCAGGTCGATCGCGTAGGACAGGTCGCGCGTCCAGACGTACGGCCACTTCAGGCCGGTCACGAAGCACTGGCAGGGAATCGGCTGGCCGTGGTCGAACGCGCCGTCGCGGATCGCGCTGACCGAATCCAGCGCCAGGTCGTCCTGCGCCATCGCGAACAGGC
>Ga0207690_10001449_pt1 | contig 14842 bp, 8 predicted proteins | sample KBSC23metaG_FD_184315 | JGI IMG/M metagenome (GOLD analysis project Ga0207690, IMG submission 184315) | Corn rhizosphere microbial communities from Kellogg Biological Station, Michigan, USA - KBS C2-3 metaG (SPAdes) (version 2) | ecosystem: Host-associated > Plants > Roots > Rhizosphere > Soil ...
GTACGGACAGATCGAAGGCAGCGTAGCTCCGGCGGCCAACTGGCGCCTTACGGCGCATGTCGGCAGCCTGAATTATCTCTCGTCCTCGGAAACGTACGCAATCCGGCCCAACACGAAGTTCGATTGGCGCGTCGGCATCACCCGCGAGTTCGGCAACTTTGAAGCCCATGCGGCTTTGTCCGGCGGCGGTCCCGGACGCGAATACTACCATGGTTACACTCACTCTCGGACGGCGTTGACTGCAGGAGCAGCCATCAGCTTCTGACAAACGCGAGAAAGCCGCAGAACCGCGCCGTTTCCGGCGAGAGTTCCGCGGCCTCTCAGGTCTTTGACGACCCATCAGGACTGAGTGGTGCGGTCGAGATGCCATTCCTGGCCCAGCATCTTGGCCTAAGACATTGTTTTCAATATATTTGTTCTGACAAATTCTGACTCAGGATGACCTGTTCTGACCGCCTCTTGCGCCATTTGTGCCACGCTGCCTATGCCGAGTCAGGCGAACCGCACCCGTCGGGTGGTGTGGCACAAAAATAGCAGGATTTGGCACAATGGCGACCCTTCAGAAACGAAAGAAGTCGTGGCGCGTCCAGGTGCGTCGCAAGGGCGGGACGGTGTCCGCTACCTTCGATACAAAGGCCCAGGCAGAGGCCTGGGCGATCGCGACCGAAGCAAAGATCCTCGCCGGCAACGGCGGTGAGAACATCGTTCAGGAGCAGGTCGCACCCGTCGCCGGAAAAGCGGCCAAAGAGGTGTTCGCACGCTACGCGACGGAGGTGTCGCCCGGAAAAAGAGGCGGGCGTTGGGAAGAGATTCGCATCAAGATGCTTATCCGCCGGAGCCGTCTGTTCGACCGGCCAATAACCGCGATCACCGGGCCCGATATGGCCGAGTGGCGCGACAAACGGTTGTGCAAGGTGTCCGCCTCGACGGTGAACCGCGAACTTTGCCTGATCTCGAGCATATTCACCCACGCCATGAAGGAGTGGCGCGTGGGCCTGACCTTCAATCCCTGTGCCCAGATCACCAAACCGCGCAAGCCACGGCCGCGCACGCAGCGCGTCACGGCTGCGGACCGCAAGGCCATTATTGCAAAGCTCGGTTGGGATGGAACTTCGGAGCCGACGACATCGGGGCAATGGGTCGCGTTCGCCTTTTACCTCGCGCTCGAAACCGCCATGCGGAAGGGTGAAATCCTCTCGCTGCGGTGGTCGGACATCGACTTCAACGCCCGCCACGCTCATCTCGACATGACCAAGAACGGTGACGAACGCTATGTGCCGTTGTCCATGGCCGCAATGACGCTGCTGCGGATCGTGAGGAAGCGGGAGCCGAGCGCGCCGATCGTCCCTGTACGGACGGGACATTTCGACAAGCTGTTCCGTGATGCAAAGCGCGAGGCTGGACTGTTCCAGATCCACTTTCACGACAGCCGGCGGGAGGCCGCCACGACTATGGCGCCGAAGCTGTCCAACGTGCTGGAGTTGGCGGCGATCACGGGACACAAGTCCCTTTCGATGCTTCAAATCTACTACAAGCCGCGAGCGGCCGATCTCGCTGCGCGGCTGGACGCATAGGCATTATGCACCTGTCGGAGGTGCCATCGAGACCTTGGTCCGGCGCGTCGGAGTCCAACCTAGCCAGTCCTTGAAATTGTAGCTCTAAGGACTATACTATGAACCGTTCTGCCGAGCGAGCACGATCGTGACGGTGTTCATGACGAAGGGCTTCGCGCGTTTCGCGCGCAAGGCGAGGCTCGCGTCAGACTGCCTTCAGGCCGCGGCAGCGGACGTTGCGGCCGGGGATCACGACGCGGACTTGGGCGGCGGCGTGTTCAAGCAGCGCGTGGCCAGACGCGGCGGAGGTAAGTCAGGAGGATTTCGGACGATCATTCTGTTCAAGGTTGGTGGGCATAGCTTCTTTGCCCACGGCTTTGCCAAGAATGAGAAGGCCAATGTGAGCGCGAAGGAGCTCAGGGCACTGAAGCAATTGGCGGCGGTGTACCTGGGTCTTTCCGAGGACGAGGTAGGAACCGCTGTCGCGGCGGGTGAATTGATCGAGGTTTCGGATGATGATCGCGAAGGCGAAGAGCAAGCGGGCTGAAAGCCCGATTTTGGCCTCCGTGCATGAGGCTGCGGCCGGGCTCCATCGGATTGGACTCGTCGACAAGTCGACGATGCGCGAGTTTGATGCGCTGTGTCTCACGCCGGTCGAGCCGATGACCCCCGAAGAAATTCGTGCCTTGCGGGAACGTGAGAAGGTCTCGCAGCCGGTATTTGCCCACTATCTCAACGTTCGGAAAGACGCGGTCAGCAAATGGGAGCGCGGCGAGAAGCGTCCCGACGGACCGTCGCTCAAGCTGCTCAATCTCGTTAAGGCGAAGGGGTTGCAGGCAATCGCCTAACCGCCAGACAAGGATTCCCACCGGGCACCAAAGCAGCTGATCTCCTCCGCAAATCGCAGCTGGAAATCACCGGCGCCATCAATAGTACCAGCACATCGTCTGGGATGGGATGGGTGTCCCCGGATAGGGGCCATTACGCTGTTCGACAGCCGCTTAGTGATAGCCACAGGGCGGCCGAAAGGCATGATCATCGTCGTCGCCGAACAGCTTGCTTTTCTGTTAGACCGAAGCGAACGCTTGGGTCGGCTGTTCGTCAGACTGGCCAGACCAGAAATTGTCATAATTTGACCACCCCGTGTCAAAGCCTTTTTCCACCGTGTGATCCAAAGCGAATGACAGAAGCACCTCCGTGCTGCAACAGCATGCCAAGTTCAATAGCTGGTTGGCGACTTCGTATGCTTGAAAGCCGCGCGCGATCGCATCACGTTTGGCAGACAAGATATCTTACCAATATGTCGTCCATCTCGCGCTTGACAGATTAATTGGTCATACCTAAGCCTCGGGTTCGCCGCAATCGCGAGCGTCCACATCGGGAAAAATTGTCGGGGGCCGTCATGAGCATTAGAATGTTCCTTACTGCATCGGCCCTCAGCGTGCCGATGGTCCTTGCGGCGACTCCCCTGGCAGCGCAATCTGGCCAGCCTGCTGCAGCGACCGTGGTGACGGACAGCGGCAAGGTCGATGGTGTCACGCTAAGCTCCGGCGTCGAGGCCTACCTCGGGATTCCCTACGCGGCGCCGCCGGTTCGCGAGCTTCGCTGGCGTGAGCCGCAGCCGGTGCACCGGTGGACTGCAACCTACCATGCAGACCGATTTGGACCGCAATGCGTTCAACCTGACCGCAAGTTGCAGGGGAACCAATACTCGGGTGCGGAGATCACCAGCGAAGACTGCCTCTACCTGAACGTGTGGACGAAGCGTGACCTGAAGAACGCGCCGGTAATAGTGTTTATCCACGGGGGTGCCTTCTTCATCGGCAGCGGCAGCATGCCGCTCTATGGGGGCGAAGCCGTTGCCAGCAAGGGTGCTGTTTTCGTAAACCTGAACTACCGGCTTGGTGCTCTCGGCTTTCTCGCCCATCCCGATCTTTCCGCAGAATCGCCGCACAAGACTTCGGGAGATTATGGCTGGTTGGACCAGCTTGCGGCCCTCAGATGGATCCACAAGAACATCGCCAGCTTCGGTGGAAACCCCGACAATGTCACCATCATGGGGCAGTCCGCTGGTGGAGCGTCGGTGCTGACGCTGCAGGCGAGCCCGTTGGCCAAGGGTCTAATTAATCGCGCCATTGGGATGAGCGGCGGAGGCATAAACGCTGATAGTCTGATGGGGGCCCGGCCACTAGTGGACGCCGAAAAAGAGGGCGTTAAGTTCCAGCATCTGATGGGCGCTAACAGCGTGGCAGACATGCGGCTCATCCCGGCGGATCGGCTCGTGGTGCCTCGCACGCCAGGCGCACCGCAGATCGGTCCCGCGCAGGACGGCTATGTTCTTCCCGCGTCCGTCGAGAGGATCTTCGCCCAGAGCAAGCAAAACGACGTGCCGCTGATCGTGGGATTTACGCGTGACGAGGGAATGGGCGGCGGCGCGTCGCAGGAAGGCTGGGCCCGTGCTCAGGCGACCGACGGCAAGGCGCCGGCCTATGGATACGAGTTCATCCGTGCCCACAGCTACGAACCGGGTGTGACGTTCAGCGACCTCGATCCCAAGACCGCGGGCGCCTATCACACCTCCGAAGTGCCCTTTTGGCTCGGCACGCTCGAAAGCTTCAACGCCTTTCGCAAAACCCGCGCGTGGACGCAGGCGGACCGCGATTTTAGCACGGCGCTGACGACTTCGCTCGTTGCATTCGCGCGCACCGGCAATCCGTCCACGAACCAGCTCAGGTGGGTGAGGTTCAATCCCGCGCAACCTGAGCTGCTCGAACTCGGGGGAGAGCATGCGCGGGTGATCCCGTGGCCGAAGCCCGGCAACCCGCCAGTGAGGGGGGCTCGCCCCAATGGCCCTAACGCTGTGAGGGACTGACGCCGCAATCTAACGACCGGACCCGGAACTGCGAGCGGTTCTCCTTGTCCTGCCCGCAGTGGGATCACTCACTGGCTGCTCGCAGCGCATTCGATCTTCAAAGTGTCGGGCTTCACAAAGAAAACACATGAGGAAATCCGCCTTGCAACGCTTGCCAGAAGCCTCCGCGCTCAGCCTTACAGCTTCCTGCTGCTTGTTCATGGTCGGAGGAGTAATCTCAGTGGTAGGGCCAGCCGCTTTGCTCCAAGCGGCTGAAACCGCCGGCGGCGCTCAAGCCAGTGTGTCTTTACCGGCCGACGCCGCGTTCACCACGAAGCTCGGAGTATTCGCAAGCGGCCCGCCATGCGATCTGCACCTTGCCTCGCTGAACAACCCCGGATTGCTTTGGCCCGGGTGCGCCGGTCCGACAAAGCTGCCCATTCCGGGGACGAGAGCGTACGGAAATCCGATGGCCCACCCGGGGCTTGGAATTCCGTTGGGAGGCGTCGGAACCGGGGCGTTTATGCTCAACCAGGCAGGAACATTCGGTCCCTGGGATATGGGGGGCTCGATCGACACGAATTACGAGGATCGAATCCTGCCGCAGGCCGCCTTCCATGTGCGGGTAGAGACGGGCCAGGGCAATTCGTCCACGCGCACGCTCGCGGTCAACAACAGTCAATTTGGATCTATACTGCCGGCCTGGAACCCCCTTGCCGCGGGGCAGGGTACGTACTCCGCACTCTACCCGTTTGGGTCGATCGACTATGGGCAGGTGGCGCCCGGTACTAGCGCCAGCCTCAAGTTCTGGTCGCCGTTCGTCGCCAATAACGATGAGTTGCTCTCTCAGCCGGTCGCATATCTCGACTTGAAGGTAAGCAACACATCGTCGCGCGCGGCGAACATCTCGACAATGCTGACGTTCCCTAACGCCCCCGCGCACGTTGTGAGCAGAGTGCACGGCTTGGTACCTCCGGCGATGACAAGCACCCGGACCGGCTTTTACTCCAGGTACGACGTGGATCCCGCCACCAAGGTTCATGGCGTCACGCTTGGCGCCTCTTCACCGCAGAACACTCCCGACGCCCAGAACAGCGAGTGGACCGAAGCCGTGCGGGCTGAAGGGGACCAGGAGGTCACCTACACAACATCGTGGAAAGCCGAGGGCTCGGGGGAGGATGTGTACGCCGCCTTCAACCGTAATGGCAGACTGCCCAATGCTCCGCTGGACGGCAGCAACTCGGCCGGCGCTCTTGCGGTGTCGGTCAGACTGGCGCCTCACACTAGCACCGTCATTCATTATGCGCTGGCGTGGGACTTCCCGCAGGTCGCCTTCGGCCTAGACCAGGGCACCGTCTGGATGCGCCGCTACACGTCTTTCTACGGCGGGCAAGAGGACTCCGGGAATAACTATGTGAAGGGGAGCTACCCCTTCAAGCAGGGTTTCGCCATCGCCGACAAAAACCTCGCCCGTGAGGATGCTTCCCTGCAGAAGGTGCTCGCGTGGTGGCGGCCTCTGGCAGCAAATGAGGCGATTCCGGCAGGGATCCGGCGGGATGGCCTGAACCAAGTCCATCAATTGGTCTGGACCGGGCCATTCTGGGAGTCCGGCCTAGTCAAGACCAATCTGAAAGGGTCCAGGATCGGCACAAAGATTCCTGGAACGCACCTGTTTTACTTGCGCACCGGCGGCGGGTGGTCCGCCGCGAGCGAAGCCAATGTTCAGGGCCACGGCCTTCTCCCCCTGCGGGAGCTGACGTTCGACGCTGAGAAGAATTGGGTTCGCGCGGTGTCCGAACAGATCGCGACGGGCAATGGCGGCGCTCCCGACAGTTTCGGCCGACTTCCCGGGACACCGTTCTTTCCGGGTGCTAGTGCCCCCGGTACCCCGTTTCCCTCAGCGGTGCGACCTGAAGGTGCAGGCGCAGGCACAGCAGGCGCTCGGCCCAGACCGGCTGCTCCAGGCGGAGCGGGTGCTTCCGCCGGCCCGTCGGCCAAGGTCATTGGTCCGGAGTCCTCCTATTTCGACGTTTCGCCCAAGTACCTCATTCGCGCGTACGGCGTAATCCGGGCCGATAAGACGCACTCCGCGCTGCGTGAGTTCTATCCGTCGATGCTGCGGGCGTACTCCAATGACATCGCCAAACGCATACCAGCTGGCAAACGGCTACCGATCGAGCCGGCGTTATTCGGTAGTACCTACGACATAATGGGCATCACTGAGGGCGCGCACGCGGTGTACAACTCCGGCCTCTATCTGCTGAGCTTGGAGATCATGATCGCGGCCACCAACGAGGCGAAGGAACTTGGTATTCCGGAAGCCAGAACGGTGGATGTGGCCCAATTGAGAACAACATTGGCGGGCGCCAAAGCCGCTTATGAGAAAGCGTTCTGGACGGGGTCATACTACAGGGTGGCCAGCGAGGGCCGCAGATTCAATGATCTGTTCTCTGACACCCTGTGGCCTCAGCATCACGCCCAACTGCTGGGTTTGCCGGATCTTGCCCCCCCTGATCACATCGTGAGCCATCTCCGCACCCAAGCCAAGTTGCTGATGAAAAACAAAGACGCCGCCGGGCACTTGCGGGGCGTAGCGAACCTCTTGCGGCTCGATGGCACGCTGTATCCGTTCGTAGGGCTTCCCCAAGCTTCAACGATGGATGTGAGCGAGAACGGCTTCGACTCGAGGGAAGTGTGGATGGGCACCAACTACGCGCTCGCGGCCACCTACATCGAGGAAGGCGAGCGCTTCGGGCTTGCCGATCTGACCGCCACCGGGCGGGCGCTTGCCAAGGCGCTCGATTACCAGGTTTATTCGCCGTCTTCCCCCGCAAAGGGAGCTTACGCGTTCAACGAGCCAAACGCGTATTACGCCGGTGACCCGACGATCTACCGTGGCCCGGGTATGTCGCGGAATCTCGCCGCCTGGGATATGCTCAAGGCCGCTGCGATGGCGTTTAGCCGGTCTGGGGCGAGTGCCAGCGGACAATCGAAACGAACCCCGAGACGCTTGCACTGAGATCGCTTCCGCACGCCCGGCCATCCCCGCAATGCGCGGGACTCAGTTACATAAACCTCCTAGCAGGCCTGACCAGTCGGCCGGCCGGCTCTTTGGTATTGGTCATTGCGGGGGATGCGCATTTACGCGGTTGTAGCGGCTAGCCATACCTAGTGTTGATGATTCTTCATTGAGAAGATTGATTTGCGTTGGGTTTCGATAAATGCGAATTGGCATTACCAATAGCACAACACGCTGGGAGGGTTTGATGCGCAAGGTTTCTTGGTTGCTCGCCGGTGCGGGGGCGTTGATTTACGCCACACCAGGCTTCGCCCAGCAGGTGGCCGCGCCGCCGGTTAGCCCGACACAGAGCGCTGATAACACGTCTGCCAAAGCGCCACCGAAGCAAGAGGGCGTCGTGATCGACACCGCGACCAGCGAGGGCGCGGCACCCGCTAGCGAAATCGTCGTCAGCGGATCGCGCATTGATCGTGCCGGCTTCGTTGCTCCAAGTCCGACCGTTGTGATCGGTGAACAAACCCTCAAGGATCGTGCCGCGGTCAACGTGGCCGACGTTCTCAATGAAGTGCCGTCCTTTCGCCGGACGCAGGCCCCAGAAACGGGGGGCATTGGCAACGGCGGCGCCAATAACATTGACTTACGAGGCCTGACTCCTGTCCGCACCCTTGTGTTGCTGGACAGGATGCGCCTTCCGGCGGTCAATAATCCAGGCGCGACTGTTGCCGGAGCAACCGACCTCAACCTCATTCCCACTGCGCTCATCAGCCGGATCGACGTGGTGACTGGCGGCGCTTCGGCCGCTTACGGTTCGAACGCGGTTGCCGGCGTCGTAAACCTGCAGCTTAATACGAGGCTGCAAGGCGTGAGGGGCACCCTTCAGTACGGCGAAACGAAATATGGCGATGCCCCGGACGCCTATGTATCGTTGGCCGCCGGAACCAGCTTTGCCGATGGTCGCGGTCGTATCATTGCCGGCGGTGAGATCGACCTCAACGGTGGCACCGATCTGTTCAACGACAAGCGTGCCTGGGGCCGTAGAAACGTCAGCGTTATAAATCTGCCGGCGAACCGCGCAGCTGGACTCCCGGCCGCCCTGCTTACCGACAACGTGATCTTTGGCATGCTCACGTCGGGTGGCCTGATAGCGCCAACCGTTGCAACAAATCCGCCGGCGCTACGAAACCTACAATTCGTCGTAGGTCCCGACGGTCGCGTTACGACCGCACCGTTCGTCCCTGGCTTGTACCAGGGCCAGGTCGGCACCAACATGGTGGGCGGTTCGGGAACGCCCCCTTATCAAGTCCTGCGAGCCGAGACCCAAAAGTACAACTTCGCCACACACGCCGAATACGACATTACCGACGGCGTGACGGTCTGGGCACGAGGGCTATATTCGAAGGTCAAAGCCGAAAATATCACCGCACAGATCCGCGCCGCGACCGGTGGCACGTCCGGCTTTCTGAAGATAAGCCGGAATAATCCTTACCTGCAGGCGGCCCTCTCGCCGGCTCAGCTGGCCCTGATCCCTGCCAATGGCTCCCTTAGCATCGGCTATCTGGGTAACGATTTCGGACCGCCTCGGATCCGCAACGATAGCACCACCTTTAGCTTCTCAGGCGGCTTCAAGGGAGACTTTGGGGGTTCGTGGCATTGGGATGCCACGGCGCAGTATGGTCGCAATCATAACATCAGTGATCAGGCGAACGCTCCGATCACCGCGAACTTCAATAACGCCATCGACGCAGCCTTGCTGAATGGACAGATTGTCTGCGCCAGCGCGGCGGCCCGCGCGGCTGGCTGTCAGCCGATCAATATCCTGGGCCAAGCAAGCTACAGCCCGCAAGCCTATGCCTATGCTTTTGGCACTACACACGCAGTCGCAGTTTCGACACTGTTCGAGAGCAGCGCCAATATCAACGGAGAACCGTTCTCACTCTGGGCCGGCCCGGTTTCCATCGGCGCCGGCGTCGAGTACCGCGATGAAACCTTCAAGACGGACGTCGATCCACTCAGCCAGGTCGGGGCGTATTTTGCTCGAACCCCGCGAAACTTTCCGAAGGTCGGGCAATCCGTAAAAGAGGTCTACGCGGAAACCATCGTCCCACTCCTTAGCAAGGATTGGCTTACAGGGTCCCTCGACTTCAACGGTGCCGTTCGCTTGACTGATTACGAACTTTCCGGAACGGTCACCACCTGGAAGGGCGGCCTCGTCTGGAAGCCCATTCCCGATATTATGCTGCGCGGCACGCTCTCCCGCGACATTCGCGCGCCAAGCTTGACGGAACTGTTCACCGCGGCGGTGCCGTCGGTTCCGCGTCCTCTCTATACAGATCCGCGACCCGCATTTGCAGGTCAGCTGCCGTATACATATGATTCGATCTCTGGTGGAAACATCAACCTCAAGCCGGAGGTTGCCCGTACGTTCAGCGCCGGTGTCGTCCTGAATCCGCGGTTTCTCAGTCGGCTTCAGGTCTCGGCAGATTATTACCAGATCAAGATTCACGACGCGATTGGCGCCACCGGCGCCGGGACTATCCTGACTAACTGCCTGGGTACCGGTGTTGCCGACCTTTCAAGCCCTTATTGCCCGCTGGTTACTTTTGCGGGCAACGATCCGGTCAACGGTGCGGTCCTTTCCGTCGTATCCCAGAATGCGAATTTCGCCGAATTCAAGACGCGCGGATGGGACTTCGCCGCTTCCTACGTCCAGCCGCTTGATGAAATTATCGCAGGCGCACCGGGCCGGCTTACGCTCAACGCCCAAGCCACCCACGTCCTCGAATATCGCTCAACCTTCGACGTGTCCCTGCAATTCCCGAACGGCGTGAACCGGGCCGGGCAAACGGGCGCCATCTTCGGTGGTTCGCCGGGCACTCCCAAGTGGAATGTGAACACGACCCTCGCCTATCGCGGGACGCGGTTCGACACTAGCGTCCAATTCCGCTGGATCAGCCGCAGCCATTTCAACAACGCCCAAGTCGGCCCGGACGACCCGGATTACAGCCCAACTTTGACCAACAGCATTAGCAACAACATCGTGCCGGCACGCGGGTACATCAACATCAGCGCCAGCTATAACTTTGGTCCGGAAGGACGTCGCATGGAGCTCTACGCGACCATCAACAACGTGTTGAACCAGGCTCCGCCCCTGCCCGCGATCAATAATAACGCCTGGTACGATTTGCTCGGCCGCACTTACCGTGTCGGCGTCCGCTTTCAGATCTAGGCAAAGCTCGACGCGGAACCGGCAGATGTGGACATCGCCCATTCGGGACCTGCCCTTCGCAGCATTGGTGGCGCGGGGAACGCTGAACGGGCTTGTCGCCAGCTTCCTTCTGGCTGCCTCTCTCCCTGCGGCAGTACAGGGGCACCAACCCGGCAACGCTGCTCCGGTACGGACAGCTTCCGGGTTGGTCGCCGGCGTGGCCACGAATTCCGGCGTCGCCTACAAAGGCTTGCCGTATGCCGCGCCACCGGTAGGCGCGCTGCGCTGGCATTCGCCCGAGCCGGCTTCGCCATGGAAGGGAGTCAGGCAGGCCACGAGCTTCGGCCCACCATGCGCACAGGCTCCGCTGCGCGGACGAACCGAGGTCTCGGCCATCAGCCGCGAGGACTGCCTCTACCTGAATGTTTGGACCCCCCGGCTCACTCGTGGCGCGAAGGTGCCGGTGATGCTGTGGATTCATGGCGGCGGATTTGAGAACGGAATGGGCACCAGCCCGACCTACGACGGCGCAACCCTCGCCGCCAAAGGCGTCATCGTTATAACGATCAACTACAGACTAGGCGTGTTCGGTTACCTCGCGCATCCCGAGCTGACCGCCGCGTCGCCGCACAAGTCGTCGGGCAACTTCGGCCTCGAGGACCAGATTGCGGCACTCCGGTGGGTGTCGGCGAATATCGGTGCGTTTGGGGGCAACCCATCGAACGTCACCATTTTCGGCCAGTCCGCCGGCGGGGCGAGCGTCCTCGATCTGCTTGCCTCACCGCAGGCGCAAGGCTTGTTCAAGCGGGCGATCGTCGAAAGCGGCGCGGCGAGAAGTGCGATCGGTGTGGCGAACTTGCCCTCCGCCGAACAGCAGGGGCGGAAGTTCGCCGACGGTGCTTCTATTGCGGATCTGCGGCGCCTGGATATGGCGGCGGTTCTTCAGCTGGCCCAGGACGCCGGGCAACGCGGCATCCGGTTTGGTCCGGTGCTCGACGGGTACGTGCTGACACACGAGCCAGCCGCAGCTTTGGCCGACCGCAGCCATCATCCGATCGCCCTGTTGATTGGAAACAACTCGCGCGAAGGGCTCGCTACTCCGACCGATGCACAGCTCGAGGCGGCGATCGGGAACGCGTTTGGCGCGAACTCGATCAGGGCGCTCGGGTTCTACGGCATCGCCCACGCGGCCTCGGACGCGGCGGACCCCTTGTTGGGGACGGCGGCACAGCAATTTGCTACCGATTCAACGTTTCGATGCGGCAGTGTCGAAACTGCCCACCTGAGCGCCGCGTCGGGTGCTCCAACCTGGCAGTACCAGTTCGAGCAATTCGTTCCTGGCAAGGAGGCGCAGGGAGCGGCCCACTCGTTCGAAGTACCCTACGTTTTCGGTAATCTATCCTCGACCGGGTTTTCAGCGGCGAACTACGGACCGGCCGATCGGCAATTGTCCGAGTTGATGGTCGGATACTGGACCAACTTCGCCAGGCGCGGCGACCCCAATGGACCAGGGCTGCCGGCATGGCCGCGCTATACGCTCCGCGACAAGGCCTACCTGCGTTTGTCCTCAGCCCTTCACGATGGTGCGCAGGCTGCAAGTGATCTCCGAGGATTCCTTTGCCGCCTGTTTCTCTCGTCCGAGCGAATGTGAGGTTCTATGAAAAGACTGTTCACGACCGCCCGTCCCGTCCTCCGATTCGCCGCCGCTGTCGCGCTCGCTATCCCGTTGAGTTCTTCGCCCTCGCTCGCCCAATCGCAGGGTGCCGCCAAGCCGGTTCCAGCGATGCGTTCCCGACTCATGACTACCTTGACCGGGTGGGAAGTCGCCGAATACCTCAAGCGCAACGATGTGGTCTTTGTGCCGGTTGGTCCAGTGGAGCAGAACGGCGGCAACCCCACCGACGTCGAATATGTGATCCCGCTCGCGTACGCGCAGGAACTCGCCGCCAAGTCCGACGGACTGGTCATGCCTTACCTCGCCTACTTCTATCCAGGGGGGACGACGACCAGCCCGGCGACGGTATACGTCTCGACTTCGGAAAGCCTGCCTTACCTCAAGGCGCTGACCCGTTCACTGATCCGGCAGGGCTTCCGGCGCATCGTCTTCCTGACCTCACACGGACCGTCGGGCAACACCTTGCTGCCTCTGGTGCGTGAAACCTTCGACGAAACGCACGTGCCGGTTCTTTGGATGGATACCGGCATGGTGCGGGCGGTGAAGCCGGGGGAACAGCGTCCCAGCTTTGGTGGCGAAGGCCCGCCCAACGGGCGCACCTTGGTAACCTACGGGGCATACGAACTGGTTGGTCGCCTCAACGATATGCCGATCGGCCTCAGTCAGCCCAAGCACGATCATGTGCGGGATCCGAGCAACCTGTCGCGGTTCGTGCCGCCCTACAATGGCACGCCGGCCGGCAGCTTCTACGCCGACCCGACAGAGCATGGCGGCTTCGTCGAACCCGTGACGGCCGAGCAACGCGACCAATGGGGCCGCGAGGGCGCCGAGCTTATCAAGTCCCAGGTTGCCTCATTCGACGTGAGCGGGATGCTGGACGCGCTGCGCAAGCGCGACCAGTTTACCAAGGAACTCGAAAAGAAGTACGACGGCCTGCTTCCCGCAGCCGGCCGTTGACGGCGCCAATCCGAGACTACCCAAGTTTCCCGTAACAGTGAGAATGACATGGCCAGGCATGCTACCCGTTGGATTGTGAGCCTCGCGGCCGCGGCCTGTCTTGCGCTGTCGGCGGGAGCAGGAGCCTCGAGCTCGCGGCCTGAAGCGCGGACCACGGTGGCATTGGCCAACGGCTGGCAGTTCAAGCTGGGAGACACTGCCGGCTCACCCAACGGCGCAGCGAGCGGCGATGGATGGCAGAGCGTTTCGGTGCCTCACACCTGGAACAGGGTGGGCTATTACCTCGACGAACCGGCGAACCACATCAACCGTGCCGACAATGTCAACAAGACACAGGGCATCGGCTGGTACCAGTTGTCGCTGCGCGCGCCGACTCTCGCCACCGGGAAGCGTGCATGGCTGCAGTTCGATGCGGCGAGCCGCGTTGCCGAAGTCTGGCTCAACGGCACCAAGCTTGGCGAACACGTGGGTGGATTCTCGCGTTTTCGTTTCGACGCAACCGAAGCGCTGCGCCCGGGCCAGGCCAACCTCCTTGTGGTCAAGGTCGACAACACCCAGCCTACGGCGGCATCAAGAAACCGGGCGAATTTCCCGCTCGCTGGGGACTTTTTTGTCTATGGCGGCCTTTATCGCCCCGTCCGCCTGATCGTCACCAATCAAGTTCACATCGACATGCTCGATCATGGCGGTCCCGGCGTCTATGCGACCACACGCTCGATCGCCCGGGGCGCCGCCGAGTTGCAGGTGCAAAGCCGGCTGCGCAACGACGGCGTGATGCCCGCGGGCGTGCGGTTGGTCACACAGCTCATCGATGCGGCCGGCCGTTCGGTCGCGAAAAGCGAGCAGCGCTTGTCGCTGCCGGGGGGGCGCGGAGTGGAAGCCCCTCAGCAATTGCGAGTGCCGCGCGCCCATCTGTGGCAGGGAACATTCGATCCTTACCTCTATGCGCTACGCACCGAGGTTCGGTCGACGTCCGGACAGTTGCTTGACTCGCTGGAGCAGCCCTTCGGCATTCGCGAAATGCGACTCGACCCGAAGCAAGGCTTTTTCCTCAACGGAAAGCCCTTGCGGCTTCACGGCGTGGGTCTGCATCAGGACTGGGAAGGCAAGGGCTGGGCGCTGAGCCCCGAGGACGTGGCAAAGAGCGTAGCCATCCTGCGAGAAATGGGCGCGAACACTATCCGCCTGACGCACTACCAGCATGGCCAACCGATCCACGACATCGCTGATCGCACCGGCCTGGTGCTGTGGGACGAGATACCCGTCGTCACCGCGTGGACCTTCGGCGAAGACCCCAATCCCACGCCCGAGCTGATGGCTAATGCCCGCCAGCAGCTCCAGGAGTTGATCAAGCAGAACTTCAATCATCCCTCGGTCGCGGTATGGGGCATCGCGAACGAAGTCGATTTTGGTCCCGGCCGTCCCGATTTCCTCGGCAAGCCGCCGACGGTCGTGCCCGATCCCATGCCGATGTTGCGCGAGCTCAACGCACTGGCCAAGTCGGTGGATCCCAACAGGCCGACGGTACTCGCCAACTGCTGCGAGGAACGCAGCCTGAGCGGGGTTCCCGATGTCGTCAATG
>Ga0207690_10001454_pt1 | contig 14815 bp, 12 predicted proteins | sample KBSC23metaG_FD_184315 | JGI IMG/M metagenome (GOLD analysis project Ga0207690, IMG submission 184315) | Corn rhizosphere microbial communities from Kellogg Biological Station, Michigan, USA - KBS C2-3 metaG (SPAdes) (version 2) | ecosystem: Host-associated > Plants > Roots > Rhizosphere > Soil ...
CGGCGAGACCGCAGCGCATTGCCTTCAGCCCGGTGACCGGAACGCCGATATCGATCAGCTGCACCGCGCCGATGACGGTGCACCCGCCGCCATAATCCCGATCGGGCAGCGGCGAATAGCGCACCTTTTCGCGCGACAAGTCGGCATAGCACATCTGCGTTTCGCGGCTGGTCGGCAGATTGAGCGTGACGGGCGGCGCGCCCGCCGGACGGCGCGGCGGCGGCGGCAGGCGGTCATTGCCCCCTCCGCCAAACAGGCAACCCGACAGGACAAAGCCGAGCAAGGGGACGAGACGCTTCACGCGCATTGATGTGCGCGAACATGGTTAACGAATCGCTAATCCTGCGACAGCGCGTGCTATCGGTCAGGCGAAGGTTTCGACGTAGTTCGGTCCGTGCTTCTGGAGCTCGTTGAAGCGACGGATCATCATGATCAATGCAACGCTCAGCGGTATGTCGATGAAGAACGATGCCACGTCCAACCAGTGCGCTGCAATCAGCGTCCCGACGTCGTTGGCGTTGAGCGAGAGCCGGAAGGAAATGTTGCCGATTATGCTGGTCGCCAGCCACAATCCCCACCACCAGCGCAGTACTGCCGGCACTGCGACGGACGCTGGATCGTGGGGACTGACGCTCGCTTGCCATGTTTCACGCAGCCCCTGGAACGGTTTCCACAGGGTCGCCACCGGAACGAAGAACCAACCCACATTCCATCCGGGCGTTATGGTCATCGAATCGGACAGCGAATGCGCGTTCGCGTTCACGCGCATGATCCAGCGGGAGACGAATACGACCGACGTCAACATCGTTACCAGCATTACCACGCTGGTAATGCCCGCGACGGCGTCGGCCGTTTCGGGCGCGGGTCCAGACCCCGGCGAGTTCAAGGCCGCGATCGTCAGCCCGCTGCTGATCGCGTAGGCGAAATCCGCCGCCAGCCAAACCAGAACGGCGATGATCGCTGCACGGCCACGCCCGTTCGGATCGCGAAATTCGTACATACCCTGCTCCCCCTGCCGGGCGCAGCCTGCCGCATGTTCGCTATGCCGTCCAGCGCATGTCGCTTGACGCGGCGCACAATATCTTTAGGGCGGCCGACGGGCCACGCGGTCCCAACGCCGCGCGCGCTCTCTGCGAGGAGAGACTGACATGACTGATCTTACGGTTACCGACGCCACTCGTGCGTCCATTGCGAAGCCCGCTACCAAGCCGGCCCGCCCCCATTTTTCCTCTGGTCCCTGCGCCAAGCCTCCGGGCTGGGACGCGTCGAAGCTCGCGGTCGAGGTGCTCGGCCGGTCGCACCGCTCGAAGCTTGGCAAGGCGCGGCTGCAATATGCCATCGACCTGATGCGCGAACTGCTCAAGCTCCCCGACACGCACCGCATCGGCATCGTTCCCGGTTCCGACACCGGCGCGTTCGAAATGGCGATGTGGACCATGCTCGGCGCGCGTGAGGTCACCGCGCTCGCCTGGGAAAGCTTCGGCGAAGGCTGGGTGACCGACGCGGTCAAGCAGCTCAAGATCGAGCCGACCGTGGTGCGCGCCGATTACGGCCAGCTTCCGGACCTGAAGCAGATCGACTGGTCGAACGACGTGCTGTTCACCTGGAACGGCACCACCAGCGGCGTGCGCGTTCCAGACGGCGACTGGATCCCGGCCGATCGCGAAGGCCTGAGCTTCGCCGACGCGACCAGCGCGGTGTTCGCTTACGACCTGCCCTGGGACAAGATCGATGTCGCGACGTTCAGCTGGCAGAAGGTGCTGGGCGGCGAAGGCGGTCATGGCGTCCTGATCCTCGGCCCGCGCGCGGTCGAACGGCTGACCGAATACACCCCGGCCTGGCCACTTCCCAAGGTGTTCCGCCTGGTGTCGAAGGGCGCGCTGACCGAAGGCGTGTTCAAGGGCGAGACGATCAATACGCCGTCGATGCTTGCGGTCGAGGATGCGATCTTCGCGCTCGAATGGGCGAAGTCGGTCGGCGGCGCGGCGGGCCTGATCGCGCGATCAGACGCCAATGCCGCCGCGCTCGACAAGATCGTGGCGGATCGCGACTGGCTCGGCCATCTCGCCGTGGACGAGGCGTCGCGGTCGAAGACCAGCGTCTGCCTGACGGTCGCGGGCGCCGACGAGGCGCTGATCAAGGCGATGGCCGGAGCCCTCGAAAAGGAAGGCGCCGCGTTCGACGTCGCCGGCTATCGCGACGCGCCTCCCGGTTTGCGCATCTGGTGCGGCGCGACCGTCGACACCGCCGATATCGAGGCGCTCGGGCCCTGGCTCGACTGGGCCTACGCGACCGCGAAGGCTTCCAACTAAATTCCCGTCATCCCAGCGGAAGCTGGGATCTCGCGCCACAAGCGATGCGCTTGCTGCCTGAGATCCTGACTTTCGTCAGGATGACGTTTGCAGAAAGGCAAACGTCATGCCCAAAGTACTGATCAGCGACAAAATGGACCCCAAGGCCGCCCAGATCTTCCGCGAACGCGGGGTCGAGGTGGACGAGATCACCGGCAAGACGCCGGAGGAATTGAAGGCGATCATCGGCCAATATGACGGCCTGGCCATCCGCAGTTCGACCAAGGTGACCAAGGACATCCTCGACGCGGCAACCAACCTCAAGGTCGTCGGCCGCGCCGGGATCGGCGTCGACAATGTCGATATCCCTGCCGCCAGTGCCAAAGGCGTGGTGGTGATGAACACCCCCTTCGGCAATTCGATCACCACTGCCGAACACGCCATCGCATTGATGTTCGCGCTCGCCCGCCAGCTGCCCGAGGCCGATCTGTCGACCCAGGCCGGCAAGTGGGAGAAGAACCGCTTCATGGGCGTCGAGCTGACCTCGAAGACGCTCGGCCTGATAGGTGCGGGCAATATCGGCTCGATCGTCGCCGATCGCGCGCATGGCCTGCGGATGAAGGTAATCGCCTACGATCCGTTCCTCAGCCCCGAGCGCGCGGTCGAACTCGGCATCGAGAAGGTCGATCTCGACGACCTGCTCGCGCGTGCCGACTTCATCACCTTGCACACGCCGCTGACCGACCAGACGCGCAACATCCTGAGCCGCGACAACCTGCTCCGCACCAAGAAAGGCGTGCGGATCATCAATTGCGCGCGCGGCGGGTTGATCGACGAAGCCGCGCTCAAGGAAGGGCTCGATTCGGGCCACATTGCCGGCGCCGCGCTCGACGTGTTCGTCGAGGAGCCCGCCAAGGCCAGCCCGCTATTCGGCACGCCGAACTTCATCTCGACGCCGCATCTGGGCGCGTCGACGAGCGAAGCGCAGGTCAACGTCGCGATCCAGGTCGCCGAGCAGATGGCCGATTATCTGGTCTCGGGCGGCGTCACCAATGCCCTCAACATGCCGTCGCTGTCGGCCGAGGAAGCGCCGCGGCTCAAGCCGTACATGGCGCTGGCCGAAAAGCTCGGCTCTCTGGTCGGCCAGCTCACCCACGGGTCGATCGCGCGTATCTCGATCCATAGCGAGGGCGCCGCTGCCGAGCTCAACCAGAAGCCGATCGTCGCCGCGGTGCTGGCGGGATTCCTGCGCACCCAGACCGACACGGTGAACATGGTCAACGCGCCGCTACTCGCCAAGGAGCGCGGGATCGAGGTGCGCGAAGTGCGCACCGAGCGCGAAGCCGATTACCACACCCTGCTGCGTGTCTCGGTCAAGACCGAGTCCGGCGAACGGTCGGTCGCCGGTACCCTGTTCGGCGACCAGGCCCCGCGCCTGGTCGAATTGTTCGGGATCAAGGTCGAAGCCGACCTGGCGGGCCACATGCTCTACGTCGTCAATGAGGACGCGCCGGGCTTCATCGGCCGACTCGGCACGTTGCTGGGCGAATCGGGCGTCAATATCGGCACCTTCCACCTCGGCCGCCGCTCGGCGGGCGGCGAAGCGGTGCTGCTATTGTCGGTCGACGAGGCGGTCGACGCCGACCTCATCGCCCGCGTACGCCAATTGGCAGGCGTGAAGACGGTGATGGGGCTGTCGTTCTAGGCTACCTAACTCCCTCTCCCCTCTGGGGAGAGGGTCGGGGAGAGGGGCAGTGCCTAAAAAGGACAAACGCCAGCTGGAAAACGCGAAAGCGATGCGCAGCGAGCCAACCGGCCCCGAAGCGCGCCTCTGGTACCATCTCCGCGCCAAGCGCCTGAACGGGATCAAGTTCTCGAACCAGGTACTGATCGGCCCCTATACCGTCGATTTCGCTGCACGATCGCGAAAGCTGGTCATCGAACTCGATGGGGATAGCCATGCGGCACAGGAACGTTATGACGCGCGGCGAACCGCATGGTTGGAAGAGCAAGGATATCGGGTGATCCGTTTCACGAATTCCGACGTGATGACGAATGAGGCGGCGGTGCTGCAGGCAATCATAGACTCGCTTGCGGCTGCCCCTCTCCCCGGCCCTCTCCCCAGAGGGGAGAGGGAGAAGGATTTATGACTCACGCGCTGCTCCCTTCCGGCTTTCACGATCGGTTGCCACCCGACGCCGATGCGGCGGCGCGGTTGGAGCGGCGTGTGCTCGATGCGGCGCATGCTTATGGCTATGAACGCGTCGATCCGCCGCTTGCCGAATTCGAGGATGCGTTGGCGCATCGGCTGAAGGCGGCGCGGGCGCAGGATGCCGTGCGCTTCGTCGATCCGATCAGCCAGCGGACCTTGGCGATTCGGCCGGACATCACCGCGCAGGTCGGGCGCATCGCGGCGACGCGGATGGGGCATCATCCGCGCCCGTTGCGGCTGAGCTATGCCGGATCGGTGCTGCGGCTCCGCGCGTCCGAGCTGTCGCCGGAGCGCGAGCGGCGCCAGGCCGGCTGCGAATTGATCGGGCTCGATACGATCGCCGCCGCGCGGGAAGTCGTCACCGTCGCGGTCGAGGCGCTCGAAGCCGCCGGGGTCACCGGCATCTCGATCGACTTCACCCTGCCCGATCTGCTGGCGACGCTCGCCGCCGGGCCACTGCCGCTCGACGGCGTATCGCTCGATGAGCTCGCCGACCGGCTCGATGCCAAGGATGCCGGAGCAGTCGCGGCGCTGGCGCCGAACTATCTGCCGATGATCGAGGCAGCCGGACCATTCGAGACCGCACATGACCGTCTCTGCCGCTTCGATGTCGGCGGTGCCCTGCGGTCGCGGCTCGATGGGCTGTGGAAGGTCGCCGAGGCGGTAAAGGGCCGCGTCGCGCTGACGCTCGATCCGACCGAGCGGCACGGCTTCGAATATCAGACCTGGCTCGGTTACTCGCTGTTCGCCGACGGCGCGCGCGGCGAAATCGGGCGTGGCGGCAGCTATACGATCGTCCATGAGGACGGCAGCGAGGAGACCGCGATCGGCTTCACGCTCTATATCGACGCGATCGTCGGCGCCGGGCTGGCGCAGGACGAGCGACGCAGGCTGTTCGTGCCGTTGGATGCGGATCCCGCGATCGCGGCCCGACTGCGCAGCGAAGGCTGGGTGACCGTCGCGGCGCTCGAAGCCGGCGACACGCCCGAGGCGCAATTGTGCACGCATGTTTTGATCGATGGTGAGGTTCGCACGCTCGCCACTTAACCCGTCGTCACCCCGGCCTTGTGCCGGGGTCAACCGTGCCGCGCTGCCGAACGGCGCGTGGAGGAGTGGATGCCGGCACAAGGCCGACATGACGAACTTGAACGAAGGAATGTACGGTGGCCAACGTAGCGGTGATCGGCGCCCAATGGGGTGACGAAGGCAAAGGCAAGATCGTCGACTGGCTGTCGGAGCGCGCCGACGTCGTCGTGCGCTTTCAGGGCGGGCACAATGCCGGCCACACGCTCGTCATCGACGGCAAGACCTACAAGCTCGCGTTGCTGCCCTCGGGCGTGGTGCGCGGAACGCTGAGCGTGATCGGCAATGGCGTGGTGTTCGATCCCTGGCATTTCCGCGACGAGGTCACGCGGATCGCCGAGCAGGGCGTCAAGGTCACGCCCGAACTGCTTCACGTCGCCGAGACCGCTCCGCTGATCCTGCCGCTCCACCGCGATCTCGATGCGCTGCGCGAGGACGCGCTCGATGCAGGCAATTCGGGGCAGAAGATCGGCACTACCCGCCGCGGCATCGGCCCGGCGTATGAGGACAAGGTCGGCCGCCGCGCGATCCGCATCTGCGATCTCGCCCATCTCGATCAATTGGGACCGCAGATCGACCGCCTCTGCGCGCATCACGACGCGCTGCTCGCCGGGTTCGGCAAGCCGCCCGTCGACCGCGAGGCCTTGCTCTCCGACCTCAAGGACATCGCCGACTTCGTGCTGCCTTATGCCAAACCGGTCTGGGTCACGCTCAACGCGGCGGGCGAGCGCGGCAAGCGCATCCTGTTCGAGGGCGCGCAGGGCGTGCTGCTCGATGTCGACCATGGTACCTACCCGTTCGTCACCTCGTCCAACACCGTCGCCGGCACCGCCTCGGCGGGATCGGGCCTGGGTCCGTCGCGCGTCGGGTTCGTACTGGGGATCGTCAAGGCCTATACGACTCGGGTCGGATCGGGGCCCTTCCCGACCGAGCAGGATAATGAGATCGGCGAATATCTCGGCACGCGCGGGCGCGAGTTCGGGGTCAATACCGGGCGCAAGCGGCGCTGCGGCTGGTTCGACGCGGTGCTGGTGCGACAGTCGGCGGCGGTGAGCGGCATCACAGGCATCGCGCTGACCAAGCTCGATATTCTCGACGGACTCGACGAGATCAAGATCTGCACCGGCTATCGCTTGGGCGACAAGACCTACGACTATCTGCCCCCGCATCCGCTCGATCAGGCAGCGGTCGAGCCAATCTACGAGACAGTGCCCGGCTGGTCCGAATCGACCGCAGGCGCGCGCAGCTGGGCGGAACTGCCTGCCGCGGCGATCAAATATATCCGTCGCATCGAGGAATTGATCCGCTGCCCGGTGGCATTGGTGTCGACCAGCCCCGAGCGCAATGACACGATCCTGGTGCGCGATCCGTTCGCGGACTGATCCAACCGAAGCAAAGCTGAAAAAGGAAGGGCCTGCCCCCGCAGCCGATGCACGCCAGCATCGACCGCGAGGACAGGCCCATTAGCCCCAACGGTTCGCGCCTGATCAGACGCGAGCCGATTGCATGGGGTGGGCTGGGGCTATCAGTGCTTCTTTTTCTTCTTGCCCGTATCCGCCGAAGTGTCGGTCGACGCTGACGTATCGGACGTTGCCGTCGAATCCGTAGTCGGCGCCGTGGTGGCGGAATCGGGGGTCGAGCTCGGCGCCGTGGCGTCCGGCGTCGCGGGGGTGGCTGGGGTGGCCGGCGTTGCGGGTTCGGCCGGGGTGCCCATGGAGCCAGGCGTTGCCGGCGTAGCCGGCGTGGCGGGGGTCGCCGGGGTGGTTTGCGCCACCGCAACTCCCGAGACGCCGATGATCAGGGCGCCTGCAAGCATGACAAGCTTCATTCGATACTCTCCTGTCCTGAATGGACCGAAGAGGAAAAGGCTCAGTAACCAAAAGGCTCCGTAATGCGCGGACGTTACGTCCACGGAATCGAACGGCTTACCGGAGATTGAGCCTCTAGCGAGACTAACCGACGGAAACTCAGCCGTTTTGCGCGCGATGCAACAGCTTTTGGTCGGCCAGAACCAGCGCCACCATCGCTTCGACCACCGGCACGCCGCGAATGCCGACGCACGGATCGTGGCGCCCCTTGGTGCGGATGTCGGTCGGCTCACCGTCGCGCGTGATCGTTTCGACCGGGGTCAGGATCGAACTGGTCGGCTTGAACGCGACGCGGGCGCGAACCGGCTGCCCGGTCGAGATTCCCCCCGCGATCCCGCCGGCATGGTTGGAGAGAAAATGCGGGCCGCCGGTCTGGTTGCTGCCCGGCCGCATCGCGTCGGCATTTTCCTCGCCGGTCAGCGTCGCGGCGGCAAAGCCGTCGCCGATCTCGACGCCCTTGACCGCATTGATCCCCATACAGGCATGGGCGAGCTCGGCATCGAGCTTGGCGTAGAGCGGCGCTCCCCAGCCGGGCGGCACGCCCGCCGCCTCGCACGCGATCACCGCGCCGAGCGACGATCCCGCCTTGCGGGCGTCGTCGACCAGCTTTTCCCAGCGCACCGCGGCCTCGGCGTCGGGGCAGAAGAACGGATTGTTGCCAATCTCTGCGGCGTCGAACCTGCTGTAGTCGATCGCATCGCCGCCGATCGCCTCCACCCAGGCCAGGATCGACACTTCCGGAATGACCAGCCGCGCCACCGCGCCCGCCGCGACCCGGCTGGCGGTCTCGCGTGCCGAGGAGCGACCGCCACCTCGATAATCGCGGAAACCGTATTTGGCGTCATAGGCGTAATCGGCATGGCCGGGGCGATAGGCCAAAGCGACTTCCGAATAATCCTTCGAGCGCTGATCGACATTCTCGATCATCAAGCTGATCGGCGTGCCGGTGGTGCGGCCCTCGAACGTCCCCGACAGGATGCGAACCCGGTCAGGCTCCTGGCGTTGCGTGGTGAAGCGCGACTGGCCCGGACGGCGCTGGTCGAGGAATGGCTGGATATCATCCTCGCTCAGGCTCAGCCCCGGCGGGCAGCCGTCGACCATGGCGCCGATCGCGGGACCATGACTCTCCCCCCAGGTCGAGAAGCGGAAGACGTGACCGAAGGTGTTGTAGCTCAACCGAAAAGCCCTCTTCCCTCCGGGGAGAGGGTCAGGAGAGGGGGAGTGCGGCATAGGAGCGTCCCCGACTGCCCCTCTCCCCGACCCTCTCCCCAGAGGGGAGAGGGAGTTTGCGTCACACCAATGCGATATCCGGCGCGTCTTCGGCCTTCATGCCGATGACATGGTAGCCGGCGTCGACATGGTGCGTCTCGCCGGTGACGCCCGATGACAGGTCGCTGAGGAAATAGAGTGCGGAACCGCCGACATCCTCGATCGTGACGTTGCGCTTGAGCGGCGAGTTCAACTCGTTCCACTTCAGGATCAGGCGGAAATCGCCGATTCCGCTCGCCGCCAGCGTCTTGATCGGCCCGGCTGAGATCGCGTTGACACGGATATTGTCGCGGCCGAGGTCGACCGCGAGATATTGCACGCTGGTCTCCAGCGCCGACTTGGCGATTCCCATCACATTGTAGTGCGGCACGACCTTTTCGGCGCCATAATAACTGAGCGTCAGCAGCGAGCCGCCGTTCGGCATCATCGCCGAGGCCCGCTGCGCCACTGCCGTAAACGAATAGACGCTGATGTTCATCGTCATCAGGAAGTTTTCGAGGCTGGTGTCGGCATAGCGGCCGCGCAGCTCGTTCTTGTCCGAAAAGCCGATCGCGTGGACGACGAAATCGATCGTCGGCCAACGCTCGGCTAGCGTCGCGAACGTCTGGTCGAGCGCCGCCATGTCGCTGACGTCGCAATCGATCAGGAAGTCCGAGCCAAGTTCGGCAGCGAGCGGACGGACGCGCTTTTCGATCGCCTCGCCCTGATAGCTGAACGCCATTTCCGCGCCGGCCTCGTGCAGCTTCTTGGCGATTCCCCAGGCCAGCGAGCGATCATTGGCGAGGCCCATGATGAGTCCGCGCTTGCCCTGCATCAGTCCGGTCATGCCGCTTCAAACTCCGTTTCTGTTGTCGGGTCTTCCCTTACGTCCTTCAACGGCGTTTCGGCTAGTGCCGCGTTGAGGTGCGCGCCGATCGAAATGCCAAGGCCGACGATCCAGAAAAACAGCAAGGTGACGATGACCCCGGCCAGACTGCCGTATGTGAGGTCGTAATTGCTCAGGTTGGAGAGGAACACCGGCAACAGCAAGGTGGCGCTGATCCACCAGATCGTGGTGAAGGCGGCGCCCGGCCAGCGCGGACAGCCCTTCGCGCGATATTTGCCCGGCGTGACCGACAGAAACAGCATGTAGAGCGCGGCATACATTACGAGCGCCGGAATGATCCGCGACCACCCCACCCATTGGCCCAACTCGGCCGCCCAGGGCACCATCCGGTAGATGAATTGCTCGGCCGCGGTCAGCAGGCCCTGGATGAGAAAGGCGAGCAACGCCAGCACGACCGATCCGATGATCACGGCCATCGATCCCAGTCGATAATGCCAGAACGGCTTTTCGAACGTCACGCCATAAGCCCGACGAAAGATGTCGCGAATCGTCTCGACGAAACTGCCGACCGACCAGAGCGCCACCAACCCGCCGAGGACGAGCAACGACCCCGTCCGTGCCGCCAGCACGTCGGCGATCGGCTTGCGCAACAATCCGGCGACGGTGGGCGGCAATGTGAAGAGGAACGAATCGACCGCGCGCAATGCCTCCGTGCTCTGCCCAAAGATCGACGCGATCGCCGCCGCCAGGATGAAGAACGGGAAGACCGTCAGCAGCGCCAGATAGGCGATATTGCCGGCATACATGAAGCCGTTGGCGAAGATGCCGACGAACACGCGCTTGGTGACGATCCAGGCGCGGACCGGCAGCGGCTTTCCCTCTCGCTCGCGATAACCGCGGAGCCCGCGCGCTTCGGGCGAAAGGGGAGAAAGATGCGACATAGGGGACCGTAACCGACGTCAGACGCCGAGGTTGCCGCGCGGATTCTTGTCCTTGTCCTTCCAGCCCTGGACGAACTCGACCAGCGCATCGTCATCGACCGGCAGGTCGACCATCAGGGTGACCAACTGGTCGCCGCGCCCGCCGCCTTTCTTGTGGAAGCCCTTGCCTTTCAGCCGCAATGTCTTGCCCGAGCTCGATCCCTTGGGGACGGTCAGCATCACCGCGCCATCGGCAGTCGGCACGCGGACGCTCGCACCGAGCACGGCCTCGGACAGGCTGATCGGCAAGTCGATCCGGACATCATCGCCGTCACGAGTGAAGAAGCGGTGCGGCTGGATCTCGATCGTGACGATCGCGTCGCCATTGCCGCCGGGGCCGGGTTGCCCCTTGCCGCTCAGCCGCATCTGGGTTCCGGATTCGACCCCGGCCGGCAGCTTGAGGTCGATCGTCTTGCCGTCGGCCAGCGTGATCCGCTGCGGCGCCAGCGTCGCGGCGTCGGTGAACGGCACGGTCAGGCGATAGGCGACATTGGCGCCCTTGGGCTGTGGCCGACGCCCGAATCCGCCGGCAAAGCCGCCGCCAGCGCCACCGGCTCGACCGCGACCGCCGAACAACCCTTCGAACAGGTCGCTGAAATCGCCCGCTTGCTCGCCGCCGAAATCGGCGCGGAAACCGCCCTGCGGTCCGCCGCCACCGGCGCCGTATCCGAACGGCGCGGCCGGATTGCCGTCGCCGTCGATCTCGCCACGATCGAACCGTGCGCGCTTGTCCTTGTCGCTCAGCAGGTCATAGGCCGACGTCACCTGACTGAACTTCTCCGCCGCTTTGGGATTGTCGGTATTGCGGTCGGGATGCAGTTCCTTCGCAAGCTTGCGATAGGCTTTCTTGATATCCGCTTCGGTCGCGGTCCGGGACACGCCCAGCAAGGTATAGGGATCGGCTGCCATTGTGGGGCGCTATTTGGGGGATTGCGCGACGGAGCGCAACGCGGGCTTTGCCGTAGATGTCATTCCCCCGTCAGCCGACCGGCGCGACGTCGACCGATACGTCCATCTTCTGCGCGCCCGATCCCAGCACGATGCCGTCGATCGGCGCGATCTCGGCATAGTCGCGGCCGATCGCCATGATGACATGATCGCTCGCCATCCAGATGCCGTTGGTCGGATCGACCCCGACCCAGCCGCGTACCGGACCGCACCACAGCATCACCCAGGCGTGCGTGGCGTCGGCGCCGATCAGCCGGTCCTGTCCCGGCGGCGGGATCGTCCGGATATAGCCGCTGACATAAGCCGCGGGCAGACCCGCCGCGCGCAGGCCGGTGATCATGATCTGAGTCAGGTCCTGGCACACGCCGCGACGTTTGAGGAATGCTTCGCGCGGCGGTGTATCGACCAGGGTCGCGGTGGGGTCGAACGCGAAGTCGCTTTGAATGCGCCGCGCCAGGGCGATTCCCGCTTCGAGCGCGTTGCGGTCGGGATCAAGGTCCTGAGCGCACCAGGCAGCGATATCGGCATCGAGCGGGATCAGCGGCGACGGGTAGAGATAGGCCGAGGGCCCGGCAGCGGAGAGATCGCGGTTCGCGCGCGCCAGCGCCGCGACCTCGGCCAAAGTCGGATCGTCGGGCTGCGGCACCGGCACCATACGGTCCACGACGACGCGCGAGACGCTTTCGATCGTCAAATTACGGACGCGTTCGGTGACGACCAACCGCATCACGTTGGCGAGCCCGGCCTCGGCCAGCGCCGGTCGCGTCTCACCGGCCGGTGTTACCGCCAGTTCGTAATGCTCGACCTGTTGCCCCGACCAAAGGATCGGCTTGAGCCGCAGGTTGCAGCGCGCGAAAGCGACCGGCCGACCATAATCGAACCGCGTGACGTGCCGGATATCGTAGATCACGCGCCAAATCTCACGCCAGGATAAGCCCGCCCGCGCGCAGCGGTTCTGCGCCTTGCAGGAAATACCGACGTGCGATGGCGTCGGACAGGCTCGCGAGCTGGCGCTCGGCCTGATCGAGCTGGCCGATGTCGAGGCGGGTGGCGCTTGCCGTCGACAGCAAGGCGCACAGGGCACGCGCCTCCGCCTGTTGCTCTTCGGGCAAACCGTCGTCGTTGAGCACCGGAAGTTCGGCGAGATGCTCGGCGATGCGGTCTGCCTGGTAGGCGAGACTGCGCGGATTGCCCGGATCGAGCGCGACGAGATCGATTACCGGCACGCGCGCGATCCCGGTCAGATAGCGCTGGCGATACCCGATCTGGCTGTCGGCGAGGTCGAGCAAGGTGGTGAGATCGTCGCTCGATGCCCCGGTCATGCCGAAGGTGCGGACCAGCCGCGCCACCGCCAGTCCGCGCTCGACCCGGCGGCCGAGATCGTGGAAGCGCCATGCCGCGGTACGGCCCATATGCTCGGCCGCCAGGCCCGACAAAGCAGCGTAGCGCCGTTGCAGCGAGCCGCAGCGATCGAGCATCGATCCCTTGGTGGGATGCGGCGCGTCGAGCAAGCGCACGACATCGGCCGAGAGCCGATCGCGCGAGACCTGGGCAATCGTCCGCGCCATGCGGTTGGTTGCCGGGATGTTGTTCCAGCCATCGAGCGCGTCGAGCGCCGTCCGCGCGAGCTGGACGAGGTCAGGGCGTTTCAGGTGCGCGGGATGCGCCGCGGCGCCGGCAGCGACGACCAGCCCCGCCATCCGTCCGACCGTGTCGTGATCGAGCGCGGCGCCGGCATCGGCGTCGATCGAATTGCCGAGCATCGCGCGCACGATCGCCAGCAACGCCTCGCCGCGTTCGAGATAGCGACCGAGCCAGTAGAAATTGTCCGCCACCCGGCTGGGCAAGGTGCCCGGATTGCGTCGGATCTGCGTGCTGTCGGGCGCCGGCAGCAGCGAGGCAGGCGGCACCGGATCGGGGCTGTAGATCGCGACGTCGGCCGACCAGATCCCCTCGCCCATCACCGCGGCGCGGATGTCGGGATGCTCACCGATCCGGGCGAAGCCGCCGGGCATCACCGTCCAGTCGCCGTCGACGCCGCGCGCCGCGAACACGCGCAAGGTGAAGGGCCGCGCCGCGAGCTCGTGATCGGCGACCACCGGCATGGTCGACAGCCGCACCAGTTCCTGCCCGACATAATCCTGCGGCCGCCGCGCCATGTCGTCGAGCAGCGTCTGGCGTGCCTCGGCCGACAATTCGGATCCCTGGACCGCGCCATCGGGCAGGCCGAGCGGGTTCACGCCGAATGCCGGCGCGATCATCAGACTGTCGAGCCGTGCCTCCACCGTCGCACGTGCGGCGTCATCGCCGCACCACCAGGTGGCGATATTGGGCAGCTTCAATTTCTCGCCGAGAATCCGCTCAGCCAGCGCCGGCAGGAACGCCTGCAGCGCCGGGGCCTCGAGCACGCCCGCGCCTGGCGCATTGGAGATCAGCACATTGTGCGCGGCAAAGGCGTCGATCAGGCCGGCGACGCCGATCGTCGAATGCGAATCGAACGCCAGCGGATCGAGCATGCGCGGGTCGGCGCGCTGCCACAGCGCATCGACGCGTTTCAGACCGGCGATGGTACGGACATAGAGCCGGTCCTCGGCCACCGCGAGGTCGGCACCTTCGACCAGCAGGAAGCCGAGATAGCGCGCGAGATGCGCCTGTTCGGCATAACTGGCATTCCACCGGCCAGGCGTGAGCAGCCCGATTCGCGGCTCCGCGCGCTTGCACAGGGCGGCGAGGCCATCGCGGAACGCAGTGAAAAAGGGCGCGTGGCGCAGGATATTCAGGCGCCCTTGCAATCCGCCCAGGGTCCGCGACGTGGCAAGGCGGTTTTCGAGCGCATAGCCCGCGCCCGCCGGCGCGCGCAGATGATCGGCGAGCACGCGCCACTCGCCGTCGGGGCCGCGCCCGAGATCGAACGCGGCGAATTGGAGCTGATAGCCGCCGGGCAGGGTCAGCCCGACCATCGGCCGCAGGAATAGCGGGCTGCCGTTGATCAGCGCGGCAGGGATAGCGCCATCGGCGATCAGGCTGCCGTCGCCATAAATGTCGGCGAGGATCGTTTCGATCAGCCCGGCGCGCTGCGCGACCCCCTCGGCGATCGCACGCCACTCGTTTTCGGCGATCAGCAGCGGGACGGGAGAGACCGGCCAGGGCCGCTCGTCCGAATCGCCGGCGACACGGAACCCCGTGCCGATATCCTCGGCATGACGCTGGACGCGTTCCTGGGCGTGCGCGAGATCGTCGCCTGCGGCGACCGCGAGTTCCTCGAACGCGGCGGCCCAGGCGTCGGAATCGCCGCTGACCACGACGTCGCCATCACCCTCGCCGACCCGCCCGCGATA
>Ga0207690_10001456_pt1 | contig 14803 bp, 14 predicted proteins | sample KBSC23metaG_FD_184315 | JGI IMG/M metagenome (GOLD analysis project Ga0207690, IMG submission 184315) | Corn rhizosphere microbial communities from Kellogg Biological Station, Michigan, USA - KBS C2-3 metaG (SPAdes) (version 2) | ecosystem: Host-associated > Plants > Roots > Rhizosphere > Soil ...
TGTCGACGAGACCGGTTTCGCGCGCGAAGCTCAGGAGTCGGCTGACCGACGACCGCGAGACCTTGAGTTCGCGCGCGATCGCCTCCATCGTGAGGTCCTGCTGGTAGTACAGGCGCGCCGCCATCAGCGCGTCTCGCGTGCGGGGCGCCTCGCCGCCCTCGTCCTTTGCCATCCTTCCATTCTGCACATATGTGCAAGCGGATTGATCAGACGTGCGCAAGGCTGGATGCTGAAAGCACCCGAACGAACCGGAGCTCACCGCATGATCGCTCGCACCCCGCGCTTGCGCCCCAACGTCGCCACCCTCACCGAGCGACCCTCGGCAGACGTGCTCATCCTGGGCGGCGGCATCAACGGCATCGCCACCTTCCGCGAGCTCGCCCTGCAAGGGGTCGACGTGGCCCTGATCGAGCGCGGCGACTATGTGTCTGGCGCTTCATCCGCCTCCTCGCACATGGTGCACGGCGGCGTCCGCTACCTCGAGAACGGCGAGTTCCGTCTGGTCAATGAAGCCGTGCACGAGCGCAATCGGCTCCTGAAGAACGCGCCGCACTACGTCCGCCCGCTCGAGACCACCATCCCGATCTTCAAGACCTTCTCGGGCATCCTCGCCGCTCCCCTGCGCTTCCTGACCCACAAGCAGCGCACCACGGTCGAGCGCGGCGCCCTGCTGATCAAGATCGGCCTGATCATCTACGACTCCTTCTCGCGCGACGGCGGCTCACTGCCCCGTCATCGTTTCCTGGGCCGCAAGAAGTCGCTCGCGGCGCTGCCCCATCTGAATCCGACGGTCAAGTACACGGCGACCTATTTCGACGCGTCGATGCACAACCCCGAACGCCTCGCGCTCGATGTGCTGCTGGACGGCATCGCGACCGGACACGGCCGCGCCGCCAACTACGTCGAGGTCACCGGGATGTCCGGATCCGAGATCCAGTTGCGCGACCTGGAGAGCGGTCATGAGTTCTCGATGAGCGCGCGCGTGGTCGTGAACACTACCGGCCCATGGACCGATATCACCAACGGCGAACTCGGCATGCCCACCCGCTACATGGGGGGCACCAAGGGCTCGCACATCGTGCTCGATCACCCGGAACTGCTCGAGGCCACCCGCGGTCGGGAGTTGTTCTTCGAGAACGACGACGGCCGCATCGTGCTGATCTACCCGCTCAAGGGGCGGGTGATGGTCGGAACGACCGACATCGACGCGGATCCACGCCAGCCGGTGGTCTGCACCGAAGAAGAGGTCGATTACTTCTTCGAGCTCGTGCACCATGTTCTTCCCGAGATCCAGCTGGACCGTTCGCAGATCATCTACCGCTTCTCCGGGATCCGCCCGCTGCCGCGTCACGACGATGAGGCGCCGGGATTCGTCTCGCGCGACTACCGCATCGAGCCAGCCGAACTGCCGGACGGCGGCCTGCTGCTCAGCCTGGTCGGCGGCAAGTGGACCACCTTCCGCGCCCTCGGCGAGCACATGGCGAACCTCGTGCTGGCGCGGCTCGGTGCGCAGAGGGTGGTCAGCACCGCGACGCTCGCGATCGGCGGGGGCAAGGACTTTCCGCGCAGCGATGACGACCGGGCGGCGTGGGTCTCCGCACACGCGAGCCGGATCGGCGCCGAGCACGCGGAACGGCTGCTTCTGCGCTACGGCACGAGCGCTGCCGCCATCATCGACTCCTTCACTGCGAAGGATGCGCCGCTGGAGAATCTCGACGGATACAGCACAGACGAGATCCGTTTCCTGGTCGAGCACGAGCACACGGTGCACCTCGCTGACCTGATCTACCGCCGCACCAGCCTCGCGTTCATCGGGCGGGTGACGGCTCCTCTGCTGCGCGAGCTCGCCGACCTCGCCGGGGACCTCCTGGCCTGGTCGACCGTTCGGCGCGCCGAGGAGGTCGCTCACCTGACCCACGATCTCGCCGAGCGCCACCAGGTGCAGCTGGCCGGCAAGACCGCAGCCGCGAGTTAGCATCGCCGACATGGCCGACTACGTCCTCGCGATAGATCAGGGCACGACGAGTTCGCGGGCGATGGTCTTCGACCATCACGGTCAGGTGGTCTCAGTCGGCCAACTCGAGCACGAGCAGATCTTTCCGAAGCCCGGATGGGTCGAGCATGACCCCTCCGAGATCTGGAACAACGTGCGCGAGGTGATCGGCCAGGCGCTTGCCAAGGCCGACATCACCCGACACCGCATCACAGCGGTCGGGATCACCAACCAGCGCGAGACCACGGTCGTCTGGAACAAGAAGACCGGCAAGCCGGTCTGCAACGCGATCGTCTGGCAAGACACCCGGACGCAGGCCATCGTCGACCGGCTGGCGAAAGACGGCGGCACCGATCGGTTCTCGGCCAAGGTGGGGCTGCCGCTCGCGACCTATTTCGCCGGGACGAAGCTGGTCTGGATCCTCGAGAACATCGAGGGCGCCCGAGCTGCAGCCGAGGCCGGAGAGCTGCTCTTCGGCACCACGGACACCTGGGTGCTGTGGAACCTGACGGGAGGCCCAGACGGGGGCGTGCACGCGACCGATGTCACGAACGCCAGCCGCACTCTGTTCATGGACCTCGAGACCTGTCAGTGGGACGACGAGATCCTCGCGATCTTCGACGTGCCGCGCTCGATGTTGCCCGAGATCCGAAGTTCGTCAGAGGTGTACGGGCTGATCGAGGATTCCAGCCTGCTGCGCGAGGTGCCGGTCGCCGGGATCCTCGGGGACCAGCAGGCCGCCACCTTCGGGCAGGCCGCCTTCGAGGCCGGCGAGTCGAAGAACACCTACGGCACCGGCAATTTCTTGATCTTCAACACGGGCGAGAAGATCGTCCACTCGAGCAACGGCTTGCTCACGACGCTGGCATACCGGTTGGGAGACGGCGCGCCCCACTACGCGCTCGAGGGATCGATCGCCGTGACGGGATCCCTGGTGCAGTGGCTGCGCGACAATCTGGGTCTGATCAGGCATTCCTCCGACATCGAAACGCTTGCCGACTCGGTGGACGACAACGGCGGCGTCTACATCGTCCCCGCGTTCTCGGGACTGTTCGCCCCCTATTGGCGACCGGATGCGCGCGGCGTGATCGTCGGGCTGACCCGCTTCGTGAACAAGGGGCACATCGCGCGCGCCGCGCTCGAGTCCGCCGCCTTCCAGAGCGCGGAGGTGATCGAGGCGGTCAATGCGGACGCCGGCGTTCCGCTTCGCGAGCTGCGGGTCGACGGCGGAATGGTGGTGAATGACACGCTCATGCAGTTCCAGGCCGACATCCTCGGGGTGCCGGTCGTCGGTCCCGCGGTGATCGAGACGACGGCGTTGGGCGCCGCGTACGCTGCCGGTCTGGCCGTCGGATTCTGGTCCGACCTGGGCGAGCTCGCGGCCAACTGGCGGGAGGATCGGCGCTGGGAACCGCAGATCGACGATGCCGAACGCGCGCGCCGAATGCGCATGTGGAAGAAGGCCGTCACCCGGACCTTCGACTGGGTCGACGACGACGTCACCTGACGCCCGGAGCGGGCGGGACGGCTAGGCGCGCGTCGCCGCCACCCACGCCTCGAGCTTGGCCGCAGCAGCGCCCGAGTCGATGGTCTCGGCCGCGACCGCCATCTTGTCGCGGAACCGCGCGCGGATGTCCTGCTCGGCCAGCGTGTGGTCGTGCGCGAGCTCCCACGAGACCAGGCCTGCCGCCGTGTTCAGTAGCACGATGTCGCGGATCGGGCCGCCGTCGCCCGCGAGGACGCGCCGGGCGATCTCCGCGTTGTGCGCGGCATCCCCGCCCCGCAGCTCGTCGAGGGAAGCACGCTTCAGACCCAGGTCGGCCGGGTCGAGGTCGTGCTCGGTGACGGAGCCGCGCGATACCTCCCAGAGGTGGCTGTGACCGGTCGTCGACAACTCGTCGAGGCCGTCGTCACCGCGGAACACCAGCGCGGTGGCTCCGCGGGTCTGGAACACCCCGACGATCAGCGGCACCTTGTCGAGCTGCGAGACACCGACCGCCGAGGCCTCGGCGCGCGCCGGATTCGAGAGCGGACCGAGGAAGTTGAAGACCGTCGGAACGCCGAGCTCGGCTCGGGTCGGCCCGGCGTTCTTGAATCCCGGGTGGAACAGGGCGGCGAACACGAAGGTGATGCCGACCTCGTCGAGGATCGCCGCCACCCGCTCGGGCGGAAGCGCGAGATCGATGCCGAGCGCGGCGAGCACGTCAGACGACCCGGAGGCCGACGACGCGGCCCGATTGCCGTGCTTGACGACCTTGGCTCCTGCCGCGGCCGCGACGATGGATGACATGGTCGACACGTTCACGGTGCCGAAGCGGTCGCCCCCGGTGCCGACGATGTCGAGAGCCATCGGATCCACGTCGAGGGGCTGCGCGTTGGCGAGGATCGCATCCCGGAATCCGACGATCTCGTCGACGGTCTCGCCCTTGGCCCGCAACGCCACCAGGAAGCCGCCCAGCTGCGAGGGCGTTGCGCGCCCCGCCATGACCTCTTCCATCGCCCAGGAGGCCTCGGCGATCGAGAGATCCGCCCCCGCGAGAAGCTGGGTCAGGACCGCGGGCCAGGTGAGTTCGGTGGGCATGGGCTCGATCGTAGCGACCCGCCCGGATGGGAATCCGCGGCGGGCGAAATCGACCATAATGGGAGGGTGACGTCCACCTCCCTCACCAGCGCTCCGGGCACCTCGGTCATCAACCGGCCGAACGTGACTCAGGTGGGCGTGATCGTGTGGCTCGGCAGCGAGGTCATGTTCTTCGCCGGCCTGTTCGCGGTCTATTTCACCCTGCGCTCGACCTCGCCCGGCCTCTGGGCCGAGCAGACCGCGCACCTCAACGTGCCCTACGCGCTGGCCAACACCCTCGTTCTCGTGTCGTCGTCGTTCACGGCCCAGGCCGGCGTCTTCGCCGCCGAGCGCCTGCAGCGAGTTCGCACCGGCAGCCTCCTCCAGTTCTGGAAGTGGGGCATGGTCGAGTGGTTCTTCCTGACCTTCGCCCTGGGCGCCGTGTTCGTCAGCGGCCAGGTGTTCGAGTACGCGAACCTGGTCAGCGAGCACATCGGATTCACCTCCGACTCCTACGGTTCGGCCTTCTACCTGACGACCGGATTCCACGCCCTGCACGTCACCGGCGGCCTGATGGCCTTCCTGTTGTGCATCGGTCGTGCCTTCGCGGTGAAGGACTTCACCCACCGCGAGGCCACCACCGCGATCGCGGTCTCGTACTACTGGCACTTCGTCGACGTGGTGTGGATCGGGCTGTTCCTCGTCATCTACGTCCTCAAATAGCTTCGAACACGAAACCGCAGACGGCACCCAGAACGGATCATTCCCAGCACATGGCGAAGACAGCAACTCCCTCAGCCCGCACCGGGCGCCGTTCGCCGCTGGCCTCCGTCGCCCTGCTCGTGATCGGGCTGCTCGCCACCGGCGGCGCCTACGCCCTGTTCACGACCAGCGCGACCGCAGCGACCTCGTCGCAGGTCAGTTCGATGGTCTCCGAGGGCCAGAAGCTGTTCGCCGCGAACTGCGCAAGCTGCCACGGGATCAACGCCCAGGGCTCGGGGGTCGCACCCTCGCTGATCGGCGTCGGCGCCGCTGCTGTTGACTTCCAGGTCGGAACGGGCCGGATGCCGGCCGCCGCCTCCGGACCGCAGGTCGAGCAGAAGCCGGTGCAGTTCACCGACGCGCAGATCGCCGCGCTGGCCACCTATGTCGCCTCGCTGGGCCCCGGCCCCGCCATCCCCGACTCGGCCTACCTGCAGGGCAACGGCGACGTCTCGGCCGGTGCCGAGCTGTTCCGGGTCAACTGCGCCATGTGCCACAACGTGGCAGGAGCCGGCGGGGCCCTCACCGAGGGTAAGTACGCCCCCTCGCTGAGCGGTGTCACGGCCAAGCACATCTACGAGGCGATGGTCACCGGGCCGCAGAACATGCCGGTCTTCAACGACCTCAACATCACGCCCGCCGACAAGGCCAACATCATCTCCTACCTCAAGTACCTCGACAAGCACCCCTCCCCCGGTGGTCTCGACCTGGGCAACCTCGGCCCGGTCTCCGAGGGGCTCTTCGTCTGGATCTTCGCTCTCGGCTCGGTCGTCGCCATCACCGTGTGGCTGACCGCCAAGTCCAACTGACCTGCACCACCGGAAAGGGAACCCCATGGCTGACCAGGGCGCCGACCACGGCACCGACGTCGAGAAGTACGACGCCGCCGTGTCGCCCGGCACCGCGATTGTGACCTCGGATCTGGTCGAGAACCCCGGGTTCCCGCCGTTCCGCCCGCGGGTGTCGGAGCTCGATCCCAAGAAGGATGCCGCGAACTCCCGCCGGGTCGGCCTGCTGTTCGGTCTGTCGATGCTGGGCAGCGTCGCGGCGATCGTGGCATACATCGTCTTCCCGATCACGCCGGGCGACACCGGGTCGGTGCGCAACAACACCTTCCTGCTCGGCCTGGGGCTCGCCCTCGCGCTGTTCGGCATCGGCTTCGGCGCCGTGCACTGGGCCAAGGCGCTGATGGACGGCCACGACCTGGTCGAACTCCGGCATCGCACGCGCGGCTCGGAAGAGACCCGCGCCAAGGCGGTCGAGGTGTTCCACCTCGGCAACAAGGAGTCGGGCTGGACCCGGCGCCGGCTGATCCGCAACACCCTGATCGGCGCCCTCGTGCTCTTCCCGCTCCCGGGCATCATCGTGTTCCGCGACCTGGCTCCGGCCGCCGACCCGAACGACCTACTCAAGCACACCATCTGGAAGAAGGGCACCCGGCTCACCAAAGATCCGAGCGGCACGCCCATCCTCGCCTCCGAGGTGACGCTGGGCTCGGTCTTCCACGTGATCCCCGATGGCCTCAACGACCTGGAGGACAAGCTCGAGCAGAAGGCCAAGGCCGCGGTGCTGCTGATGCGCCTCAAGCCCGAAGACCTGCACGTCTCCAAGGGCCGTGAGAACTGGAACTACAAGGGCATCGTCGCCTACTCCAAGATCTGCACCCACGTGGGTTGCCCGGTCGCGCTCTACGAGCAGCAGACCCACCACCTGCTGTGCCCGTGCCACCAGTCGCAGTTCGACATCACGCACGAGGCGCAGGTCATCTTCGGCCCGGCCAAGCGACCGCTGCCGCAACTGCCGATCACCATCGATTCCGAGGGCTACCTCGTCGCGCAGAGCGACTTCCACGAGCCCGTCGGCCCGAGCTTCTGGGAGCGGGAACATTGACCGTCGACACCACGTCCCCCGCCGCCGCACCCGGCCTGAACCAGGATGATGCTCCGCTCGGCCCGGGCATGAAGCTCACCAACTGGGCTTCGAACTACATCGACGAGCGCACCAGCATCTCGGGTCTGGTCAAGGAGCTCGGCCGCAAGATCTTCCCCGACCACTGGTCGTTCATGCTCGGCGAGGTGGCGCTCTACAGCTTCATCGTCATCCTGCTCAGTGGATCGTTCCTGACGTTCTTCTTCCAGCCCTCGGGTGCGGTCGTCACCTACGACGGCTCCTACGCGCCGCTCAAGGGCATCCAGATGTCCGCGGCCATGTCGTCGACGCTCAACATCAGCTTCGACATCCGGGGCGGGCTGCTGCTGCGGCAGGTGCACCACTGGGCTGCGCTGCTGTTCGTGGCGTCCATCGGATTGCACATGCTGCGCATCTACTTCACCGGCGCCTTCCGCAAGCCGCGCGAGCTCAACTGGATCATCGGCTTCACGTTGTTCGTCCTGGCGCTGGCCGAGGGCTTCACCGGGTACTCGCTTCCCGACGACCTGCTCTCGGGCAACGGCCTGCGCATCATCGACGGAATGGTCAAGGGCATCCCGGTCGTCGGCACCTGGATCTCGTACCTGCTGTTCGGCAGCGAGTTCCCGGGCACCGCGATCATCGGGCGGCTGTACAGCCTGCACATCCTGCTGCTCCCGGCCATCCTGGTGGCGGCGCTCGGCATCCACCTGGTCCTGCTGGTCGTGAACAAGCACACCCAGTTCGCCGGGCCGGGCCGCACCGAGGGAAACGTGGTCGGCGTGCCGATCATGCCGGTGTTCGCCGCGAAGGCCGGCGGGTTCTTCTTCATCATCTTCGGCGTGATCATGCTGACCGCGTCGTTCGTCACGATCAACCCGATCTGGGTCTACGGGCCGTACGACCCCTCCCCCATCTCGGCGGGAACGCAGCCGGACTGGTACATCGGCTTCGCCGACGGCGCCCTGCGCCTGATCCCGCACGGCTGGGAGTTCATGCTCGGCCCGTACACGGTCTCGATGAACATCCTGATCCCGATCCTCGTGCTCGTGGTGTTCCTGGTGCTGGTGGCCGCGTACCCGTTCTTCGAGGCTTGGGTCACCGGCGATCAGCGCGAGCACCACATGGCCGATCGACCGCGCAACGCACCGACCCGCACCGCCATCGGCGCCGCCGGCGTCACGTTCTACGCGGTGCTCTGGGCCGCGGCGAGCTCCGACCTCATCGCCACCCACTTCCGCCTCACGATCGAGGCCGTGATCACGGTGCTGCAGGTGCTGATCTTCGTCGGGCCGATCGTGGCCTATTTCGTCACCAAGCGGATCTGCGTCGGCCTGCAGAAGAAGGATCGCGAGATCGCCCTGCACGGCTACGAGTCGGGCCGGATCGTACGCCTTCCCGGCGGCGAGTACGTCGAGGTCCACCAGCAGCTCTCGGACTACGAGCGCTGGAAGCTGGTCAGCTTCGACGACTACGCGCCGATCATGCTCCGCCCCGACAAGCAGGGCAGGATCACCGCAGGCGCCCGGCTCCGGGCCCGCATGTCGGCGTGGTTCTTCGAGGACCGCATCGCTCCGGTGACCCGCACCGAGATCGAGGCGTCGTCGCACCACTAAGGCTCGGGGTCAACCTTCGGCGTTCAGCCGCGCCTCGAGCGCGCCGAGGTCGTCCACGAACAGGATGTCGCGCCCGCGATTGACCTCGCGCACCCAGTCCCGCAGGGCGTCGCTGGCCGCGGTCTGAGCCGAGATGTCGCCCACGACGACCAGCCGCAGCCGGTACTGGACCAGCTTCTGCACGAACGCCCCTGCGACGCCGGTGCGCAACTCGAAGAACTCGGGGTCCAGTCGCTCGACCGGAACGACAGCGAGCCGGATGTCGGTGCCGAAGGTCTCCTGGATCAGGTCGCGTGCGTCATCCTCGCTGCGCAGCAGCGGGCCGGTGGGACTCAGGACGAGAGCGCGGTGGCCGGCGAGATCGGCCAGAGAGAAGGACATCCTTCGAGGCTAGAACATGCCGGAACCGTGTGACGCGGTCCGACTACGCGCTCTCCTTAGAAGAACCGTCGCATGTACTCGGCGCTCTCATGGAAGCCGAGCCGGTCGTAGAAGCCGCCCGCCCGGCGGCTGGCGACGGTGAGCTGGGTGACTCCACGCCGCTCGCACTCGGCCTCGACGGCCCGGACCAGCTGCGTGCCGATGTCGAGGCCGCGAGCCGCGGCATCCACCACCAGTTCCTGCAATTGCGCGGACGGGCCGTTGGTCGCCAGCAGGGGCACGATCGTCGTCAGGGCGTAGCCCTGCAGCGCACCGTCGGCGCCCTCGGAGACGTAGAGAACCACGCTTGGCTGCTCACCCGCGAAGTAGGACGCGACGGTGGTGTCGAAGGCGGCGCGAACGGGCGGGAACGCGTGGCCGAGCATCCCCACGAGGGCGAAGAGTCCTTCTTCGTCGCCCGGGCGTGCCTCGCGGATCATCCGCGGCTCAGCGTGCGAAGTTGTTGCGGTAGTACTCGTAGTACCACCCGATGACCGACACGATCACGATCGGGGCGCCGATGAACGACACCCAGGTGCCCACGGCGAACCCGAGGAAGACCAGGGCGAGCGCGAAGGCGAGAGCGAACGGCCACCAGCTCCACGGGCTGAAGTTGCCCATCTCGGGGTCGCCGTCGTCGATGTTCGCGTCGGGCAGATCCGCCGGCGCCTCTCCCCCCTGTGCCGCGTGCGTGCGGCCGAGGTAGAAGGCCAGGAAGAACGAGAAGACGCCGGACAGCCCCATGGCGACGGCGCCGACCCACTCGACCCGGTCGTGCTCGGAGTAGAACAGCGACCACACGATGTAGACCGCATCGGCCAGCCAGAAGAAGGCCCCGAGGATCCAGAACAGGTTGGTATTCGCGCGCATGGTCTACTTCACCTCTCCGGAGGCCAGGTCGAGAGTCGGTGCATCGGGCGCATCCTTGAGGCCGTCGATCCCGATGGGCACGCCCACTTCGGGGTGATGCAGGTCGAACGCCGGTGACTCCGAGCGGATCCGCGGGATCGAGGTGAAGTTGTGACGCGGCGGCGGGCACGACGTCGCCCACTCCAGCGAACGGGCCGTTCCCCACGGGTCGTCAACGGTCACCTTGGGCGCGTAGCGCGCGGTGATGTAGACGTTGATGAGGAACGGGAGCATCGAGACGCCGAGGATCGCGGCGCCGATGGTCGACAGCTCGTTCATCCAGGTGAAGCCGTCGGTCGGCAGGTAGCTCGCGTAGCGGCGCGGCATGCCGATCACCCCGAGCCAGTGCTGGATCAGGAAGGTGGTGTGGAATCCGATGAACAGCAACCAGAAGTGGATCTTGCCGAGCCGCTCGTTGAGCATCCGCCCGGTCCACTTCGGCCACCAGAAGTAGAAGCCCGAGAACATCGCGAAGACGACGGTGCCGAAGACCACGTAGTGGAAGTGCGCCACCACGAAGTAGGTGTCCGAGACGTGGAAGTCGAGCGGGGGCGACGCCAGGATGACGCCGGTCAGACCACCGAAGGTGAAGGTGATCAAGAAGCCGATCGCCCAGATCATCGGAGTCTCGAAGGTCACGGATCCCCGCCACATCGTCCCGACCCAGTTGAAGATCTTCACGCCCGTCGGCACGGCGATGAGCATCGTCATCAGCGAGAAGAACGGCAGCAGCACCGAGCCGGTCACGTACATGTGGTGCGCCCACACCGTGACGGACAGCGCTGCGATGGTAATGGTCGCGTAGATCAGGGTCTTGTAGCCGAAGATCGGCTTGCGGCTGAACACCGGCAACACCTCGCTCACGATGCCGAAGAACGGCAAGGCGATGATGTACACCTCGGGGTGGCCGAAGAACCAGAACAGGTGCTGCCAGAGGATCGTGCCGCCGTTGGCGGGATCCAGCAGGTGCGAGCCGAACACCCGGTCGGCTCCGAGCCCGAACAGGCCGACCGCCAGCACCGGGAAGGCGACCAGCACCAGGATCGAGGTGACCAGGATGTTCCAGGTGAAGATCGGCATCCGGAACATGGTCATGCCGGGCGCGCGCATCGTGATGATCGTGGTGATGAAGTTGACGGCGCCCAGGATGGTGCCGAAGCCGGCCAGCGCCAGCCCGAACACCCACAGGTTGCCGCCCAGCCCCGGCGTGAAGGTCGTGCTGGTCAGCGGCGCGTAGGCGGTCCAGCCGAAGTCGGCCGCCCCCTGCGGGGTGAAGAACCCGCCCATGGCGACGATCGCCCCGAAGAAGTAGAGCCAGTATGCGAACGCGTTCAGCCGCGGGAACGCCACGTCGGGAGCGCCGATCTGCAGCGGCATCGCGACGTTGGCGAAGCCGGCGAACAGCGGCGTCGCGAACAGCAGCAGCATGATCGTGCCGTGCATGGTGAAGAGCTGGTTGTACTGCTCGTTCGAGCCCACCACGTCGAGCCCGGGCGTGAACAGCTCCGCCCGCATCACCAGGGCGAGCACACCGCCGATGCAGAAGTAGATGAACGAGGTGATCAGGTACAGGTACCCGATCGTCTTGTGGTCGGTGGTGGTGATCCACTTGACCAGGATGTTGCCCTTGCGCTCGACCTTGGCGCCCCCGTTGACCGTCGTCGTCGGAGCGGGGCTCAGGGTGGCGGGTGCCGTTGCGGTGCTCATCGACCTAGCCCTCTGTCGTGGTGCCGTTGCCCGGCAGGTTGGAGTTCGTGTTGTAGTCCGGGCCCAGGCGACCGACCTGGCCGAGGTCTTTCAGATCCTGGATGTGCTGCTCGTAGTCTGCTTCCGAGACCACCTTCACCTGGAACAGCATGTCGGCGTGGTACTCGCCGCAGAGCTCGGCGCACTTGCCCTGGTAGGTGCCGATCTTCTCCGGGATGAAGTACATGTGGTTGGTCTGCGCCGGGATGACGTCTTTCTTGTACAGGAAGTCGATGACCCAGAAGTCGTGCGCGACATCGCGCGACTCGATGTCGATCTGCACCTTCTTGTCGACCGGCAGGTACAGGGTCGGCAGCTTGCTGAGGTCGACGCTGCCATCGGGATTCAGGCGGTTCTGCACCTGAACGCCCGGCGAGTAGACCTTCTCGTTGAGGTAGTTGAAGTCCCACGACCACCGCTTGCCGAACACCTCGATCTTGACGTCGGGATGGCCGGGGTTGGCCTCGATCGCCGCCTGGTCGCGGGCGGTGAACGCGAAGAACCCGAGCACCAGGATGAGCGGCACGATCGTGTAGAAGATCTCGATCGGCAGGTTGTAGCGCAGCTGCACCGGAAGCCCGGTCTGGCCCTTGCGGCGGCGGTAGACGACCGCAGCCCAGATGATGAGGCCCCAGGTGATGATTCCGACGCCGAGCAGCACGATCCAGGACGTGACCCAGAGGCCGGTGATGCGCCCGGTCTGGTTCGTCACACCGGGACCGCCGGGCAGGAAGCCGGCCAGCTGCTGCTGCGAGCATCCCGCCAGCACCAGCGCGACAGCGCCGCCGATCGGGAGCAGAGCCCAGCGGGCGAGACGGGATCGACGCGGCCGCCGGTTCACGGACGACTGCGCGTGGGGGCGGTTGGAGCGCACCTGAAACCTCTCGAGCGTGGGGCTGTTTCTCTTTCCACTCTACAACGGAGGAGGGCCCCCACCTTCCCGGCGGGGGCCCTCAAAATCCGTGTCAGTCGGTGATTCAGTGGAACGAGTCTCCGCACGCGCAACTGCCTGAGGCGTTGGGGTTGTCGATGGTGAAACCCTGCTTCTGGATGGTGTCTTCGAAGTCGATCGACGCCCCATCGAGGTACGGCACGCTCATCGGGTCGACCACGACCTCGACTCCCCCGAAATCGGCGGTGGTGTCGCCGTCGAGCAGGCGCTCGTCGAAGTAGAGCTGGTAGATCAGCCCGGAGCATCCGCCCGGCTGCACGGCCACGCGCAGCCGCAGGTCGTCGCGGCCCTCCTGCTCGAGCAGGCTGCGGACCTTGTCAGCGGCCACCTCGGAGAGCTTCACGCCGTGCGTGATCGGCTCGGACTGCTCGGTGACGATCATGGTGTCGGACATGTCATCCAGTGTACGACGACGGCCCGCACCTTCGCGGGCTACACCGTTCGCGAATTCATCCGGGCGAGCAGCAACGCCTCGGCGAGGATGGCGCGCTGCAGCGTCGGCAGGTGGAGCGACTCGTTCGGGCTGTGAGCCCGGGTGTCCGGGTCTTCGACGCCGGTGATCAGGATCTGCGCCTTCGGGTAGCGCTCCACCAGGTCCGCGATGAACGGAATCGACCCGCCCGATCCCATCTGCACCGGCGCGGCGCCGTATGCCTCCTCCATCGCGGCGAGGGCGTCCTCGGCGGCCCAGCCGCTGGCATCCACCAGGAAAGGCTGGCCGAGGTCGAGATCCTCGATCGACAACTGTGCACCGAACGGCACGTGCTCGAAGAGATGGGCAGACAGCGCCTCGAAGGCGTCGCGGTCGGTCTGACCCGGGGCGACGCGGGCGCTGATGCGCACGCGAACGCTCGGGATCAGGGTGTTGGACGCGTTCTTCACCGAGGGAGCGTCGATCCCGGTGACCGTGATCGAGGGCTGGTACCAGGCGCGGGAGAGGATGTCGCCGGTTCCGATCGGATCCACGCCCTCGAGCAGGCCCGTCTCGTCGCGCAGCTTGTCCTCGTCGTAGTCCGGGGTCTCGGCCTGGTGCGAGTGCAGGCCCTTGACCGCGACCGAGCCGTCCTTCTTCCAGAGGGTCGCGAGCAGTTCGATGGCGGCCAGCATGGCGTCCGGCACCTGGCCGCCGAACATGCCCGAGTGCGAGGCGTGGTCGAGGGTCGAGATCCGCAGGTTGAAGGCGACCGCGCCGCGCAGCGCCACGGTGAGGCCGGGCGAGGTGAGGTCCCAGTTGCCGCCGTCGGCCACCACGATCGCGTCGGCCGCGAGCTGGTCGTGATAGCGCTCGAGGATGGTCGGGAGCGACCGGGAGCCGAACTCCTCCTCCCCCTCCGCGAAGAGCACGATGCCGACGTCGGGCTCGGCACCGAGCACGGAGGTCAACGCGCGGATGGCGCTGAGGTGCGTGATCGCGCCCGCCTTGTCGTCGGCGACGCCGCGGCCGTACAACCGCTCGCCGCGCACGGTCGGCTCGAACGGCTTCGACTCCCAGTGCGCCTCGTCGCCCTCGGGCTGCACGTCGTGGTGCGCGTACAGCAGAACGGTCGGGCGGCCGTTGCGCGCGGCACGGCGGGCCAGCACGGCGGGCAGGCCGAGCTTGCCGGCCCCCGAGACGGCATCCAGTGGGATCGGCTCCTGGATGACCTCGACGGTCTCGAAGACACCGGTCTCGTGGGCCAACTCGGCCACCCGCTCGGCGCTGGCGCGCACGTGGTCGGGATCGAATCCATCCCAGGAGACCGACGGGATGCGGACCAGGCTCGACAATTCGGCGATCGCGGCAGGAAGACCGGCCTGAACCGCCTCCCGGAGACCGTCAGCGTGCGGCGATGCGGCGGGCGAGGAGGCGGGCGAGGAGTCGGAAGCGTGGTGCGAAGCCATGCGGGTAATCTAAACACCACACGACAGCGAGGACCCCACACCGTGGCACGCACCCC